>MDTE01189793.1_pt1 | contig 39202 bp, 39 predicted proteins | sample 811231 | NCBI WGS metagenome assembly MDTE01 (sample SAMN05326651, study PRJNA326480) | marine metagenome | isolation source: seawater | place: Indian Ocean: Red Sea | collected 2010 | reverse complement strand
TCAACGACCTGCTTGTGGATCGTCAGGCCTAGGCTCTTAGCGTTTATATGTGATCACAAGGCTTGATGTTTTTAACTTAACTTCGACCCCCGTAAACTCCTTTCTAGCCTAGTTATCAGGTCGCAAATATCTGGGACATGTCCCTGAATGACTTGAACTCAAGTGCGTTCCCGGAGGGCTCGGTGAAGAACATAGTCGCCTGCTCCCCCGCCTCACCTTCGAATCGGATATTGGGCTCAATTAGGAATTCAACGTCAGCAGCTTTGAGCCTGTCAGCGAGCGTATGCCACTCGGTCCAGTCAAGGATTACCCCGAAGTGGCTCGCCGGGACTTGTTTACCGTCAACCGGGTTGGTTGGCGCAGGGTTATGTTCTTCATCAGCCAAATGAGCGACCACCTGATGACCAAAAAAATCAAAATCAATCCAACGGTCTGAGCTGCGACCAGTTGCGCATCCAAGAACATCAGTGAAAAAATCTCGAGTGGCCTCAAGATCCGAGACGGGGAATGCTAGATGAAAAGGAACTTGGGCCATAACTACCTCATAGTACTAACTTGGTAATGGAGACGATGATGCGTAATGCAATCTTCGATATACGAGCGTTTGCTGACTTGACCAACGAGCTGATGAGCAAATCACCAGACCGCGCTCGCGCTGTCATGGTCGAAAATAATGCCTACTACATGCTCGTCAATATGCATATCCAGTTGTGTAACATGGTTGAGTTCGCTGACTACCACGACTCTCCAGTTGAGTCCGTGATAGATGACCTGAAGTTAGAGGTCGAGAGGATCCAGGAACTGAAGGGGTCACGCTGGCTCAGTGACTTCGTACGGACGCAAAACGGTCAGTGAAGACAACTGCCCCCATCAACGACCAGTGTCTGGCCCGTAATGAAATCGCTATCAGGACCCATAAAAAAGGCCAGTGGACCGGCAAGATCCTCGGGCCTCTGGACACGCTTAATGCAACGATTAGAGGCCGCTTTTTCACGGACCGCGATAATTTCTGGGGTAGGGTTCTCTTCAGCGAGAGTACTTCCGGGAGCGACACAGTTAACATAGATATTGTGCTCGCCGACCTCCATCGCCAACGACTTGGTGTACCCGATAACGGCGGCTTTGGATGTGACGTAGTGGATTCTTGACGGGGACCCTTTCAGTGCAGTACCAGAGCTAATATTTACGATCTTTCCATATTTTCGTTCTTTCATGACGGGAACGACAGCGCTACAGACATTCCACACGCCCTTTACGTTTATTTCCATCATCTTGTCCCACTCGGACTCTGATATTTCAAGTGAACCGACTCGCGACATCGGTACGCGGGAAAACATAGCGGCGTTGTTAACGAGTCCATCAACCCGACCGAGTTGGGCAGAGACTTCCTTAACCATGGAGTCCACAGAGCCCTTATCTGACACATCGGTCTGTATAGCTGTAGCGTCTAGACCTTGGCTACGCAATCGATCCGCCTCGGTTTCGGCTCTGGTACCGTCGAGCTCCGCCAGAACAACGTGGGCGCCTCGTTCAGCCATGAGCTCCGATGCGACGATCCCGATACCCCCGGATCCGCCGGTCACAATGATCACCCTACCTTCAAGATTTTTCATTATTTTTCCTTTTACGCTGGGGCTTGCGTATCTTTGACAGTGGTACGGAAGAGCAGCCTCCGCTCTCCCCCCGGAAAATCCGTCCGGGCATGCATCGAACAACGGTTGTCCCAAACTATCAGGTCACCGATCGTCCACTGGTGTTTGTAAACGAAAGCGTCCTGTTCACAGTGGTCAAACAAAAAGTTTAGTATCTCGTCACTTTCCGTTGCCTCGAGACCAACCACGCCGACAGTCATCAGCCTGTTGACGTAGAGACATTTCCTTCCTGTCTCGTGGTTCGTCCTCACGATAGGGTGGGCCGCTTCGCCAAACGCGGGGGTCCCTTTTTCGTCACCTTTTTGGGTGGATCCGTAGTGGTAAACGTGCCTGGCGCTGAGGCCCTCGAGCCGTCTCTTCCACTTATCCGAAAGAGTGTCGTACGCAGCGTAACCGCTCGCGAACCAGGTATCTCCGCCAACAGAGGGGATTTCCACGGCATATAAAAGTGTTGCTTTGTCCGGAATTTCTCGGTGGATCATGTCGTGGTGGAACATCATCTCGCCATCCGGTAGCGAACCGATGGGGACCCCATCCTCGCGGATATTTGAAATCATCATGATTCCGTCAGGAAGCGACTCATAGGCCTTCGGCTGAAACTCTCTGGGTCGGTGTAAGGTTCCAGATTCTCCAAATATCCGTGCAGCATTCAGTTGATCCTGGTGAGCGAGAGTTTGTCCAGGGAACAAAAGAACCGCATGCTCAAGAAATGCCTTTTGTATCTGTCTAATTTGCGTGGCCTCGAGCGTCTGGGTGAGGTCACACCCCTCGATGCGCCCCCCGATCGCGGGAGCAAGTGGACTGATCTTCATCGTATTACTCCTTTTAATTTTTTTATTGTGTACTGAAGTTAGAAAGTCACAAATATCGGTCTCGTTTGGGTGTCCAACCAATTCTCTTGAATTGATTGTTTTCGTTTTGCAGTAGTGTTCACCTTGGGTAAGTATGCGGTGAAAAATATGACTAGAGAAACAATCGGTTTAATCGGCGCGGGCCGGATGGGTTTGGCTCAGATCAAGCACCTCGTGAACGCTGGCTACGCGGTGTCCTGTTGTGAGCAGGCCGATACGCAACAGACCAAAGCGTTAGCCTTGGGCGCGGTGTTGCGAGAATCACCAGCGGCCGTGTTTGCGGAGTCCTCGGTCGTGTATATCGCTGTTGGGTTTGATCCCGAGGTGATTCAAATTTGTCGTGGCGAGCACGGACTACTAAACAGTGGACGAAGAGACGGAGTCGTCGTGGTCAACAGTACATGCGACCCAGAACTGATGATCGAGTTGGGCACTGAGTTTGCTGCTCAAGGGATTGAGTTTCTAGATATCCCGATCGCTCGGGGTGGCTGGGCCGCTGATAACGGGACATTGCTGGCCATGGTGGGGGGCGAACAATCAGCATTGGATCGGGTAACACCATCACTCAGCACGTTCTGCTCAGACATCAAGCTCATGGGCCCTATTGGCAGAGGGCAGGTGACCAAGGCAATTAACAACCTACTGCTCTGGTTGAATGGTGTTGGTCTGCTTGAGAGCGCCCAGATTGCTGAATCATACCAGATGGATCTCGAATACCTCCGCGATGTTCTGATGCTGTCGAGTGGCAGGAGCGCTGCCATCGAGGATTGGTCAAAAATGACATTCACCTGGGCAGCCAAGGATATGCAGATCGTGCAGCAGATGATGGATCGATATGACCTAGACCTCGAGCTGCTGAAAGTTTTGGGTACAAGGGCCCAGACAGCGAAAACTGAACGAGAGGCCCGGCACGCTCAAGGCAAAGACTGGATCAATGCCGGCAAGTAGCGTATTTGGGCAGCTCTGTGCCCTCGCGTCCGCGCTAAGTTTCGCGCTCGCGAGTATTGCGATTAGCTCAAATAAAAGACAGGGACTCCCCAACGATGGTGCATTTTTATCGGTCATCATGACGGTGATCTTTTCACTATTTTTATTCCTCGTATTTGAGGACGGGGCGCTGCCAAGTCTGGGTGATCCAAAACTATCCGAGGGCGTGCTTTGGTTTTGTTTGGCCGGTCTGTTTGCGATGGTGTTTGGAAGGACGCTTGTTTTCCGGTCGATTGGTTTGCTGGGGGTAACCCGTGGTACCACCGTCAAAAAAATGAATCCGTTTTTTTCAATTTTATTGGCGGTAATCGTTCTCGGGGAGTCATTGATATTCGAGGAGGTGCTCGGGGTGATGGCGCTCGCTTTTGCGATCTTCTTGCTGATCTCGGACAAGAGCCGGAAGTACGAGCATGAAGAGGAAAACACACCGAAAGACTGGCTGGTTGTTGCCCCGCTTTACATCCCGGGTATCCTATCTTGCTTTGCGTATGCGGTGTCTTACATCGCAAGAAAGCATGGACTCATTACACTGGGAACACCGGCCTTTGGAACCCTTGTGAGCGCGATGGCGGGGGTGTGCTTTTACTTGATGCTTGCGATTCCCTTTGAATCCTACCGGCGGTTTGTCGTGGAGGGAGTTCGCAACATTGCCCCAATAACGCTAGCCATCGGGGCGGCGATGTCAGTCGGGCAGGTGCTATTTTTTACGGCCCTGACCTACGAGGAACTATCGACCGTGGTGATGATCGGTTCACTCGAGACATTCATCGCGATATTTTTATCTGTCGCAATCTTTAGGCTTGAGATTCGTCCGTCGTTAAAGCAGCTATCCGCTGCCTTGTTGGCATCGATGGGCGTCTCGATGGTGACATTTTACTAACAATAAAATAGGGGGATCAGCTTATGGGTAATGAGTGGGTAGAACCAACCGACGAGAAGCGAGCAGGTCACGGGACATTTGGTCGGCCGAAGACTGATTATGATTTGTTCATGGAGTCTGAGGGGGTACCTGTGTATCGGGACTTTGGGGTCCTGCGTTGTCAGGATCTTCCGATGAAGCCTTGGGATCGGTTGGGCGGCAACGGGACCTATGTTCAGCTTTACGGCACCGAGGGGACCTGGGGCATGTATGTTGTTGAGATCCCGCCCCGAAAAGAGCTCAATATAGAGCGTCATGTTTATGAAAAAAACATCATGATTTTAGAGGGTCGTGGTGTGTGTGAGGTATGGCATGACGAGAAACACAAACAGGTGTTTGAGTGGCAGGCGGGTTCGCTGTTTTCGGTTCCGGTGAACGCGTACCATCGGATGGTTAATATGTCGGGCCAGCGTGTCATTTTCGTTGCTGGTACGACCGCCCCAAACCTGATGAATCTGGTCGGTGATACCGACTTTATCTTCAACTGTGATTATAGATTTGGCAGTCGTTTTGATGATTCCCTGAGTGATTTTTTTGAGGAGAAGACTCAGATTGAGCCTGATCCTATCCGGGGTCTGGCGATGCGTCGGACCAATATTATGGCGGACATTGTGCACGCCGACTTGCCGTTGGATAACCGACGGAGTCCGGGGTACCGGCGCATCGAGCCACACATGACCCAGAACAAGTTCTATCTTTGGATTGGTCAGCACGAGATCGGGCGCTACTCGAAGGCACACGCGCATACCTCGGCGGCGATTCTGTTCTGTCTGACGGGCAAGGGCTATACCCTCACATGGCCCGAGCATCTGGGCGTGAACCCTTGGCAGAGCGGTAACGGCGACGAGGTTGTCCGTGTGGATTATGAGTATGGGGGTTGTGTGAGTGCGGCCCCTGGCGGTGCACGCTGGTACCACCAGCACTTCAATGTATCGAACGAGCCGTTCCGTCTTACGGCCTGGTTTGGCCCAAACCACCCGAGCATGTTGCCTGGCGCCGCTCCTGGACAGAAAACCACCGACTACACGGCGATGGATATTCAAGAGGGAGGGACGTCTATTCCTTATTGGATGGAAGACGAGTTCATCAGGGCTGAGTTTCAGAAGCAATTAGAAGTCAATGGCGCCGTGTCGCGGATGGAACCACACAGATATCAGAAACCTGACAACATTAAATAATTCATTCAAGGAAGTTCAAGGGCATTGAGTGGGTAGGTCGAGTGAAGAGAAACGTTTGGGTCTATTTCAGTGAGTGAGTCTCGACGATTTACGTCCGCGGACCGTGCTCTGGTCGAGTCCGATATTATTGAGGTACTGACGCTTGGGCTCGATATCGGCTCGGCGACCTCCCACGTCTCGATCTCTAAGCTAACCATGGTGCGAGGGCACAACCGCTACACCGTCTCAAATACGGAGGTTGTCTATCAGAGTCCGGTCATGAAAACCCCGTTTGGTGGTGAGGGGCGTGCCTTCATCATCCGGACAGAGCTCGAGTCGATGATTGATGAGTCCTTACTGAAAGCCGAAATCGACCGCGACGATATCGAATCAGGTGTCGTTATCTTGACCGGGAACGCGTTACGGCGGCAGAACGCTAGACAAATCGCCGACCTGCTGGCCTCATTCTCGGGTAAGTTTATTTCGATCAGCGCCGGTGATCGGCTCGAGTCCACTATGGCGGCGTTTGGTTCAGGTGCTGTCCAGCAATCGATTGGTAGCGATTGCCTGAACGTGGATATCGGGGGTGGCACGACCAAGATCTCACGCTGTGTCGATGGCAAGATTTCTGAACTGACAGCGATAGAGGTCGGTGGGCGGATCCTCCAGTTCAATGCGGATGGGGCGGTTGGACACGCTGAACCTAACCTTGGTCTATACACCAGCGACGGACAACTGCCAGAGTATGGAACTGCGTTGGAGAGCCAAGAGCTTGAGCAGATCGTCGATCGGATGGCGAACACGATCCTCGATACAGTCCGCGGTCGGGATCTGGGTGACGCGTTACGGCTTCAGTTGATCACCGAGTATCCCACAAGCGGAACCGTTGTGTTGAGTGGTGGGGTAAGTCAATGGATCACGGCAACTAAACCGGCAGACGCTTGCGACGATTTAGGGGAGCGGTTGGCACTAAAAACGCGAGACTTGCTCCAAGACACGGGCTACACGATCAGGATTGCGAATGACCCGATTCGGGCAACTGTTTTGGGTGCATCTCAGCAGCGGATGCAGGTCAGTGGTAATACCGTGTTCATCTCAGATGAGCGCCTGTTGCCGATCCGGAACGCACCAGTATCTCTGGTTACTGTGCCGGCGGAGGACTTTGATCAAGAGATGATCACGGAGTTGGTAGAGGAATCATTATCAAAGGCGCTTTTTAGTGGGGATCACGGGCTTCGGGTGCTGGGTATCGACTGGCTCGGGTCACTGACTTACTCGCGAGCTGATGCCTTCTGCAATGGGGTGATAGAGGGCCTTAAGGGTCTCAATACGCCGATCACTCTGCTATTGAAGCAGGACATCGCCGGGTTGATAGGGATTCATTTTGTTGAAGAGCTCAACTACCAGAAGCCAGTGATCTGTCTCGACGGACTGGACCAGGTTGATTTTGACTTTGTTGATATCGGTGAGGTCATCAACCAGACCGGATTGGTCCCGGTGGTCGCGAAGTCTATTCTGTTCAATAGCGGCTCGAAGTTAAGCTAGGGGGGTCAAGTGAATCATATAATGATCGGTTCGGACACAGTACCTCGGCTCGGATATGGGTGCATGGGACTCACCCAGGCCTACCAGCCTGTTGGGACTGACAAGGCAAAGGCACTGCTCCAGAAGATTGCCGGTGACGGTCCGGTGATGCTCGATACCGCCGCAACATACAGCGGCGGGAAGAACGAGATCCTGGTGGGTTCCGTGTTGAAAATAAGCCGAGAACGGGTATTTCTGGCCTCAAAAGCGGGTATGTATAAGAACCCAGACGGGTCTCGTGAGATTGATGGTGACCCGGACAGAATCATCAGGAGCTGCAACGAGAGTTTGTCGAGACTTGGTACCGATGTCATTGACCTATTCTACTTGCACCGGGTCGACCACCGAGTCCCGGTCGAGGAATCCGTGGGGGCGATCGATCAACTCATTTCGCAGGGAAAGGTCAGGTACGCTGGGCTTTCAGAGGTTAGTCAGTCAACCCTCGAGCGGGCCAGGTCAGTAACCGTGATCCACGCGTTGCAGTCCGAGTACTCCTTGTGGTCGCGTCGGGTGGAGGACGGTATCCTGAAATATTGTCGGGATCAGAGGATCGCGTTGGTCGCCTATAGTCCTGTCGGTAGGGGCTTTCTGGCAGGTGGCGTTCGTAAGATGAGCCAACTCTCAGAACGTGATATCCGTCACGGGATGCCGCGGTTTCAAGGTAATGCGTTCGAGAATAATCTGAGAGTTTTGGAGCAGGTCGAGTTGCTTGGACTTCGTTGGGGGATGACCTTAGCGCAGGTCTGTCTAAACTGGTTGTGGTCCCGGGGCGAGCATGTCGGTGCGATTCCTGGTACCGCGAATCTATCGCACTGGCGGGATGATCAGGGCGCCACAAGCCCCCTCTCGGAGGACCAGGTAACCGAGCTCGAGGAATTGTTTCAAAATTATCGCTTCGAGGGCGAGCGTTATGCCCCGGCCAAGCTAGCACAGCTCGATTCGGAAAGATCAAACTAACTCACGAATCACCCCAAACATGATTCTGAATTGGTCTGTTTTGATAATTCGTAGCATCCTTTGTTGATAAATTTGATTTAACTGGAGTCCTGATCGTGGAAATAGATGCGCGTTTTAAGGTTACTGAGCAACTCGATGGGAAGATGTTGATCAACGGAGAACTCCGGGGTTCGGGGTGTGAACAGTGGTTAGACTCTCGTTGTCCGGCTACTCAGGAACTGATCGGGCGTGTCCCTAATGCATCTGCTGAAGAGATGACAGGAGCGATCACCGCAGCTAAAGACGCATCCAAGACGTGGAGTAAGACGACACCGAAACAACGAGTGGCTTTGATCGAAGAGATTGCCGAACGGCTCGAGGGTCGGGCTGATGAGTTCGCGAAAGTTGAGGCATTGGATACTGGGAACACGGTCGGACCGATGACCAACGATGTCCACAAGGCCGTGGAGCGGATGCGTTTCTATTGTGGTCTTGCTTACGAGCTCAAAGGTATGACCGTGCCCTCGACACCAGAAAATATCCACCTCACTCTCAGGGAGCCGTATGGGGTTGTCGGACGTATCATTCCATTCAACCATCCGATTGGGTTCGCAGCGTCTCGGATAGCTCCCGCGTTGATCGCGGGGAACACGATCGTCGTGAAGCCGTCAGAACAGGCGCCACTGTCGGCGAGCTTGTTGGCTGAGATATGTGCCGAGGTGGCGCCACCCGGTGTTATCAATATCGTGACCGGGGACCGTACCACAGGCGAGGTATTGGTCAGAGATCCCCGAGTAAAACGGATAGCATTTATCGGTTCTGTGGCGTCCGGTATGGCAATCCAAAAGGCCGCCGCAGAATCCGCGGTTAAACACGTCAGCCTCGAACTTGGCGGTAAGAATCCGTTTATCGTGTGTGAGGACGCGAACCTTGACGAGGCGATAAAAGCAGCAACCAATGGGATGAACTTCGGTTGGCAGGGCCAGTCGTGCGGATCGACAAGTCGACTAATCATACACCGTTCTCAGTATGACGATCTGAGCCAAAAAGTGGTTGAGCGGGTCAAACAGGTTAAGGTAGGCCATCCATTGGATACTTCCATAAAGATGGGCCCGGTCGTGTCCGAGGCTCAGTACCAGAAGGTCTTGAGTTACATACAGATAGCGAAGGACGAGGGCGCAGAGCTTTTGCTGGGCGGTAACGCTATGGAGATAGACGGGTGTCCTGGGGGCTATTTTGTGGAGCCAACCGTGTTCGGTAACGTGACCTCAACCATGCGGATCGCACAAGAGGAGGTGTTTGGTCCAATCATGAGCTTGATGCCTTACGATGATCTCGATGAGGCTGTTGAGATCGCAAACTCGACTACATACGGACTCACCGCGGCGGTCTGGACCAACGACTATTTCACGGCGATGGAACTGTCTCGCAGCATCGAGGCAGGATATGTCTGGATCAACGGCATCGGAAATCATTACCGAGGGCTGCCTTATGGGGGCTACAAGAACTCGGGAATCGGTCGCGAGGAGGGCCTGGACGAGATGCTTAGTTATACTGAGGTGAAGTCTCTGAACTTTGCTATGGGTCAGGCTGAGAGAGCCAAGAACAATTAACATCGCACAGTAGCGTGAGTTTCCTAATTATTAGTCAGATGGGGACTAAAAGGTAGAGCAAACCCAACCGACGGGTTGTGAACCCGTTCCAGTCCACGACTACTTGGCTGATAGTTAGACCTTAGTTTAATGACCTTCTGTTTTGTTTCCGATTGTTCTCCTCACGTGGTACCACTGTCGGGAGTGTTGGTTCTAGATGTTAATCAGTGAATAAGTTGTTAAACGAGTCATCGAGGGACCAAACGTCAACGCCCGTAGAACAATAAAACCTAACTGAGGAATAGTTATGAATTTTACCAAGATAAAATCTAGGCTGGTCACATGCCTGGCTGCCAGTGTTTGTATGCTGTTTACGACACACTCAGGGGCTGAAGATTGGTCAAAGATTGAGGCGGCGGCTAAGCAGGAAGGTAAGCTGCTTGTTTATTCCACCACGAGTAGGACAGCCAAGGCTGCCAAGGCGTTCTCTAAATCAACAGGCATTGCGGTGGAGGTTGTAAGGCTAAAAGAACAGGAGTTAATCACTCGCTCGTATCAGGAGGCGCAGTCTGGGGTTCATAAAGTTGATATGGTGGTTGGAGAGGACTGGCCCGCCGCTCGAGAGTTACTGAATAATACCGGTTATTTCGTAAACTATGTCCCTCCCACTGCTAAAAAACTGTTCGCCAAGAAACACCAAAATCCTTTAGTTCTCGGTTACATCAACCGGGTGTTTGGGTATAACACAGAGAAACATCCAAACGGAGACCCACTGAAGAGTGTTTGGGATCTCACCACCGATGAATATAAAGGCCGGGTAATGATTCGCGACGTCGCTATAACGGGCGAGCACCAGAACGCTCTGACAGAGTGGGTGCGTAGAAGTAGTGATCTCGAAGCGGCGTACAAGAAACGATTCGGGAAGTCTCTGGAGATGACCGAAGCCAATGCTGGTCTCGAGTTCATTAAACGACTCTTGCAAAATGACGCCATCATTATGACATCGGACACAAAAATTGCGGCTGCTGTTGGTGCCAAAGGTCAAGAGAAGCCACCGTACGGAATGTTCTATGTTTACTCAAAGCATCGCGACATCAAAAAGAAAGACCTCGCGTTGAGCGACAGCCGACAGATTGATCCCACTCTGGGGTATATGTATCCGATCGTGCTTCAATTGTCCGCAAATGCCCCAAACCCAAACGCAGCCAAGATGTTTATGGAGTATCTCGGAACCATTGAGGGCTTTGCTCCTTGGGCCAAGTCTCCTGGTGTCTATACACCGAATCCTAACCAGGTACCCTTCGATGGAGATATGCCATTGGCCTGGTGGGAAGAACGGATGTGGCTCTATGACCTAGACTACGCGGCGGCCAATCGCGGTAAGGTACTCGATGTGTGGCTCAAGTATGCCCAGCGTTAAAATACCCCTTGGTTTCAGATTTCTTATTTAGGTTATCTGGTTATCAACGTCTGGTCGGCCCAGAAAGATGCTCTGGGCCCGGCCGACATCGACTTAGATAAAATCTGTTGTTGTATTCATGTCCTTAGCGCTTAATCGGTGGCGGTTTTATGTAACACCCGAGAGGGTTCTCTCGGTCTGTTTTATCGTTCTTTTGGCGTACCTGGTCGTTGTGCCTTTGTTCATGATGATCCAAGAAACTTTTATTGTTCATCCTCTCGAACGCTTTCAAATTCCGGGCTCTAAGGTCAATGATTTCACGTTGGCTCATTGGTATCGATTTTTCATCAGTGAGAGTGCTTACACCTTCTTTTATAGACCGTTAGTAAACACTCTGATTATTTCTTTTGGTCTCTCATTTTTGGCGTTACTTATCGGTGGCGCACTGGCATGGTTGGTGGTCCGCACCGATATGCCGTTGAAAGAGACGATTTCTAATTGGGCCGTTGTTCCTTATATTTTGCCTTCTTGGACCTTGGCTCTGGCCTGGATTTCGCTGTTTAAAAACGATCGGATTGGCGGCGAAAAAGGTATTGTTTCTGCGCTTACCGGATTTGAGCCTCCGGACTGGTTCGCCTATGGCCTGTTTCCGATAACTATCACACTAGCTCTCCATTATTTCCCGTTTGCCTTTTTACTGATTGGCGGTGCGTTGCGGAATATTGATGCGCAACTCGAGGAGTCCGCTAGTCTGGTCGGTGCGGGACGTCTCGCGATTATTCGACGGATTACGATTCCTTTAATCGTACCATCGATCATGGCAGCGTTCTTACTTTCATTCGCCCGGGGGCTCGGAACGTTTGGTACGCCGGCATTCTTGGGCGGTCCGGTCCGGGAGTTTGTATTGTCTACATCACTTTATGGGAACCTCATCGGTCAGCGACCCGGGCTCGGGTATTTGGCTGCGTTAGTGATGATCGTCATAGGTATGCTTGTTCTCTACATGGATCACAGGATGGTGGGGGCCAGGAAGAGTTTTGTGACTGTTGCGGGAAAGGGCGCAAGGCTCGGACTGATCGAGCTCGGAAGGTGGCGCTGGGCATTGGCTGGATTCATTTTGTTTTTCTTGTTCTCGGTGATCGTCGTGCCGCTAGTAGCGCTCGCGATCGATACCGTTATGATGATACCCGGGGTGTATTCGTGGGAAAATTTAACACTCCACTACTGGATCGGGGAGGCGAGTTACTCGATCGGATTGGGCACCGGAGAAGCCGGGATACTTAAAAACCCGCAAATACTTTCTGCACTTAAAAACACCTTCAGTCTTGCTTTTGTCGTTGCTGTCGTTACTTGTTTGATGGGGATCTTGGTCGGATACGCGATCGTTAAGCGACGGGGTACCTTGATATCAAAGTGTCTGGATCAGATATCGTTCCTGCCTTATCTGATCCCATCGATTGCTCTGGGGGCTACTCTTTTGGCGATGTTTGCTGTGCCAAGGGGACCAATTCCATCTCTGCATGGATCGTTCTTGTTGTTGGTGATTGTTTGCTCGATCAGTGCCCTACCTTATGCTGTGAAGGCTGGTATCAGTGCGATGAGGCAGGTCGGAGGGGAACTCGAGGAAGCCGCCCTGATGGCTGGAGCGGGTTGGTGGACACGGATGCGGAAAATCATTGTTCCGATCCAGAAGTCGACTTATTTCGCGGGGATGCTGTTGCCATTTATATCAGTCACGAGGGAGCTGTCACTGGTGATACTGCTGGTTACCCCGACCACCCAGTTGGCCACAACGATCTCTTTATTGTTCACCGATCGTGGGTGGTACCCGTATACGAACGGGATTGTCTTTATATTGACCGTGGTCGTGGTGGGCTGCACTGTGTTAAGCCGCCGCGTGATGGGAACCAGCTTAGCGAAAGGTTTGGGAGGGTAAATGCCAGATATAGTGCTCGATAAAGTTTCGAAATCGTTTACCAAACAGACGCATGCTGTTGAGGATCTATCGCTTGTGATCCCAGACGGTTCGTTTACGACTTTGTTGGGTCCTTCCGGTTGCGGGAAGACGACTACCTTGCGAATGATCGCTGGCTTGGAGCAACCAACCTCTGGCGAGATCATCATAGGTGATTCGGTAGTGTTTTCTGGGAAGACTGGTGCCTTTGTTGCCCCTGCGAAAAGGGATCTGGGCTTGGTCTTCCAGAGCTACGCTCTGTGGCCACATTTTACGGTCGCCGAAAACATTACGTTCGGATTAGAAATTAATTCTGTGGGCAAGAAAGAGATAAATAAGAGGCTTGATGAGATAGCTTCTGCTTTGAGGCTTGATTCCCTGCTGGAACGTTACACCAGCGAATTATCCGGCGGACAACAGCAAAGGGTCGCTATCGCGCGAGTTCTAATCATGGAGCCGTCGGTTCTTCTGTTGGATGAGCCATTGTCGAATCTTGATGCGACACTACGAATGGAGATGCGGGCAGAACTCAAGCGACTGCATCGCGAGACAGGGGCGACCATAATTTACGTCACGCATGATCAGTTGGAGGCACTGACGATGTCGTCACACATCGCGCTTCTCGAGTCTGGCGAGCTTCAGCAATTCTCGGCTCCCCTAGAAATCTACGAGCGGCCCGCTAATAGATTTGCCGCTGATTTCGTAGGTAGTCCACGGATTAATTTTATCGACGCCACCTTGGATCAGGACTCGTTGAGTTGGGGCGATGTGACGATTCCCTTGCCTAAATCTGCGAAAGAGAATGTCGGCCCGCGCGTGAGTCTGGGTTTAAGGGCTGAAGAATTGGGTTTGAGCAGGACTTGCGGACCGGGAATGGTCGAGGGGCGAGTCTTGACCGTGTTGCCGACAGGCGCTGATTGGTTTTACCAGGTGCGGGTAGCGGACGAAGTGCTAACCATTCGGCATAATGGTGAAACTCCTTTTGATTACGAGGACATTGTTTACGTAGAGATTCGTTCAAAGTCACTAAAGATATTTGATGATGCGGGAAAAGCTGTTCAGTGAGCTTCGGTTGTATCCGGTTTGTGACACTAAACATCTGGGTTTAGGTATAAAGATCGACAGTTTAGCTGTACGGTCACAATAGGGATTGCATAATCTTCGATTTAAGATTTGGTGTCCGTAAATATGAAGGGCTGAGTTGGAAGACAGAAAACACTTTTTTTATTTAAATCTCGGTCATTTCTTAGACCACTTCTTTTTATTGATCTTCGCTACCGCGGGAGCGCTGGCACTCATTCATGACTGGGAAATGTCCTACGGTCAGCTGATCCCCTATTCGACGGCCGGCTTTATTGCTTTTGGTTTATTTTCCTTACCATCGGGTTGGTTGGCAGATCGATGGAGCCGTGAAGGTATGATCTGTGTATTTTTTATTGGTATCGGTATAGCAAGCGTGGGTGCCTCGTCAGCGCAATCGCCACTTGGTATCGCAGTCTGGTTGTTCATTCTTGGAGTGTTTGCCTCGATATACCACCCGGTTGGATTGGCGCTTATTGCGAAGGGCGGCCAGAAAATGGGTAGAGATATCGCCGTCAACGGTGTGTGGGGAAATATGGGGGTCGGCTTCGCGGCTTTTATGACCGGTCTGATGATCGACTATGTGGGATGGCGCGCCGCGTTCTGGTTGCCCGGACTGATCTCGATAGGCATTGGTGTCCTTTATTTCATGGATTTTAGGGAAAACATATTGACCAAACTCAAGAGCGGTAATGCCTCGGTAACGTCAGAGACAAGTTTTATGGGCAACAATGACAGACAACTAAGGCGTCTTATGATCAGGGTATCGGTCATCATATTCTTCACGACGGCCGTTTCAGCAATTATTTTCCAGAGCACCACTTTTGCCCTCCCTAAAGTCTTTGACGAGCGTCTTGGTACCATCTCTGATTCGGCCTCAGCGATAGGGTTCATGGCACTTTTTGTTTTCGCGGTTGCATCATTTGCACAACTAGTGGTCGGCCAAATGCTGGACAGGATAGGTCCGAAGAGGGTCTTCTTAGCTGTGTCTTCCCTGCAACTGGTTTTTTTCATCATGTTCGCGGGTCAATTTGGCTGGATGGCTCTGTTCGTCGCGACCTTATTCATGCTTGGTGCGTTTGGGCAGATACCAATCAATGACTACATGATCGGAAAAATGGCGAAGTCTGAATTTAGGGCATCAATTTATGGGGTTCGTTTCGTCGTAAGCTTCGCGGTCTGGGCTGTCGTTGTTCCGCTAATATCGTTGGTGCACCGAGACTATGGTTTCGATATTCTTTTTTACATTCTCGCGGCCTGCGCGTTGGTTATTTTTGTTGCCGCGTCAATGCTCCCTAAGAACTTACCCAGCCCGGTCCCTGCCTAATTCAGTGAGGTGATCGGTTTTATAAACCCAGTAGTGCCGTCACAATATCTCCGGGGATTGTTAATAGGACCGCACCCAGCAGTGAGACCCCGATCCCGATCCAGATCCAGATACCGAAAAGCTCGGTTGTCGGGTTAAATATCTTGCTGAAGATGACCCTGAAGATGGTCGAGGTTCTCTGCATTGGAGACACAATATAGACCGGCGCCAGCGCGAGCGCGACATACCGTAGCCCCTGTGACAAGAATACAAACACGGCCGAGAGCATAAAAAACGGGATATTTTTCTTGTCGGTCGCCCTGATCTCGCCGGTCAATCCAAACGCGAAGACAATCACAAGGAGCACCAGCGACGCGGCTACGTGACCCAGAAACGCACCGTAGAGCGCCAGCTGCCAGGTGCTGACCTCGAGTGCAAGTGCAATCAGAACTGGGCTTGCGCCATAGCAGATGGAGCTTGTAATTCCGTAGGCATATCCTTCCAAGAGTTTGAACTCGAACTCAAGCTTCTCGACTTTACTCTTTTTCTTTTCCTTGGCCACCGCTAGAGGGCCGAGCGTTAGCAGAACGATGCCTATCCACCCTAGCGAGTTGATGGACTCACCAAGTACCAAAATCGCGAGCACCACCGACACAACAACCGTGAACTGTTGGATCGGTCCACCGATGTTGGCCCCGACAGCCTTTGTGCACTTGTAGTTGGTATATCGACCGACTAAGAAGTGCATGATCCCTGCGCCGATGAAGTACCAGGCCCCGGTCCAGTCGAGGGCCTCGATATCTTTGGCCGTAAGCAGGACGAGGGACGTGATTCCAAAAAAAAGTGCGCCAAGGGGGAGGGTAAAACTGAGGCCTTGGAGTGCCGTACCTGTCAACACTCCCCGCCGCATCATGACCGCATTGAATCCGAAAAACGCCGCACTCAGGAACGACAGGAGCGACCCCAGTATAATCATCAGGCGTTAACTTTCTCTGCGATCAATTTTCTTACCCAGTCCGAATCAATGTTGGTATCGGCTACATATTCCGGTGCATTCTCGAGTTGCTCGAGGTCATTAAGACCACACATCGAGTAGACACGATTGGTTGCAGAGATGAGACGTGCAGGACGCTCAGGGTCCCCGTTGAAGTGTTGGTGTATAGTGTTTGGAGGGATGTAGATCACGTCCCCGGACTCCCACTCAAATTTTTTGACCTCGTCCTGTGCCTTCCAGTGGTACGTGTCCGTTATTTCCACGTCGCAATCCTGGTGGAGGTCGTAACCGTATCCTTCGAGAACATAGAGACACTCCTCGGCGAGGTGTCTGTGCTTACCGGATCGACTTCCCGGAGGAATGATCTGCATGTAGGCATCGACCGTTTCCATCCGTGTATTCATTTGCTCATTGATCAGGTGCTTCAAAATCCCCTGCGGTGCTAGCTCCCAGGGCATCTCACTCGGATGAACGACCTTCTTCCGTTTGGAGTTCCTCTCGTCGGCGGTCAGGGCCTCGTGGAGTACCTCGTGGTACCTCAACATATTTTCAGAGCCATCCAGCCAGAACTTGGATTCTTGCCATGCCATGATTAATAACCTCCGTCTGGGTGGTTGTAGTCGACCTCTTCTTCGCGGGGCTCGAAGCCCTCCTGTCCCGGCACAGGATCCTTATGTCGGGCCTCGACGGTTTGCTGGAACAACATGTTCAGGAATAGGTACATCGGCTTGGTTTTGATCACCAGAGCCCTGGCTGGTTCCGTTTCACTAGCGTTGAAGTGCTGGTGGACACAGTTATTGTGAACAATTGCGACATCGCCCGCGCTCCAGTCGTACCGGATATTGTCGTGGATCTCGTAGCCCTGGCCATCAAGAATATAGAAAGCGGCCTCGTTCACGTGCCCGTGCTTCTGTGATTTTCCTCCCGGGCTGTATTCTTCGAGGTGCAAGTGGAAGGTCTGTGTTATTCCGTCTTTGGGCTCGACGTAGTGACGTGAGTAGGCTTGAGGACCGTCAATTAACTTTAGGTCCTTGGCTTTGCGAACTCGCGGTTGCGACCTCAGTCGCTCGAGTTCCTGCTGTAAGTTATACGCACCCTGAACACCGCGCACAAAAATGCGGTCGGTCTGGTCGTGGTATCGAGTCATCTTGTATCTCCAATCTCTCGAGAACTGTGGGGAATCATTTGCGTAGGCTATAATCTAGTCAACACTTGTTTTGGACTGAAAGATTAAAACCGTATCGGCTTAGGACGGTTTTAATCATGACTGGGCCCAAACATCCTGTGCAATTCTATCGTTTTCGGAATAAACAGTACGGATGACTCGTTTCACGTTGTATAGCTGGCTCGTCGGTTTCGCTGGGGGGTTTTGTCTTTTTTATGAACAGGTTCCTCTGGCCTGGTTGCTTGGGTCAATGGTCGCCGCATCGATAGCGGCCGTGGCTGGGCTGAGGGTCGAGACCTACACGCCACTGACACCATGGGCGCGCTGTGTATTGGGGGCCATGGTGGGTACTGGCTTTGATGCCGTCACACTGGGTGAGTTTCTATCTTACTGGAGTACCCTGATCATTGTCCCAGTTTTCTTGATACTGGCTACCTCGATTAACTTCCAGTTACTCAGGCGGGTGTTCCGCTTTGACGGCTTCACAGCGATGTTTTCTGCGCTTCCTGGTGGGATGGTAGAGATGGTGACGAGTGGCCGTGATATGGGTGCCGACGTCAAGACCATGACCATCATTCATCTGATGCGTGTCGTCATCATTGTGATAGGTGCATCCGTCCTCGGTCTCTATGTCGGGGTCGAGGACTTGCGGATGCAGACACCGTCTCTTGACCACGCTGAGTACATTCTGATGCATCTCGTACTTGGATTTATTGGTTGGAAATTGTTTGCTTACCTCAGAATCCCCAGCGCGCCCTTGCTGGGCCCCATGTTTCTGGTCGCGGGCCTCCAAGGGTTTGATGTCCTACACCTAGAGCTCTTCACTCCGTTGCTGATACTTGCACAGGTCGCAATCGGGATTGACATCGCACGCGCGTTTTGTGGGGTCTCGGTCGCCTCCATGAGGCAGGCATTTGTCGCGGGTATCTTTAGTGTCTTGATAATGCTCTGTGTTCTCTGTGTTTGTGCCTTCTTGGTGTACGTTACTGCATCCAATATCCCGTGGGTTCAGATCGTGCTTTCGTTCATGCCCGGTGGACAGACTGAGCTCGCTCTGTTGGCATTCGCATTAAAACTGGACCTGACATTTGTCGTGACCCATCAGATTTTTCGAATTGCACTGATTATGTTCTCACTTCCTTTGTTATTGGCGGGCCTGAGACGCCTGAGCCAGACCCGTGGATAAGGAAAAAATTAGCTACTTTGCGTCAGGCTTCATGGCGTTGGGGCTGGTTCCGCTGACTGCGGTAATTGTGCCACTTTATGCGCTTGGTATTGGAGCCAGTCCTGCCGAGGTTGGAATCATTATGGCGATGCGGTCATTGCTACCATTCCTGCTGGCGATCCCTGGTGGGGCGATGGTCGATCGCTACGGTGTTCGATTCATGGTGACCCGACTGGCACTTGGCTGTGCTGTTCTCTCGCTCGTCTATCCATTTGCGACGAGTGTGTTTCATCTCGTTCTCCTGCAGCTTGTTTTCGGTGCGTGTCAGTCATTCTGTTGGATCGGTGTCCAGACCGGTATCGGGAAGACCTACCGTGGTGACCCGGTCGTCACTAGCCATCTGGGTTTTTGGAGTATGGGTGGGACATTTTTTGGACCGTTTATTATTGGGTTCATCTGGGACCACTTAGGAAGTGAATCAAGTTTTATGGCGACCGCCTTGTGGTGCGTATTGATGAGTATCATTGCCTTGCAGTTGTCTCAGGAAGTCAGTGCCGGTGAGAGGGCCGCATCCAAACGACAGGTGATGAGGGGTGACTACAGTCAGGCGTTGGGCCTACTCAGGGACCCCATCGTGTTCTACATCATCGCCTGCTCGTCTGTTCGGCTGGGCGCGGTTTCATTGCAGACCAGTTTTTTACCGGTATATCTCGCGGAGCTCGAGTTTAGTGCATCACAAATCGGGGTATTGATTGGGGTGAGCGCAATATCATCTGCATGCTCTGCATTCCTGCACGCCGTGTTTGCCAGATGGTGGAGCTCTGAGAAGATCCTTGGTGTATTCATCGTATTGGCTCTGATAGCAGTGTCGTCGATGTCGTTGACGGAGTCGTACGTAGTCCTCACTTTCTTGAATATCACCATGGGTCTGGCGATCGGGGTCACCCAGCCCGCGATGTTTTCCGTCCTCGGGGCCAAGATATCCAAAGACATTCAGGGCCTAATTGTCGGTTTACGGACCAGCTCGAACCGTTGCGCGACATTTCTGATTCCTCTGTTTGCCGGATTGACGGCTGGGATTATTAGCACGCAGTGGACATTCCTGATTGTGGGTATAGTACTTCTGGGCCTGATGCTTTTGACTTTGTGGATGGCGAGGGAACGACTGTAATGTGTCCATACGCTGTCTATATCGAGCCAATAACAAAATCAGATAGCCGATTGCTGGACTGTCGTAATCTATGAAGTGTACGGTGCTTACATCATCAAATTAGTTGGTGGCGAATAATTATAAAACTCAAGGAGAGTAAGCATGCGTTTTCTTACAGCACTTGTTGCTTTGGGTCTGATCGTGTCAGCGCCTGCACAAGCAGCATTCCCTGAAAAAGATATTACGATAGTGATCCCTTACGGCCCGGGTGGTGGATTCGACACACTGACACGTAAGCTTTCACCATACATCGAGGAGTATTTCAGAGAAAAATCGGGTAAGAGCTTTAACAAGATTAAAGTTGTCCCGAAGAATATGCCGGGCGCGTCTGGCAAGAAGGCAGCCGTATATACCTCTAAGCAGAAGCCCGACGGATATACCGTTCAGATATTTAATATCCCAGGCCACGGACTACCCTATATCAAGGGAGAAAATCCTGGCTATGACATCGAGGGCTACAGCTGGCTGAACCGTGTGGGCGGTGACAGCTATGTGGTAGTGGTCTCCAAAGAGGGCCCATATAAGAAGCTTGATGATCTGGTCAACAAATCAGGTGACCTCAAGATCCCTGAGCAGGGTCCTGGATCAACCTCAAACATGGCCAATAGGATCACTTGGTCGACACTCGGCAAAGGTGGCGAATACATCTACGGATACAAATCGTCCAGAGATTACACCACGGCCGTGCTTCGTGGTGACGGCGACGTCACGATGCTGGCGTCTGGCTCTGCAAAGAGATACAACAAGGGTGGCGATTACAACATCCTCGCGCACTTTGCAGATGAGGTAGATCCAGCGTTTCCGGGGGCGGTTAACGGCAAGGACATTGGGCACCCAGAACTGCATAGCCTAGGCCTATTGAGAATAATTGCTGGTCCTGCTGGTATGTCCAAGGAGGTCATGGATGAGTGGAATAACGCGCTATCATATGCGGTAAATCACCCTGATATTCAGGCCTGGTCTGCTAAGACGGGTAACCCCGTCAAGGCTTACGACACAACTGCGGAAACAAAGAAAGCGCTTATGGACACACTGAACTACTTCAAGAAGTTTAGAGACGTCTTCTGATAGCGATATTGTCTCGGCCTCCCACCGAACTTCGGTGGGAGGCGAGACTAACAGTGTCACAATTTTTCCAATCTGATAGGTCTTGGTTGAATGGAAGCTCTTGATTTGGCGGTGATTGCTGAGGCCTGGGTCCGGCTGTTTGAGCTGGACTCTTTGTTCTATCTGGTCCTCGGGACCCTAATCGGGCTCGTCTTCGGTGTGCTCCCCGGGCTGGGCGGTACCACCGCGCTGGCAATATTGATTCCTTTTTCGATGAATATGGAGCCCGGTGACGCGATTATTCTGATGGCGGGTGTTATGGGTGTGGCCCCCACCAGTGGCGCTGTCACCGCTATACTACTGAACACGCCGGGGACCGCGCCCAACGCAGCCACCACGCTTGATGGGTACCCACTGTCTCAGCAGGGAAAGGCTGGTCTCGCGATCGGTGCAGCCGCTGCTGCGTCTGGTTTGGGCGGCATCATCGGAATTATTTTCTTGATCGCGATGGTCCCGATCACACGTGAGATCGTCCTGATGTTCGCGCCGACTGAGTTCCTGTTGTTGGCCGTTCTAGGACTCGTAACCGTTTCCTTGTCGACTGGTAAAAAATTCGTCAAGAGCCTGATCGTGGGATTATTCGGTCTGATCATCGCTTCGGTTGGTTACCATGAGGTGACGGGTGAGGAGCGGTTCACGTTTGGAATCGATTACCTATGGGACGGATTCAAGCTTGTTCCTGTCATGATTGGGTTCTTTGCTGTCAGTGAAATGATCAACCTGTGGGCAAAGCAGGGCTCGGTCGCTGGGTCCGGTGAAATGGAGGCCATCAACTTCCGGCAGGTCCTACAGGGCTGCCTCGAGCCAATTAAACGATGGAAGGTATTGTTGCGTGGAAGTGCCATCGGTACCGGCGTGGGAGCATTACCCGGAGTTGGCGGAACCGTGGCCGCATTTATGGCGTATACGATAGCGGTCACTACGGCTAAACCCAGTGAGAGAGACTCATTTGGCAAGGGTAATATTGTTGGCGTTATCGCACCCGAGTCAGCCAACAACGCCAAAGAAGGAGGGGCGCTCGTGCCGACGCTGGCGTTCGGTATCCCAGGAAGCGCAGAGATGGCGGTATTCCTGAGTGTACTGATTCTTCATGGCATGGTCCCGGGTCCGACCATCATGACGGAGAGCCTTGATATTATCTGGATCTTGATCGCTGCGGCTGCGGCTTCTGGGGTGATTGCCTCAATCATCACGATATCGGCAGCGAGCTCGATCGCTAAACTGACATTCGTCGACTCCCGGACCCTTGTCCCCATCGTTCTGGCTTTTGCGATGATTGGCTCGTACTCGCTCGATAACGAAATCTACGATGTCGTCACGACGTTGGTGTTTGGTTTTGTTGGCTTTTTGTTTATGAGATTTGGATTCCCTCGGATCGCGTTTCCGCTTGCAATTGTTCTCGGACCGCTTATGGAAACGAGCTACTTCCAAACGCTGCGGATAGGAGATGGAACGCTAAGTATTTTGTTCGACCGACCTCAGTCAATAGTCATCATGCTCCTGATAGTTGCGTGCATAGCCTATTACCTGAAGGGATTTTTTAGCAAGTCGGAGTCTGAGGAAACGCCAGCATGAAGATCAGAATAAATCACAATAATGTGTGGCTGTTGATACCCCTGACAGCGTTCGCTATTGGCACGCTCTATGTTGGATCAAGTTACGGACCAGTGTCGGCGTTTATTCCTTTCTGGGCGTCTATCTTTATGTTACTTACTTGCTTATTCGTATTGCTCGGGCTGGATGGCTCGAATGTGGACGACGATAATTCGAGCCAAACATCTGGCCAGGCAAGTAACCAGAGTGTACTGGTCGCTATGTTATGGATCACGGCATTTGTCGGTCTAGCGTATTTTCTGGGTCTGATTCCTGCTGCCGTGGTTTATACCTTCTGTTCGATGTATTTCTTTGGTGGAAAGAAGTTTCTGACAGCGGCAGTGACCAGCGTGACACTGGGTCTGATTCTATTCGGTTTATTCGAATTTATATTGGAAAAAGAGCTCTATAAGGGCGTCTTTATCGAGGGATTCGCTTAAGTTCTTAGTGCTACAGTTTCTCTGAATACCCCACTAAAAGAGTCATCAAATGCGCTGAAGGATATCTTGTTCCATCACCGACCGCAGGCTTTTGGTAATTTCTGGATCGATACCAAACCACGTTCGCCATGCCGGCCGAGATTGGTGTAGTAGCATCCCGAGACCACCTAGCGTTCGCAAGCCCCTCGACTTTGCATCTGTTATCAGTTTGGTCTCGAGAGGGACATAAATAATGTCCGTGACAAGCGTGTGAGGCCTCGCCATATCAAGGATCAAATCCAACGGTGGCTGTCCGGCCATTCCCTGGTTGGTTGTATTAACGATTAGATCGCAGTCTTCGACTGACGAGTGACGCTCCGCCCACGGTCTGACTTCTACATTGTTACTACTAAAAACATCCGCGACTTTTTCGGCCCGGTCGTGTGTCCGATTGGTCAAGATAATCTTGTGTATTCCCTCCTGTACGAGCGCGTAAACGACCGCCAATCCGCCACCACCAGCCCCTAATACCAGTGCTGTTTTGGTGTTTGATTTCCAGCCAGGATATTCATCGTTGAGGTTATCTTTAAACCCGATCCAATCGTTGTTTATACCGAGAAGTGAGTCATCTTTACGTACAACGACACAACTCACCGCCCCAATAAGCTTACCTGCGGGGTCAAGCTCGTCGATCGTAGCGATGGCCTCTTGTTTGAGCGGCATCGTCAGATTCACGCCCTTAAAACCAAGTCTTGGTAATGACTCCAAGGCCGGGCCTAACTGTCCTGATTTAATTTCAATCGGGATATAACTACCGTGAACGCTATTCTCTTGCATCAGTGTGTTGTGCATCAACGGGCTTCTTGAATGGGTAATGGGGAAGCCCATTACACCCGCCAGGTTGATCTCGGTGTCGTGGGTTAGTTTTGTCATCACAAGTGCCTACAATTGAGAGGGAGCGAGCTTTGCTTTGAAGTGATTCCAGGTTCGCTCGAAAAGATTAGGATTCCAGAGTTTCTCTCGGCACTTTTCGATTTCCTCTGGGGTAAAAGAGTAAGGTGTACCGATCTGCATCGCCATGTACTGACGGTAGCTGTTTTCTTCCAAATAATTTGCTAAAACGAATGCATCTTGGATAGTCTCGCCAACGGTCACGGCGCCGTGAGCTTTCATCAGCGCCGCAGATCGATCACCAAGGGTATCCGCTAGCCTGCCCGCCATAACGGGATTGTTGATTGAGTTAGGAGAATCGAGAAGTGGTAGCGGATAAACCAGCGTGCCTTGCGCGTAGACGGGCTTATATTCGTTACCCGTCATTGTCAGGAACGTGGACCATTTGGGGTGCGCATGAACGATTGCCTTAACGTCTGGTCGGACCTTGTAAATTCCGACGTGTAAATGAAACTCCAGTGGCGGCTTGCCGTTACCGGAGACCACGTTACCCTCGAAATCAATCTCACAGATATCCGCCGTGGTGAGCGTGCTTCTCTGACACGAGCCGATGTTAATCAACAGCGTGTTGTCGTTGAGCCTGATGCTTGCGTGACCATTGTAATCGATGATTTCGGATGACTCGAGCATCCGGATACAATCGACAAGATCTTGCTTTAAAGATTCCATAATGTTTACCAGTTGTTTTGTGATCGAATTTCCATACGCCAGAGATTCCAGGCTCGCATTCCTGCGGTCTTGTTGATCTCATCGGCAAGGATGCCTTCTTCTGCTTCAAGCGCCTCTATCCCGCCATCCTCAGCGATCGAGATCGCCGACAACTGAATCCGCGCGTTTACCTCAGTATAAACGGCCCGAAAAACGGCGGTCTGCAGCGAGTCGCCTGTAGCGACCGAGCCGTGGGCCCGCATCAAGGCGACATGTTTATCTTCAAGTGTTTCGGCGAGGGCCAGACCCTTGGCGCAATCACAGACCAACATATCCGTCATTCCAAACGACCGTCGAATATCAAAAATGGGGACCCCTGTGGCTAGAAATGCTGCGTTATGGAACATCGCTTTCATCTGATTCTTCACCAATCCAAATGGGATCACGGAGGGTGAGTGGGAGTGCACGACCGCGTTCACATCTGGCCGCATCTTATAGATCTCGCCGTGTATAAATCGTTCTAAGAATGAACCTCGCCCAAGATCCTCACAGGGGTCACTGTCGAGTGTGTACTCGATGATATCTGCGGGTTTAACAAGTGCTGGTGCTATAGATTTAGCCATCAGGTAGCGATCTGGTGCGGAGGGATGTCTCATGGATACATGCCCAAAGCCGTCCACCACACCGCGCGCGGCGAGGATTCTTGCAGCCGCTGCAAGGTCGGCGATGATGGCCGGATCTACCTGACCGGCTGATGGTGGATACTTGCTCGCCATCTTCAGTTTACTCCGTTTTAAATGATGACTTTTGTCGAGATACTTGAAGGGAAAATCTCTTCAGGTGTGAATTGTCTGTGGGATATGCCTTGCTGGTAAGAGTACAGAGCCATCTGCTCCCATGTTCTTCTGTTTTCCTCGACACCATAAGGGAACGGGTCACCATTCATGAAGTCCCGCATATCTCTAGCATAGGTCGCAAGCCATGGCAGTGGGTACCGCGATATCGCCGGATCAAGTAGCCTTGAGATACTTTGGTCTTTCGACTCGAGGAACACATTGTAAAGGTTACGGGCGACCCAGGGATACTTGTCGTGTATGGATCTTTTCATCGCCAGGATATGCATGATTGGCCAGACACCGGTATCTTTGAAGTACGCCTCTTCCATTTTGACGTAATCAGGGAACAATCGGATTATATCGGGATGGTTTTCGAGGAAGCATGTCGGGGGCCGGGCAATGATAGCGCAGTCAATCTCACCACACGCCAAAAGCTGGCTCAATGATTTATCTCTAATCCGTTCCAGGTTTATGCCCTCGGGTAGATTAAGTTCTACCTTCTCCTCACGTCCCGGGGCGTTTGCACCAGCTTGGACCCAGTTGATATCGGTGAGCTCGATACCTTTATCATTCTGCATCCAACCCCTCATCCATACTGCCGCCGAGTGAGCCCATTCGGGCGACCCTATACGTTTACCTTTTAGGTCCTCGACCGTTTTTATGTCGCTGTTTTTATTGATATAGAATGAACTGAATCGGAACAGTCTCGAGCAAACAATTGGTAATCCGATGATGTCCGGTTTGTCGCGTGTGATCTGGGTGCTGAACTTGGCGAATGACAGCTCTGAAATATCGAACTCTCTATTAGCAGTAAACCTGGCAAAACACTCGTGGTGGGTGAAAATAAACCAGTTAAGGTCAATCCCCTCAGGGTTTAACTTACGGATTCTGACGTCCCTGAAATGGTCATAGTCGTTGGTGGCGATTGACAGATTAATTAGTGACACGGGCAGGACACCTTTTTTTATAATCTCAAAGATAACGACCGTAGAAACCTGATTCTACCTTAATAAGGCATTCATCTAGATCATTTTAAGAGTGACCTGACAGGATAATGCTCCACGCTTTGGCTGCAGGATCATGAATATATACCACTATTTTGGGCCACCGAGACCGCCAATATCTTTGTCCGGCCTTTGGTTTATGTGGGATAGTCACAATTAACCAAGTGAGACGCCTGACATTGGGGAAATCTGAGATGGGTACCGAAGGAAAGCTTGCAATCATCACCGGCGCCGGCAGAAATATTGGAGAGGCTATCGCCCACCGGCTTGCCGACGATGGTGCCTCGATTGCGGTTGTTGATCTTGACCAGGGACGCGCGGATAAGGTTGTTGGAGACCTTTTAGATAAGGGTGTTTCAGCTGCGCCATTTGTTTGTGACGTATCGAACCCAGAACAGATTATGACCACGGTTGAATCGATCCACGAGGAATTCAAACGAATCGATATCCTTGTTAACAATGTTGCTATTTCAGACAATAAGAACATTCTAGATATCGACTTGACCACTTGGCAAAAGACGCTCGACATCACCCTGACCGCCCCGTTTTATTTCGCGAAATGTGTGGCCCAAAAGATGGTTGACCAAGGAATCCCAGGAAACATTGTTAACGTATCTTCAACGACTGGCTACTTTGGTCGTGGCAGAGCGATTGCGTATGCCGCGGCTAAGGGTGGGGTGGTAAATCTTACGAAAGCGATGGCTATCCAACTAGCAGAGTATAATATTCGTGTGAACAGTGTAGTGCCTAACAAGATCGGGTCGCCGGTCGGTAAAGATGCGTTTGATCCGAGCAGACCTATTGTTAACCTGAGAAATCGCGCCGGTGCTCCGGCGGACCTCGCCAACGCGGTAGCCTTCCTTGTGTCCGATCAGTCAGACTTTATTGTGGGGACTGACCTATTTGTAGACGGTGGCTGCTCTGTCATTATGCCCGGCGGCAGCGGTTGATGAGTCTGACTAACTTATTGGATAGTTAGTGACGCTTTCAGAACAAGCTCAAGCTATTAAGCCTTACTTTTGGGCTCGCCAGCGGCCCGACCTGAGATTCAGGTTAATCGCCGCCCTCGGTTGCTTGGTTTTAGCGAAATTGAGCAATCTGGCAACGCCATGGTTTTTGGGCTTAGCCATTGACCGATTAAATGGTGACGAGGTCCTTCCGGTCTGGGCCTTGGGTGCTGTTGGTCTCGTCGTCGTGTATGTGATTACACGTCTACTTTCACTAATTTTTTCGGAGTTGAGGGAGGTGCTTTTTACCCACGTGTCTCAACACGCGATTCGTGTTTTGACACTAAAAACCTTTGCGCACTTGCATCAGTTGCCGCTTTCTTTTCATCTGTCGCGACACACGGGATCGCTCGATCGATTAATTGACCGAGGCACGAAAGCGATCGATTTTCTTCTCCGGTATGTGGTTTTCAATATTGGTCCGACCTTGATTGAGTTGGTCCTCGTTAGTGTGATCGTGTGGATTATGTTTGGAGGGATTTATGCCCTCGTCATCACCACCACGGTTGTCGTCTATATTCTCCTTACACTGAAAATTACAAGCTGGCGGTTGCGATTCCGACGTGTAATGAACGAGGCCGACAATGCTGTCGCCGGACGCATGGTCGATAGCTTTGTTAATGTCGAGAATGTTCGACTATTCAACAACGAAAAATATGAAACAGATCGGGTCGATCTTGGTCTTGCTGATTATGAGCGGGCCGCAAATCAGAGCCGTTTGTCACTGATGTATCTCAACTTGAGCCAGACAATGATTGTTCTGTCCGGGGTGGTTCTTCTCTTGGTTCTGGCAGCTTTCGATGTGCAGCTCGGCGCACTCACGGTTGGTGGATTCGTGACCCTGAATACTTATATTTTACAGGCCTTCCAGCCCCTCAATTTCTTGGGCTCGATCTATCGTCAGATCAGACAGTCTTTAATTGATATGGAGAGTCTCTTCGATATCTTGGACGAGTCTGGTGAGTCGGACCCAGCAAACTCCCCGGTCAGACTTCAGGACTCTAAGATCACTTTCGATGACGTACATTTTTCTTATGATCCAAATCGTCCGACTCTTTCAGGAATTTCGTTTACGGTTCAGCCGGGTCAAACAGTTGCCATTGTTGGTGAGACTGGCGGAGGAAAAACCACAATTGGCAAACTGCTCTTGAAGATCATCGAGCCGACCCATGGATCGATACATATAGGTGGACAAGACACCAAGGAACTGTCACGTGGGGCCGTCCGGGATGCTGTGGGTGTCGTCCCTCAAGACACGGTACTATTCAACGACACCCTGTCCAATAACGTCCGATATGGCCGGGTCGATGCCAGTGACCAAGAGGTGACCAGGGCGCTCGAGGTTTCGGGATTAAATGAGTTTGTTGCAGGTCTACCTGACGGATTAGCTACTCAGGTTGGTGCGCGTGGACTCAAGCTCTCGGGTGGCGAAAAGCAACGAATCGCGATCGCGAGGGTCATTCTAAAGAATCCATCCATACTTTTGTTTGATGAGGCGACGTCATCGTTGGACGCTGTGACCGAGCGACAGGTCCAAAAGAATCTGGAGCAGTTGGCTACCGATAGAACGACGATTGTTATCGCGCACCGACTGAGCACGATTAAAGACGCGGACAAGATACTAGTGATTAGGGACGGCGAGATCGTCGAGCAAGGACATTTCTTGGCTCTGATTGAAACGAGTGTGCTTTTCAAATCTTTGTGGGACGCACAACAAAGATCCAAAGAGAATCTGACCGTGGTCAGTGACTAGGGCTCTAGACCCTGTATCTCAAGGTCTCGGTAGTTGGTTAGATGAGGCAAAAGTGTTTGGAATATCTAAGGCCCTGGCGTCACACCGGGCTCGCCCAATAGGCACAGAATCACTAACGCAGATGAATGTTGATGGCCTTCAGCTGGGTATAGGCCAGCATTTCCTCGAGACACTCCTCTCGGCCCAGTCCAGAATCTTTAAAGCCACCGAAGGGGACACCAGGATAGTGATCACTTGAGTTATTGATCCACACATAGCCGGCCTGAATTTCTTTGGACATTCTTAGGGCTTGGTTAATGTCGTTCGACAAAATCCCGGCAGTCAGACCGAAGTCGACTGAATTTGCGATATCGATAACCTGATCATTTTTCGACCAGGGTAATACCGATAGGATTGGGCCGAAGATTTCTTCGTTTGCTACCCTCATGCTGGGACTTACATCGGAGAATAGGGTCGGCCGGATAAAATATCCGTCTGGATGTGGCATGTTTTTGGGTATGCCTCCCGTGGTCATTTTAGCGCCTTCCGACAGACCTATGTCTAAGTATTCTCTCACCTTTTCGAAGTGGGGTTTGGTCGTAAGGCAGCCCATCTCGGTCTCGTGATCGGATGGAATTCCGAGAGTTAGTCCACGAAAAGATTCCGTTACACCCTCCACCACGTCTTTGTAGATGCTCTCGTGAACCAGAAGACGGCTGGTCGAGCCGCAAGACTGGCCCGCGGTCCAGCTCAGATTCATACCTTTAACGGCTGTGGCTATCGCAAAATCTATATCAACCTCTGGGCAAATAACCAGTGGATTTTTTCCACCAAGTTCAAGTAGGACAGACTTGACGGCACAGGAGGCGTCGGCCAGCACAGCTCTCCCAGTGGGTACACTTCCTACCAGACTGACGTTACGAACTTTTGGGTGTTGGGCCAGCGCGCTACCAGTCTCTCGGCCACCGTTTAAGATATTGAAAATTCCAGGAGGAAAAAAGTTTCCCGCAATCTCAGCTATCCGTAATGCACTAAGAGGGGTATGCTCCGACGGCTTGATTATTACCGCGTTTCCCGCAATCAACGGTGCGACGCTTTTTATGCATGCGAACATAAATGGATGATTGAACGGAACAATTCGAGCGACGACACCCAGGGGTTCGCGGACAGAGAAATTAATTCGGTCTCCAGGACCAGGAAAAGACTCCCCTTTGATTTCGGGGGCAAGACCGGCGAATAGATCCATGACGGCTAGACTGATCTTCACGTCAATCTGCATGCCTTGGTATGGATTCCCAGTATCTAACGAGTCAAGTGTGGCTAAATCTTGGGCGTTTGCTTCGATAGCGTCGATAAATTTACGGACACACGAGACCCGCTCTCTAACGTCGGCTTTTGCCCAAGCAGGTTGTGTGTTCGATGCTTGTATTACCGCACGATTCACGATTTCCGCCGACGCGCCGCTGACTTCCATAAGCATTTCGCCCGTGGCAGGGTTTATCGATGTCAGTAAGCCATCACCGTCTTGGAATGCTCCGTTGAAAAAGAGTCCGGTATTTTCTGGAAGACAAGATAGGTTTGTCATTATTGTTGATCCTGATAACAAAAAAGGCCAGACCGTAAGCTGCCTTGATGGAACGCAGTCCAATCCAGCTACGAACATACCCGGTTCCACGAGGCGCTGGGGAAGGCCAGTAAATACCTATGCCAACTAGTTCCAAGTAGTGAGGCGGCCAGGGGTTCGTTCCCGTCACTCAGTAAATTTTTTTTCGTTTTGAGTGTCAAGAATTCGCTGATCGGGTACGAGTTTGATCTGATTTGGGACTTATCCACAAATAATTTGTCTTTTCGTCACCAAAACTGGCGTGATACCTGTCTTTCCGGAGAATGGGGGTTGCGATTTTTCGTTAGTTTTGAGTAACTGTTGCTCGATCTTAACGTTTCAATAATTTAAAAAAATAAGAGGATAATAAAAATGAACAAGTATATTGCGTCATGCGCCGCGGTACTTTTTGTTGTCTCTGCGCAGGCAGCAGAACTGAATATGCTATCGAGTTGGAACACCAACTATGCGGGCGCGAAGTACACGGTCCCTAAGTTCGCCGAGATGGTCAAAGAAAGGGTCCCCGATCTAACTCTTGACGTGAAGGGCCCTGAAGCAGTGTCCCCCTTCGAACAGTTAGAGCCGGTTCAGGCTGGTCTTTACCAATTCGTATACACACACGGTGGCTATCATTACGGTACGACTGGGATAGGCATGGGTATGGACGGCGTTGATGGTGATCCTGACAAGCGTCGTGCCTCAGGGATCTGGGACTTCGTTGACAAGAGCTACAATGAGATCGGCCTGAAGCTTATCGCGATGCCTACGTCTGGTGACGGGTATCACATGGTACTTAAGAAACCAATTGGCTCCTCGGGCGGGCTAGATGGGGCCAAAGTAAGGGGGACGCCTGTCTACAAGGCCTTGATTGAGCACCTAGGTGGCTCCTTGGTGGTGCTGCCACCCGCAGAAATTTACTCTGCCCTCGACAAAGGAACGGTCGATGGAGCGGCGTGGCCTGTTCTGGGTGCGCTTGGATTCAAGTGGTATGAGACCGCGGGTTACATGATGCGTCCACGCTTTGGCGATGTAACTCACCTAATCCTGATGAATCTCGGTGCTTGGAATAATCTTTCTTCAGCACAACAATCAGCGCTCACTAAGGTCGGTATCGATTTGGAAAAAGAGACCTGGGGTCAATTCTACGGGCTTGCTGATACCGAGGTTGTGGAGTTGAAGAAGCTTGGAATGAAGGAAACAAAGCTGGGAGCCAAGTTCGCAAATGATCTCCCTAAAGTTTTCTCGGACGGCTTGTTTGGTTTGGTGATAAAGAAAAACGGATCTCGAGGCGAAGAGTTCGCGGAATTGGCACGAAGCGCTAAGTTAGCGCCTTAGGATCTAATGGAAAAAGTCATTCACAGTGCGACTCGGACGCTTTTGTACACGAGTGGCCTGTGCCTTTTCGGTATTGCCTGCATCACCGTCATGGAAATAATCCTAAGGTATGCAGGCAGCCCCACCTCCTGGGCCAATGATTTTGTCGGCTACGGCTTGGCGTTCTCTCTCTTCTTTGCATTCCCCGAGGTTACGCGCGTCAAGGGCCATGTCGCTATTACGTTTCTCACCGATAACCTTCCAAACCGGCTCGTTCTGGTTAGGGTGATGAATGGGGTCGCCTTTCTCGTCGTTGCCGTGACTGTTTACATATCAATTCAGGTCTTTTTTGTTCAACTGGCGACTGGTGTCCAGACAGTAAGTGCGACCCCTATACCTAAATACTGGTTGAATATTGGTCTTATCATGGGCCTCACGATCGCTGCTTTGGAGTTTCTTTTACAGATTCTTCGATCGGGCTCGGAACAAGATGGCTGATTTAATGATCGTCGCGACGATCGCGTTGATTCTTTTGCTCGTCTCAGGTCTTCCGATATTCCTCGTGTTTCTGACGGTTAACGCGGCCATCGTGTTGTTTAAAATAGGACCATCTGGATACGGCATGTTTGTGAACAGCATGTTGAATACAGCCACGACACAAGCGCTTGCCACGATTCCATTATTTATTCTGATGGGTGAGATTATTTTTCGGGCAGGCGCCGTCGAGCGTTTATTCAAGAGCATACAGCTCGTCGTGGGATTTATTCCGGGAAGACAAAACGTGGTTACGATGATGCTGGCGGCGGTTTTAAGCGCTTTATCGGGGGCCAGTATGGCCGTCGCAGCGATGCTTGGGCGGACCGTTCTACCCACCCTGTTAAATCAAGGCTACCCCAGAAAAATAAGCGCCGGTACTATTCTCGCCGGGGCGAGTCTTGCGCCGATCGTGCCACCCTCCGTGCTTGTGATCATTCTCGGCACTCTGGCCGAGGAATCTATCGCGAAACTATTGGTGGCGGGAATACTTCCAGGTTTGTTCCTCGCGATTATCTTTACCGGTTTTATCATATTTAGGTCAAGCGGCTTTGACCAAGGCTCAGACGTTGACCAAGGTGATGCCTCGCCTTTCAAAGACACAATGCCGTTACTATTTCTAATTGCTTTAGTGTTGGGGGCGATACTCACCGGTATTGCCACGCCAACAGAGGCGGCATCTGTCGGGGTCTTGGGGTCACTGTGCGTCGCTCGCTTGTATAACAGTCTGAACCTAGATCTCCTCGTTGAGTCGATATTTGAGTCCGCAAAACTTGGGTGCATGATCATTCTGATCATGATCTGTGCCAAGTTCTTCTCACAATTGCTGGCTATGAGCGGGATCGCTGGAGGACTTCAGTCTCTCCTCGCGATGTTTTCTGATTCCCCGTATCTGCTACTGTTTGTCGTTATGATTGTCCCATTCGTGCTCTGCATGTTGATCGATCAGATCGCGTTGCTATTGATTATCGTCCCGCTTTACAAATCACTAATGGACTTGATGCCTGTCGAGCCGCTGGTCTTCTGGTTTTTACTCTTGGTTAACATAACGGTCGGTGGCATAACACCCCCCTTCGGCTATACGTTATTTGCACTAAAGGGCGCGACGACTCTTGTCTCGATGCAAGATATTTATCGTTCTGTTTTGCCGTTCGTAATGATTTACTTTTTCTTCTGCATCCTGCTCGTGTTGAACCCCTGGATCGTCACGCTAATACCGAGCTTACTTTGACAAGGAAATCTAGATGACATCGTCAGTTGTTTGCATTACTGGAGCCTCACAGGGAATTGGGAGGGGGATAGCCGATTATTTTACTGAGCTCGGGCATTGCGTGTTTAATCTCGATGTAAAGCCATCACCGGATTCGTCGGAGGCCCTTAAGAGCCTGTATTTGGATATCACGGATTACGAGGCCTGTAATACATCGTTTGCCCAAATTGGGGCGGACCACGGGCGTATTGACGCTCTCATCAATTGTGCCTCAATTTTTTCAACTTTGACCATGAAGCCCTTCTGGGAAATTGAATCTGCTGACTGGGACCAGGTCATCAATGTCAATTTGAAGGGTACGTTTAACACGTGTAAAGCGGCGCTTCCCTGGTTGAAACAATCGGGTGTGGGCCGGATCATTAATTTCTCGTCGGCTGTAGTGCCGATGGGGAGACCTAACTACTTGCATTACGTGAGCTCCAAGGCAGGAGTTCAGGGTCTTACCCGTGCAATGGCACGTGAGGTCGGAGACTTCGATATCACGGTCAACGCCATCCTGCCCGGAGCCACTGTCACTGAGGTGCCCAGGGAGACTGTCTCACCCGACCAAATGAAGGCCATGATTCAGGCCCGTTGCATAAAACGCCCCCAAGAAGTATCAGACCTGACCGGACTGGTCGGATTTTTGTGCTCTGACGAAGCGGGTTTCATAACCGGTCAATCATTTGTTGTCGATGGCGGTCTGGTGGTTACCTGATCACCAAAGACCCCGTTGAGATCGTTTTTCGATTGGCCTGATGCACAACAAAAGAACGAGCTAGGCCTTTTCTGAATACTTTCTGGGGTCTGGGTCTTTGACCAGAAAATGGTTTGCGGTAAGTGAATCTTTGCCACGAAAGCTTTTCAAGACGCTCGGTCGATTTTGTGAAATTAAGTGCCTTTGACGGTTTAAATCAATTCATACTTAATTCATACTTAGTCACATGACAAGACGTAACCGACAGGATTATCTGACCAAGAATCGCCGGTCACCAAACTGGTATCTGAATTTTCGTGTTCCGGAGACCCATCAGCATGTTTCGGAGTTTGAGGGCAGGCGCGTTTACCAGATATCAACCAAAACCTCTGATTATAACAGTGCTTGTAACTACAGGGACGCCTTCTTCACGGTTTTTAAACTCTTTGGCTATGGCATCGATGGGTCCAAGCCAGAAACTCAACAAGATCACTTCTCTGGGGTCGAGGGGCTGACCTTGTATGACGATACCGATATCATAGATTAGATTCCTATATACTTCATACATTACTCGATGCATAACGTCACCGACAAGTCTACAATCTACCAATGATTATCCCTCAAACGTGAGTGAGCAGTAATTGAAGAATCAGAATAAACAATCCCAATTACCAATACAGAGTATATGTTGGTTATTTTTTGTTTTGGGTTGTACCTGTTTCGGCGGAATGTGGGCCGCGATTGACCGGCTACAGCGAGAGCTGGTTGAGCGCAGAAAACTGTTAACCACCGATGATCAAAAATCATTGATGCTAGCAGCCGCGATGATTCCGGCTCCCAAGTTTCTTGCGTTCGCGGTAATGGTTGGATATCGGGTTGGTGGGATATGGGGAGCAGTTGGATCCTCGGTCGCCATCCTTTTACCCGGTACTTTGATCGTGATTGCCGCATGTGTGCTAACCATTACAGCATCTGAACACCCGGCATTGGCTATTGTTCAACGGTACGTGGGTCTCGGCGTAATCGGGTTGCTTGCGGGTAACGCGGTCAGGATGTTCGTCGGCGAAGGGCTTGACCGAGATTCAATTCTGTTCGGCTTGGTGATCTGTTTGGGAATTCCAGTCTACGTGATCCTACACGAAGGGTCGCTCATCATCGCAGCCTGCGCGAGCCTTGTGCTTGGTTCATTAACGATTCGGAGTGACACACGGCCTGGATCAGCCGATGTCGAATAACGCCTCTTTGCTAGTTGAGATCCTTGCCGTGATTGCCTTTAGTACCCTATTTTCTTTGGGTGGCGGGAATGGACAGCTTGCGATCATCCAGGATTACTGGGTAGATCCGGGTATATTAAGTCCCGCCCTTTTCGCATGGGCCTACGCAATCGGTAACCTTGTTCCGGGCCCAAAGTGTAGCTTCGTCGCTGGTATTGGTTACTTCTTGGCGGGATTCCCCGGTGCGTTGGTTTGCTTGGTGGGCATCTCCATACCGACCGTCATCGGAGCGTCTCTGGCGGCGCATTGGCACGATCATCTTAAGCGGTATGTTGCACTGTTCATTCCTGCGTCTGGGTATGTGATCGCAGGGATGATGCTAACGGCGGGGACTGGTCTCGCGCTAAACATCACGATCGATCCGGTCGAGTATGTTTTTGTGGCGTTGATCGTTTTAGGGGTGTGGCTCAAGCGCTGGGATCCGGGGGTTGTGGTCCTATGTTCCGCGGGAATCGGAGTCCTTATTCATTTGTCTGGGTGACAAGTCCTTTTTTGATTGTAGCTGTATTTTTACGGTGAGATGGGATCGGTATGAGTCCCCTCATCATGTTTCGATTAACCTTTCCAAAGAGACGACGAACTACACCAAAGGACTGAGCTTTATGAACGAAGGTAGTTATCAGACTTTCAAATACCAGAAACCATCTGATATGCCCGGTGGCAAGGCTATCGTTCAACTCGCGGGCAGCGATATTATTCGCGGCAGGGTGCAAGTCGTGCGCGAGGGTGGTGAGAATAATCTCCATTCCCATCGTGGTATGGACGGCTTCTGGATGGTGCTCGCAGGACGAGTTCGATTTTACGGGCCTGGCGAGGCACTGATTGGTGAGTTTGGTAAGTATGAGGGGATACTGATCCCGCGCGGTGAGCAGTATTGGTTCGAAAGTGCCTCGGATGACGAAGAGCTTGAGATATTGCAGATGGCAGGTTTTGAGAAGGGTGCAAAGATTGAACGTGTCGACGCTGAACCGCAAAAGCTGTCGGTGGAATCGGTGTACGTAAGAGAGGTTACACAGAACCGCTAATCGGCGGGTTTGATCTGGAGGCAGTTCATGGAGATCACGCTTGCTGTCGATCGATATGATCGACATTTTCCGTTTTTTGACGGCTCATTATCTCATGACTTTGATTTGGATATTAAACCTTTTCAGGTCGGCCAAAGCGCCCAACTACAACACGGTACCGACAGGCACGAGTCTTTCCTAAGGGGACAGTATGATGTCGCCGAATTTTCAATGTCGTCTTTTCTGGCGGCGAAAACCAGAGGTTATCCCATCGTGGGGATACCAGTTTTTCCAAGACGTTTATTCAGTACTAGTCAGATGTGGGTGAGTTTGGACTCACAGATGACTGAGCCCTCACATTTGATTGGACGGAGTGTCGCGCTTAGTGCATTCCAGACCACACTGTCGTTGCTCGCGAAGGGAGACCTCGAGTTTCATTACGAAGTGCCGTGGCGTTCGATTCATTGGAAGCTCACGACCAAGGAAAAAATACCACTAGAGCATGGTCCTGACGTTAGTGTTGAATTCATTGGCGAGCGTGACCGGTTGGGTGATCGGCTCCAGTCTGGCGAAATCGATGCGTTCTTCTTGCCCCACCCTCCAGCTAACGTGATGAGTGGAGAGATTCCTGCAAGACGCCTGTTTCTAGACCCTGAATTGGAGGAGGAGCGTTACTTCGACGAAGTCGGCTCGTTTCCGATCATGCACGTGATAGCCATTCAGGAATCATTGGCTAACAAAAGGCCCGGATTACCGTTGGAGCTAATGGAAATTTTTCATTCTGCGTTTGATATCGCTGAGGGTTACTACGATGACCCTAACTGGTCTATGTTACCGGGCTGTAGGCATCAATTTGAGAGGGACCGGGAACGTTTCAAGCGCAAGGCATGGCTCCGTGGATTTGAGGCCAATCGGTCAAACGTCGATATGCTGATGCGGTACGCAGTCGACCAGGGAATTAGCGCAGAGTATATGCCGCCAGAGGCGCTATTCGCTGAGGTCACTTTGGAGACTTAGAGATGAGGCTTATCAATAACGATGAAGTGAATCAGGTACTTCGGATGGCAGACTGTATAAGGGTCCAGGAAGAGGCATTCAGGGGATTGGTTGATTACGGTGCTATTCATCGCCCGAGGGTCGATCTCTACTACCCGGCAGAGGGACCTGAGAGTTATTTTCGTTGGGGGTCTATGGAGGGAGCTAGCTCGCAATATTTTGCGATCCGTATGAAGTCCGACATTGTTAGCTGGCCCAAAACTGATGATGGGGGGTGGACCGAGGAGAAGCACTGTATTGAACCCGGAACCTACTGTGGGCTGATTTTTTTGTTGTCTACCAAAAATGGTGAGCCACTGGCGTTGATCAACGATGGTCTTTTGCAACACTTTCGGGTCGGAGGCGGCGCTGGAATTGGTGCAAAATATCTGTCCCGGGAAGACTCTGAGGTGGTTGGTTTGATCGGTTCGGGTGGGATGGCTAGAACGTTCCTCGACGCGTTTTGCTGTGTCAGACCAATTAAAGAGTGCCGTGTTTACAGTCCAACGAAAGGGCACAAAGAGGCCTTCGCCGAGGAGATGTCAGATAAACTCGGGATACGGGTTGTTGCGGTGTCTGGACCACAGAAAGCGATTGCTGGAGCAGATATTGTCTCATCGGCAACCGACAGCATGGTCCCTGTCTATGATGCGGCCTGGTTAGAGGAGGGACAGCACGTGACAAACCTGGGTCGTCGAGAGATGCCAGAGGCAGCGATCTCCCGGTTTGATGTGGTCGTCAGGCAGGGCGTGGCTGGTCTTCAAATGAAACAAACTGATATTTTTCAGGCCGAGAGAGGCCACTCGCCCGCGGCGTTCATCGGTGGCACTGCTGAGCAACAGCGTGTCATACCAGAAAAGAATCCATCGCCAGGATTTGGTGGTGATAGTCCCGAATTTATGGATCGTGGAAAGGGTGGCGATAAGCCAGAGTTCAAAGATCTTATCACCGGTAAGTGTGAGGGTAGAACGACGAGTAATCAGATCACGTTTTATAGGAACGTGGGAAACCAAGGGCTGCAGTTTTCGTCAGTCGGTGGTTTGGTGTACGAAAAGATCATTGAACGAAATATGGGCCGGGATATTCCTACAGATTGGCTCCTGCAAGATATACGGGACTAGTCAGGATGAGTCCAAAGGCAAAGGTTGAGGCTGTATCAGCAAACGCAGAGCATGGTTTTTCTAAGTTGAATTTAGACGTTATTAGGGTAGTTCGCGACCACGGTGTCGAGGCCGATGCTCATT
>MDTE01185968.1_pt1 | contig 39208 bp, 43 predicted proteins | sample 811231 | NCBI WGS metagenome assembly MDTE01 (sample SAMN05326651, study PRJNA326480) | marine metagenome | isolation source: seawater | place: Indian Ocean: Red Sea | collected 2010 | reverse complement strand
CATGGCAAATTTAATAGATTTACCCTGGACAAGAATTCTATACATTGCTATGACTCCACCGGTTCGTTGTGCTCCAGCAGCACAGTGGACCAACACCTTCTTGCTGGATCGAACAGAATCGTGAATTTTCTCGATAGCAGCAGCATATTTATCAATATCCCCAGTACCATCACCGAATAATGGATATACATGCCTTTCAAGTCCTTCTTTGGTTAAACCTACCTCAGCCTCATACGAAAGATCACCGGGAAGGGGGGTCATCAAAGAAATAATGACATCAATATCATGTGCCGTTACCTGCCTACGAATCTGCCTTGGGGTAAGCTGACCACTGCGGAAGATCGAAGATTTTTCAACTATACCCCAACGCTTAGGATACAAATGCCATTTTACATATCGGTCAAATAGATAGAGTAATAAAGCAACTGCGATAATGATAATAATCCAATCGTCAAACATTAGCTTTTAGTCCAGGGTTCCCAGCCAACTGACAATAGCTTGCCCTATTTCTATGGGTGAATCCTCCTGAATAAAGTGCTTCCCACTGACAGTCACCTCTATTTGATTGGGCCATGCCCGACAATACTCTCGCTGCCGGCCGACCAGGATTGAACCTGGATCAGCATTGATAAATAGCTTGGGAAGGAAATCGCTTTCCTCCAGCCATCTGCCATACTCCGACACCAAGGCCACCATCTCCGCAGGTTCACCATCAATGGGTATCTGTCTAGGCCAGTTCAACATCGGTTGTCGATCATCTGGCTGGATAAACGCTGCACGATAACAATTCATTTCATACTCATTTAGTTCTCGTATGATCGCGTTAGGAAGAACCACCTCAATAAACAAGTTGCGTTCCAGTATTAAATTCTCTCCCTTATTTGAACGAAAATCTCTAAATATGTCTCTCGCTAATTCAGGCCAATCATTCCAACCGATGGGAGATACCAAGGCTTCCATATAGGAGAGCCCACGAACATTAGATGGATGATTTTTGGCCCAGTGAAATGCTAATGCACTACCCCAGTCGTGCCCCACTAATACTATATTCGTGGTCGCATCCAACTGATGTAGTAAGCCATCTAAGTATTGATATGCAATTTGGAACGTATACCGATTTGGACCGTCACTAGTAGGTAGCTTTTCTGAGTCACCCTGGCCAATTAAGTCAGGGGCAATCACACGACCGCAGTCAGCTAACGCCGGAACAATATTTCGCCACAGGTAAGAAGAAGTCGGATTGCCGTGCAAAAGTATAATTGGGCTACCTTGCCCTGCCTCTATATAGCCAAGACGCCGACCACCCACCTCTTGAAATCGCTTCTTGAAAACCATCAGCTCATTATACGTGCAGGAAGTAAATGAACATACGTACCTTCCCATACACAAATTACTGGTCAATAAAAATGGGGCCAAATAGGCCCCATTTTACAGTGGACAAGAGTAAAACTAGTCCAGAAAAATAAATCGCTTATCCCGATTATTATCGGAAGCGATATCAGTCGTGCCTAGGCTACTTCTCGATCCAAACATCATTATAGTAGGGATAGAGATTCCACAAAGTGGGCTGCCAACCGTGCACATTATTACGCTTAGCGAAAACTGCATTTCGCGTCACAGTGCTAACATATGGGACCTCTTCACAATATGCCTTCTGGAATGCGCTAGCAGCAGCTTGGCCAGCCTCAGCATCCCCTGCTTGTTGCCAATCTGACATAGCCTTATCAATCGCTGGCGAATTTGCACGAGACATATTTGGGAAAGGAATCGTAACACTATTTACAAAAAGATTTAGCACATCAATAGGAATGGGCCATAACCAATAGAATAGAGTCATCGGCGCTGCATCCCGCCCTGGAGTTGCCTGCTTCTCAAACAAAACAGCTCGATCAGCAATATTCAGCTGGGCATCAAACCCGCCTTCTCGCAACATAGATGCTACAACCGTTGCAACTGCCTCATTAATCGATTCTGCTTGAGCAACAAATTCAAACGACATCACAGTACCATCTTTCTCCCAAATACCATCACTATTAAGAGCCCAGCCTGCATCGCTCATGATCTTAGCTGCAGCATCCGGGTTGTAACTGATGAGCTTCTCTACGATTGGATCATATGTCCGATCTGTTGGAGGCAGTGGACCGGGAGTTGAAACTGCATCACCGAAGAAAACGATGTCTCTCATCGCATCACGATCAATCAAGTGCGCAAGAGCTCGCCTTACATTGACATCCCCAAATAACTCACTATGGTCTTGATTCAATGTAAGAATATATCCCGACCACTCTGGAAATCTATAAACCGTGATATCAGGGTTGCTTTCGAGCCGACTGACATCCTGCGGTGCTGGTCCCTTTAGCGTATCTATATCACCATTTTCTAACTGAACCGCCCGTTGACTTGCTTCCGGAATGAACGTCCATCGAACCGCATCAACATGAGCCTTACCCTGATTTTCAAACCACGGAGTATTGGACCCAGGATAATCTTCCCATCGCTTTACCAGCACGTGACTACCTGGTACCCACTCTTCATGAGTGAATGGTCCAGTACCATCGGCCAGCTCAGTGCCATATGTCGTACTTTTATCGGCGCCCGCTTCACGCCATGTATCAGTACAACTAATTCGGAAGTACCCTGTCTTATGTGGACCTAAAGTGCCGACCCACGGATTCTTCATATTAATTACTAGCTGATCACCTTCTGACGTATAGTTATCAACAGCTGCTGCTAGCGTCGCGATAAACGATAGTGACTTAAACGTCTTCAGATAATCCGCTACGGCCGCTGCATTTGCAGGCTTGCCGGAATGAAATGTTCTACTGGGATCAATGTCAAATCGATATTGCATGCCATCATCTGCCATTGACCAACCTGTCGCAAGCTGCGGTGCGTCTCCGCCATCGGGGGTATTCGTCAGAATTGCCTCGTAAATCGCAAAGAATGCAGGATCGTACCAGTTGGTGGTAATAGGATCGTGTTTTGAAAAATCCAAATCATATCCTTCACGTAATGTCCCACCTTTTTGCACATGGCCATCTGCATGTGCCACTGACCCTGCAGCCAACATGGATCCAGCCGCGCTTGCCGTCACGCCCAAGGCGGCAGCACCCTTCATAAAGGCTCGTCTAGTCAATACGCCGTGCCGGTAGTCGTCGACAAGTTGATCTAATTGTTTAGTCGTCTCCATCTCCTTCATACCTTCCTCCTATCCTAATTGTGCTGATGATCAATAGATAACCACTCCCAAAACCTCAGCTAGTCTCTCCGCATAGACTGTCACAGTATGTGAACGAGTGACCTATGTCAAGCGAGCTTTACACGCCAAAAGATGGATGGTTATGACTTGGCACTAACATTAGCTAATTTGGGCCAGAACATAGCGTTCTAATGAGCCAAGTGAATTGTTCTGCTATATCCAGTGTTGACCAAAACCACCGCAAATTGTTTAGACACTAAGCTGCGGGTATTTGGTGCAAAACATGTTTTCCGCAGCCGGTGTCCACCTTTCCGCAAGCGGTAGATCCAAGTAGTTGTAGGTGCCAGCATCACACGGCCTCCCCTTCTTGACTGCCATCGACATCGATCCATGATTAAAATGCAGTACATACGAATAAACTGTTTGATACAAACTATGGTTGCAAATGCCCGTGCCCTCATGATCGTGACTACTTTGGAGAGACAGGATATCTTCGATACTACCCGCACTTGCCAGTCTTCTTTGAGATGATGATAGTCGAGACTGGCTCGTCACTCTATCTGCGTCCAGATCACTTGGGCTAAAAAGAAGATGATGGTTGGTTCGGGTAAGTCGATCTGAACTCCTTTCGACTTTAATTTCATCTCCATGAACCTCAATAGCAGCTACCGACTCATTGCTAATAAGTATCAAATTCGCACACCAGTACGAGTGACGTTTAACAGCCTCGTCTACTGCGCTAATGGCAGAATCAACATCCTTGCCCTCTCGTAGCGCAACCTCTGTCAGAAGATCGTAATTCAACCCAGACTTAGGCTCTTCACGCACATTAGCATCACAACAAAAAAGCCCATACTGATTTGCACCAATCGAAATGCCAGAAAAGTGATCTGGCTGGGAATCTACATTTGCCCACGTAGACACACCTTTAATACCAACGATTTCTTGTGATGTTATTAATTGATCTTCAAAACTATCACGGACGAAATCCTTGTTCTTAAACAAGAAATATTCGTTGGCATTTAGCCTAAGTGCGCCAATCGTGCACATCAAATATCGATTCGAAAATTAAAAGATCGTGCTCTAGTCAGGAAAAACAGTTAACAACGTCCACATCCGCTAGTATCACCAGCCACAATCAGCTAATTCCCTTGTGCGCCTCTTCCCAAGTTGCCCCGCCAGTCGTATCTACCCAGTAGCTCTTGGCCCATCCGACACCTTGCCATGTTCTAACTCTGGTAGGTACTAGCCTAAACAGCCAACGCGGCTGATTTAATGTTGGGCCAAGATACTTGGGGCCATCAGGGCCAAGATAACGAATTGACATCTTCTCGGCAATGCCGACCCACTTACCCCCAATCACACTTTCTTCTACAAGCTCAGCAACACCGTCAAAATGAAATTTTTCCATTGTGCTTACATCATCAATACAGGCAGAGACTCTTGGGTCATTCTTAAGATACTCAGCCCATTTTGACCGAGAACGTGGCACGACCCAAAAGGTGCAGCCACAATCCTTGCCATGTGTGCATCCCTCTTTCTTTTCCCATTGATGCCAACAGGGAATAAGAAACGGATCACCGTTTGGCTTGAGACACGCTAACCTCAAAGTCATCCCCTTTGAAAGAAACGCCTCGATGCTATCTGTCTCCATCGCGCCAGCTTTTAAGCTATGTTCCTCGTTCTCATATTTCTTTTCCATCGGTCTCCCCCATCTGGTCATTCCACAATTTGATTAGCTAATTAAGGTTAAATATTATCCACACACCTCAGTATGTCAATCCTAGGAGACGCTTTTTAATTTGTATGTTACGCTCCCGCGGTAGAAAATTGTTTCCAAAAAACAAAGATGTACTGCAATATCAATGCATGGAGGGCCTGAGGATGCCAAGATTCACTGGAAAACGGATTTTTATCACAGGAGCGGGAAGTGGTATCGGGTTAAGGACAGCTGAAAAATTTGCGGATGAGGGAGCCTCGGCGATTTACCTCGTGGAATATATCCAAGACCGACTCGACTTAGTAGCATCGGAAGTCGAAAAACGAGGCAGTTTAGCTATTCCGATGTGTTTTGACCTTGGTGATCCAGATAACTGCAGGAGCGCAATGTCCCGTGCTTTATCGGACGCCCCACTAGATGTTTTGATATGTAATGCAGCGGCGGTAGCAGAAGAAAGATTCCTGGATATTAGCTATGAATCGTGGAGGCGTCAGATTGATGTAAACCTAAATGCCTATTTTGTTCTCGCCCAGGAAGCAGCTAGGTCAATGGCAAAGAGAAAGTCAGGTGTCATACTATTTACAGCGTCTATTGACGCGCAGGGACATTCTCTTCGTTTCACACCCTATTGTGTATCAAAAGCTGGGGAGGTCTCCTTAATGAAATCGATGGCTGTCGAGCTTGGCCGATCTCAGGTCCGAGTTAACTCCGTGAGCCCCGGGCCAGCTGATACGCAGCAGAGCACAGACCTAGTCGGTGAAGAACTGATGAAAAAATGGCGAAAGCACGGCTTCCCAGAGGTACCCATGAACAGACTTGCGTCTCCGGACGACATTGCAAATGCATTCTTATTTCTTGCATCTGATGATGCCTCTTATATAACAGGGCATGACCTCGTCGTCGATGGAGGGCATACTGCGGATGTTTATGAAATACCTTATGAGTGAAACACGTAACGTTTATACTGAACTTTAAACTACGAACTTAAACAACATTGTAGAACTAGGCAATAGCAACATATTTTATAGTTAATATACCGTCGGGATTTATGAAAAAGGAAGTAATAGATAATTCTAGGAGGCGATTCATACAAGGAAAAGTCCGCTCCGAAACAACTACCGGGAAACTTGACCCTTCAGTAGAGCTATTTGAATGCTCTCGAGCATTTCTTGACGACCTAAACACACCATCTATAACCTATGGTCTAGTTAACCGTGGTAATCATAGAACTTCAGTGCTCGTTAAATACATAGTAAGAATGCCGCAGGTTATCAAACTATTGCATCTTGCGCCGAAAGAAGTTTTCAGAGGTACATGGAATGAAACCATTCCGGCATCAAAAGAGCCCTGCTCGATAGAGATCGAAGCAAGATGCGGAAAACAAGTTGCAACTCAACGTTATAAACTAGAAAGTTTGTAGGAATGAATGCGACATCATAAATACAAGTATTCTGATAATCATTGCTTCTAATGCAAACTAAACCCCAAAATATCTCAGGCGACATCGTACTTTCCGTTCGCCATCTAGTTAAGAATTTCAATCTCGGTAGTCGCTGGTTTTCGGGAAAGAGTGGAGGGGTTGTCTCAGCAGTAGCCGATGTCTCATTTGATATTCCAAGAGGGAAAACAATGGGACTCGTTGGCGAGTCTGGTTGCGGCAAATCTACGACGGCAAGATGCATTCTGAGATTGATTGAGCCTACTTCAGGTTCTGTAACTTTTTCAACGGATGGTCGTGCTGAAAACATCGTTGACGTCACAACTGCATCATCAGAAGCATTGAGGCGTCTTAGACAGAGGATGCAAATCGTCTTTCAGGACCCATTTGCTTCGCTCAATCCGCGTATGACAGTAGGTGACACAATTGAAGAAATGCTCCTCGTCAATACAGACATGGATCGCACTAGTCGGACTACACGTGTTGTTGAATTGCTTGATCTAGTTGGCCTCGAATCTATGCATGCCAAGCGGTTTCCGCATGAATTTTCTGGTGGACAAAGACAACGCATTGGGGTTGCTCGCGCATTAGCTTTAAATCCAAGCTTTATAGTTTGTGATGAGCCGGTATCTGCTCTAGATGTATCAATTCAGGCTCAAGTACTTAACCTGCTTGCAGAACTTCAGGAGAACTTCTCGCTGACTTACCTATTCATCACACATGACTTAGCAGTAGTCCGTCAAGTCTGTGACGACGTTGCAGTTATGTATCTTGGTAAAATTGTTGAACAAAGCCCCGTTGAAAAGCTATTTGCAGAACCGATGCATCCTTATACGCAGGCACTTGTCTCAGCTGCTCCAATACCCAACCCCGCTAAACAAAGAGAACGCACTCGTATACTGCTTGAAGGCGACGTTCCTAGCCCAATTAATCCACCTGATGGCTGCCGTTTTCAATCTCGCTGTCCTATAGGAAAAGCAGAGGTAAAATGTCGAAGCGTAGAGCCTCGACTCATTGATGTTGATGGGGTACATCAGGTAGCCTGCCACTTTCCCGAAGTACGATCTGTACTCTAGGCTAATGTCAATCGCGAAAATACAATACAGATCTAGACCAATAGAAAACTGGCTGTGCAACAATCCTCGCTATAAATCGAGGTCTATTACGGAGAATCATTGAATGTCATTAATTGATGGTCATCTTCACTTGTTCAGAGCAGCATCAACTCGATATCCTCGAACAATTTATCCTGGCCTTGCCGATGCTGAGCTTGATGTTCCAGCCGAGAGATTGATTTCACTGATGGATAGCACGGGCGTCGAGAAGGCAGTAGTGGTGCCGCTTGGCCCTGAGGATCATTACTTGGCCGAGATTATAAGTGATTACCCAGGTCGATTCGCTGGAGTAGGCGTCTATGACCCCAAGGCAGCTGATCAAGCCAAGAATCTAGATGAGAGGATTAAAGCAAGTAAGATACAAGGAATACGCATTGGCGAAGTAGATAATCAGTTAGAAACAACAAAAGATCCGACACAATATTCGATGTTTCCGTTATTACAAGCCATGGAAGAGAGAAACCTCCGAGTCTGGTTCTACGCAGAGGCTGCGCAGGTACTGTTATTAGAAAAAGCACTCAATCTACTACCAGATCTCATCGTCGTTTTAAATCACTGCGGATTCATGGTTTCCCTAAATAATCTAGGAATTGATGAAAATAGTAGACCACATTTTACGAGTGACATCCCACCTTTAACGTTGGACTTACTCGGACGCCTTGCCAAACGTGCCAATACATATATCCATTTTTCTGGGCAATATGCTTTTAGTCATGAGCCTTATCCATATCAAGATATGCTTCCTGTAGCAAAGTTTATTTACGACAAATTTGGAGCAGACCGAATGATATGGGCATCAGATTTCCCATGGATTGCGGAAGAGCCTGGCTATCAGGAACAGCTAATGCTCGTGGATTATCTACTACCAGGCATTACACAAACTGAAAAGCAACAAATTATGGGAGGAACAGCTTCTTCACTTTTTTACTTCTAGCTGCTCTCTCTCTTCATCTGTAATGGCTTCACGTAGCGCGTTATCCTGCCATTTCACATGAGAAGGAACAAGATAACGCTGCAAGAAAATCGTCATGTCACCAATAAGATGAGCGTGATTCTGAATTAGCTCCGGTCCATGATTAGTAGAAGCCACGGATGCCCAGAGCTTGCTTGGACCCAAGTTTTCAAAAATGCGTCGTGCTTGGCTGGTGTGGTTATCATCGCCCGTGCTAGAAATCATGAGATACGCGGTGTTTTTACTGGAAACAGCCGATGAAACCGGAACAGTACTGGGTAAAACGGGTGAAATTGCAATATGAACCAATGGTGAATACTGCTCACCCATTGAACAAAGAATTCCGGCAACGCTACCGTATGTACATACAGCAACTGGGCCCCAAACAGTCTGAACTTCTCTTAACAAGGCTGGAGCATCTATTTGTAAGGTTTCTGAATCAGGTTCTCCATCAGAGAATCCGTGCCCGCGTAGCTCTACATTAATAACACGAAAACTGCCTTCAGCAAGCTTCTGATCCAATCCATGCCACGCATCCAGATCCTCTCCATAATCATGCAACATCACTACTGGAGCGCCGCGAGCTGGCCACTCATAGCCACGCAGCACAATACCACTATCAAGCACTATTTCTATACTTACTGGTTCAATTTTCATGTTATCAGTGGTTGTGGATTAAAACATCGCAATTTACCTTCGCCACTTCCTTCGAGTAACGGACGCGACTCCCAGCACTCTTCAAGAGCATGAACGCATCGCGGTGCAAATTCACACCCTGGTGGAGGAACTTGAGGAGGTGGCACTCTACCGGGAATAGCATGGAGCGATCCTCGCCGAGCCGTAATATCCGGGATAGCACCAAGCAACCCTTGTGTGTAGGGATGTTGAGGTTTGTCAAACAATGTCTGAACTGATGCTTCCTCAACAATCTCACCTGCGTACATCACAGCAACGCGATCTGCAACCTCAGCCACCACAGCCAGATCATGCGTGATTAATAACATGCCCATTTTTTGCTCGCGCTGTCTTTCTCTAAGCCGCTCAAGTATTTGCGCCTGGACCGTCACGTCTAGTGCAGTTGTTGGCTCATCTGCAATTAAAACTGCTGGATTTAAGGCAGTTGCTAATGCAATCATTACCCTTTGTCGCATACCTCCAGATAATTCATGTGGATAACTCTTCAACCGCTGACGAGCATTAGGTAATTGTGCTGCTTCCAACGCATCGACAGCCATATTTTCTGCTTCACTGGAGGCTACGTTTCGATGTACGCGAATTATCTCTGTTAAGAGACTGCCGATAGTAAAAACAGGATCCAATGAAGTTATTGGATCCTGAAAAATCATTGAAATCTCATCTGACCTTAATCGTCGCATATCGCTGGCGCTCAACTTTAAAAGATCCTGTCCGCGAAAAAGAATTTCACCATTTGTTACCTGTGCAACGTCCGTGGGAAGCAACCCCATAACTGAAAGCGCTGTTATAGATTTGCCACAACCACTTTCTCCAACAAGACACAAGATCTCGTTCGAACAAACAGATAAAGATAATCCCTTAACCACATCAAAGTACGAGCCTTCACTATAGATTGATATGCGCAGATCGTGAATCTGTATCAGATTGTCTTGGATCTCTTCCTTCATTAAGCTATCGAACTGTCCAATATGAAAATTGTGTTAAGCACTAAGAGTGGTACCTAGGCGATACAGTTCAACTACCTCGACCGCCTTAATCTGGGATTAGCTAGCGTATAACCCGTGTCCGCAAGCCAGTTGCCTAAAACTACCAATACTACCAAAACAAGAGAAAAGAACTGCGCAACAGGGTAATCGCGGCGTAAAACAGCCGTCACGAGGGCTTGGCCAATACCAGGCCAGCTAAAAATCTGTTCGACAATAAGCGCGTAACCAACAATCTGGCCGATCCTAAGGCCAGCCAATGAAATAATGGGTATCATGGCATTTCTTAATACATGCTTACCCATTACGCGCCATTCTGACAAGCCTCCCGCCCTCAAGGTTCTAACAAAATCATTATTCTGATTCTCAATCATAGCTGAACGCGTCATACGGACCGTTAACGCGATCCCCTCAAAAGCGAGAACAATAGCTGGTAGTATCAGCTGCTTACCACTACAACATCCAGCAGCCGGCAATATTCGAAATGTTGACGCAAAAAGCCAGATTGCAAGTAATGCTAGCCAAAAATTGGGTATAGCCATCCCAGCTATAGAAAAGGACATAATGCCATGGTCAGCCCAACTGTTACGCCTCAACGAGGCCAGTACACCCAGGGGGACTCCAATCAAAAACACTAAAGCGAAAGCAGCACCTCCCAGCACCAAACTATTCTTACCGTGCTCCTTCAACATCTCCACTAAAGAAGCATTATTTGTGATCGAGTGACCGGGGTCACCCTTTAGGATTTTGCCCATATAAGCAAAATATTGGAGATAAATGGGCTTGTCCAATCCAATCCGAGCTCGAAATTCTTCACGGAACTCTTCTGTTGCAGAGCCTGGCAAAGCCGCAGCGGTGGCGTCACCACCTGAAAGTCGGATCGCATAGAAAACAGCAACCGAGCTAATGAGTAACACAATTAGCATGTAGCCCAACCCTCCTAAGACTCGCCTCATTTCAGCTTCTTACGCCCCCTTTCATGCCTAAGACGTGGATCAAAATGATCTCTCAGACCATCTCCGATCATGCTTACTGCCAACACTAATACAACTATACCAACTCCTGGGACGGTCGCCTCCCAATGATTGATCCGAAGAAAGCCTCGACCATCCGCTATCATCTTTCCAAGACTAGGTAGAGGCGGTTGAGCGCCTAGCCCTATAAAAGACAAGGCGGCTTCAGCGATCACTGCAACAGCAATTAGATAAGATGCCATAATTAGAGCTGGAGCGAGCACGTTGGGAAGCAGATGGCGCCACATAATGCGAAATCTTGATACGCCTGCTGCACGCGCCGCCTCAACAAATTCCCTCTCTTTCAAAACCACGACCTCTCCTCGGACAACACGCGTTATCGCAGCAACATTAACAATTCCTACAGCAAGTATTACAGGAAACAGTCCCTCGCCAAGCCCGCCGACCAGAAGAACCGCAACAAGAATAAGAGGAAAACCCCATATAAAGTCAGTTGAGGACCTAACAACACGATCTGTTGAGCCCCCCACATAACCGCCGATCATTCCTAACGCTACACCAACTAACAATGAGAGCGCCGTAACAGCCGCTGCCACAAAAAGTGACACTCTAAAACCCACAAAAAGGCGTATTGCCATATCACGCCCAAAAGCATCTGTACCGAGAAGGTAACCCTTATATAGTGGCGGTTTGTGGGCGTTTCTTAACGATTGGCGAGCATAGTCAGCATCATAAAACAATGGTCCTAGAAGAGCTAAACCCAACACTACTAGTCCCAAAATCACACCGGTTAAAAGCATTTTGTTACGAAATACCGACTGGAATCTCTTCCGCCATGGGTTAGCCCGAAGAGTTTCTTCGTGGACTATTAGTTCCTGCTCCCATTGGATTGCGCGAGTGAACAGCGATTTGTCAGAAGTATTCAATGTTTCGACACAGTCTCCCGGCTATACTCTATCGTTCCTAAATCAATAATTAGGCGATGGCCATAAATGATATAACATATAGATATCTAGTCCATATAACCAACACATTCTATTGTGACGTCTCACACCTTGCCACTGTCAACCGCAACGTTACAAGAATCGTCAACTTTGCGCAACGCCTTCAGAGCAATAGGATAACTACAATTACAATTCAAGGATTATTACTAGATCTAAAGAGCTGCCTCAGCAACATTGTTTACTCTGACTCAAAGAGCTCTACTATAAGGGTGTCGCATTATAGATCCCGTCGGTACAATACCATGATACATCCAGACTCCCAGACACCGTAAAAACGCCCCACATTAAATCATGTTGAGAGAACTACGCCGTACTATTGAAGAAATGCCTATCTCCCAGATTCGAGAGATCGCTAATGATGCGATCGGACTCGAAGATATGATACCGCTTTGGTTTGGGGAGCCTGACATAGCCACACCGGACTTCATTTACAATACTGCTATTGAGGCGATGAAGGCAGGACACACTTTCTACACACCGAACCGGGGCATCCCAGAACTACGTGATGCAATCTCCAGCTACACCAAACAATTGTATAACATTCCGATAGATCCGGATCGTGTTACGGTAACAGCCTCTGGAATGAGCGGCATCATGATTAGCAACCAACTCCTAGTTGAACCTGGAACAAATGTTGTTTGTCCTGTGCCTCTTTGGCCGAATATCCGGGGAACAATCGATATTTTAGGAGGTGAGTTTCGAGCAGTACCTCTCCGACTAATCAACAAATCATGGGAACTCGACCTTGATCAGCTTTTCCAATCAGTGGATCAACAAACGCGTGCCATTTTTATTAATTCGCCGAATAACCCCACTGGTTGGATCATGTCTAGCGACCAACAACAAGCCTTACTTAAATTCTGCCGAGACCGTGGCCTTTGGTTAATCGCTGATGAAGTGTACGCTCGCATAGTTTATGGGATGCGACATGCGCCTTCTTTCCTGGAGCACTCGGATCCCGAAGATCGCCTAATCATAATAAATAGCTTTTCGAAACCTTGGGCAATGACCGGTTGGCGACTAGGCTGGCTGATCACGCCTAAGAGATTCGGAAAGACTCTTGAGATGATGAATGAATTTAATTTCGCTGGTGCGGCAACCTTTACTCAGATGGCAGGAATTACCGCCCTCAGACATGGTGAGGCATTTCTGACGGATCAAATTAAACGCTATGAAGATGCGCGCGACCTTGTCTATGAGCGGTTTTCTACACACCCAAAAATAACAATGGGCTGGCCCGAAGGAGCTTTCTATGCGTTCTTCTCGGTAGCTGGTATGACAAACGGACTCGCTTTTTGTCGAAAGTTAGTCCAAGAAGCGCGAGTAGGCCTTGTTCCTGGAACAACTTTTGCTGCGCCGGAAGAAGGCTGGCTCCGATTATGTTTTGCCAACAGCCTGGAAACTCTCAATACAGCTATTGACCGACTGGAAGAGCATTTAGATAAATGACAAAAGATCTGCCTAATTTGCTCTAATGATCCGAGATGATTTAGCAGATGGCGTTTTGGTGATATGAAGTAAATCACTATATCTTGTCCCCGTTTTTTCGTACGAAATATCGTCTAGGGGTGGCGCATTGTAAGATTTTTCAGATCGGCCAATTTGAGGAACACCGTAGGTAGGAGTCCTTTGCTTTGATGAACGTCCAGCGCGCCTAATCAGATCATCCATGCCCTCTGGCAACAACTCCTGACCATTTTGATTTCCAGCAGCGCGAGAAATTGACTCATTCATCAATGTCCCCCCTAGATCATTGGTGCCCGATTTAAGGCACTCTACGACTCCTGCCTCACCCATCTTGGTCCAAGAAGCCTGAATATTATGCACATACCGATAAAGTACAATCCGAGATACTGCATGCATCAAGATTGCCTCACGAAACGTAGGCCCTCTGCGACATTCTTGGTGATGATACATGGGCGCTTCTTGATGGATAAACGGAAGCGGCACAAATTCCGTAAAGCCACCCGTCTCTCTCTGCAAGTTCCTAATGTGGATCAAATGACGAGCCCAATTAGAAGCATTATCTACATGGCCAAACATTATGGTTGCAGTGGTTGGTAATCCTACCTTATGTGCTGTTTCAATAGTTTGTAGCCACTCAGTAGTCGTTATTTTGTCGGGACATATGATCTTTCTAACTTCATCGTCAAGAATTTCTGCTGCTGTTCCTGGCAATGTCGACAAACCAGCATGCCTCAAAGCAATCAAGAACTCAGCAGTTGATATTCCAAGAGTTTGCGCACCTTGGGTTACTTCAAGTGGAGAAAATGCATGTATATGAATATCGGGCACTTCACTTTTTATAGCTTTGCAGATTGATAGATATGTTTCACCGGTAAAACTAGGATGAATACCACCCTGCAGACAAACTTCTGTAGCTCCTCGAAGCCACGCCTCCCGACTTCGTCGACATATCTCTTCAAGATCTATGACATATGGATGATCTCGTGAACTTGTTCTCGGACTACCCTTTGAGAAAGCACAAAACCCGCATCGATAAGTGCATATATTAGTGTAATTGATATTTCGATTCACAACATAAGTGACAATATTTCCGTTGATATCAGTTCGAAGTTCATCCGCAAACTTGCATACCGAGACAAGCTCATCGCCGCGAGATCGAAATAACTGAACAATTTCGCTCTCTGTTAAATCTTTACCTCCTGACACAAGGTCAAATACCCGATGCAACGCACTGCTCTTGGAGTGTGTTTTAAGAGCTGGGATCGTAAATGGAACATCAGAAATTTTCCCTGCAATCCAATTATCAGTCCGAGGCCAACCATCGCTGTCCGAGCATTGATGAATATGTTTCGAAATGCTTGGCGACAGCCAGTGGCTCGCATGTTCAATATATTTCGGATACACGGGCAGCCTCGGAATGAGAGTCTTGCCTGCGCTCTCTGTAGCGTTCCGTAATTGAGCAATTCTAGGCCAAGGGGCTTCTGGATTAACGTGATCCACAGTTATTGGAGATACTCCCCCCCAATCATTTATCCCGGCGTCAATTAATTCCTGCTCTCTACCGGGAGAGAGGTTTGGCGGTGCTTGGATATTCATATTCGGGCCGAATAAAATACGAGCCATCGAAATTGTCCAAATCAGCTCTTCTTGAGATGGCTCGGGAAAGTTAACCATAAGCGTATTTTTCTTTGCACGAAAAGGTTGAATTATCAGTTCCTGTATGTGCCCATAACGATCATTTAGACCCCTCAGTTGGAGCAAAGCATTAATGCGCTCCCCACGAGTTTCTCCAATACCTATCAAAATACCTGTTGTGAATGGAATCCGAAGTTCTCCTGCTTGCTCTATATTCGCTAGACGGACTGTGGGGTGCTTGTCGGGTGAACCAAAATGAGGTCCGCCACGTTGGCACAAACGCTCGCTCGAAGACTCCAGCATAATCCCTTGGGACGCAGAGACTTCCCGGATTTCAGCCATTTCATCCCTCGATAAAATACCAGCATTAATATGTGGCAGAAGACCGGTCTGCTCAAATACCACTTTAGCTGACTTCTGCAAGTATTTGACTGTTGAACTAAATCCGAGCCGACTAAGTTCTTCTCGAGCTACACGATACCTAAGCTCTGGCTTATCGCCCAGAGTGAACAAAGCCTCATGACAGCCCAATGACTTACCCGAGGTTGCAATATTATGAACCTGCTCCTGAGACAGATAAACTTCGGAAAGCTCACGCGGGATTTTTGCAAAAGTACAGTAGTGGCATACATCACGGCACAATACCGTCAAAGGGATAAACACTTTCGGAGAAAAAGTAATAAGCTGGCCATGACCTTCGTTTCGCAATATCCGACTCACTTGCGTCAAGAGAGCATCATTATCCAGATCTATTAGTTCTTCTGCTTCAGCTTGAGTTGGCCTTCGCTCCAAAAAGCAGTCTAGATCAATGCTCATAGTTCACCACCCCCAATCTAACTTGCTGACTTCCTGATGCCGCTAGACTCCCACCGTCATAACCCCTATAAATTAGGTCTAATTGTGAGATAAATTCCTGAGTTTTTGAGCCACCTTCCATTGCTGCCAGTCGAAGAAGATCACTAGGCCAATCTACATCAAAACCAAGTCCAGGCAATTTTAGGATGTTCACACTAACACCAGACTGTTCTGCAGATTGGACATGAACTGCGAAACTGTTCTCTCCGAATTGGGGTCTAATAATCATTGGAATATTAGACATTATGCTATTTGTGCCAACTCCATCGCGAGAAGGTACAAGCGTAATACCATCGTTCGACAGTGAAAACTCAATCAACTGATTGACCTCCAAATGATCTAACAGTGGCACATCCGCTGGAATCGTAAAAAAATTATTGACCCCATTATGCGCAAGAAACTGAATCGCTTTGGTGATCGCATCATTAAGATTAGTTGGATTATTTTCTTCAAGCACTTGAACATCAAAATCATCTAGATACCTTCGGATTGCATTACAATTGGTGATAACCAAGATCCCGCCCAACTGATGCACACCCAGTAAAACGTCCAGCACATCACTAACCATAGAAAGCGACAAATATCTGCGTTCGGCCGGAGAGAGGATAGCCGATAACCGACTATTGGACGTCTCTACTGACTTCAAAGGCAACACTACCCATGGTCTATGTTGATCGCTATTTTGCATGAATAAATTAAACTAGCACTCCAATGTGCGCGCAAAATCCAGAACTTCTCCGGCTAATCTTGTCTTGTCTTCGGATGTATTCATTGAAATATCAGTGACATATGTTTGGATACCTAGCTGCTGGATCTGCGGTACAAGCTCACTATCTTCTGTGTCTAAAACAAATCCGTCAATTAAGTTTGACGTATAGTGAGATGCTACAGCAAAAGCCGAGACTTCGTAACCAAGTTCTCGCATAATTTTTGCTGTAGGCCCCTTAAAAGCACGGGCGCCAACCAGAGGCGACACTGCAACAACAGGTTTTCGACAGCGAGCAATCTCTTGCTTAAAGCTTGAAACGGACAACATTGGGTCAATACTAAGAAATGGATTAGAGGGGCTGATTATTATGGCCCTCAAGGCTGAGCTCCGAAGACATGCATAAATTTCAGGCTGGATCACAGCTCTATTACAGCCCGTATAGTGCAATTTAGTGACTTGTGGTGCGCACTTGTGTCGGACAAAGTATTCCTGGAACTCCAAAGACCCAACATCTGTATCTAGTACAGTTCTAACTATGCGGTCAGTTATAGGAAGAAGCGCGCACTCTATACCGAATTTTTTAGCAAGATCTTGTGTGATGGTAGATAATCGCTGTCCTTGAGATAATCGTTCGGTTCGCTCAATATGAACAGCAAGGTCTCGATCGCCGAGTTGAAACCAGCTATCCCCTCCCAAATTGCGCATCTCTTCCAACACCGACCACGTCTCACTACTTCTACCCCAGCCCCTTTTTTGATCAGATACTCCAGCTAAGGTATAGAGCAATGTATCTAAATCCGGCGATATATTGAGCCCCCAATACTTGAAATCATCACCAACATTACCTACGACCATAAGCCGAGATGGCTCATGACAAGACAAAAATCCGTATGCAAGCTTAGCACCACCCACACCGCCGGATAAGATAATGTAGTTAAAATCCAAGTTTAGAGATGGCATTGTCATCGGAAAAGATCAAACTCCTTTCGACGCACCAGCTCTTGCGCAGATGACGTTGCTCTTTCAACAGGTGCACCTCTAATCAGCACCACTGGCCTGCCCTCAGATGCTTGCCCTTGCATCAAGTTAGCGGCGCACGCAAGCTCATCAGCAATCGCTTCTTCGCTAGAGGTGAGCAGCGTACCAAATAAATCCGGTTTACCTCGATGATCCTTAATCGCTGAAAATCCCGCAAGACCAATCGCTACACCTATGGTGCCATTTCGCCAAGCACGACCAGCGCTATCAGTAATCAATATACCAACTTCCTTCCCCGTACGGTCAAAAAACTGTTGCCTATATTTTTCACTCGTCGAGTCTGGATCACGTGGCAGCAAAAGTACTTGATCTCCATGATCGCTAGGCCCGACATTCGAATGATCAATTCCTGCATTTGCCAAAACGATCCCAAGCCTATGAGCTGAGATAATAAGATCTGGTATGTGGCGAATAATGTCTTCCGATTCAGATAAGATCAACTCGACAAGACGAGGATCTTTCCCGGTCTGATGTCCTAAATCTATTGCTTTTGGTCCGGGATCAATATCATGCAAATACACTGCTCGATCTTCAGCCTTAGAAACAATTTTTTGCGCGAACGCGATAACGTCTCCAGATTGAATATCAATTCCCTGTCTGGATAGACAAGACACGGTCATTTCAACAATGTCATCCCCAACCTCGACTAAGGGGAATCTGTCTATCACGGTTATGGTGAGAGTTAACCCGAGCTGTTCTTCAAGCATTGTACGTTTTATGTCAGTATTCTTCGCTAATGATCTGAATGCCAGCACCTTTAAATTGATAGAACTTATTGATGAAAATCATGGTCGAAGTTAGCGCTTCCGACGCGGCTGAGTTCTCAATAGAGCCCGCATGCCAACCTTTTAATCCTAAATCCTCAATTAAGTCTGCGATGATTTGTCGAGAAGCTTTTCGATTGCCACAAATAAGAACATGACCATTAAGCTTGTGATCCAAATTGATGAGATGAGCTGCAGAAACGGTATGCAATGCTGAAACTACCGAAACATGCTCACCTAAATAGTCTTGCGTCATCGCCGCCGCACTGCCTCGTTCCGGTAGTGATACACGAGCAACGCGGGGTGGTTTAAGAGGCACAGTCGTATCTAAAACAATCTTACCCTGCACATGCTCATATATCTCTTCTAAAGTAGTCTGATGCGCACCAAACGGCACTGTCAGTACTATAATTTCCCCCCTTGTCGCCGCCTCGATATTAGTAACTCCCGTAATGTTTGTTATACCTGATTTAGCACGAATTTCGTCAACCACAGTGCACGCTTTTTCTCGGGTGCGGGAACCGACAAAAATAGTGTGCCCTGCAACAAGCCATCGTTGTGCTAAGCCAGATCCGAGAGACCCGGTCCCACCGATAATCCCGATCATCTTGATATGATTTTCCAAACTCCCCCCTCTAGATTAAATTTCAGGTGCATATACCCATGTTTTTACAACTATAAAAGATTCATATATTTATCCAATAACGGTAAGACAGTATCCCTGCCCTCCGATGGCAGTGGAAGTAGAACTCGATCAATACCCGCCTCTCTACACTTCTCAATATATCCTTGATCAGTCGGTGCTCGGAAAATAGAAACAGAGAGTGATGTCACATCTCGACCTGCGTTGTCCGAATGCTTTCGAAGTCGCTCCATAGCAGCCATTGGGTCTGCCATCTTATTTCCTCGGGGTAACCAACCATCGGCAAAATCTACAACACGCTGCAAAGTATAATCCGTCTCTCCGCCGAGTAATATTGGTGGATGTGGCTTTTGGAGGGGCTTTGGCCACGACCAGAGAGATTCAAACTGAACGAATTCGCCCTCATAAGTAGCTTCCTCATGCGTCCAGATTTCTTTCATGGCCCTGACTCTATCAACCATGACCCGGAAACGATCTTCAAATTTGGTCCCATGATTCTCCATTTCCTCAGCGTTCCAACCAGCACCAAGCCCCAATTCGAATCGACCACTTGATAAATGATCCAGGCTAGCTACTACCTTTGCTGTGACTATGGGATCTCGTTCACTTATCAAACAGATACCAGTCGCGATCCTCAGATTCTTAGTTTGTGACGCAGCTGCCGTCAAAGCAATAAATGGATCCAAAGTATGTGAATATTCACGAGGTAACGAACCCCCTCCGGGAAATGGAGAAAAGCGATTCGTGGGGATGTGTGTGTGCTCAGGTACGAATAATGACTCAATACCACGCTGTTCAAGATTTATTGCCAAATCGCTTATCCCAATTGCGTAAACAGTTGGAAAGATGTAAACGCCTATTTTCATACTACAAACCTCCGCTATAGTCATAATAAATAATCCTAAGTCTACATCGTCTGACTAATATAAAGCTTATCTGACTTCGCAGCCTTTGAAATCAATGTTTTCGTACTCGTGCTTCTTTCGTAATTTGTTATGATTAGTCTAGAGCATAAATCAATTATTATTCGAAACTAAATTGTGTCGAAAGACCGAGAATTAACGAGGACAATACTTTATGAATTGGCATCCAATCTCAGTACCTAAACTTGGCCCTCCTATCGAACCATATGAATATGCGATACAGTCCGGCCGTACTATATACCTAGCTGGTCAAGTCGCATTAGACAACGAGGGTAAGATAGTTGGTACAACCACTGAGGAACAATCGCGTAAGGCCTGGGAAAATATTTCTACTGTTTTAGCAGCAGCTGGAGCATCTGTCCAAGATATTGTAAAGGTTACTTACTACCTTGAAGATATACGTGAACTAAAAGAAGAAATGAAAGTAAGGAAAGAAATATTTGCAGGTCGGGCATTTCCAGCTGTAACTGCAATTCAAGCCGCGGCGCTTGGAATGCCAGGTCTTAGGTTAGAAATTGATGTCATTGCCGAAATCGAGAATGCATAAAATGATTAAAAAGAAAATTCACTTACTTCTTCAACAGCAAGGTTTATCCCCATTACAATTTGACAGTGAAACAATTTGGAACGATTTACGTGAACGTACCGCATTGAATACTAGTCTTGACGATCTCCTCGAAGAAGAACAAGAAAAGTCAACTAATTTTGACTGTTTTTGGGAAAAATGACGAGCTCTCTGATCAAAAAAATGTCGCGGGCTATACGTGACCAAACTGTTTCGACTCAAGAATTAATACTTGAAACGCTGGAGTCTGCGAAGAAGCTTAATCGCGATCTTAGGGCATTTGAATTGATTGATGAGGCAGGCGCCCTGGAGACAGCGAGCATTCTTGACAGGGAGCTAGCCACAGGTATAGATCGAGGTCCTTTGCATGGCATTCCTGTCGCTGTTAAGGACATCATTGATGTAGCTGGATGGCCAACACGGTGCGGTTCGCAAGCCTATAAAACCACACCCGCCACTAGAGATGCAAAAGTTATAACTAATCTGAAATCCGCAGGTGCCGTTTTAATTGGGAAGACTGTACCACATGAATTGGCCTGTGGTGTCTACAGCCAGCCCACGCGCAACCCCTGGAATCCAGATTATGTGCCAGGAGGGTCCTCAGGAGGCTCCGCTGCAGCTGTTGCTGCCGGTATAGTGCCAATGGCTGTTGGCAGCGATACTGGGGGCTCGATTCGAATACCGGCGTCAGTATGCGGCATAGCTGGCATCAAACCAACATTTAATAGAGTCTCTTGCTCGGGTGTAGAACCACTATCTTGGTCTCTTGATCATATCGGCCCTATCGCAACGTCAGTAGAAGACTGCGCTATCTCATTAAACTCTATGCTTGAGGAAAATAGCTCATCCACTCATCACTTCGACTACAGTAACAATAACCTTTCAGGTGCTATACAGGATATAAGAATTGGAATTCTTCGGGGTGAACCGGTAGATCCAATGCTACCCGAAATAGAAACTGCTTTTATGGATGCGGTTAAGCAGCTTAGGAGCAGAGGTGCCAAGATTGCTGAGGTTACGATTCCAGAACTACGGCACACTATAGCTGCCGAGTTTGCCATAATTGGACCCGAAGCTGGCTACTACCATAAGCAACGACTAATAGATCATCCAGAAAAGATCGACCCCGATATACGAGCATTGCTTGTCTCCGGGCTACTATTACCTACCTCACAATATATACGCGGACTTCAGGCCAGAACAATTATCGCAAACTCTATACAGCGATGCTTTAACGACAATCATCTGGATATTCTGTTGACACCAACATTACCTGCAACGGCGGCTAGAGTAAAACAGACTGAATTTGAATATGAAGATCGGACTGAAGCAGTAACTATTTCTTATGTTCGAACTACAGCTCCATTTAACTTGGCTGGCCTTCCTGCGTTGTCTGTTCCTTGTGGATTTGACAAGAATAATATCCCTATTGGTATTCAGTTTGTTGGAAAACCCATGGGTGAGGCTGTTATTTTACGGGTGGGCTACGTCTATGAATCAATCACGTCATGGCGAGATCAGAAACCGATGATAGCTAAACCTGATTCTTTCGGTATCAGCCAACTTTTGATGTAATCTAACTTACACAAGGAGAATAGTTATGCCATTTGCCAAGCTTCCAACGGGAATAACGATGTACTATGAGGTCGAGGGGCAAGGGCAACCCTTGCTACTAATAATGGGCACTAACGCTGATCATAGTATCTGGGCGCCCCAAGTCGCAGCCTATCGTGACCACTACATGGTCATTACTTATGATGCCAGGGGCACGGGTCAATCTACCCATCCTGCTGAACTTGAAAAATACTCGATGCGCATTCTCGCCGACGACGCAGCGGCGCTACTTGATGAGCTAAACATACCATCAGCGCATGTGAGCGGCCTATCTCTAGGCAGTGCTACTGCTCAAGAGCTAGCCATAAATTATCCGACGAAAATAAGGTCGCTGCAACTTCATGGAACTTGGGGATTCTCAGACGAGTGGTTTATACGAATGATTGATACGAATGAATACCCGGTACAAAATAATGACTTTGAAAGGTATGTTCGAACAGCGCTGTTGTGGGTATCCAGCCCTGCGTTTATCAACGATGAACCAGAAAAAGTCGCTGAGTTCGAAAGAGGAATCATTGCGGGCAATCCGCATCCTCCATCTAAAGAGGGAATGTTGGGTCATTTTCATGCTGACAAAACACATAATACACTTGATCGACTGGGTAACATCGATGCCCCTACTCTAGTCACCTCTGGGGAAATGGACTGGCAAGTTCCAACTCGGTATGGCCTAATAGTGCAAAATGAAATACCTGGTGCGGAGATGCATGTATTCCAAGGCCCTAACTCTAGCCACATAGCATTTGCCGAAATGACAAACGAATGGAACGACTTTACTCTAAGGTGGCTAGCTCAACGCAATTAGCCCAATCTCGCCAATACATAGTGGGATTCTCATGGAATATTGCCCACACTTTAATTGAATTGGCCAGGATTCTGCCCACTCTATCCCTTCACAGGTTTATCACAACGAGTCGCATGAAATATGATTTGCGTCGCGCACACTAGAAGTACTGATAAACAGTTTCATGTAACCTGTAATCAACAACAATCCGATACCAGTTTCGATTGCGATGCGGTTCGGGACTACGCCAAATTAGGAACGATGAAAATGACGAGTATTTCAAAACGATTAAGTAAATTGCGCACCAAGAAAGGTTTAAATCAGAGTCAGCTAGCCCGCGCGGTTGGAGTAACACGGGCAGCAGTTTCACGTTGGGAGCAGGGAGATATCGACTCGATTTTAGCAAGGAATGCTATTCGGGTAGCGCACGCTCTAGGGACGAGTGTTGAGTTTCTTTTTACAGGCAGGCATTGCATTGACCAGACTGATCTAGATGCGTTATCGCGCTCCATTAAGATAGTAGACCAGGCGCTTACGGATAATATAAGCTCAACAGGGAAGGCAACTATAACCAGCCTAGTTTATCAATTGATAATTAATGGTGAAACTGTATCAAAAACAAAAGTTCGTCAGCTCAAAGCGGCTGCCTAGGATGCACTTAGGTTCGCTTGGCACCCAGAAATACGAACACTAACGAAAAGCTTTTAGCGCCTCACATACATGCAGTTTTCTTGCGGCCAGCCGCAGGTAAAGAAACAATCTTTCCATCGATGTGCGATGCCTCACTACCTATGTCCAATTCATCGATGAGCATAGAGGCAAACACAAAAGCTTTCCCGCCAATTGCTATCAACTGAGCCTCGTAAGATACATAGTGGATTTTGCCATCGTAACCGAGAATTGGTTTCTCGGACCTTAACATACCGTATTGCTCAATGGAGTCGAATACCTCGCTGGTGGCCTTTTCTATTTCGAGCGTTGGGCACCTTTCGCGATAGTGTGTACCTTGAAGATCGCCCTTTGCAACCAAATCACAGAAAATCGAGTTGCAATCCATCAGTGTGCCATCAAGACTACTGATAACGTAGGGGCTATCAACCGAATCACCAGGACGGAGAGACCCCCCCCTCAGGGCTGAATACAATGTCGAGATAACACGCCGCTCAATAGACACTAGCTCCTTCTCCTTCATGGTACGCGTTCTGAGAAACCCGCCCGCCGTTCAATCCATTTTTGCAGATTGTCACAAACTGATTCTATAGAGAAATACAACGACATTGTAATGAAAAGGTCAGCGCTGGATGCATAGCGTCAATGTGAATATGTTATGGGAGATGTAACTCCTTGAAGAATAAGGAGTTCAATTACGTTAGCCGACTATCAATGATAAGATCTCCGTAAGTAAAATTGCATCCTATCTTGCTTTAGCTCTATAAGAAATGATCAGCTAGCGTCTAGATTATCAGCATTCTCTATCTTCACTGGCTTGATAACATCATGTGGCTCAAACCCCATAACACAACCATAAAAAAATAGTTCTGCTTCCATAGCTCGCTTGATATTTTCAGGCTGCCTAAAACCATGCTGCTCCTTCGCAAACGGAACATAAGCAAAAGGTAACCCTTTCTTGCGTAACACATCTGACATCATAATTGCTTGGGCGGGAGGCACCACTTTGTCATCAAGACCCTGAAATATTATGATCGGACAGGATAAACGTTCCATATAGTTGATCGCTGAGCGCTCGTAGTAGCGTTCTTTCATATCCTGATATGGACCAATTAAGCTTTCTAAATAACGTGATTCAAATTTATGAGTGTCCTGCAACAACGCATTCAAATCAGCGATACCATAATAAGTAGCACCAACTGTAAAGATATCAGCGAACGTTAGCGCATTAATCGTAGTATAACCACCAGCTGAGCTCCCACGAATCGCTAGTCGTGTCTCATCTGCTAGGCCTTCCTTGATCAGGTATTGGGCAGCGGCCACACAATCTGCTGTGTCGTATATTCCCCACATCCCCTTAAGCGATTCTCTGTAACTTCGCCCATAGCCCGAAGATCCCCTGTAGTTAACATCAACGACGGCAAACCCACGACTAGTCCAGAACTGTACCTTCAAATCTAACTCGGGCCCAGTTGCGCCAGTTGGCCCTCCATGACTCATGACAATAAGAGGTGGTTTCTCGTATTCGGGGGCTCGTGTACTGGAGTTCTGGGGTGCATAGTAGTAGGCATAAGCATATGCATTTTCGGTCGTCAAGAACTTGATCGACTTTGGCAAAGAAAAATCCTCTGCACAAATGTCGAACTCACTAGATTTCTTCAATATAGATTGATCATAAGTGCGCGAATTGATACAAACTATTTCCGGCAGTACTGTTGGCGATCTACCCACGTAAAAAATAGTCTCATCAACAGCGGCAATATATCTTGTAGAAGAGTGGTCACACGGTATAGCAGCCAACTCACGTCCAGATGGGGAAAAATGTCGTAACAATGGCTGTCCACCTAAAGATGCTCCTACAATTATTGAACCATCTCCGAGAAACACGTAACTAGAATATCCGAACTGCCAAGCTGCCTCGGCCTGATCGACTTTTTCTTCGATAAAAGGCTCTATAGTACGTCCATCCCAGGCTGCTAAGTTCCACCAACTGGACTTGTCGCTAATAAAAAATAGCCGACCATCGGGGGACCATCTTGGTTGTACTATACTTTCCACTGTGGTTCCAGCTATCGGTGACGCATCAAGAACTAATTTATCTTGTGTCATATCTGCCACCCAAAGAGTGCAGCTATCCCATGGCATATTTGGATGATCCCACGACAACCAACAGATTTTTGTTTCATCCTGGTTAGCTCTAGGTGACGAATAAAAATCGTTACCAGAAGCGATAACTCGGACTAATCCGTGGTCTAAAATTGAAATAGCAACGATCTCATTAACAGGTTCACCATTCGATCGATGTCGCTCTCGAACACAAAATATCCATCCGTCGTCACTAATGATAAAATCTGCGTATCGATAACCTCGATTAATATCTGCAACAGCTGTCACTGGCTTTGGCAATGTGTTTGCCGATGCCCGGTAAATGCACTGATCATCCCAATTAGTAAAATAGATTTCACCAGATCTCACGGCATAGCTTCCACCACCATATTCATGAACAGCACTTCGAACATTGAAGCCTTGGGGCACTGCATCCATTTGTTTCCCGTCTGCCGAGCGTTGAACAATTACAGATCTACCATTTTCATGTGGCCGTCCTTCTAGCCAGTAAACATCGCTCCCATCTACTTGAAGCTCACTAAACGACAATGCACCTCGAGCAACGATATCTGCTGTTATTGGTGACCTCCACGAGCCAAATGATCGAATATTGCTAGCGCTCATAAAAATTGCTAATCCCTTTTCTAACTGTCAACTCTTCAGCACAATATCGAGTTGGAGATACATCATACAGTTGAGATCAGCCTAAAATCTCAAAATGCGCTTCGGTCGGCGGCGTATTTCGCCCATTAATCGGTAAAATGTCCTGTGGACAAGCTGAGAACACAACTAACATATTGAACTTAGCTCTTAACATAATATAGTTGCCAGGACGAGTCACGGGCTCCTGAAAGGACAAGCTGCCCGACTCGGTCCATGGAATATTCATGAATAAATTAAGTGGGGATGGCACCCACGATATATTAATCCCAGCGTCTTCAGCTGCTGCCTTCAAATTGTCAGCACAGTTATCGTGATAATCAGTACATCCCAATAATCCATAACGCTCATTGTCACATGCCGCCATCAAGGTATCGTGCACGCCTGGAGAGGTATCTTCTACAACCTCTAACATAGCTCTCCGACGATTGGAATAATAACAATCGCCGACATCTGCCCTAAGCTTGCAAAGCGTGGCTCTTGTCGCATCCATTGACATAAATTCACTGGCATCGGAAACGTTGAACGCCCATGTATCCACTACCTGCGTGCCAGAAGTATTGACTATTTTTACTACTCCACCTTCTTGCACCGATACTGACTTTCCACGCCTAGCTGGAATGGTACTTAGTTTGGTTGACTGACCTGTTTTAGACATTTCTATTCTCCGTGATAGAACGCTCAAAATTTAGTCTCTATAGGCAAAACCATCATCGAAAAACCAGTGAATAGCATGAAACCTCAAAGCAACTTTTTTACTAACCAATGGCCAAGAATCCAAAAAGGTACAAAACAAAGATACATAAGTGATCTTTTGAAGTCTAAGCTGGTTATCGACTGGATTGCCAGCAGTAATCCACCTATTCCCAAGAATATACAGATACTCATTCCACAAAATAGCAAGAACCATCGCCACCCTTCAATCCGAATATCGTTCATTTTTCAGTTAGCTAAATAAAACAGATAGATGAGATAACCCATACCCCCCATAGCACTTGCTTCAAGAAAAAATATAGTCATGATCATAGCCTTCGATGCCTTCTGCTTCCTGACTTTACTAGCTTCATCAGATCGTAATCGAATACGCTCTTCTTCGTAAGTAGTTGGATGATCATGCTTCATTGTATCGGTTCGCGCCATTGAGTGTCGTGCGATAAAAGGTACGGATCACGCTATGATCGTATTACAACATTTCAAATGTTGCTTGTCGATTTTATTGGTGATTTATATCGAATTCTCGTCGCAGAAAAATAATAGTACTCGTAATTATTATGGCTGCACCAATCCAGGTCCACAAGTCAGGAAATTCAAAGAAAAATATGAATCCAAACAGTCCGGCCCAAATTAAGCGAGTGAAGTCTAGCGGGAAGGCTGCGGCTGCGTCCATAAGCCTCAAGGCCCGAACCATTGCAAGATGGCCAAGCGTGCCAAGAATGCCCATTAGTCCTAACCATACATAGTCAACCGTACTGGGCCACGTCCACACTAGTACGGCAAACGGCAGCGAAAACAAGGTCAGCTGAATACCAAACCAGGCAACAATAGAAACACTGGTGTCGGTTCGAGACAATTGCTTAATTATGACAATGCTCGCACCCCAACACATAGCTGAAAACAAAACGATCAAAGTCCCAGAATTCCAATCACTTAATCCAGGTCTCAAGATAATTAGAACACCAATCAGACCAACAAGGACTGCTGCGACTCGCCTACCAGAAAAATGTTCTCGCAAAAATACCGCTGCGATCACCGATCCAAAAATAGCATTTGTAAAACTTAAAGCGGTCGCCTCAGCCAGTGACACCACGCTAAGACCGAAAAACCAGGCTAACGTAGCACAGATCCCTGTAAGCCCCCTCAACGCCTGAAGTCTTGGCTGGCTAGTTCTAAATGAATTGACTCCATACTGGAAAAACAGTGGTGATAATGCCAGTAAACCAAAAAGGCTTCTAAAGAAAACTAGTTCAAACGGATGTATATCGGCACTTAAATAACGAACAACTGTGTGCATAGCCGTCATACACCCAGCTGCTGCAATCATCAATACTCCGCCTCGTGCTGATATTGGGGCGATGCTAGAACAAATATCTGCTAGATGGTGTTTGATTTGCAGACCCTGTTTATCCTTGAAAACAACATGTTGCTAGCCTTTTGAGACTCCACTAGAAGTGATCTCAACCCCCAACTAAGAATCCACCTGCTGAGAACACAAATAATATAAGACTATCAGTGCTAAACTTATAATACATCATAATTTGAAACCTTTGCGGCATTGCCTTTGAATACTAATGAGATTTACGCTTGTTCGCTGTTGAAGCCATAAAACTCGCAAAAACGTTCCAAACCAGACAAGGTCCTGTTAAGGCAGTCCGGAATGTCTCTTTTGCTGTCGCTCCGGGTGAAATTTTCGGGATTCTTGGTCCGAATGGGGCAGGCAAGAGCACAACAATATTAATGCTCACCACCCTATTACGATCCACCACAGGCTCTGCAAAAATTCTTGGACTCGATGTTGATAAAGATGATGCAGCCGTTAGAAATAAGATTGGTGTAGCTCTCCAGGAAACGGGTATCGATGAAGTTTTAACTGGAAAAGAGTTGGTGCAAAGTACAGGTCGACTATGGGGTTTAAGTCAATCGAAAGCTAGTGAACGATCTGCCGAGCTTTTAAGCTTGGTAGGTCTTACGGATGCTGCCGATCGACGCGTAAAAACCTATTCTGGAGGCATGAAGCGTCGGCTCGATCTTGCACTATCCCTTATTCATCAACCACAAATCTTATTCTTGGATGAGCCTACTACGGGGCTTGATCCGGGCTCTCGACGCGTCTTGTGGAACGAAATAATCCGATTAAGAAATGAAGGTGTAACAATTATTCTTACTACACAATATCTTGAGGAAGCAGACGCGCTCGCAGATCGTATTGCGATAATCGATAACGGCGTTGTGGAACTAGAGGGAACTCCTGATGCTCTTAAGGCTTCCATAGGTGGCGATGTTATCCTGTTCTCTTTTGAGACAAAAGAGATCGCTAAGCGTGCTGGCGACAGCATCACAAACTCAGAAGTAACTGGGCGAGAGCTGCGCACCACTGTCAATAATGGTCCCCAATCTATTCCAAATCTATTCTCCATACTGCAAGCTAACAACATTGAAGCGGTCGCTGTATCATCAAGTCGTCCTACTCTCGATGATGTTTTTCTAAAGGTCACAGGTCACAAGTTAGAAGCAGTTAAAGTTCATGAAAATGACGACCTCGGCAACCATGGCGGAGTATAGCAATGGCGATTGATAATTCAGGTGGTGCTACTTTTGGCCTCCAACTATGGATTCTCACGAAAAGACTACTTATTCGAGTTATAAGGCGACCGTACACCGAATTGCCAACTGTCCTCATCTCAGCATTTTTCTTGTTTGTGTATGTGGGTCAGCTAGATAAAGTCTTCGGTGGCAGTGCAATGCCATCCTCTATTGACTTTTCTAAAGGTAACTTCGTTAATTTCATTTTGCCATTTTCTATAGTCTCAGCCTCTATTAGTGGCGCCTCATCCGGCATTAACTTGGTTGAAGATATTGAATCAGGTGTATTTCGACGATATCAAGCGATGCCAATATCGCGCTGGGCCGTAATTTTAGCGCCGATGCTAGTGGGAGCCGTTCGTGTTTTTTTTCAGTCAGGATTAATTCTCAGTCTCGGTATATTGATTGGCGCAAGCCCAGCTACTGGACCGATTGGATTTCTCGCGATACTAGGAATAGCTTTTCTTTGGGGAATGGGATTTGCTGGATACTCAGTGGCTGCAGGTATACGCTCAGGATCAGCGCAAGGAGCCCAAGCGGCAACATTCCTGTTTTTTCCCGCGCTATTCATTGCGCCCACATTTGTACCCCGGGAAGCCCTTTCAGGATGGCTATCGTCGGCTGCGGCATTTAATCCTACTACTTACGTTATCGAAGCCATGCGTGGCATCATGATTGATGGTTGGATTTCAGAATCAATATTAAAGGGTGTAATAGCTTCTGGATTATTTGCCTTAATTACTTTAACTTTTGCAGTGATTGCTGCGAGAAAGGTAACTGAAAAGAATTAGAGTCTTAAAGCCTCACTGGGGGTGAAATCTTAGACCGGAAGTGTTCTGCAATTAAACGAACTAATACTTAACCATTATTGACTAGGCTCAGTTAGAATTCACCTATGACTTACATAGTGCACGTGACTGCTATTGTTGAAGGCGACCTACCTCGGATCGAGGCTTTGATTGATGAATACCGGTACAACTGCCTAAAAAATCAACCTGGAATGGATCAGTTCTATGTATGCAGGTCAATTCAAGAAAACAATGTCTTTCTATATACACAGATCTTTAAAGATGCTGAAGCACATAGAGCTCATTTGGAAGGCGGAGATCCACAGCAATTTTTTGATAGGATGGCTGAGCAAGGTTTCCGATTTCAAGGGCAGTGGATTGCAGGTATCGAAATTGATACACCTCCCGCAGGAAGCGGGCTTAACTAAGTTAATTATGTCGGCACCGAAAGACCAACTACGCCATGCCTAGCCATCAGCTGCCGGACAATTTTTGACGATTTAATCAACTCTACATGCTGACACAAATACTTGAAAGCGTCAGACTTCCCCTTGCCGATTGCAATCGCCTGCTCCACGCTGGTGAATTTTTCACTAAGCAGTCTGGTATTTCGAAGAACATTCTTATCCGAAAGCAAGCGTGGCCTGAGGCCGGCAAGAGCATCAAGTTGGTTGCTGGTAAAAAGCTTTACCGCAGCGTCAAGACCATCAGCCCGATAAAGGGACGCATGAGACAAGTGTCTCGTCAGATATAAATCGTAAGCACTCCTATTGGAAACTGCAATCTGCATGCCTGGCCGGTCGACCTCACCGATCGACTGAATATATGAATCAGATCGAACGAGATACGTTGCATCAATTTCTATATAGGGGGCTGTAAAATCAACTACCTGTGCTCGGCAAAGATCAATACCTATTAATCCAATATCCCAAGTATTACTGCTAGCAGCATCGATAAGATCACCAGGCGACGCGAACTCTACATAGGCGATCGAAATACCTAGATACTCCGCAACACTAGCTGCAATATCAGGCGCAATACCAACTGGCTGTCCACTGATATGGCGTCCTGTCACCAATAAGGTATTTGCAACATTTATGCCGGCACGCAAAACCCCCGTCGGAGCTAATTGCATTAACACATCATCAAGCATATCAGTGTTCATCTATAATTTTAATGCACTTATTATATGCATATGACTTAGACCCATCCGCAATATTTTCATCTAAACACAAATCAGAAATGTTATTATCTTTTGCACAATAACTTATTCGCACTGATTGAGGGTGTACATTATGACAATCGAAGAAGGTAAAAAGGCGCCGGCCTTCACGTTAAAAAATACAGATGGAAAGCAAGTTAAACTTAGCGACCTCACTGGAAAATGGGTAGTATTGTACTTTTATCCGGCTGATGACACGCCTGGCTGCACAATCCAAGCAAAAGACTTTACAGCAGATCTAAAAAAATTCGAGAAACTGAATGCAACGATCTTAGGATGTAGTCCTGATTTACCCGATAGTCATAAGAAATTTGTAGATAAATATAAACTAAAAATTCAGTTGCTTTCAGATCCTTCCAAGAAAATGATGTCTAGGTATCAGGCATGGGGAGAAAAGAACATGTACGGCAAGATTACGGAAGGTGTTATTCGTTCAACTGTACTGATAGACCCTAGAGGGAAAATAGTTAAACACTGGAAGCGCGTACAGGCAAAAGGTCATAGTGAGAACGTACGAAAACTACTAAAAACCCTGCAATCTTCCTAGAATTATAAAATGTGTAATAGAGTAAGATACTAGATTGGGGGATATTAGTTTAGAAGCTGCTCCAAAAGAGCAATGTTTTTTCGGTATTCGCCCTGGGTATGAAACAACTGCGACTCAAGTGACCGGATTGTATTCACCATAGTGTTTCTAATGGTTGAACGAATTAGCCATTTCGGCAAGGATCCTCCGGGATCCACACTTAGCCTGTATTCTATCTCGATACTATTCTCTTGGATTTTTCTCAGAGCAAATACAATCTCAGAATATGGTATTCGAATACGACCTTCTGCAGGAGGAAGCCGAGATGGCTGCGCCGTCATAACTATTTCATAAACTTGCCCGGCAGTAATTGTCTCAATATCAACTTTAAGTACAGTATCTCGATCAGCGACGGGCCAGGGAAAATTAGTAACGCTATAAACAAGACTCGACGTATGACCGTCTGATCCTATCTCGACAGCCTCCGCACAATTCGGCATCCACTCAGGAGAGCGACGATTATCAATGATAATCGCGATAGCATGAAAAAGCTCTCCTCTAATTACCGCTTTCGCTCGAAGATCAGGCAGGATTTGACCTGGCCTAACGTCGCGCGCCCATACGGTCACACCGTCACGCTCTATAACAGTATGCCATGTTGATTGATCGGCAGCTGCCGTGGCTGTCATTAAGCAACTATGCACGATACACCAGCAAAGTAACATACACAAATAAAACTGAAAATTCTGTTCTCTAGAATTATCTTCTCTTGACTCAACTGGTATCATTCTTTCGAATAGGTGAGTCTTTCTAATAAACATATGGAATTAAACACTTACGTTTTTTTGGATAGTTGGGAAAGTTATCGCGGTACCATCGATGATGCCAGTAAGCACGTGGAACTAAATTTGCAGCACTGAATAGAAAAAATGTCAATCCGCTTAACGACCAGGTTGCTATCGCCCACCCCAGCCACTCGAGCATCTCTCCAAGATAGTTAGGAGAAGAGACCCAACGAAATGCGCCCCCATGCGGAATCTTATACTTCGCACTACTATCTGCCCTTAGGCGCAGCAAGATAGTGTCCGACTGTAAGTTCAAAATTAGTCCAAGAACAAAAATGGTTATTCCACATATAAATATTGGATGTGTAATCCACTGGGATGAGTAAACTCCAAGCTCTGAAATCCATCTGGCGTTTATGTATGAATTGGCGCCATTGAAAGAAAATCCAAGTATTATAATTACTAGAGGAATCCGACTTTGCGTGCCTCCAAGTCGCAACGGAAAGATCAACGCTCTATGTATATAATGCATCTGCCAACAAGTAAAAAATATTAAGGGAGCAGCATGACTGATATGACTTCCAAGACAAAAAATCCATGTAAACACAACAACAGAGGGTAATTCCATAAGACACCATCCAAGTCGTGAATTTACTGTTGGTCCCCACTTTCTATCTTGAGAGTGGTAGCGTCCATAGGGTGCAGCTACAAAAAACAACATAACAAAGCTCACCAATGCAATGGCAATCAATGCAAGACAAATATTCTTGTGAATGGTGGGCTCTATCAGACCCATATGTTCCAGATTGCAGAATCAGTCCGCAATAATCGGTTAATGTTTCATCTTAAGTTGTACGGCAATATTCTAATCGCAAACCTAGAAATCTGAAAAATAAGAACGGTATATTCTTAATAGGTTTATACTGGGACTCCTTGAATGTCGCACCAGGCATAAATCAAGAAAAAATGAAACCTGACAATTTAATACTATATGAGCGCAAGAATGGGATTGGATATGTAACCTTAAACCAACCCACAAAAAGAAATGCCATCTCATTTGAGATGTGGCAGATGATCGGCAATGTTATCAATGATTGTGCCACTAATGATTCAATAAGAGCATTGCTTATACGTGGTGCTGGTCAGGTAGCTTTTTCTGCCGGAGCTGATATTTCTCAGTTTGACGAAAACCGCTCTTCCAAGGAACAAGTAGTCAACTATAACTCTACAATGGCCACTACCATAGACATTCTGGAAAAAGTAGCTAAACCAACTATTGCAATGATTCACGGATTCTGCATTGGTGGCGGCCTCAACTTAGCAGTGCACTGTGATCTACGAATTGCTTCCAATAATGCGCGTTTTGCGATACCTGCCGCCAGGCTTGGATTAGCCTATGGCTTGCGCGAGAGTCAAAGCCTAGTACAACTAATTGGACCAGCATATGCAAAAGAAATGCTGTATACCGGACGTCAGTTTAGCGCTACGGAAGCAATAGACATGGGTTTGATCAACCGCATCGTCGCTATTAATGAACTTGAAAACTACACTGAAAAATATACCTCTCTTATCGCTATTAATGCACCATTGACGATAATAGCTGCCAAGCACATCGTAAGAGAATCTGCAAAAGATGGGAAAAGCCAAGACAATTCAATGATCAACAAGCTTGTAGATACGTGTTTCTCGAGTAACGACTATCAAGAAGGACGAACCGCCTTTCTAGAAAAGAGACAGCCGAGGTTTAAAGGGAAATAGTCGGCGATATTAAATGATACCCCTGCTTTCAAGATCTTCTATTTCTTCCTTGCTGTAACCAAACTCCTCCAATACTACACGGGTATGCTCACCACGATCAGGCGAAGGCGAGTATTGCACGGTTGGTGATTCACTCATTTCGATCGGATTATTAAGCACTTCTATATCACCGAGAAAGTCATGAGAAACTCGTTTGGTCATCCCCAGGTGCTCTACCTGTGGGTCTGTAAATACTTCATCTATGGCATTGATCGGACCACACGGAATGCCGGCACTATTAAGTAAATTTATCCATACACTAGTTTTGTTTTTCTTAAAATAACTGTTTAGCTTAGTGTTCAATGACTCGCGATGCTTATAGCGCAACTCTTCCGATACATAATTTTCATCCGCCGACAAATCGCATGCGTCTAAAACGTCACAGAGTCTACTCCACATAATCTCTCCAGATGCCGCAACCGTCATCTGTCCATCTTTTGTATCATAAACACCAGTGGGCGTACTTGTAGGATGATTATTGCCAGCCTGCTTCGGTAGCTCCCCTGTGATTAGCCAGCGGGCAGCTTGAAAATCAAGCATCGCGATCTGTGCTTGCAAAAGAGATGTATGCACCCACTGTCCTCGGCCCATTTCTTCTCTCTGTAAAAGTGCAATTAATATCCCAATCGCAGCGTATAATCCAGAAGCCAAGTCCGCAATGGGAATTCCAACCCGAACAGGACCCTGATCAGGTAGCCCCGTTATAGACATCAAACCACCCATGCCCTGCGCGACCTGATCAAAACCGGGACGGTTTGCATAGGGCCCATCTTGTCCAAATCCTGAAATACTGGCTAGAATAATTTGGGGGTTGCGGAGTTTTAGAGTTTCGTAATCTATACCTAAACGCGACTTAACATCTGGCCGAAAATTTTCTGCAACGACATCAGCCCTATCAACCAGATCCATAAATACAGAATATCCCTCGGGGTCTTTAAGATTTAAGGTAATACTTCGCTTGTTTCGATGCAGGTTCTGAAAATCTGGACCGTACCTATCTCCGCCCATACCAGCTTCTTTATCAATGCCTTCTGGTAATTCAATTTTAATCACGTTTGCTCCCCAGTCAGCGAGCTGGCGGACTGCAGTAGGACCCGCTCGAACACGAGTTAGATCCAGCACTCTGAAACGCTGCAAGGGTAAACAGTGTTTTCGCTCTTTCATAATTCGCTTAAGTCAATCACATGATAAGATCTACAGAATATATATACTAAAGTAATCATGATACATTTTGTCTAAAATATACAACCCTCAAACGCTTGGATTGCAGCTGTACTTATTGTTGTTAGATCCAAGCATTAATAACACTCTCTAGTTTGACTATGTTTACGTCCTTTATGAGGCACTACAGTGCTAACCGCCTTGAACGTGACACTCGTTCGATCATTCAAGCTGATGAGATCGGTCGTAAACCCGAGCATTTACAGAAAATTGCAGAACTACTAGATGAGTATATAGCTATGTCTAACCAGAAAACGTCCATTAAAGAAAATCACTCACTAAATACTATTCAAAAAAAACATCGTGTCGCAAAAAAGCAACACCAACAAGCTGAACTTAGCGCAACAACTCTTGCGATAATTTACCTCAAAGCAAAAGAACTAGAAGATGGTGGAGAACACATTTGCAATAACATTAATAGCTTCATCCGCAAATGGAAACCTATTAATCAGTGAAGGTAGTTTCAAAAACATCTAGGAGTGCAAGACACGCCTACCATCGACAACATTTATCTGTTTTCCTCTTTGCTCAAAAATAGACCGCAATAGCTCTATTCCCTCTACGACCCTCGGACCCGGACGACTGAAGTAGCTATTAGCGTCAACAGCCCAGACATCAATCTCTCTAAGAAAATCCTTATCCCTAATTACGTCACTTGTAACAAACGCCTTCCCAAAAGCATAGTTATCATCACAATTAAATCCACAAGCACAAACAACGATGATATCAGGATCTGATGAATAAATATCCTCCCAGGTCGATTGTCTGCTAGGTTGTCCAGCAATACCAAATAAATTGCGTCCTCCTGCACAAGCTACCTGCTCGGGAACCCAGTGTCCGCCATACCAAGGTGGATCTGGCCATTCCAGCATAAGCACTCTAGGCGCGTCCGTCTCGATGCAGCTATTGTCAAGATATGCATGCCTCATCCAAGAACAGAGCTGTTCTGAATCTCGCCGGACATCAAGCGCTTCTCCAAGCCTAAAAATATCTTCAGTAATCCCCGCTAGATCGAGACCATCTAAGAAAATAATCTCAAACTCGCCCATAGAAGATAGCTCCACTACTGAGATAGCTTCATCAAGCATGCTGGAATTAACAGCACAGACAGAACAAATCCGCTGTGTTATAACAACATCTGCTCGGACGGAGTTGAGTCTATCAATATTTATTTTGTACAGGGGCTGGCTCGTGAGATTAGAATTTTCTACTGCCTCGTTAATCTGTTCTGGGGTCAGATTTGCTTCGAGTAATGATTCCGTAATTTTCGGTAGTGACTTTACCGATGAAGGATAATCACATTCGTGACTCACTCCAACGAGACAATCCTCCAAACCAAGTCTGCAAATGATTTCTGTTGCAGCTGGGAGTAAACTAACGATACGCATGTGAAACTCCAGATTGATCTTTAACCCCACGTAAAAGACTGTGACTTGAATAAGAGCAAGGGCATTCATACCATGCTCAAACAGAGAGCTGATTCTAAGTGAAGTCACTGTATACTTAAAGAATAGAACTATGAATCCTATTTGATACCTTCATTACCTAGAAAGAGCAGATGCTATATAACAACATCCTTGAAACAATTGGGGGCACACCGATTGTTCGACTAAATTCCATTAAAGGCGCTGAAGCTGCTAATTTGTTCGTAAAAGTAGAAAGCTTCAACCCTGCAGGTTCAGTCAAAGATCGACCAGCACTTCGTATGATCGAGGATGCCGAAGCTCGTGGCGTTATTCGACCCGGCGATACAATTATCGAGCCTACTTCGGGCAACACAGGTATAGGACTAGCTATGGTTTGCGCAGTCAAAGGCTATCGGACAATATTTGTGATGTCAGCAAATATGAGTGAGGAACGTATACGTATACTCGAGGCATTCGGTGCTGAATTAGTTCTTACGTCTGCCGATAAAGGAACTGTTGGAGCCATTGAGGAAGCCAAGAAAATCGCCAGCAAAAAGGGATACTTTCTAGTGGGTCAACATTTTAATCCTGCTAATCCGGCAGCTCATATAGAAACAGCAAATGAAATATGGGACGACCTTGGAGATACCCTTGGAGCCGTCATCTGCACTACAGGAACTGGAGGCTCAATTACTGGAATTGGCCATGCCCTTCGTAAGAAAAATCCAGCGTTGAGAATAATAGCGACGGAGCCTGCTGATTCACCGATTTTGTCACAAGGCATCGGTCGGCCTCATAAAATTATGGGCACCGCTCCGGCATTTATTCCAGATAATCTCGATACATCAATCTACGACGAAGTCGTACCGATCACTACCGAAGAAGCATATGAAATGACTCGACTACTCGCTGAAAAGGAAGGTATCTTTGCCGGAATTTCATCGGGAGCTGCTGTGGCAGGCATGCTGTACATCTCAAAACGGCACCAACTCGATGACGCTGCACTGCTCGCGATCTTACCTGATACCGGAGAGCGCTACTTATCTACCGATGTTTGGAGCAAGAATTAGTAATAGTAATGGGTAATGCGATGTGTCTATTGGCTAAAATACAAACTCTCTTACACTTATCTCTGCCACAAGCTAGACTCTCATATAAGCGCCCGTAGCTCAGCTGGATAGAGTACCTGGCTTCGAACCAGGTGGTCGGGAGTTCGAATCTCTCCGGGCGCGCCAATTTATCAAACACTTACAGCGTTTTGAAAAATGGTGGTGTCCCAATGAAGGTATCAGATTCAGATAATCTGGCATACGTATTAAAGCACTTTACCAACTATACACATGGAACCGTTGGTGAAGAATCTGTAGGTGGAGGAGACATTACAGACAACATTCGGTTATCTATAAACCACGATCCCTCAATTTATATATTTCCAAGAAAGTATGATCTTTTCAAGCAATAGACCCGATCTCCGCATAAGCAAATACAGAATTGTTTTGCTATTAATCTTGTTTTTGTTGTTCGGGTGCACCAGCGAGCCAGACGCTACATGGCATCTAGTCAATGTCAATGCCACAAAACTGCAGGGCGATGCCAACCTTATCCAGACTCGTAACTCGGTCATCATGATCGATGGCGGGTATTACAGTG
>MDTE01030341.1_pt1 | contig 39212 bp, 38 predicted proteins | sample 811231 | NCBI WGS metagenome assembly MDTE01 (sample SAMN05326651, study PRJNA326480) | marine metagenome | isolation source: seawater | place: Indian Ocean: Red Sea | collected 2010 | reverse complement strand
TTTTACAAAGTTAGCGAATGATTTTTCTTTTATTGCATTTCTGATATCTAACATAAGTTGTTGATAATAATAAATGTTATGGAAACTACTAAGAATTGATCCCAGCATTTCTTTGGTTTTATCTAAATGATGTAAATAAGATCTTGAATATTGTTTACAAACTTTACAACTACAATCTGGATCTATCGGAAGTTCAGAATCCTTATTAGAGGCATTTCTAATATTTATTTCTCCAAAGGAGGTTATCAATTGTCCATTCCGGGCGTTGCGTGTAGGTAACACGCAATCAAACATATCAATGCCAAAGTAGATAGATTCAACTATATCCTCTGGCTTCCCCACACCCATCAAGTATCGAGGTATATCTTCTGGTAAAGCAGGAGCTAATGATTGAAGAATCTTAATGCGCTCTGCTTGTGGTTCCCCAACACTCAAACCACCGATTGCAATACCATCAAAGCCAATATCTGTTAACTTATTTAATGATTCTAGTCTTAGATCTTCAAACATTCCTCCTTGGATAATGCCAAATAAAGCACTCTTAGATTTGTGAGCATCTTTGGATCGTTGAGCCCAACGCATGGATAGGTCCATTGATGTTTTCGCTTCATTATGGGTAGCGGGATATTTAGTGCAATCATCGAATACCATCACCACATCTGAACCAAGATTTTCCTGAATTTGAATTGATAGTTCAGGCGTTAGATTGATATGTGCGCCATCATAAGGTGACTTGAAATTGACACCATCTTCGGAAATTTCTGCCAAATCACCCAGACTCCATACCTGAAATCCACCAGAGTCTGTCAGTATTGGTTTTGGCCAATTAATAAATGAATGTAGCCCGCCCAACTGTTTAATGATCTGATCTCCAGGGCGCAACATTAAATGAAAAGTATTCCCTAATATAATCTCTGAATTGGTTGCCAGAATATTTTCAATTTCAAGTCCTTTAACGGTACCATTAGTTCCAACCGGCATAAAGACAGGTGTTTGTACCTGACCTCTTGAAAATGACAACGAGCCTTTTCTAGCAAATCCTTCCGTGGTTTCTAAATCAAATTCCATGTCTTTTAAGTAGCATAGCATCGCCGTAAGATAAAAATCTGTATTTTTGATTGATGGCTTCTTGATAAATATCTTTCATCTTATCCATCCCAATAAATGCGGCAACAAGCATGAGCAAAGAGGATTTTGGTAAGTGGAAGTTAGTAATCATGTGATCAACCACTTTAAACTGATAACCCGGATAAATAAATAAAGAAGTTTCACCTTTAAAGGCTAAAGGCTCATCCTGGAAAGCTGTTTCAATGGCTCTAACTGATGTTGTGCCCACGGCAATAATTTTACCTTTGGTTCCTTTAACTCTTTTGACCTGATTGATCAATTCTGAATCAACCTCAATCAACTCTTTATGAATTACATGATCTTCAATATTATCTGTTTTTACTGGTTGAAAAGTCCCTGCACCAACATGTAAATTTACATAACCAAACTCTACACCCTTGTCCTCAAGGGAATTGAGCAGTTCCTGATCAAAGTGCATGCCAGCGGTAGGCGCAGCAACAGATTCTTTTTTATCAGGATCAGCATAGATGGTCTCATACCTCTCTTCATCTAGCTTTTCTGCTGCTCTATTCATATAGGGCGGTAACGGGATTTGACCATATTGCTCAAATAAAGATTTTGGGTCATCAGTCCAATCTAAGATAAAGAAATTATCTTGCCGACCTTTAACAGTGGCCATAAATCTTTTGCCTTGGAACGTAAAAACAAGTTCCGCCCCTTCTTTGGGAGTCCTAGCTGACCTAATTTGAGTTAAAGTTTGAAGATCGGATAAAAACCTTTCCAACAGAAGTTCTATTTTTCCACCAGTAATTTTCTCTCCATATAATCGAGCTGGAATAACAGAGGTTTTATTTAATATTAAAAGATCTCCCTTATTGAAATGATTTCCAATATCTTTAAAAATTTCATGTTGAATTGACTCTATTGCAACCAGCAATCTTGAATCAGTTCTTTTTTCTGCAGGGTATTGAGCAATAAGATGCTCAGGAAGATTATAGTTAAATTTATCTGTTTTCATGCAAGCTGGTCATTTTGATATATTATGAAGTCAACGTAAATTATAAAATTTAATTTTCTATTTTTTTGAGGTCGTAAGTATTTTTCTACTTTATTAAAGATGTTTATCTCAGCTACAATTACCGGCGAGCCCCATTGGCGGAATTGGTAGACGCGCGCGACTCAAAATCGCGTTCCTTCGGGAGTATCTGTTCGACTCAGATATGGGGCACCATGCAAACTATTTTGAATAAATAATTAATGCCCTTAGAATGTGATGCAAAATATTGCTGATTGTAACTAAACTTTGACTTTGTAATTATGAAACTAACTAACAAACATTCTCGCATTGTTATTAAAATTGGATCTGGTGTCTTATCAAATCAAAAAGGGCAAATACGTACTCAGGTTATTCAAGAAATAGCCAATGATATAGCTAGCATCAATAAAAACAGGAAATTAATTATTGTCTCTTCTGGAGCTATAGCAATGGGCAGAAAGCTTATAAACATGCATGGTGATATTAACTTATCTGAATCACAAGCTTTAGCTGCAGTTGGTCAAATTGAGTTAATGCGATCATGGAAGTCTGCATTTCAAAAACATAATATTGATATAGCACAAATTTTACTAACTCCAAAAGAAATACAAACGCGAAAAGATGCTAATACAGCTATCAAAACTATCAATACCCTTCATGACCACAAGGTTATTCCTGTTGTCAACGAAAATGACACTACTGCAACTGATGAAATACAATTTGGCGATAATGATTTATTATCTGCTAGGCTGGCTAAGTTGTTTCGTGCTGATCTTCTGATAATGCTATCAACCGTAGATGGTCTGCATGAATCTTTCTTAAATAATGGCAATTTATCTCAAGCGTCTTTATTAAAATCGGTGAATAAGATTACTCCGACCATCAAAAAGATGGCTGGACGTGCAAGTCAATTAGGTAAAGGGGGTATGATCTCAAAGATTGAAGCAGCACAATTGATTCTTGGGATGAATAGTGAGCTAGTCATTACTAGAGGAGATACACCTGATCCTATAACGAAACTAAGAAGAAATTCACTATCAACATGGTTTAAAAAATGAATGGTCTAGTAGCTATTGCTAATCAAATAGGATCTAATGCAAAACTAGCTGTTGAAGCATTACAGAACTTATCCTCAGATGAAAAAAATAATTTCTTGTTGGAAACAATAAAAGAAATTGATGGGTATCGAGATCAGATACTGACAGCCAATAATTTAGATATTGCAGATGCTGAAAAAACTAATAAAGACAAAGCATTCATAGATAGATTAATGTTGAACCAAGATAGGATTTCAGGAATGGTTAAGGGTTTAGAGGAGTTAATAAAGTTTCCTGATCCTATTGGTCAGACGCTTGATTCTTGGGATAGACCTAATGGACTTAGAATATCAAGAGTATCAACTCCTTTAGGTGTCATAGGCATTATTTTTGAGAGTAGGCCTAATGTTGCATGCGATGCAAGTGCCTTGTGTCTAAAGTCAGGTAATGCAGTCATTTTGAGGAGTGGCAGTGACGGCTTAAGATCTTCCATTGCAATAGTAGATTGTTTTCAAAGCGCATTAAAAAGGCTCAATTTGCCTTATGGTGCTATTCAGATCATGCCAAAGAAGGATAGAGAGCTTGCTACTCTAATGCTTCAAGGTCTAGATGGAAGTATTGATGTTATCGCTCCAAGAGGCGGTAAAAGTCTTGTAGCTGAAGTTCAAAAATCAGCAAAGGTTCCGGTATTTGGTCACTTGGAAGGAATTTGTCATGTCTTTATTGATAAAGATGCTGATCTTGATAAAGCTCTTGAAGTAAGTATGAATTCAAAGATGAGAAGAACGGGTATTTGTGGAGCTGCTGAAACCATCTTAATCCATAAAGATATTGCTGCATTATTTGGTCCCAAACTAATTAGCAGTTTGACGGATCAAAAGTGTGAAGTACGTGGTTGTAATCAAACACAAGATTTAGATCCAAGAGTCAAAATAGCATCTGAAAAAGATTGGAAAACAGAATACCTAGCCCCCATCATTAGCATTAGGATTGTTGATGATGTGCATGCAGCAATAAGCCATATTCAAGAGCATGGCACCAATCATACTGAATCAATACTTAGTGAAAATAAAGAAACTCAAGCAATATTTTCTAAAAAAATAGATAGTGCGATTATTATGGTTAATGCCTCAACTCAATTTGCTGATGGTGGAGAGTTTGGTTTTGGTGGGGAAATTGGTATTGCTACCGGCAAGTTTCATGCAAGAGGTCCGGTTGGAATTAACCAATTAACTAGCTTTAAGTATGTTGTTGAAGGCACTGGGCAAACCAGACCTTAACATCATATGTAGACATCGTAGCGGATAGATTTCCCAGTAATTTGATGGTTAATGTTTCCTGGGAAGGCTTCTACTCTAATGGGTCGCTTAACAACCAACTTCGTGGGATTGGATAAACGTAAATAATCAAATATTTGCGTTGGTGATTTATCGCAATCCTCCATCCTAATAATCTCTCTTATCATGCTTAATTCTTTGGACCTTGCAGTTGTTTTTTTACTATCTGGGTACATAGGATCGAAATAAACTAGATCATACTGATCAAAACTAACTTTATGATCGATCACATCTTGATTGAGACAATGTAGATTATGTAACCAGGTATGGTCCTTCTTAGAAAGAAGCTTTAAGGCATAGTCTGTCATTGCATATAATGTCTTGCTAACTTCGCATGCCGTCACCTGATGACCGAGTGATGCCATGATGATGGAATCCTTTAATAGACCAGCCGTTGCATCGAGCACCTTAAGTGACTTGTTATTTTTGCCTATTACTTTTTTTAATAGTGCTTCATGCTCTGTTCTTGCTAATCTCCAACCAAACGAGCCTTTCTCAAAATTAATGTTAAGTCCAGACCTGATATCTGTTTTAGAATTAGAATAACTAATATTGTCATTGCTTAGAGTAATAAAGGGCCCCAGATCTGGAACTGATGCCTTTGTATCCACACCTAACAATTTGGCTATTTCTTGAGCAGGCTGTTTAAGAGATGGCGACGAATAGACTACGGTAAGGTCCATGCTATTAAAATCATTAATCCAAGCAACAGTCGATAAATTACAAAAGGTGCCATCCCTATCCTATTAACAAGTTTTAAAAAAATATGAATAGTTAGAAATGCGATGATGCTAGATACAGTAAAACCTATAAATAATAAGATGTATTCATCTGCGTTTAAATTCTGCCAATCTTTTAATAGCATGATAGATAAGGCGCCCAAAATAGCAGGAATACTTAATAAAAAAGCAAATCTAGCGCTTGAATGCAGGGACATTCCTACTGCCAAAGCTCCAGTAATTGCCATTCCTGATCTAGATGCTCCAGGGAAAATAGCAAACATTTGGAAACAACCTATAACAAGTGCCATCTTTAAAGTAATATCGCGTAGCTCCTTGTTTTGACTTCCAAGCTTATTAGCAATCAATAAAATGATAGCAAAAATAATATTGGTGTAAGCAATAGCCAATAAATTCCAATTTTCAACTAAGTCCATAAAGCCTAGCCCTAAGGCAATCATTGGAAGAGTTGCAATAATTAAACACAAACCCTCATTAAAGCGTTGCTGATTTTGATAGGAGTTGCCTGGCACCCAAGATAATATTATTTCTTTTAATTCAGTTCTAAAATAATAAATAACTGCAAGTAAAGTCCCAGCATGGGCCACAACATCAAATAATAAGCCTAAATCTTTGGTTCCAAAAACTAGCTCTGGGAATTGTAAGTGTGCAGAGCTGGAGATAGGTAAAAACTCTGTCAGTCCTTGAATTAACGATAATAAGATTGCTAATAAATAATCTGACATTAGGTAATTTTTTTGAATTCAAGGTCTTTTAAATACACTGGATCAATTTCATCTAACTGAAAAGTCATGCCAGAGTCTAATCTCATTTTTGCTATAGAAGCAACCGATTCAGCAGAGCTTGTTGCATTCATTAATCTTTTTGCTTCCGATATGCTGCATTGCTCCCATACATCTCCAATAAAATAACAATCATCTTCGTCTTTTGCATAAGATTTAAGCTCATCGAGAGTGATGATAGCATCTTCTTGTAATCGCTTGATTGACTCAAAACCAACATCGTAGATATTGAAATAATACCCCTGGCCATCTGCATCTAATGCGCTACCAATCTTGGCTGGTAAATGCTTGATCCAGTGCTTTCCTTCCCATGCTTGTGACTCTAAGCTCGATATAGGAATGATGGGTAATTGTTGTGAATATGCTAAGCCTTTAAGAAAGCTTGCGGCGCTTCTCAAAGCCGTGTATGAGCCTGGTCCATTGGCATAAGCTAAAGCGCTAAGAGAATTTAAGATATCTGTTTTTTCCTTTCCTAAGCCTAGAAATAAATCATCCCAATTTGGGCGTTCTTTTAAATCATGCTCTATAACAACCGAATTTATCTCATCTCCATTTAAATAAGCCATAGATGAATAATTGCTGGTGATATCAATCGCTAAAATCTTCAATGTTAAATATTTATAATTGTTGTTTAATATCTGCAAGCACTTGATCTACAGATTGACTGCCATCAACGACAATGTACTTCAATTGACGGTTTTCTGATTGAATTTGATAGAAACCTACTAATGGCTTGGTTTCATCATGATATACCTTAAGTCGATGTTTTACAGTATCAGGCTGATCATCATCACGCTGAATCAAAGGTTCGCCGGTAACGTCGTCTTTACCTTCCTGTTGTGGGGGATTAAATTTCAAATGATAGTTCCTTCCAGAACCAGGGTGAACACGCCTACCTGACATTCTTTCAACAATCTGATCATCTTCAACCTGTATTTCAATGACATGAGTGAACACAATATCATTTTGCTCGCATAAATTAGCTTGACCTAAAGTGCGAGGTACTCCATCAAATAGAAATCCTTTATGGCAGTCTTCTTTACTTATTCTATCTAAAATGAGCTCAATAATAATTGCATCTGAAACTAAGCTGCCTGAACTCATGATTGCATCCACCTTTTTACCCAAAGGATCACCCGATGCAATTGACTCCCTTAACATATCACCCGTGCTGATTTTTGGTATCTTTAGTACATCACACAAAAGATCCGCCTGGGTTCCTTTCCCAGCACCTGGAGGACCTAGTAAAATCAATTTGTTCATTTCTCTAATACCACAAATGCCAAGGCATATTCTTTTTCATCGCTAAGACTAACATGAGCATTACAGATACCCAACTTGGTTAGTTCTTTTTTAACAGATGTTTCAAGCTTAAAAAAAGGGGCTCCATTTTGGTCTCTAAGTACCTCGATTCTATTTGGATAAATTGGGTTTTTAAATCCAGTTTGAATGGCTTTTACAAATGCCTCTTTAGCCGCAAATTGACTAGCTAAGAATTTGGTCGTTTTGGATGCAGGTAAGTCGTTGTATGTTTTCAGTTCTGAGGGTCCCAATATCTTTTTTGCGAATACAGACAGGTCCTTAGATGCAGTTAATCTATCCACCCGAACCATGTCTACACCGATGCCAAAAATCATGATTTCACCGACCTAAAAATATCTCTACTTAATAAATCCTTTCCATCTAAGCAAGCTTGGATCGCAGTCTGAGTTAAACTTTTTAATTTAACCTTATCTACAGCTAATAAGTTCCTACCCTGTATATTTTTAATCTCAACAGATGTAAAGCCATCGATATCATTGGTTGGGTAAAACCCTTTTTCAACTACAAAATGATATTTTTGATCATCTTCAAACTTTTTATTGTCCTTTGAATCAGTATCAAAATTAATTCCAAAGCCTAAAACATCAAGCAAATCTAATTCAAACTCTCTTAAAGAGGTTTCTTGAAACTCACTTGAATTAAATGTTTGAATAAATTGGTGATAAAGGTTAAATAATTCAATATTTGGAAGGTCCTTTGGCAAAATCTTTATTATCAACTCATTGATATATAAATGACTATAAACTGAATGAGATGATTGCTCATATAAAGTTGCTTGATTTGTATCCACTTCATTAAGGGTTTTTAAATCTGATTTTCCTGAAGTAATAATCCTTAAGAATTTAAACGGTATTAAATAACCAAAAAATTTTGATTTGGGGTTTTTGGCTCCCTTGGCTAAAACAGATACTCTCCCGTGATATCTTGTAAAGACTTCTGCGATAATAGAAGTATCGCTAAATGATCGTGTGTGAAGAATATATGCTTCTTCCCATGTTTTATGCATTCTTGTTACCACCGATGCCTAGACTATTTATGTGTTCTAGATCATCGCTCCAATTTTTCTTGATCTTAACCCATGATTTAAGCATGACTTTTTTAGAAAAATATTTCTCTAGATCAGTTCTTGCTTCTGTACCTATTCTTTTTAGCACGTCACCATTTTGACCTATGACCATACTTTTTTGACTTTTCTTAGCAACATAGATAACTACACCAATATTTTGTATGTTTTTATCTGTTACATTCTTTTCAACATCAACATAAATTTCATAAGGCAGTTCATCTCCTAAAATCCTAATTAATTTTTCTCTGACAATTTCACTAATGAAAAAATTTTCATTCTTTAGATCTTCTAAGCTATCTTCAGGAAACATATGAGGGTTTTCTGGTAACAATTTATAAATCATAGTTTCTAGCTCTTGCATACCTTCATTCTTCAGCGCTGAGATGGGTATAAATTCTTTAAAATTGAAAGATTGTGATAACTTTTCAATAAAAGGCAAAATTGAGTTCTTGTTATTAACCTGATCAATTTTATTAATTATGCATATAGTTGGTTTGTTTGATTTTTGAATAGCATCAAGAACTTTTTGATCATCTTGATTAAATTGTGACCGTTGCAAGACAAACATCAACAGATCTGAGTCTTCTACAACACTCAGTGCTGATTTATTTAGAACTTTATTTAAGGTTTTTGTTGCTTGGGAATGAATACCTGGAGTATCCAAAAATATTATTTGATTCATATCATTGGTTTTAACACCCATAATATTATTTCTTGTGGTCTGTGCTTTTTTGGAAGTGATAGATACTTTGCGATCTAGTAAACGGTTAACAATTGTGGACTTGCCTACGTTTGGCTTACCAATAATAGACACGTAACCACATTTTGTCTTTTTCATGAGTCTAAATTATCTAGGATCATTTGAGCAACTTCTTGTTCAGCTAATTTTTTTATTGCTTGTTTGGATTGATATGTTATGCCGTTATAAGTTACTTTGCACTCAAATAAATTATTGTCTTTATCTTCAACAAAATCATATATTGGTAGTTGAAACTTATACTTTTGTAGATATTCTTGGAGCTCGGTTTTAGGATCTTTCTTAGCATCTCTCATTGATATATTCTTTAATTCTTGTTTAAAGAGGGTCTCCAGGAATTGTTTTGAATAATCCCAGCCCTTTATTTGAAAAATAGCACCTATTACTGCCTCTAATAAACCTGCATAAATTTTATCTTTCTTTGATTGTTCTAAGTTCTCTGTCCCTTTAGAGACTTGAATGTGCTTATGAAGTAACTCATCTTGGCATTTTTTACTCAGAAATAGTGTATTAACAAGTTTTGCTCTTATTCTAGTTAATTCTCCTTCGGTGGCTGAATGAAATATATTGGATACATTGGCACTGATCGTTAATTGAAGAACAGCATCTCCTAAATACTCTAGCCTTTCATTATTGTGTTGAATTGAAGAGCTTTTGTGTACAAATGCTAATTTAAAGATTTCATGGTTTAGTATGTCATCTTCTAACTTAAGTGTTTTAAACATATGATTGCTAATTGATTTGGCCTGTTCTGCTGAAGTATGGCAAGGACGTCCATTCTTCCCAGCTCATCCAAATAAAATCAGCAGTCCCCATAAAATGATTTCTTGGAACAAACTTAAATACTCTAGAATCACTAGAATTATCTCTATTATCTCCCATCACAAAATAATGACCTTGAGGCACCACCCATGATTGGGGGGGCTTGATATTTTCACCGACTATAACTCTGGTCTTATAAGTATTATCTCCATAAGATTCCCAAAAGTAGCTAACTCTCTTAGTCTCTTTTTTTTCCTTAATAGTCCCGTCAGGATACCTAAATCTTCGAGTCTCATCTTCATTAAAAGTGCCTATTAGCTCCCTTTTAATAGGCTGATCATTAATATAAATAGTTTTATTAATATATGTCACCTTATCTCCAGGTTTTCCAATTAATCGTTTTACATATGGGGCAGGAATCTCAGGCGGTACAAATACTACAACATCACCATATTCAGGATCCCTTCCATCTATAAAGGTCGAACCTATGCGATTAGTTTTTAAACCGTATTCATATTTATTTACAAGCAAAAAATCACCTACTTGTAGACCTGGCATCATTGATCCCGAAGGGATTTGATATGGTTCGTAAATAAAGGTTCTTAATATAAAAATGATAAATACCGGTATAAACCAACCCCTACCCGTTTTCTTTAATTGAGAATTCTTATAAATAACACCTAAAAATAATATCGCCAAACAAACCAACGAACCTAACATTAGTAAAATGCCAAGGTCCCCTGCTTTTACAAAGATTCTCCATATCACTAATACTGCCAATAAAGTACCAGCAAAATTAAGTTTCTTTTCAAGAGATTCAGTAACGCGATGATTGATCGCAGCATAAACCCACCAGCCAATAGAGACTAGGAAGCCCACTAGACCAAACAAAAATAAGGTATCACTAAACATTTAACTGTCTCCAGAATTAAAATAACTCAAAAATGCTTCCTGTGGAACGGAAACTTTGCCAAGTTGCTTCATTTTCTTTTTGCCTTCTTTCTGTTTCTCAAGTAGCTTCTTCTTTCTAGTGACATCACCACCATAGCATTTTGCAGTTACATTCTTTCTTAATGCTTTTACAGTTTCCCTAGAAATAATTTTTGATCCAAGAGCAACCTGTATGGGTATATCAAACATTTGTCTAGGAATTAACTTTTGTAAATTCTTAGCTATTTCACGCCCCTTTGAAAGCGTAAAAGTTCTATGAAGAATCATGGATAACGCATCAACCTTCTGGTTATTAATTAAAACATCTAATTTTGTTAGGTCTGATGATCTAAAATCTATAATTGAGTATTCAATAGAAGCGAACCCTTTTGTTAGAGATTTTAATCTATCAAAAAAATCGACAATCACTTCAGCTAAAGGCATCTCAAATACTATAGAAACTTGGGAACCGAAATAATTTAATTCTTTCTGAGTACCTCTTTTTTCAGTACATAAAGTAATTACATTGCCGACATAATCTTTAGGAGTAAGAATATTTGCTAAAACAAAAGGTTCTTTAATTGCAGCAATATCATTTGGAGGAGGAAGCTTTGAAGGGCTTTCACAATGCATCGTTGAGCCATCAGTCTTTTCGATCTCATATTGCACTGATGGGGCAGTTGAGATCAGTTCTATTTGATTCTCTCGTTCAAGCCTTTCTCGAATCACCTCCATATGCAGGGTACCTAAAAAACCACATCTAAAACCAAAACCTAGTGCATCTGAAACTTCAGGCTCATAAATTAAAGAAGAATCATTAAGAGTTAATTTAGCTAGAGCATCTCTAAATTTTTCATAGTCATCTGAATTTACTGTAAACAATGAGGCATAAACTTTAGGTAAAACTTTCTTAAATCCTGGTAAAGGTTTAGAGGCTTTATCAATGCCTTTCAATATAGTGTCGCCAACAGGAGCGCCGTGAATATCTTTAATGCCAGCAACCATATAGCCCACCTGTCCAGCCTCTAATTGCTCCATTTCTTTCTTCTTTGGAGTAAAAATACCAACTTGATCTACTATAAAATTTTGATTAGTTGAAAAAATTTTAATTTTATCACCTTTAGAGATTTTTCCATCTATCAATCTAACAAGCGAAACAACACCCAAATACGAATCAAACCATGAATCAATGATAAGGGCTCTTAAAGAATCTGTAATATCTCCTTTTGGCGCAGGAATCTTTGTAACTAGGCTGTCTAAGAGGTTATCTACGCCCTGACCAGTCTTTGCACTAACTAAAGGGGCTGTTTTTGCATCTAAACCAATCATATCCTCAATTTCTTGTTTTACTCTATCAGGATCTGCTTGAGGAAGGTCTATCTTATTAATCACAGGCACTACTTCTAAGTTTTGATCAACTGCTGTATAACAATTCGCTAAAGTCTGTGCCTCTACTCCCTGAGACCCATCAACAACTAACAGAGCTCCCTCACAAGCAGACAATGATCTAGAAACTTCATAAGAAAAATCTACATGACCTGGGGTGTCAATAAAGTTTAATTGGTAAGTTTGTCCTTTCATTTTATGCATCAAAGTAACGGCCTGAGCTTTGATTGTGATGCCTCTCTCTCTTTCAATATCCATACTGTCAAGGATTTGATTATCCATTTCGCGTTTCGATAATCCCCCACATAACTCAATGAACCGATCTGAAAGTGTAGACTTGCCATGATCAATGTGCGCGATAATAGAAAAATTTCTAATATTTTTCATAGAGACAAAATGAGAACTGCTATTTTATAGGAAAAAGGGAACTTAAATTCAGTTTTTATTAACTTAGGAAAAATTTAATCGATTGTTATAGCTATAAAGAACCTTGAACCAGCCCTCTTGCCTACCAAAGCAATCTTAGTGCCAGAAGATAAATCTTTAACTGCACCAAAAAAATCATCTGCATTATCTATCGCCTGTCTGGATCCTGAAACTATAACTTCAGTAATAATATCCCCTCTGTAAATTTTCCCTGATGCTGCAGAACTAGGTGCAACTCTAACAACTAAAGCACCATTTTCTGGATCGCCCTGACGTGTATTTTCATTTGTTAAATTTTCCAACCTTAAACCAAGAGGGTCTGAAGATGCCTCTGATTTAGCTGGGACAAAAGACCTGTCATCAACTGGCAACTCACCCAATACAAAGGATAAATTAATTTTTTTGCCATCTCTTATGACCTTTGCTTTAGATTTTGTGCCTGGCTTGATGCGACCTACAACATGGGGTAGATCTGAACTAAATTTTATTTCTTGATTAGAAAATTCAACAATTACATCTCCCGGTAATAATCCAGCTTTATCTGCCGATTCACCTTGCTCCACATCGTTTATTAAAGCTCCATATGGCTTATCCATACCCAATGCTACAGCTAAATCATTATCAACTTCTGCAACTCTTACTCCTAAGTAGCCTCTTGAAACAAACCCTTCATCAATCAGTTGTTCTGCTACCTCCATTGCAACATTAATAGGAATAGCAAATGCTAAGCCTTGATAGCCTCCGCTTCGTGAATAAATCTGAGAATTTATACCGACCACCTCTCCAAACAAATTAAATAAAGGTCCGCCTGAATTACCAGGGTTAATTGCTACATCAGTTTGTAAGAAAGGAACATAGTTGCCAATATTATTATTTTGTATACTTCTTCCCTTTGCGCTAACTATTCCAGCTGTTACAGAGAAATCAAACGAATATGGTGATCCTATAGCAACCACCCAATCACCAACTTTTAAATTATCACTATCGCCAATATTGACTTTTGGTAAGTTCCTGCCTTTTATTTGTAAAACTGCTAAATCTGATAATGGGTCTACTCCAATAACCTCAGCGATAAACTCCCTTCTATCATTTAGAGAAACTATTATTTCGGTTGCATCCTCAACAACATGAAAGTTTGTAAGCAAGTATTGATTTTTAAAGATAAATCCTGATCCATATGCAACTGCTTCTCTTGTTTGAGGTTGCTGGGGGACTTGAGGAAATCCTCTCGGTATACCAAAAAATCTTTCGAAGTCATCAAACCCTGGAGGATAATATCCCTGTGCTGAAACTTGTTTCTTCGAGGTGATATTAACAACTGCTGGTGCTGAATCAGCAACCAATTCACTGATATTATCAGGTAATCCTGCAGCATTGATATGAGCAACTAAGAAAATTGATATATAAAAATATTTAAGAATTCGCATAAAAAGTTATCTTTTGATTGATCTAAGTAAGTTCTCCGCTTCAGCGGGGTGTACTCTACCATAAAGCGTGATCATTCTTCCATCTTCAAGCGGATATAAGTATAAAATTTTGCCTTTATTGAACCAATATATTGGTCGATTAATTCCAAACTGTTTATTTTCAATGAAAATAGAAAATTTATTCGTTCCATTTGAGTACTCGAGTGGATTATTGGGATTTCTTTGATAGCCAACTGGTATCCAGTTTAGATTCACTTGATTGCTCAGTGCTTTATCATCGTTCATCATGACATGGATCAAATGCTGCACAAGATCATTATCTATCATTAACAATTGTTTCCTAGCCTCATCACTGTTAACAGCCTCTGCAATCAGGCCTGATGGAGAATCAACGTCAGATCCTTGGCCAAAGGGGTTATTGACGATGATTAAAGTTAAAAAAATTGCTGCGGCAGCAGTTAAACCATATCGGAAAAAGTGACCTTGAAAAAAATCACTTATTCCAGCCAAGAGACCGGCTTGTTTAGGAGTATTATTTTGATGGACTTTCATCAATTCAGTAGATAAAGATGAGTATTGATTGTATTTGTCCCTTAATTCTGGGTCTGATTTTAATTGCTCCATTAAAATTCTTGTATCTGCTGAATCAAGCTCCCCATCAAAAAATGCTGATAATCTCTCAAATTTATCAATATCTTTATTCATCATTATTAACCTCAATTTCTTTTTCTAAGAATTCTAAAAGTAATTCTCTAGCTCTAAATATTCTCGATCTTACAGTCCCTATTGGGCAATCCATTATGATAGAAATATCTTCATATGATTTGTTATCAAACTCCCTTAAACATAAAGCTGTTTTTAGATCTTCGGGTAATTTAGCAATAAAACTGTATGCTTGTTGTGCCGTTTCTTCTGAAATAGCATAATGTTCTGGTGATAGTGACTCATATATATTGCTTTCATTTTCTTCAAACTGATCAGTAATTAAGTCTTGTTTGGTATGCTTGCTAACAAAGTTATTCTTAACTAAATTTACACCTATTCTGTAAATCCATGTAAATAAGCTGCTATCCCCCCTAAAAGTATCAATCTTTTGCCAGACCCTAATAAAAGTTTGCTGAGAAATATCTTCAGAGACTTCGACAGATTTGGTGTAATTAGTTAATGATGCTATTAATCTTGGTCTATACCTGAGAACAAGCAGTTCAAAAGCCTTTTCATCTCCATTTTTGAGCTGCTCAACTAACACTGTATCTGTTTTGTCTACCATTCATTTACACTTTGAAATTAAAACCATGAAAAAGTTCAATCAATTTTATAATGTTTAAGTTCTTTTATTATAAACATCTCATGTTTCGAGTTACCCAAAGAAACATCTTTAAAAATAAAATCAAAGAGAGTCTGATCGTCATAATCAAGGATATCATCCAATAAAGATAGTTCTGATGGATTGAAGCTATATAGTTTACTCTTCATCATTTCTCTAAATAACAGATCAAGCTCTCTAAGCCCTCTTCTACATTTCCATTTTATTTGGTTGATATTATTCATCATAATTTGCAAAGATATATAATTCACATATGTTAGATCTGTTTAAAGAAGGGGAATTTAATCTGAGCACTCATTCAGTTCTTATATTGAATGGTGATTTTGATACTGTAAAGGAGTTATTGCAAGGTCAGGTTACTTCTGATGTAAATATTTGCAAGGAAGGAAGCTATCAATTATCCAGCATATGTAATGAAAAAGGCTTTGTTATAGCGGATTTCATCTTGACTATAAAGAATAATGTCTTTCATGTTGTGATTCATGAATCTCTAATCAAAAAATTTAAACAGGAAATCGATCAATTCCTACCATTTTATAAAACAGAAATAGGCTTATCCGATATGAAGGTAATCGGTTATGCAAAAAATAGAAGCATAAATGGTCTAAATCCTTATTTGAGCGCAATCAACACAAAACAAAATTTATATATTGAGATTGTGGTTAATGATAAAGAAAATAAACAATCATTCATCGACAATCATTCCCAATGGATTATAAATAATTATTGCTTGGATAATATTGGTCTTGATGAAGAGAATTCAGGAAAATTTAGACCTCATGAGCTAGGTTATGATAAAACTAGAATTAGCTTTTCTAAGGGTTGTTTTAGAGGTCAAGAGATAATTGCAAGAGTTAAATATAGAAGCAAGAAGAGCCATAAGCTTAAGCTAAATATAGTCAGCGTTGATAAATTCAATAAAGAATTAAAAATACTCGGTCAAAAGATAGAGTATAAGAATCATCTAGTTTTCTTTACTTCAGGTTAAATCCCAGTTAATAGGCTCAATCATATTATCTATTAAGTATTGATTTGTTTTAGAAAAATGTTTGCATCCAAAAAAACCCTTATGTGCAGATAAAGGTGATGGATGGGGGGCTGTCAAAACAAGATTTTTCTTACCATCAATCAAATGCATTTTTGCTCTTGCATATGAACCCCACAGGATAAAAACTTGGTTAGATGAATTACCAAGTATCTGAATGATCTTATCTGTAAAAATTTCCCAACCAATATCTTTATGGGAGTTTGGTTTGTGTTGTTCAACAGTAAGAGTTGAATTAAGTAATAGGACACCTTGGTCAGCCCAATGCTGTAAATTTCCATGTGTTGGAAATTGCGTGCCTATATCATTTTTTAGCTCTTTAAAAATATTTTGAAGACTAGGTGGTATTTTAATTCCATCATCGACTGAAAATGCCAATCCATTAGCTTGGTTTAATCCATGATATGGATCCTGACCTATGATAACAACTTTAACATTGTCATATGGGGTTGAATTTAGAGCATTAAAAATCAACTTTGGATGGGGGCATATTTGTAATCCGCGTTGCGAACAGTCCTTTAAAAAAGCTTTTATATTTTGCATATAATCTTTAGAAAATTCAGAAATTAAAAGCTCTAACCAGCTTTTATGAAGAAGAACTTTTTTTATCATAGAATTGCAACAATTGTTGATGAAATTTTATCCACATATTCTGTGGATAAAGTTATGGATAAGTCTATTCATGCTGATTTAAAGCCTAATTATATAAGTATTTAATGGAATTGGTTAAAAAGTGATCAAATTATTAAAAAATTACCTTAAATCAGTATCTTATATTCTTTATATCATAATAATGATATAAATTTTTTATTTCATTCTAAATCTCCAATAACATTTTTTTCTGCTGTGGGCAAGTTTTATTTAAAAAATATTAATTTACAATAAATACTCTTTATAAATCAAATAAAATATACTTATAAATATGGCAAAAAAAGACCTTTTCTCAGAGTTTTGGATTAAAAATTTAAAATTGGAAAACAGACTAGTGATGGCTCCTATGACCAGGAACTTTTCACCTAATGGAGTACCTGACAAGTACGCTATTGAATACTATAAAAAACGTGCTGCTGGAGGAACAGGATTGATCATCACTGAAGGTGTTGAAGTCAGTCATCCTTCCGCCTCTGGTTATCCAAACTGTCCAAATTTAATTAGTAATGAATCAAAACAAATCTGGTCAGAAATAGTTTCAGGTGTTCAATCGGAAGGTTCTAAGATTTTTTGCCAACTATGGCATGTAGGTGGTAGAAGAAAATTAGGTATGCCTCCAGATCCAGAATTAGATGCCTATACACCAAGCGGATTTGCAAAAACAAACTCCGGTCAAAGACCAACTCATGAAATGAGTCAATCAGATATTGATGAGCTTGTATCAATTTATGCTAATGATGCAAAAATATGTGAGGATCTTGGGTTTGATGGGATTGAAATTCATGGTGCACACGAATATTTAGTTGATCATTTCTTTTGGGAAGAAACTAATATTAGAAAAGATGATTATGGTGGAACTTTGATTAATAGGACTAAGTTTGCTCAAGAAATTATTAACGCATGTCGAAATGTGACATCAAAAGATTTTGTAATTGGCCTAAGATTTTCCCAATGGAAACAAAGCAACTTTGAAGCAAAGCTTGTACAAGACAAAGAGGAGTTAAGATCCTTTATTAATGCATTGAAGGGTAATTTAGATTTTTTTCATGCCAGCACTAGGAGATATTGGGAACCGGAATTTGATGATAGCCCAAAAACCTTATCAAGGATGGTAAAAGAATATTCAGACTTGCCTGTCATAGCGGTTGGCAGTGTAGGTTTAAATAAAGATTTCATTAAGACTATGGGTGGTGACCCAGAAACAAAACTCGCTGATATTTCTAAGCTTTATGACGGCATTAATAAAGATTTTGATTTAATAGCAATAGGAAGAGCAATGCTATCAGAGCCTGAATGGGGCAACAAAGTAAAAGATGGCCTTGAGAAAACTATTGTTCCTTTTACCAAGCATTTTGCAGAAAATTATATCTAATTAAGATTTGATAACTGCCTAATGCTCTAGGGCTCTTACAGAAATAATGTTATCCGTGTTACTAAGTTTTGATAATAGAGACTCTGAAATAGGTTTATTTAAATCTATAAGGTTGATCGCTAAATCCTCTCTGCTTTTATTAGACATATCCTCTATATTGAATTTTTCTTCAGCAATTTGATCAGCAATTTTGCTGATCATGCCTGGCTCATTCTTATTTATTACAATTAAGCGGTGACCTGTAGACCTATCAAGAATAATACTAGGAAAATTAACTGAATTAATGATATTGCCATTTAAAAGATAATCCTTAATCTGGTTTGCAGCCATAACTGCACAATTTATTTTAGCTTCTTTAGTTGAAGCACCAAGATGAGGTAATAAAATTACATCATTAGAGTTCTGAGCTCTGTTAATTAATGCTTGGGTGGGAAAGTCAGTAACATATTTTTTTAAAAGGCCTTCTTCCAGAGCTTTTATCAAGGCATCATTATCAACAATACCTCCTCTAGATAGATTAATTAGCTTTGAATCTTCTTTGAAATATTTAAATTCAGATGTGCTGAATAATCCCTGCGTTTCTTCACTAAGAGGAACATGTAAGCTGATATAGTCTGATTTCTTAATTAATGTTTTAAGATCTGGTGCCTTTTCTACATCACCTGGCAATCTCCATGCTGAATCAATAGATATATAAGGATCATAACCGACTAGATTCATACCTAGACTCTTTGCTGCATAGGCAACCAGAGAACCAATTGAACCAAGCCCAACAATACCTAAAGTTTTTCCAAAAATTTCATTGCCAATAAATTGTTTCTTTTCTGATTCAAGTACATTATTTAGATCATCATCTGAGCTTGTCTCTTGCAGAGACGATGAAAAAGTGGAGCCTTCAACAACCCCTCTAGATGATAAAAGTAAGCCACAAATAACTAGTTCTTTTACTGCATTAGCATTAGCGCCTGGTGTGTTAAAAACAACAATCCCTTTTTCTGATGCATCATTCACTGGAATGTGGTCGAACCCTGCACCTGCCCTACCAATGCACTTCAATTTATCTCCAAAATCTTTAGAGGATATTTTATGACTTCTCAATAAAAGCGCATCATAATCTGTGTCTTGATTATTAAAACCCGCATTATCAAGAACTGAGATTCCTTCAGGAGCTATAGAGCTAAAATTTTTATAAGTAAACATTTTTAGGAGACGATCATATATTTTATAGAACACAAAATCATTAACTATTTCTTTTTTTTTAATATTTTTTATGTATGCAAAAACAAAAGCGCTGAGCGTAATTTTTAATATCAGAGAAGAAAACCCCAACCTGAACTTTACCGATTCATCAGGGGGCTCTAAAAGAACGAGAGGATAGTTTTAATAGTTTTTATTCAGTAGGTCTGTAAGATTTTTCCATTGGTCATATTCTTCTTGATTAAGCGCTAATTTTGGTGAAAATATCATGGCTTGATCTTTAATTTGTGTTAATGACTCAATGTCTTGCTTAATACCAGCCCCTAATAAAGCAATGCTAGCTGCACCTACCGCTGTAGATTCCTTATTATCCGGCAAAATAATAGTTAAACTAAGAATGTCTGCGAGCATTTGACAAAATTTTGTATTTGCAGTCATTCCCCCATCAATAGACAATGCATTAATAGTAAATCCCTCTTTTTTAAGTATCTCTAAAATCTGAAGTAACTGATAAGCTATTGATTTAAATGCTGCGGTTATCAAATCATTATTGGTTGTGTTTTGAGAAATGCCATAAAAAGATGCCTTAATTCTTGGATTCCAGTACGGCACACCTAAGCCATTAAATGCTGGAATGAATAATACATTATTAGAGTCCCATTGCTTATTGATGTGTCTCTCACTTTCAGAAGCATCATTAAACAATTTAAGCCCATCACGCAACCATTTAATAATTGTTCCAGCTGAAAAAATACTCCCTTCTAAAGCATAATTTAATTCATTGTTAATTTGAAAACCAATTGTAGATAACAGCTTATCTGATGAATAAATGATCTCCTTGCCTGTATTAACCATTAGAAAACAACCTGTTCCAAATGTTGCTTTCATAGACTCTTTTTCAAAACATTGTTGTCCTACTAAAGCTCCTTGCTGATCTCCTATCATTCCATATATGGGTATATTACGATCTGACGTATAACCAAATAATGATGTGCTTTCTTGAACCTCTGGAAGAATAGATCTTGGAATTGAGAATAGCTTAAGCAAATCTTCATCCCAGGATAAATTATTAATATTAAACAGCATACTTCTTGAGGCATTAGTGACATCAGTCAAATGAGAGCCTCCAGTAATTTGCCATAATACATATGTATCTATTGTCCCAAAAAGAATATCGCCTTTTTCAGCTCTTGTTCTAACACCACTAACATTGTCTAGGATCCAAGCGATCTTGGTAGCGGAGAAGTAAGGGTCTATTAGCAGGCCTGTTTTTTCTTGAATAGTTCTTTCATGACCCTCTTCACTCAACTGCCTGCACTTATCAATAGTTCTTCTGTCTTGCCAAACAATAATTGGATAAACTGGTTCTCCGGAAGACTTATCCCACAATACAGTTGATTCTCTCTGATTCGTTATGCCAATAGATTTAATTTTGTTGCCATATTTATCCACAAGAGGTTTTAGAGTTTGATTAATAGAATCCATTAAAGTTTTTGGATCAATTTCAACCCAGCCATCATTTGGGAACTCCAAATCATATTCGATTTGTATTGAGTCTATAGTATTGAGATTAAAATCAAATAATACAGACCTTGTAGATGTTGTTCCTTGATCAACAGCAATTACATATGACATAACTTTGCTTTTTTACTATTTTATCCACATTTTATCAACCAATCATCAACAAGAGAAAAACATCATAAATACAGCATATTGTTATTTAAATGAAAGATTTCACAATATATTGTGTTTTTTTGCTTGATTCTTTATCCACAATAAAGTTTAATCGTCTGTAGGAAGAAAAATAATAAATTTACCTCTTCCTCACCCCAGATAAGAAAAATCCATTTAGTGGATAAAGAGTGGAAAAAGAAAAAATATAGGGAAGAGAAATAATATGGCATTACAAGAGGTTGAAAAAACAAAGCAAGAGAAACCGGTCATTGCAGATGAAATAGATATGACTGCTCCAGGTAAATTAAGAGTTATTAAGAGAAATGGGAAGGTTGTTCCGTTTGAACTAGACAAAATAAAAGTAGCAGTAACAAAAGCATTCTTAGCAAATGAATCAGGTAATGCAGCCGCAAGTGAGCGCATTCATCTAAAGGTTGAAGATATCACAAAAGATATTATGGATGTCTTTGACAGACGTATGCCATCGGGTGGAACAATTCATATTGAAGAAATACAAGATCAAGTTGAATTGCAACTAATGAGAAATGAAGAGTATCCTGTTGCAAAAAAATACATACTTTACAGAGAAGAACGCTCACAAGAAAGATCAAAAGACCCAGAAGCTCAGCCGAAAAGTATTGAAACTCCCACAATACAAGTAACAAAAAAAGATGGGACACAAACCCCATTAGATATTAATAGGCTTTCTTCAGTTGTGTCTCATGCATGCGAAGGACTTGATGATGTAAATCCAGAAGAGGTGTTAAATGAAGCTTTAAAAAACTTATACGACGGAGTTTCAGTTAGTGATATGAGATCTTCTCTAATTATGTCAGCTAGAACAAAAGTTGAATTAGAGCCAAATTATACATACGTAACGGCAAGGATTTTGCTAGATGAATTACGATCTGAAGCCTTATCTTTTTTAGGTATTGCAGAAGAAAGCACTCAACCTGAAATGGAAAGTTATTACCCAATCACATTGAAGGCATTTATCGATAAGGGAATAGAGCTGGAAATGATTGACCCCAAACTCAAAGAGTATGATCTAGATGTATTGGGCAAGGCCATAGATGCAAATAGAGATTATCAGTTTACTTATCTAGGTTTACAAACCCTTTACGATAGATACTTTATACATTCAAATGATGTTAGATATGAGCTTCCTCAAATATTTTTCATGAGAGTGGCAATGGGTCTGGCGAGCCAAGAAAAAGACAAGGAAACAAGAGCAATCGAATTTTATAAATTGCTTTCTAGCTTTGACTATATGAGCTCTACACCAACTTTATTTAATTCAGGAACATTGAGACCGCAACTGTCATCATGCTATCTAACAACAGTACCAGACGATCTAGATGGGATTTTCTCAGCCATGAAGGACAATGCCTTGCTCTCTAAATGGGCTGGCGGTTTAGGTAATGATTGGTCTCCAGTAAGGGCTCTAGGTTCGTATATAAAAGGTACGAATGGAAAGAGTCAAGGAGTGGTCCCATTTTTAAAAGTAGCTAACGATACTGCTGTAGCAGTAAACCAGGGAGGCAAAAGAAAAGGTGCAATGTGCGCTTACCTTGAAACTTGGCACCTTGATATAGAAGAATTTTTAGAGCTTAGAAAAAATACAGGTGATGACAGAAGGAGAACTCATGACATGAATACAGCAAATTGGGTCCCTGATTTGTTTATGAAGAGGGTTGAACAAAATAAAGAGTGGACACTTTTTTCACCTGGTGAAACACCAGATCTACATGACCTTACAGGTTTAGAGTTTGAAAAAAAATATACTGAATATGAGGCGTTAGCTGAGTCAGGCAAGATGCAACAGCATAAAAAAGTTCAAGCTACAGATCTGTGGAGAAAAATGCTAACAATGTTATTTGAAACAGGCCATCCTTGGATAACATTTAAAGATTCATGCAATCTTAGATCACCACAACAACATACTGGTGTTATCCATTCATCAAATCTCTGCACAGAGATCACTTTAAATACAAGCATTGAAGAAATAGCAGTGTGTAATCTAGGCTCTGTTAACCTAGCTAATCATATGGTTAACGGGCAATTAGATGAGAAAAAAGTTAAAAATACAGTCACGACAGCCCTGAGGATGCTAGATAACGTAATAGATATTAACTACTACTCTGTTCAAACAGCTGAGAATTCCAACCTAAAACATAGACCAGTTGGTTTAGGTCTGATGGGCTTTCAAGATGCTTTATATCTCCAAAATATCCCTTATTGCTCAGAAGCCGCAGTTGAATTTGCTGATAGAAGTATGGAAATGATTAGTTACTATGCAATTATGGCCTCAACAATGTTAGCTAAAGAAAGAGGTTCGTATGAGACATTTGATGGATCACTTTGGAGCCAAGGAATTCTACCAAAAGACTCGATTGAAATTCTAGAGAAAAATAGAGGCTCAGAATTCATTGAAGTAGATAAGAGCCAAGTCCTTGATTGGGATAAATTAAGAAAAACGGTTATTAAGGATGGGATGAGAAATTCTAACGTTATGGCCATTGCACCTACTGCAACAATTTCTAATATAACAGGAGTAACCCAGTCAATTGAACCGACTTATCAAAACCTATATGTAAAATCTAACTTATCTGGTGAATTTACCATCGTCAATCCACATCTTGTAACAAAATTAAAAGAGCAACAGTTATGGGATGATGTGATGATTAATGATTTGAAATTTTTTGAGGGTAGTCTCTCGCAAATTTCTCGTATCCCTGATGATATTAAAATTTTATTCTCAACGGCATTTGAAGTAGAGCCAAAATATATAGTCGAAGCAGCCAGTAGACGTCAGAAATGGATTGATCAAGCTCAATCACTTAATTTGTATATTTCAAATGCTGATGGAAAAAAATTAGATGTTACCTACAGAATGGCATGGTTACGTGGTCTAAAAACAACCTATTATCTGCGTTCAATGGGTGCAACAGCAACTGAAAAATCCACTGTTAGTGATAGCACATTAAATGCTGTGAGCTCTAGTAATGAAACAAATGAACTTGGAACACCTGCCCCGGTACCGAGTGCCTGCTCTCTGGATGATCCAGAATGTGAGGCATGTCAGTAATACAAGGAGGAATAAATGTTAAATTGGGATGAATACAATAAAGACGAGACTAAACTAGCTCAACAGGAAGCTGTTCCAAGCAAATCTGCTGCTCCAGCTCAAGAAATAGAGACGAACGATGTTCCAAATACATCTCAGGGAGGCCACAGAGCAAAGAATGCCCAAGAATCATTAGATAAGCTTGATACACACGAAGGCATAGAGGAGCTAGAAACTTTAGGAGGCAGGGTGGAGGTTGATCAAAAAGCTATGATTAACTGTAAGGCTGATTTAAATCAATTAGTGCCCTTTAAATATGATTGGGCATGGCAAAAATATCTTGATGGTAGTGCTAATCATTGGATGCCACAAGAAATTAATATGACCGCTGATGTTGCATTATGGAAATCTGAAGATGGATTAACTGAAGATGAAAGAATCATTGTAAAAAGAAGTCTTGGGTTTTTCTCTACAGCTGATTCTTTAGTGGCTAATAATCTAGTATTGGCCATATATAGATTGATTACTAATCCTGAATGTCGACAGTACATTTTAAGACAAAGCCTTGAAGAAGCTATCCATACCCATGCCTATCAATACTGTATCGAATCTTTAGCAATGGATGAAGGTGAAATATTTAATATGTACCGTGAAATACCATGTGTTGCTAAAAAAGCTTCATGGGCTCTTAAATACACAAAAGAATTATCAGACCCTAATTTCAAAACAGGTGATTTAGAGTCTGACAAGCAATTATTAAGAAATTTGATTGCTTTTTACTGTGTGCTTGAAGGTGTTTTCTTTTATTGCGGCTTTACTCAAATATTATCAATGGGACGAAGAAATAAAATGACTGGAACAGCTGAACAATTCCAATACATCCTAAGAGACGAATCAATGCACGTGAATTTTGGTATTGATGTAATTAATCAAATTAAGATAGAAAATCCTCAGTTATGGGATGATCAAATGAAAGAGGAAGCAGCTCAAATGATTTTAGAAGGTACTCAGCTAGAAATAGACTATGCAAGAGATACCATGCCAAGAGGAGTGCTAGGAATGAACGCCCCGATGATGGAAGAGTATCTCCGGTTTATTGCTAACAGAAGGCTTACTCAAATAGGTTTAACAGAAGAGTTTCCTGGCGCCACAAATCCTTTTCCTTGGATGTCAGAAATCATTGATCTTAGAAAAGAGAAAAATTTCTTTGAAACGCGTGTTACTGAGTATCAAACCGGTGGCGCTCTATCTTGGGATTAAGTCTTGAAGATATACACCAGTGAAATGGGCAATAGCCCAAGAAAAGTTAGGATGTTTTTGGCTGAAAAACAAATAGATGGTATTGAGCCCATCAATCTAAATTTAATGGAAGGAGAACACAAAACTCCTGAATATAAAGCTAAAGTACCTAATGCAAAAGTGCCTGCTTTAGAATTAGATGATCAGACTATTATTAGTGAAACAACCGCTATTTGTAGATACCTAGAGCAACTCCACCCAGAACCAAACCTATTTGGTGAAAATCCACTAGAAATTGCAGCTATTGAGATGTGGCAAAGCCGAGTCGTATTTGAGGTCATGTTGCCTCTAGCTATGGCTTTTCGACATACACATCCTGCTATGGCTAGCTTAGAGAAACAAAATCCTGCCTATGGTGAGTTACAGCGTGAGGTAGGAGTTAAATCTATAGCATATTATGATTCTGTGCTATCTAGCTCTGAATATGTTGCTGGAGAAAGATTTACTTTTGCGGATATCCAACTTATCAGCACAACTGATTTCTTTTTAAATCTTAATAAGATTGAATTAGAAGACTTTAGCAATCTTCATAGGTATACAAAACTAATCATGCAAAGACCAAGTTTTTCTGCCTAAGATTTATCTGCTTGCTCAAGAATTTTAATAGTCTGTTCTGGACCACTAAATAGTTCTCTTGCATCATCCATATTAGATACCGATTCCCAATTTGCAGCTATGTTTTCAGGGGTCATATCAGTTTCAGTACCTAAAGCAACTCCCATAGTCTCATATATCCTAAATCTAGTGAAAACTCCTGCTCCAGCACCTATAATCGCACCATTAGGAGCATCATCGCTGGCTAGATAAATAACTGCAGGAGTAACATATTCTGGCATAAACCTCTCTCCTACACCCTCAGGAAAGAGTGATTCAGTCATTCTTGATAAAGCTACCGGTGCTACAGCGCTTGAATGCACATTGTACTTCTGGCCTTCAATTTTTAAACAGTTCATTAACCCAATCATAGCCATCTTTGCTGCGCCATAATTTGCCTGACCAAAATTACCACACAGGCCCCCTGAAGAAGTGGTAAAAACAATTCTGCCAAAATTTTGTTCTCTCATTATTGGGTATACTGCATGGGATGCATACACGCTCCCCTGGAAATGGACATCCATAACTGCATTAAACTCCTCTAACGTAATTTTATGAAAGCTTTTATCTCTTAAAATACCTGCGTTATTAACCAAAATATCTATTCTTTCCCACTTGTCCATGGCTTCTTTAACCATATTTTCAACGCCTGCTTGGTCTGAAACGCTTGATCCATTTGCTATTGCCTCACCTCCTTCAGCCTTAATCTCCTCTACAACAGCATTTGCTGCATCGCTAGCACCACCACTGCCATCTACTGCACCGCCAAGATCATTGACGACAACTTTTGCTCCTCTTCGCGCAAATTCTAAAGCATGTTGTTTACCTAGACCTCCTCCAGAACCAGTGATAATTACTACTTTGTCATCAAATCTTATAGTCATAATTGCTCCTTTCTAAGATGTATATTGTATCTAACTTGAGCCTGAGAAAATATTATCAGGGCTAAATTCTGGATCTTTAATAATCTCCATAGAAATCTTACTGCCGCTAGATAAAGCCTTTTTTAATAGCATAAACTGCTTAGGCTGATTAACAGAATCAACAGCTATTAAATGACCATTTTTGCCATAACAAGCTAAAAAAGATGCAGCACTGGTATCGCCTATAACATGAAAATCATCAAAACCTCTTGAAATACCTGCCATTTGAAGTTTTAAGTCATATTGGTCTGACCAAAACCATGGCAATTCTTTATAAGTAAGGTCATTCCCTATTATCGAAGATGCTACTACTTTGGATTGTGCCAAAGCATTTGGAACTGATTCAAGTCTTAAATTATCTTGTAAAAGCTCATTAAAATGAAATGTGCAATCTCCTGCGCCTAGAATTCTTGGATCTTTGGTACGACAAAAATGATCAACATGAAGACCTCCATCACATTCAAGTCCAGCTGCATTTGCAAGATCAGTGTTAGGAATCGCACCAATACCAACTAACATAAGGTCTGTCTTAAGGTTGTCGCCATTAGTTAGAAGCAATTCATGACATAGCTCTCCCTTTACATTAATTTGTTCTATTCCAGTAGAACAAATAATCTGAACGCCACGGCTGGAATGGTAGTCATGATAAAACTTAGAAATTTCATCAGTTGTTACACGTTTTAATATTCTCTCTTCAACCTCCAGCAATGTCACTTCGTAATTTAATTCTATTAAAGCTGAAGCAACTTCAAGACCAATGTATCCACCACCTAGCAAAGTTACATGTTTGATATGTGCTAATGATTCTTTAATTAATTTAGCATCGGTTAAATCTCTTAAATATAAAATATTCTTGGCATCGCTATTTGGTAAGTCTAATTTTCTTGGTAAAGAACCTGTTGCTAAAACTAAGTAATCATAGTCTTGGGACCTATCTTTGTAGGAAATAGTTTGTTCCTCTCTATTAATTGAAGAAACTTCAGTATCAAGATGAACAACAATGGAATTATCTTCATAAAAACTATCTTTTTTAAATAAGAGGTTATTTTCTTCAACTTTATCTTTCAAAAAATCTTTCGAAAGAGGTGGTCTATGATAAGGCAGAAAAGTTTCTGTTGTAAAAAGGTCAATTTGCCCATCGAAGCCATCTCTTCTTAAACTGTAAGCAACATTTGCACCAGCATGACTTGACCCAACCACTATAACTTTGGAACTCATAAGGCTATTTTATACAATGCCATAAATAATTAAAAAAAGTTATTCAACAATCAATTAATGATGAATTTAGGAATATAATAACTGACGAAACAAAAACCTAAAATGTCAAATAGAATAAAAGTTGTTGTTACTGGAGCAGCGGGTCAAATTGGATATTCTTTGGTTCCCAGATTAGTAGATGGTCACACGTTTGGTAATAAGCAGGTTGATCTTGAGCTAGTCGAAATACCAGCTGTTGTTGATAAATTAGAAGGCTTAGTCATGGAGCTTGAAGATTCGTATTTCCCACATATGGGAAAAGTTAATTACACTGATAATTTTAAGAAAGCTGCAGAAGGAGCTGATTGGTTTTTATTGGTTGGCAGTATTCCAAGAGGTATTGTGTATCAGGGTAAAAAAATTGAAGAACGTTCAGATCTATTGAAAATTAATGGTGGGATTTTTGTTGATCAAGGGAAAGTAATTGGTGAATTTGGTAAACCTGATGCAAGAATACTTGTGGTTGGTAACCCTGCAAATACTAATGCATTGATTGGTCAATATTCAGCAAATAACTCTGATCAGCTATGGATGGCAATGACCATGCTTGATTCAAATCGAGCTAAATCAATTCTTGCTAAAAAACTTAATGTTGGAGTAGAAGATATAAACAGGATGATTATTTGGGGAAATCACAGTCCAACTATGTACCCAGATTATGAAAATATTATGGTAAATGGAAAGTTAGGAAAAGAATTAATTACTGAACGAGACTGGATATCCAATGAGTTACTCCCAAAAGTGCAACAGAGAGGGAAAGCAGTCATTGATGCTCGTGGTGCTTCCTCTGCTACCTCGGCTGCTAAAGCAGCCCTTGATACTGTTGTGGCATGTGAAAATCAGACACCTTCTGGAGAGTTGTTTAGTGCAGCAGTCTTATCAGATGGGTGTTATGGCATTCCTGAAGGAATTATATGCGGTTTGCCTTTAATGACTACTGCAGAAGGTAAAGTCGAGATTGTTAGAGATCTGACGTTATCTGATTTTGCAAAAGAAAAAATTAACCTTTCTGTGGCTGAATTAGAAAATGAGCGGTCCGCAGTAGCTGATTTATTAAAAAATTGAAGTTCAACTCCAAAGCATTTAAAGCAATTTTAGAAATCATCAATCAACATGAGGTTGATCATTTAGTGGTAGTGACCCAGATAGGACTAGACCAAGCGATGGATGATTTGCAAAAAGTTTGTAGTAGTATGTCAATTCTGCCAAGTATTGAGGGGTTAGATTTTCCAACAAATCAATTATGTGTGATTTTTGAAGATATAAGTATTAATAAAATTATCTTAGGGAAACTTAAAAATTTATTGGCTCAGAAAATTATATTAGCTAATAATACAATGAAAAAAGCTGAGCTATTAGAGTTGGGCTTTATAGATTTAGGTCTAGATTCAAAACCCGGAATATTTACTTACAATCTTGAATCTTATAATAAAAAAAGAGACTGGAATAATGCGGATGGTTGGGCAAACCCAGAAAATTTTGGAAAATACCGCTGGTGATTAATCTTTCATTTGAGGGAATAGCAAAACATCTCTGATAGAGGAGCTGTTGGTAAGTAGCATAACCAATCTATCAATCCCTATACCAACACCTACTGCTGGTGGCATGCCATACTCAAGTGCGGTAATGTAATCCTCATCAAATGACATAGCCTCCTTGTCACCAGCTTTTGCTGCCTTTACTTGATCATGAAAACGTTCTGCCTGATCATCTGGATCATTTAATTCACAAAACCCATTTGCAATTTCCTTGCCGCCAATAAATAATTCAAATCTATCTGCAAAATCTGCATCTGCATTATTTCTTCTAGATAGTGGAGATATTTCAACTGGATATTCAGTCACAAAAGTTGGTTGTATTAAATGATCCTCTACTGTTTTTTCAAACAATTCTAATAAAATTTTGCCCCATCCATCGGATTTATTTGATTTTATACCTTTAGACAATGCAAAGTTCTTCATATATTTAAGATCCTTAATATCGATATCTTTTAACTCAGAATTATGTTCTTTAACTAAGGAGGTTAAAGTGTGAGTTTTAAAATTACTTAGATCTATTTTTTTCCCATCCCATTCTATTTCCTTATTATTCAGTTTGATTGAAGCTGCTGCGTTTTTAATCAAAGAAGCTACAAAATCTAAAATATCATTAAACTTCGCATGTGCAGCATAAAATTCAAGCATAGTAAATTCAGGATTATGTTTTGTAGATAAGCCTTCATTCCTAAAACTCCTGTTGATTTCAAACACTCTATCAAAACCTCCAACTAATAATCTTTTTAAATGGAGTTCTGGAGCAACACGAAGGTATAAATCGCGGCTTAAAGCATTGTGTTTGGTGATAAATGGTCTTGCAACTGCTCCACCAGGTAAAGAATGCATCATAGGTGTTTCTACTTCCATATATTGATCATCTTTCATGGTATTACGAATGCTATCGACAATACGTGATCGTTTTTGAAATAATTCTTTTGAATCATTACTGCTCATTAAGTCCACATACCTTTGACGATATCGAATTTCAACATCAGATAATCCTTTATGTTTTTCAGGCATAGGCCTTAAAGACTTAGTGATCATCACAGCCTGCGAAGCATCAATTGTTAATTCATCTGTCTTTGTTCTAAATAATCTACCTCCAATACCTACAATATCCCCAATATCCCAAGTCTTGAATTCTGTGTAAGTCTCTTCCCCTAAATTATTCTTACTAGCATAAATTTGTATGTCTGTAAGTTCATCACGAATAGTCATAAAGCTCGCATTACCCATAACTCTCTTGAGAATAATCCTACCTGCTACCTGCAAACCATCTACTTGTTCCTTTTCTAGATCTTTTTTAGATGCATCATTGTATTGATCAATAATATCAGCAGCTCTGTTGAGGCGATCAAAATCATTGATATAAGCCTTAGCATTTTCACGTAAAGCCTTTAATTTTTTTCTACGTTCTTCAATGATTGCTGCTTCACCACCTAAATTACCTTCTGACATGCCTTATATCCCTTGAGTTAAACTTGCTTTAATAAATTCATCTAAGTCTCCATCCAAAACTGATTGTGTATTTCCAGTTTCAATATTAGTTCTTAAATCTTTAATCCTTGACTGGTCTAATACGTACGAACGAATCTGGCTTCCCCAACCTATATCTGATTTACTGTCCTCTAACATCTGCTGTTCTTCCTTTTGCTTTTGTAATTCTAGCTCATAGAGCTTGGATTTGAGTTGTTTAAATGCATTATCTTTATTCTTGTGCTGAGATCGATCACTTTGACACTGCACTACGGTTCCCGTAGGAGTATGGGTTAAACGAACTGCAGAATCTGTTTTATTAACATGTTGGCCTCCTGCACCAGAAGCTCGATAAGTATCAATTCTTACATCACTTGGATTTAAATCTACCTCTATGGAGTCATCTATTTCAGGAGAAACGAAAACGGATGCAAAAGATGTATGTCTCCTATTGCCGCTATCAAATGGAGATTTTCTTACCAACCTATGAACGCCTGTTTCAGTCCTTAACCATCCATAAGCATAAGATCCATTAATATGAAGAGAGGCTGATTTTATCCCTGCTACATCGCCAGGGGATAACTCTACTACTTTTACTCCAAAACCTTTAGATTCTGCCCACTTAAGATACATGCGCTGTAACATTTCAGCCCAATCTTGTGCTTCTGTACCTCCTGATCCAGCTTGAATATCAATAAAAGCTGAGTTCGGATCAGCTTTCTGACTAAACATCCTATTAAATTCTAACTCAGCTACTTGGTCAGATAATTTGGTTACTTCTTCTACAATTTCTGAGATAGCGTCTTGGTCAGATTCTTCTTGAGCCATCTCAAATAAATCTAAATTATCATTAATATTGGTTTCTACTAGAATAAATGCATTTAGAAATTTTTCTAATTCAACTTTTTGTTTGTTTAAAGATTGAGATAGATCCAAGTCTGACCAGGTAGATTCATCTGCCAGTTTTATATTAATCTCGTTTAAAGACTCTTCTTTATTCGCAACGTCAAAGATACCCCCTAAGATCTGTTATTCGATCTCTGAGGTCTAACAATCTTGTCTTTAATTCACCTGATTCCATAAACCCGCATTTTAATACCTTTAAGAAGCCTATGAAACACTTATTTAATAAAGATTTACTTCGCTAAGTAAAATTTCATCTATATTTTTACTCCTGTAAAATAATTTTTAGATATGCTTTAATTAAAACCTATGCGAATCAAAATAAAAAATCAATCTGATGAGTTAATGAGTGGGCCAGGTGATGTTTATGCAAAAGAGATATCGACTGCTGGAGCAGCTTTTTCGTATGCTATTTATGAACACAGCAAGCTACCCTTAAGAGTTTTCGAAGCTGGCAGGTTAGCTACAGCAATGATTAACGGATGTGAAATCTGCAAGAATTGGCAATCCAAGCGAGATATTAAGCAAATGGGAATTAAGGGTGGTGTAATTGAGAATGGTGAGGCACCGGATGATCAATTTTATCAAGACTTACTTAACAACGACCTAAGTAACTTGAATCATCAGGAGCGACTGGCTTTTCAATATGCTCAAGCTATGGGAAATGAACCAAAAAAGTTGGCACAAGATGACAAATTCTGGGATGAATTAAAAAAAGTCTTTAGTGATGGAGAAATTACGGACTTAACTTACTGTATTGCTGGCTGGATGGGTATGGGTAGGGTTGCCCATGTTTTAGGCCTTGATAGAAGCTAATAATTCTATTACAAGAATGAGTTTTTTTGATTATCATGCTCTATCTTCAGAAACCTCTTTGATTACATGCGAGCTGTTGCAGATTTGCTCAGCTTGATACATAGCCTTTTCTATCCCTGTTGTAGTTAAACTAAAGCCTTTCAAAGGAGTTTGAGATTTAAATCTAACCTCTATTAGTTGAGATTGATCTAAAGCCGGAAAGTTAAGCATTTTAAATGTATTTATTTCTTTTCCATTATTTTCAAAAGCAAAAAGACGTTTTAATTTGAGGGATTGAAATTTACCTTTATCTACTCTTATTTCAGCATGAACTTTATCTCCATCGCTAAAAGCTCCCATTTCACTCGACATCATTAATGTGGGCAGTTCAGATATGCAATGAGGACGATGGACATAAAATAAAAATATTGTTTCTCCTGTAATTTTAGATACAGAGAGCGCATTTTCACCATAGTCATCTATATCCCAACCTGATAATGTTGAAATATTTACTTCTGCAAAAGTAAAAGGCGTCAATAAGAGTATAGATAATATTCGTGTCACTATATCTGTGACAAAAGTATTGGCTAAAAGTTTCATGCCAAGCTAAAAAATAAATTATGGAAAATATAATAAAGCTAATAGCTAGACTTCTCGAATCATTGGATACACTGGCGGTGAATTACCTACTTGAATTTTACCAATCATCTCAAAACCATGTCTTTCATATAAAGCTTTGTTGCGCTCGCTAGTTGCCTCTAAATATGCTCTATCACCTCTTTCATCAATCATGTTAAGAGCTTCTTTTAATAAAAATGATCCTATGCCTTGACCTTGTCTTGAGGGATCAACAGCAATAACAGGCAAATACCATGCATCTTCAGGGTGATACTCATTAAATTGTTCAAATAAATGTCCGACGGACTCTATTCTGTCTTCAGGAATATTTAAAAAAGTAGGCTCCAATGTTGATTCATCAACTTCAGCTCCTGGGGGATGCCAAATAGATGCTCCAGCGTAAGTCGCTTCAGCAAAAAATATATCATGCTCAAACGCTAGTTTAGAAAACTCATCTATCCACAAATCAAAGCTCTCTAAATAAAGACGTGCATCTGGAAAAATCCATCTCAGAAGAGCATCGCTGGAAAAACCAAGCTTCAATACCCCTTTAAGCTGTTCCTGGGCATCTGACTTGGCCTTAATGATGACTGGTGAAGGCATACTAGTTATTTTTCTTTATAAATTGTGAAATTTCATCATAGTTAGCATTAAAATTATAAAGATGCTCTTGTTTTTCATAAAGACCTTCTAAAGCAACTGGGTTAGTCTTAATCTCTATCCCTATGTCATCATAAATATTTGGAAATTTGGCAGGATGAGCTGTTGCAAGCACTGCATAATGATTGCTTTCTGATGATTTATCTATCGCTTCTCTTATGGCCACTGCTGTATGGGGATCAATAACGTAATTATAAGTATTGCAGAAGTCTTGTATTGCTTCTTGGGTATCTAAATCATTGACCTTACTAGAAGTAAAAAGCTGATTCTTTTTCTTCCAAAGATTAGGGTCTAATTTAATTGACTGGTCTGGGAAATTATTAAATAAGTCGGCACAGCTTGTAGCATCTCTATCTAAAAAGAAATCATAGATCAGCCTCTCAAAATTACTGGCAACACTTATATCCATGCTTGGAGATAAAGTTTCCAATACTTGTTGTTTTGAATAGTCATTCTTATTAAAGAATCGATGGAGGATATCATTATTGTTAACTGCAATACATATAGTTTTAATGGGTAATCCCATCTTATGAGCAGAATAACAAGCAAAGACATTACCAAAATTACCTGTAGGTACTGAAAAGCTTAAATTACCTTTGTTATGTAATTGGTTGTAAGCGTAAAAATAATAACAAATCTGACCAATAATACGTGTCCAATTAATTGAGTTCACAGCTAAAAGATATTGATTTGGATGCAAGAAATCCCTCTTTTTAAAGGCATGTTTTACAAGGTCTTGGCAATCATCAAATGTACCATTAACTCTTAAAGCAAATACGTTATTAGCATTAATGGTGCTCATTTGTCTACGTTGTACTTCAGACATATTGCCATTAGGCAACATAATGAAACTTTTAATCCGCTGGTATCCTTGACACGCATCTATAGCAGCAGAACCAGTATCACCAGATGTCGCTCCCAATACAATTGCAGTTTTATCCTCTGCTTCAAGCACTTCATTAAAGAATGCTGCTGCTAATTGCAAACCAAAGTCTTTAAAAGCAGCGGTTGGTCCATGAAACAACTCTAAGATGGATACATTATCAAATGTTTGGATCCCAACTAAGTCCTGATGCTCAAAATCATGCCATGCATCTTCTACTATAGTTATAGTCTCATCTTCAGAAAAAGATGAGCTTGTAAATAAAGGTACGATATATTTAGCAACATCCACAAAAGAATTTTTTAATTTAATTTGATGAAGATCTACTTGTGGCCATTGATCTGGCATAAACAGACCACCATCGCCTGCCAAACCTTGCATGAGAACTGTAGCAAAGTCTTTATCTGAATCCCCTCCTCTTGTGGAATGAAATAACATAATTATTCTTCGATTCTAATAACTTTAGATTTAACTACACCTTGAACGTCATTAAGCCTAGCAAGGCTTTTCTGTAAATCCTTTTCTTTAGCTAAATTAGTAAAAGCTACAATAGTAGTATTGCCATTTGAGTCTTTATCTGGCTTGATGATCTGATCTAAAGTTACACCTTGCTCTGAGAATATATTATTGATCTCATCAATATCAGTAGATGCATCTGTCGTTTCTAAATATAAATAATATGTGAAACTTAAATCATGAAAAGAAGCAATCTGAGACGTCTTATCAAAACTAGGATATTTCATTGGATTAGCATCTTTGAATTTAGCTAGTGCAATCAAATCAGAAATTAAGCCTGAGGCAGTTGATTCCTTCCCGGCTCCTGAGCCTGCTATATTAAATTCACCTACTAAATTAGTATCAACCTGAATGCCGTTCCTCACGCCCTTTAGATTAGACAGTCTTGATCTTTTGGGTAATAGCACTGGATGTGCTCGTAATTCAATTTCATGATTATTTTGTTTAGCAACAGCAAGATGTTTTAAAGTGTAGCCAAACTGGTCAGCATATTTAAAATCATCTTCGGTTATATCTTCAATGCCTTCAATATGAAAATCTGAAGGAGGTAAGTCTGTATTAAAGGCTAAAGCGGATAAGATACCAATCTTATGAGCGGCATCTGTTCCATTTACATCAAGACTTGGGTCTGGTTCTGCATAACCCTTGTCTTTGGCAATATTTAACACCTTTTCGTAACTATCACCATCTTCCATGCTGCTTAAAATAAAGTTTGAAGTGCCATTTAACATACCCGAAATCTTGCTAACATCATTTGCACCTAAATCATTGGAGAGTAATTTAACGATCGGTGTGCCTGCGCAAACTGCAGCTTCGAATAATAATTCAACATTATTCTTAATGGCTAAACTAATGAGTTCGTTACCATGTTCGAATATAACGGCTTTATTTGCAGTGATGACATGTTTGCCTGCATTAAGAGCTTTTGCAATTAATTCCTTAGCCGTATCAGTACCACCAATTAATTCAACAACAACATCAACATCTTGATCTATAACCTCAAAGATATCTCTAACAACTTTTACTGTGCCAGGATCGCAATTTGGGTTATCACGTCTAGCCCCTATGCAAGTGATGACAAATTCAATACCTGAAGTCTGCAAAGTAGAATTTTCATGCAATTGTTCGAATAACCCTGTTGCGATATTGCCCCAACCACATATACCTAATTTCAAGAGATTACTCATAACTTTTTAATCTCAATAATAGGTCGTCAGGTGGTAAATACCCTGGTAATAAGACCCCTGACTCAGTAATGATAGCTGGCGTTCCTGTTACTCCTATCCTCTGACCCAATAAATAATGTTCTTTTACAGGGTGATCTTTACAAAAGAAGGTATCGGGGTTATTTCCAAGTTTCTGCTCAGTAAGAATCTGCTTTGGATTAACAGAACACCAAGCGCCAACTATCTTGTCGTAAGACTCTGTATCAGGACCAGATCTTGGAAAAGCAACATAATTAACGCTAATTCCTAATTCATTATAGTCATTAATTTCGCTATGAAATTGCCTGCAATAACCACAATCAACATCTGTAAATACAGTAATAGTATGCTTGGGATTAGCAGCTGGGAAGCTTATAAAATCTTTATTGGTTAAGTTAGAGCTCATGATTTTAGCTCTCTTAGAACTCTTATCTATATCAGTAATATTTTCTATCTCTGTACCATTGATTCCATAGAGGGTGCCATAAAAAAAATACTTTCCATCATCCGTAACATAAATAGGTTGCATATCACCAATATCAACAACTTTAATCCCATCAACGGAAGAGTCTGATATAGATTCAACCTTCATACCTTCAGGTAGAACATTGTTAACTTGCTCTTCTATTGGATCAGCTATCAAGGCTAAAGATGCTGTCAATAATGGCGTATACAATAATTTTTTATAGTTCATGTTTATCCTCTAGGATGATGCTTCTTCATCATTTCACTCAACCTTTGTTTTGCAATGTGAGTATATATTTGTGTGCTTGAAAGGTCACTATGTCCTAATAACATTTGAACTGATCTTAAATCTGCACCGTTATTTATAAGATGTGTTGCAAAAGCATGTCTTAAAGTATGTGGTGATATTTTGAAAGATAAGCCTATCTCTTTTTGATATACATTAATGCGTTGCCAAAAAGCCTCACGGGTTATCTGTGACAGTTTCTGACTAATAAAGAAGTATTTGCTATTCATTGATAGGTTATTTTCTCTTCTAAAGTTGATATATTGATTTAACCAATAAAGGGCATCATCACCAAATGGAACCATTCTTTCTTTAGAGCCTTTCCCGAAGACTCTCAACACACCTCTTTGTAAATCAAAGTTAGAATCCTCTAAACCCACCAGTTCAGATACTCTTAGTCCAGTGGCATACATGAGCTCAAGCATAGTTCTATCACGCAAACCAATAAACGAATTAACATTGGGTGCATTTAAGAGCTTTATAACTTCATTACTTGATAATGTTTTTGGGAGAGTTTTTGGAATTTTTGGAATATTAAGATCATGAAAGGGGTTATCTTGAATAAAAGATTTCTGTTTTAAAAAAGAAAAAAATGACTTTATGGAAGAAACCTTTCTAGCAATTGAAGACCCCTTAAAATTTCTGCTAGTAAGATCTTTTAAAAGCTTTTCTGCTTGTTGAATGTTATTAAAATCTTTTATTTTGAGTTTTTCACTATTGGCCCAACGCAAAAAATCCTCAACATCGGATTGATATGCACCAATTGTGTTTCTCGATAATCCCTTCTCTTGTTGTAAAAACCTCAAAAAAGAATCAACTGCTTGACTCTCATGAAGATTAGAATTCATTGTATTTATTCTAGACGTTCTTTAATTCTAGCAGATCGGCCTGATCTTTCTCTTAAGTAATAAAGTTTTGCTTTCCGAACATCACCTTTACGCTTAACTTTAATAGAATCAATTAAAGGGCTGTGAACTTGAAAAGTTCTCTCTACTCCAATACCGCTTGAAATCTTTCTGACTATAAAAGAAGAATTGAGTCCAGCATTTTTAATATGCATAACCACACCTTCAAATGCTTGAAGCCTTGTTCTGTCTCCCTCTTTTACTTTTACAGAAACAACTACCGTATCACCAGGCCTAAATACAGGCACATCATCTTTTAGCTGAGATGACTCAAAATTTTGAATAATTTGAGCGGGAGTAAGCTCTTCTAGCTTAGCTACAATTTTCTTGTCTTCCTCTTCTGCTGGGGACTCTTCCTCAGCAGGTGATTCTTCTTCGGTTGGAGTCTCTTCAGGTGCATCCGTTTCGGCAACAACCTCTTCTTTTGATTTCTCTTCTGCTGGGGACTCTTCTTCAGCAGGTAATTCTTCTTCGGTTGAAGT
>MDTE01204623.1_pt1 | contig 39219 bp, 28 predicted proteins | sample 811231 | NCBI WGS metagenome assembly MDTE01 (sample SAMN05326651, study PRJNA326480) | marine metagenome | isolation source: seawater | place: Indian Ocean: Red Sea | collected 2010 | reverse complement strand
TTTTTTTGGTGCATTTCTTTTCTTCGATTCCCTGGGTGTAAACATCAATATGGTGTCACTGTTTGCCTTGATTATAGTTCTCGGAATCGTGGTCGACGATGCCATCGTTGTGGGAGAAAACATCATCTCCGAACATGAACTTGGATATAAGGGAACACACGCCGCAGTACTTGGCGTCAGGGGCGTTATCAGCCCGGTTACCATCGGTGTACTGACAACAATGGCGGCCTTCGCTCCATTGCTCTTCGTTACGGGTGTCTTCGGGCAGATACTTGGCGTTGTTCCACTCATCGTCATTTCAGTACTAGCAATGTCCCTGGTAGAAGCGTTCTTTATACTGCCGGCGCATCTTGCCCATGGTGAAAGCTGGAGTCGACCTCCCCTAACGACTATTCAATCAAAGGTTAGTGGCTGGTTCGAGCACCTGCGTGACAATAAGGTCATTCCCCTGATTCGACTAGCGGTAAAGCATCGCTACCGCACCCTCGGGCTGGCATTCTTGTTTCTTGTGCTTAGCTTCTCGCTGACGGCAACAGGTGCCGTACGCTTTCTTTTTTTTCCAGCGCTGGAAGGGGATCAGTTACAGGTAGACATCGAGTTTCCTATCGGGACACCATTCGAAACGACTGACGAAGCCGCACAACGAATGCTGAACGCGGCTTATGCAGTGAATGAATCAGTCGACAACTCTGCGTTTGAATCGATCAGTCTGACCGTTGGTGGCAGAACTGCCAGCCTAGGAGGGCCGGTCGGCGGCACCAACATGACGGTCGCCAGCAATCTTGCATCGGTACAGATCCAGTTGCATCGGGAGCCACTTCGCAAACATTCTGCAACGGAACTGGAAAGAATGTGGCGTGCAAAAGTGGGGGAAATTTCCGGTACTGAAAGTATTTCCTATTCAGCGGAACAGTTTGCCCGTGGCACTGATATCGAATACGAATTGTCACATCCTGATGAGGAGACCCTAGTCGCCGGGGTCGAATCGCTGCGTGATTATCTCTCCAACCTTCCAGAGGTTTATGACATCCAGGACTCATTCAAGTTAGGCAAAAGACAATATGATGTTGAGCTGACGTCAGTAGGAAAAGCAGCCGGGCTGACACCATCACTGGTCGCAAGACAACTGAGGATGAATTTCTTCGGTGAAGAAGTACAACGGATTCAGCGGGGTCGTCAGGAACTAAAAGTCATGGTCCGCTACCCCAGTGATGAACGCCGCAGCATGCGGGACCTGTACAACGCCAGGATCCGTTTAGCCGATGGAACAGAAACCTCGCTGCGTACTGTCGCCACACTGACAGAATCACGCGGATACTCATCCATTGATCGTGTTGATGGTGCAAGAATCGTTCTCGTCTCCGCCCAGATCGATACGGCCATGGCAACACCAACAGAAGTTAACGATGTGCTGAAGCAGGAAGTTCTGCCCGCGCTCCAGGAAGAGTATCGTGGTTTGAAGTTCAAGCAGGCCGGGAGATCGCAGGCCCAGGCTGAAGACATGGCATCCCTTGGCAGCCTGGCACTCGTCGCCCTGCTGGTTATATACGTGATGATCGCGTCACAATTACGGAGCTACGCGCAACCCCTGGTTATTATGAGCGCTGTACCGTTCGGGGCCGGCGGTGCATTAATCGGTCACTTTGTACTCGGTTTCGACCTGTCGTTTGTATCTGTTTTTGGCATCATTGCGCTAAGCGGGGTGGTGGTGAACGACTCACTGATTCTGATCGACCGCTATAACCGCTTTCGCCGTGAAAGCGACCTGGAACCGATCGAGGCAATCATCGCAGCAACGCAAAGGCGATTCAGGCCAATCGTTCTTACCACAGTGACGACTGCGCTGGGACTCACGCCCATGCTGTTCGAAACCAGCATTCAGGCACAGTTTATGATTCCCATGGCTGTGAGTCTGGCCACCGGTATCGTATTCGCCAGCGTCATTATCTTATTCGTGGTACCGATTCTTGTCCTAATTGAAGAGGACCTGGGCAGTCATCCTGCTTGATCGCCAAACACCAGCTGCTATTCCGGCTGTTCAAATTCGATACGTTTGCCAAAGCCTTGCATCGGGGCAAGTGTCCGCAAGTCTATGTCAATAACATAGGGGCCAGTCACCTGCATAGCACGGTCAAACACTTCCCTGAATTCTTCAACACCCTTAACCTGCTCACCACTGACACCCATGCCACGAGCTACCATTGCAAAGTTAGGCGTGGCCAGATCAACACCGATATTTCGACCTTCAAACTGCTGTCCCTGTATTCCTCGCAACACGCCGTAACCTCCATCGGTAAATACAATTAGGATAATGGGAAGTTGATGTTGCGCGGCTGTGGATAATTCACCAATGTGAACCATGACCCCGCCATCGCCATGTATGACTACGGTCTTTTTACCACTGGCCACAGCCGCACCGTTACCAAGAGGCAGGCCCGGCCCAATTGCACCGGAATTAGGATTCATGGTGGTGTGTGGTGCAAGAATCGGAAACCAGTCATTACCCCAGGCATACGCCGGCATAGTCATATCTCGAACAAACACCATATCCCTGTCCATGCTATCGCGTAGACATCCCATGATCGCCTCCATATCGACACCGATGCGTTCGTGGGTCTTCTGTTTCTGTTCCTCATACGCGGCTCTAATGCCGCTAAGATAGTCACTATCCCCCGGTTCCGCATTCATGGCGTCGAGTAACGCGCGCAGAGACTGTTTCGCGTCCGCAATGACATTGACGTCTGCGTTGTGAACAAGGTTGTGGTTCTGTGGGTCGACATCAATATGAATGAGTTTCCCGGGAAGGTTCTGCCACGCGTTAAGCCTACCGCGAAGCCGGGTACCGACCGCAATGATCACGTCTGTATCTTGTAAAGCCTCACGTGTACTCGGGCGATTGAGTACAGTTCCCATCGATAATTCATGATCGTCGGGAATGGCGCCACGGCCATTGCCAGACATAAAAACGGGAGCGTTGAGCTTCTCCGCTAGTTCCTGGAGCTCCCCACTTGAGTCACCGCTAATCACCCCGCCACCAGCAACAATGACACGCCGCGCAGCTTCACCAATCAGTGAGGCTGCTTGTGAAATCGCAGAGGCATCTGGTGCGACAGGAAACACAGGAATAGGGTCGCCAACAGGCACATCCGTCTTTCCATATTGAATATCGATTGGCATTTCTATCGCCCCTGGCTGGGGACAACCGTTTAATATGTCTGCCGCAACCCTAAATACGGTCGGCGCAAGGTCCTTGGTGTATTTCGGACTACCCACCGTTCTCGCCACGGATTGCAGCATAGCGAACTGATTCTCGTGTTCATGGCCCGCCGCGCGGCCCTTACCGTAGTCGGTGCTTTCAGTTTGTCCCGTTAACACGAGAACCGGCGATGAAGCGAACGCGGCCTCGTAGAGGCCCGTCATCGTATTGGTTGTTCCGGGTCCGGTACTACAAAGTGCTACACCCAGTCTACCGGACGCTCTAGCATAACCATCAGCCGCGTGTACGGCCGCCTGTTCATGACGCGTAATGATGGGAGTTATCTTCCCGCCATTCAAAATGGCATCGAATGTGGGTAGGTTGTGGACACTGGGTATGCCGAATACATGGGTGACTCCCAGCTTAACAAGAGCGTCGTGTACGGCTTGACCGCCTGTGATCTCGGGCATTGGTGTAACTCCTTAGGTAATGTCACGCGGAAACAACCAATACTATCAGCTATCTCACGAACACCGCGAACCCGACTTATTCAGGCACACCTTAGGAACCAACCAACCCACAATCTTTACGACGGATTACCAGTGTACAGTCCCGCGGGATGGTCACACCATCTATCGGATGCGGAAAATTCGTCACAGCCGGATCACCCTTACCAGGATGCTGAATATTGACAAACAGTGTTCGACGGTCCGGCGTCGTGGTAATACCTGTAATCTCACACCCTGGAACTCCAGTCAGTAAACGGCGCATTTCTCCAGAATGTGTATCCACGACAATCAGCTGATCATTAAGCCCATCACGCTGATCGCCATCGGTTTCTATAAACAGGCGACCATCAGGGTCAGCCCACAGTCCATCAGGGCTGCTAAAGGAGTTTTCCCCATCGAAATAACCGCTGGCCTGCATAAATATTTCCCAGATAAAGTGCTGACCACCATTATCTCGAAAACGAATGATATGTCCGTATGGATTTGGGGCCTGAGGATTAGGAGCGTTCGGTACTTTCCTACGATCATTATTGGTTAATGCGCAATACATAAACCCATTGGCGCCTTCGGAAATCCACTCCGGTCGATCCATAGGGGTGGCGCCAACCAAAGTCGCCGCGATCCTGGCGTTGACCAAAAGCTCCGCCTGGGTATCAAACCGACCTGCGAATTCAGGTCTATCAACATCAAGAACTAACCACTCACCTACCCCACTATCGAGAAACTTTGCGACATATAGCGTTCCATAATCGAGCGGGTTTCGCCCTTCGTCGCGCATCTGACGCCAGGGTTTTGCGGACACGAAACGATATATAAACTCGAATCGAGAATCGTCACCCATATAGACGATAACCCGGCCATCGTCCGCTTCAACAACGGTTGCCCCCTCATGTTTGAAGCGTCCCAGGGCCGTGCGCTTTACTGGCAGTGCTTTTGGATTCATCGGATCGACTTCCATCACCCATCCAAATCGGTTCCCCTCGTTTAAATAATCCCTGTTTGACAGGTCGAAACGGGGATCAAACAGATGCCATCCATAGCCACCACCCGAGTCATTGAAGCCATATCGATGTTGCGACTCGCTTGGAGAAAAAGCGCCGGTACTTCCGAAATACAGATTGAAATTTTCTTCGCAGGTAAGATACGTCCCCCAGGGAGTCCTGCCGTTTGAACAATTGGATATGGTGCCGAGGTAGGGATTATTTACAGGATTCGCCAGCAGCTGGTCTCCGGCGACGGGACCGCTGAATTCAACCGGTGAATTTACGTGGATCCTCCTTGCATATTTGCTTCGCTGCTGGGACCACACGCCATCCTTTTCTGCGATTTCCACTACGGACATCCCATGGGCAGATTGCGAAGCACGTACCTGATCAAGGCTCTTTGGTTCCGTTGTGCCTATGACATGGAGATTTTTGCCGTACTCATGATTGAGAGCCAGCAGACCTCGTCCTGGAGCCAGCGAATAATAGGCCATGCCATCATGCCCAATACCAATCTGTTGTTGTTGCGCTTCAGCAACAGCCGGCCAACGGTAGCCAGGGCCTCCCGGTTCAAGAGGCTCCCCCCACGACAATAACACCTGGTATTCATATTCAGACGAAATCACAGGCATCTTGCCTTTGCCAGCGGCGAACGGTACAGGAGTAAATCCCACCAGAACCTTATCGGTTGTTGCGACTGAATATGGGCTTAACGCACCCAGGGACAATGCCGCACCACCTTTCAATACCTTCCGACGAGTAATCTTCATGTGCCAAGCCCTTGTAGCATTTCCTAACCTTCTATTCCCTGAACCAGGACGTCTCTGAGCCAGGATGTCCCTGCAACAGGCAACATATGGACAAAGCCTGAGTCGTGATCCATTTCATACGCGTCCAAGAATAAACGGGCCCGACAAGCAAAACAGTCAAGCATAGCAGCGTTTAACACTCTTTGACTAAAACTTAACAATCTTCGTGTCTTAACGTCGTGAACGACATTGCGTCGCTACTTCAGGCTACCGTTGATCATGTCGATCGCAGCATCCAACGCCCTCGCAAGGCCATTGGCATCTGCTTTGTTCTTTCCCGCAATATCGAACGCCGTGCCATGATCCACCGACGTTCGGGTAAAAGGAATGCCCATGGTTGCTGTAATACTTTCCGCAAAATTATGCATCTTAATCGCGATGTGTCCCTGGTCATGATAGAGCGCCATCACTGCATCAAACTCGCCGGCAGTCGCGCGATAGAAAACTGAATCGGCCGGATAGGGTCCTACCACATCCATCCCCGATTCCCTCGCGGCTGCTACCGCTGGCGCAATCTCCTCGATCTCCTCACTACCAAGCATTCCTCCCTCTCCCCCATGGGGATTGAGCGCCGCCACAGCAACCTTCGGATTAGCTATTCCCCACTGCTGCAAACTATCGACCGTGAGCTGAAGTTTCTCTAGTAACACCGGCTTCTTCACGTACTTAACCGCTTCCCCCAGCGACTTATGAGTGGAAAGATGAGCGACCCTTAATCCTCTGGTCATTAACATGGTGGCCGTAAGCACAGAACCAGTCATCCTGGCCAGGATCTCTTGGTGTCCAATATCGCCATAATATCCTGCTGCGTGCACTGCTTCTTTGTTTATCGGGCATGTAACGACACCTTGAATGGTGTCGTCTTGACATAGCTTCACGGCCGTCTCAAAAAACTGAACTGCGGCATCGCCACACACAGCGGACACCTCACCTATCTTAAGTGTAGAAATATCAAACGAAATAGGTTCCAAAACCTGGATATTCTTTTTTTGCGCAACTTCAGTCGCCGATTCAACTGCTTCTATATCTAACGAAACACCAGTCTGCTCAACTGCCTGCTTAAGACAGGCAACTGATCCGATAACAAACGGCTGGGCGTGATCAAAAATGTGAGCATTGGCGAATGTTTTGACAACGATTTCTGCTCCAACTCCAGCCGGATCACCCATGGTCACTGCTAGCAACGGTTTACTCATATTGTTACCCATCAATAACTGCAAGTCCTACTATATTCCTTTTTCACGCGACGTTTTTGCCTCTATCAACTCCGGGTTACAATATTTTATTTGGGAGAGCAGTATGCCAGACGGCGGGAAATTAATCGTTGCGTGCCTTGAGGCTCAGGAGACTGACCGAGTATTCTGCGTACCCGGTGAAAGTTACCTGACAGTCCTGGATGCACTATACGATAGCTCCATAGAAACCATCATCGCAAGACAGGAAGGTGGCGCTGCCATGATGGCTGAAGCGGATGGAAAAGCAACCGGAAGGCCAGGTATTTGTCTAGTAACTCGCGGACCTGGAGCGTCCAATGCCATGTCCGGTGTACACGTTGCACAGCAAGACTCCACACCCCTCATTTTAATCATCGGACAGGTAGCTCGCGAATTTCAGGGGAGAGATGCATTTCAGGAAATGGATATCGAAGCAACCTTCAGCGCCGTTGCAAAGCTAACTGTCGAAATCACTGACGCTTCCCAGATCCCCAAGGTAATGACTCAAGCCTTCAATACAGCGTTGAATGGTCGACCTGGTCCAGTAGTTATTTCAGCACCCGAAGACATATTGGCAGAACAAACAAACGCCCAGCCTTGCACACTGGTCGTTCCAGAGGAAATCGATCCGAATAAAAAAACCATAGATGAATTTAACGCACTAATAAATTCAGCCGAGGCACCCGTCATCATTGTCGGCGGATCAGGGTGGAATTCAAACTCCATTGACAAAGTTGCTCAGTATGCTCTAAGCAATGGCATACCTGTTACCGCATCCTTTCGCAGACAACACTTGTTCGATAATCTTGGCGCAGCCTACGCTGGTGACTTAGGTATTGGCGCAAACCCAGAGCTTATAGAACTCATTCGGGAAAGTGACTTAATTATATTATTAGGCGGTCGCCTTTCAGAGATTCCTAGTCAAAACTTTACGCTATTGGAAATACCCCACCCAAAACAGCGACTGGTACATGTCCATCCAGGACTTGAGGAACTGGGAAGAATTTACAAGCCAACACTGGCGATCAATGCATCTCCAATCGCTTTCCTAAACTCGATATCCTCAGCCAACAAAACACCCCAATTATCCGCGCTACACAAGGCACACGAGGTTTACCTTAGGTGGTCAAGCCCCATGCCTTCGAGTAATCATCAACTAAATATGAGTGAAGCGATTCACAAGCTGAACGAGACTCTTCCGGATGACGCTATCATTACCAATGGTGCAGGTAACTACGCTTCTTGGGTCCATCGTTTTTACCGGTTTCGTACTTTCCAATCACAATTTGCACCTAACTCGGGCTCAATGGGCTATGGACTGCCTGCAGCCATCGCAGCAAAGCTAAGATTTCCAGAACGAAAAGTGATCTGCTTCGCTGGAGATGGATGCCTACAAATGACTATTCAGGAGCTAGGCACGGCAAAACAGTATGGCGTCAACATCATAGTGATCGTTGTCGACAATGGCATGTACGGTACGATCCGAATGCATCAGGAGCTAAATTACCCCTATCGGGTTTCATCCACTACCCTCACAAACCCAGACTTTGCGCTAATCGCTGAGGCTTATGGTTTTTTTACGGGCACGGCAGAAACCAACGATCAGTTTCATTCACTATTTCAATCAGCACTAAGTGCAGATAGGCCCGGTCTTATTCACCTAAAAACCAATCCAGAAGACATTACGCCAACCATGACAATTAATGCCATAAGAGATAGACATTCCGATTGAATCAAATCGTGTCGAGCACAAATTTCGCAGTTAGCTCTGGATCCTGCATCGGGATAAAGTGTGTAAGCTGCGGCAGTAAAACATCCCTTCCGTCTTTAAAATGCAACGCTAACTCGTCCCAGGTTGGTGAACCAGAGAAATCCAGCACCCCTTCCCTATCTTGTCTCTCTCGGGCTCGCAGAATGGTTACTGGAATGACAATCTTTTCAATCAGCACCGAAATATCTGTCCCAGCACTACCCCCGTAAATAGCTGCCTCAACTTCTGGCGGGCACGCGAGCGAAACGTTTTCCGCATCCGGGACACTACCATACTCACAGTAATCCATGAGCACATCGTTTTGCCAGTGAGTGAATGAACCTCTGCCCCTAAAGTTCTCTATCATCGCGGTGACAGACTCAAAGTGATTTCGTCGTCGCGCAACCGGATGTTCTTCTCCATCCCTCATCCAAGAATTTCGTGATACGGGTTGCCTATAACTCTCTGGTGCCAATATCACCGGATCAATCAGCACCAAACGAGAGAACCTATCCGGTTCATATGCCGCCGCCTGACAAATACTGTGCCCTCCCATGGAATGTCCAACACCGACAATACGCTGAAGATCTAAAGCGTCGACAAACTCGGTCAGATCCTGTCCGAAAGTGTCCCATGTAAAGGGTCCCGTATTATCACTTCGACCATGACCACGCATATCAACAGCGATAACATATTGGTTTTTTAGATGTTCGATAGTGCGATCCCAGCATCGCGCATGAAATCCTGTTGCATGGACCAGCAGGAAAGTATCACTATCTTGGCGCTGTTCTCCTGTTTCGAAGTAACACAATTTCGTGCCATTGACTTCAATATACTTCTCAGTAATTTCAACTTCCCTGCAGTTATCTACATCTTTCATGAACTCATTATCGGATAATTGGTCTAATTAAATAGACCCTAGCATAATCCAGTAAGTATTGGATTTTTGTTTATGAAGTGAAAAGAAACTAGCTGAAGTCGAATTATAGAAAGCCTGAGCCATCTATTTCATCAGTACGAATATGATATGGAGACCTTCCATGAAATTGGTGGAGCTTTCAATTCCATCAAAGGTAACGTCTACCATTTCTTTGACGCTAAAGAAGACCTCCCTGTCCAAAATCTCCGATAATCAAAAGAATTAGCCTTGGAGGAAACATTTTCTCTCTTAGGAAGGAACAAAGAAAATGACGGGACTGAGTATGTCTGTTGTGAGAACCTTGGTTCGCGCTACAGCAGTGGGATTAATGGTGAATCCAATTCCAGACAAAGAACGCAGTTTGGGGTTTATCTTCCAACACTTGGTAGCTCAGCCAGTTAAGCTTCGATAAACCTTCGATAGCTCTTTAGGTAGTTGCTTAATATCCTGAATCACCATGTACTCTGAGTCTTGACACATCGACCGTATGTAATCATGGCCAGACGGATCGACTGTAAGACAAAAAGTTTGAACTCCCTGCTGACGAGACTCACTTAAGGCCTTCATTGTATCCATAATTCCGTATTCTCTAGAGTTTCGATCCTTGCCGTAGTCAAAATCTTGCGGATAGCCATCACTAATCACGATCAGAGCTTTGATACGGCACCCTGTCCTGATCAGACTTCGGGTAGCGTGTCTTATAGCCGGGCCCATTCGTGTACTTCGGCATGGTTCGATACCACCAATACGACCCTTCGCCCTGTAGTCAAAGGGCTCGTCGAAATCTTTGCAGAGAAAATAGTCAACCTGTTCGCGGCCGTAACCGGAAAAACCGCAAACACTGTAGCTGTCCCCAAGGTTCTCTAGAGCGTCGCTCATGAGGACCACACTTTCTTTCTCAAGATCAATAATCCTTTTATCCTTGAAAAAACCCTCGGGTTGATCTTTCTCTTCCTCATCAAGAATCACATCATCGGTGGATGCACTCATATCCAATAGAAATAGCGCCGCGACGTCTCGATCTTTACGTTGTCGTTGAACGTATATTCTTTCATCAGGGGTGAAACCGGACTTCCGGTCAACCAAGGATTCTACCGCTCTCTCAAGATCCAGTTCTTCGCCATCCAGGACACCCTTGATCTTCCGCAAGAGCTCCGGCTTAAGCATATTGAGCTGCTTGCGAACATTACGTGCAAGCGGGCGAAGCTCACGCAATGTATCCTCAACAAATCCTGGATGCGGATCAATGTCTCTTACTTCGTGCAAAGCACACCAACGTCGACGATAATCATCAATCGTGTAATCCCATTCGTCGTAGCGATAAATTTGCTTTTCACGACCCTGCCGCGACCTACCTTTCAGAACATCATTAAGTTTGTCCCGAAGCTCCTGCTGTGACTCATCTTCAGTAGCTTCAGTCTCCCGATCGACATCAAGGTCAGTGATCAGCATACCGAGCATATCCTGAAGATCCCCATCTAGAACCTCTTTGATATCAGCGTTCTTGGGATCAAGCAGCGTCGCCAGAGAAATCATCTCATCGTCGTCGCCCAGAGCTTCCAACTCTTCTTCCAGATCTAGTAAAGTCAAATTGAGCATTATCTCATCCGAGTCCGTCTCACCGCGGTATAACACTGGCTCCGGCAGCTGGAGAGAAAGAAGCTCTTCCTGTTGCATGGTACTACTCAAAATCTCATAGCATTCCGCCAGGATCGAGAGAACCAGCTCGACCGTCGCATCTTTGGACTTAAGCTTTGCTACCAGACTGGCCACATTCTCGGCATCTTCTCGCCACGCCGGATTCACATCGATAGGAACATCGCCGTCGAGCCCGATACTGATCATCGTCTCCAGCAATTGCTCTGCACGGTTGCGTTTGTTTGACCTTCGCATGCCCAGTGCTTGTACTTTCTGGGAACGCAACGCATTGACTATGCCACGAAACTTGTATTCCAACTGCCAGTCAATCCGAGCGTCTTCTAAAAGTTGAAAGATATACTGTGCGAAATCCTTGTCGCCAAACGATTCGATCTGTTTAGCAGTCTGTGTGATGTTTTCGAACGTGCCGAACTCAAAAAAGCCCAACTGGTGCAACAAAGCAACCTTATAGTGCGAAAAGTTATCTGCCTGAGTAGCAAACAGTGATACCGAATTCGGTAAGAATACCGTCAGACCATCGGTACCCGGAAGTTTTCGGAAGCTAGCATCTCCCACCTCAGGCTCAATCGTTTCAATCGCCAAACGCCTACCACAAAAAGCTTCTGCGTAGAGTTGCATAATGCGCTTACAATCACTGAAATTAACCTGACCAAGCAGCTCCTCAAGAACTTCCTGAGATCGGGAAGACTCCAGAGAAAAATAAGCTTCTCCGGCTTCTATTCCCCTACCAGCGACTAGCAAGCCCTCCTCAACCCAAGGTCGCACAATCTTAGGGCTCTCAAGAGAAAGCCGAGGCGCACTTTTCACAAACCGGGTAGCGATACGAACATCAGTCAACTCGCGCAACATACGAATTGCGGTCGCGGCTTGCACCGCGGTTAATCTAGATTCGATCAGTGCTTCATAGAATGGTGATACCGGAAACCGACCCTTCACATAGCTTAGAATTATCGGCTGCAGGTCCTCCAGAAAATCACGTCGACAATACTCCGTCAATGCTGAGTAATGCTGTAAAAAAGTAATCGCGCTAGCCGATTTAATGTTACATAGCTGCTGGACAAACACCCAGGGTATAGCTGCCGAGGAGAAACTTAAACCCAAAAAAGACGAGAAGGTAGCTCGGTCACTCACCAACATTTCTGCCACATCGACCCAGGCTTCCATATCACGCTGACCCGAACCATCGACCAGACGAAACGCCGTATGCCAATACTCGGTGGTCAGGGAAGCCGCTTGCTTGTAACTACCAAATAATTTTTTGCCAACTTCCTCAATACGCGCAACCGGCGTGTCTAAATCAAACGGCGCGCCCTTTCGGCTTGCCTTAACTGTGGAGAGGTATCCGTCGAAGTAGGCCACGCCGGGCTCAAAGCCTTGCTCAACCAACGCACTACCCAACATTCCCGCTTCAAGTAGTCGCGCTTCATCGGTTTGCTCGAGTAAAGGTTTTGACAATCTGAGAAATGCATCGGTTGCCTCGTAGCCGTGCCAGCCACCGGATGCCATATCCAGGCAAAGCACCGTCCAGCGATCAAGACCATCACGACTCAAATGATCGCGCAGATTCGTCTCTACCCGGCCATACAGGCGCCCCGTTTCTTCGTTAATCTTTGTCAGCTGTATGCTGACGTCTGCAGGTGACATAACTAGTCTGACCACAAAGTCCTGATTAAATGCCTAGTCCGCTGGAAAGACAGTAGAGACCAACTCGGCAATAGCTCTCTGGACCTCCGTATCATCTGTCACGGCACGACAAATTGCTGCATCGCAAGCTTTGATTGGATGAACCTCTCTAGCAATCAACTGGGCAGCATAGACAAGCAATCGTGTACTAACCCCCTCGTCAAACCCATGTTGACGAAGATTTCTGATGCGAGAACCTAGCAGTGACAAATCAAGTGCCATAGACATTCCAACACCACTTTCGTGCACAATAATTTCGGCCTCCTCTTCCTCCGATGGATAATCGAAATCGATTGCGATAAAGCGCTGCCGCGTACTCGGCTTCAGATCCTTAAGCACGTTCTGATAACCAGGGTTATACGAAATCACCAGTAGAAAATTTTCGTGGGCTTCCAGAATTTGGTCACGTTTCTCAACAGGTAGGATCCGTCTGTGATCCGTAAGTGAATGGATAAGGACCGTTGAATCCTTACGCGCTTCAACAATCTCATCTAGGTAGCAGATTGCGCCTTCCTTCACCGATCGGGTGAGAGGCCCGTCCTGCCAGACAGTTTCATCGCCCTGAAGAAGGTATCTACCCACCAAATCAGTGGCTGATAGATCCTCATGACAAGCAACGGTCAGCAATGGGTTTTCAACAGTATTTCTAGCACTGTTGGAATAATTACCGCGGTATAGCTGATAGGCCATGTGTTCCACGAATCTGGTTTTTCCACAACCTGTAGGCCCCTTAAGCAACACCGGTAATCTTTCTTCGTAGGCAGCTAAAAACAACGGTACTTCATCCGCCAAGGGCAGGTAGTAAGGCTCTTCCCTTAGCCCATAGCTCTCTTCTGATTGCATACTTTATCTACATCTTTTCTTTGAACGACCAAGCGTAACACGTCACACGAGCTTTGACTTACAGCAAAAAACCCGCACGATAGTAACTTATTAAACAACTTCAAGAGCAACTATGACATGCGGACCGCTTTAACTATATTTATCATCGTCCCGTTACTGGAGATGGTCATCCTGATTAAAGTTGGAAACATCATCGGCGCCATCCCTACCGTTCTACTCGTTGTTTTGACGGCAACCTTGGGAATATGGCTACTAAAACTTGAAGGGCTAACTACCTTTGCAAGCATTCAACAAAAATTGACCACGGGTCAAATTCCCGAAACCGAGTTACTCGAAGGGATCATGTTACTGGTTGGCGGCGCGCTCTTGTTAACGCCAGGATTCGTCACAGACGCTTTTGGCTTCATCTGTCTTCTACCGGGATTGCGCAAGCCGATCGCGCGATGGATTATCTATCAGGTAGCATTCCAAACAATTCAAACAGGTAATCGAACGAGTAGACCAAAGACCATCGAAGGTGAGTTTCACAAGGAGGATTAAATCTTGGCAAAGGGAATCCAAGGTTACATCGGTCAATACTCGGACGACTGCATAATCGACAGTCCGAACCATTATATTACTATTCTAGAGGTCTCCCATATGTTCGATCCGGACCTCACCGCTTGAATAGATAGATTAGTACATAGATGGCCATCGGCACGAGCATCCGTAGCGGCAGAGCCATAGCCAGCTGTTCCACAAACATGTTTTTTTACCTCACATGATCAAATAGAGGCTCTGATGATTGCAATCTAGTTGATCAATTTCGCTGGTATTTTGCCCATTTCTGAACATGATGATATAACAATCTATCTATTAAAGGAGAATCTAATGAGCGAGTTTGAGGGCAAAGTCGCCGTTATCACAGGAGCAGGTGGTGGATTGGGCAAAGCGCATGCGCTGGAATTTGGCAGACGGGGGGCACGGGTCTTAGTCAACGACCTTGGTGGATCCGTGGATGGCTCTGGTACTGGCGACGCTGCAGACCAGGTTGTTGAACAAATCAAATCGGAGGGGGGCGAAGCTATTGCCAACAAAGCTTCTGTTGCAGATCCTGAAGGAGCTCGCAGCATTATCAATGATGCGGTTGATGAATATGGCACAGTAGATTTTGTAGTGAACAATGCTGGTATTTTGAGAGACAAAACCTTTAGGAAGATGACGTTGGATGAATGGGATCTAGTAATGAACGTTCACATCAACGGTACAGCATATGTAACACATGCGGCCTGGCCGATCATGTACGAGAAAAACTATGGGCGTATCGTGTTCACCTCTTCAGGCTCTGGAATCTGGGGTAATTACGGTCAGTCAAACTACGGTGCAGCCAAAATGGCAATGCTGGGGTTTATGAATGTGCTGGCATTGGAGGGAGCATCCCACAACATCAAGGTAAATGTCCTCGCTCCAGGCGCCGCGACTCGAATGACTGCGACGGTTCCGGGTCGACAGAAAGTGGATTTGGAGAATCCACCGCCTGAACGTGCACCTCAGCTTGTCACACCAGCAGTCCTGTTCATGTGTAGCGACAACGCGCCGACAGGCAAGGTATTTCAGGCCACCGGCGGAAACTTTTCGATGGCTGCTATGCACCAGAATTCTGGCGCAGCATTGGGCATTGACGCGACCTACGAGTCCTTTTGTGACAATCTCGATCAGATTGCTGATATGTCTAACCTAGAAGATGCAGAATCCCGTCGCGAACGGATTAGGAGAGAACCCCCGAAGCGGGGCTGATTAACTCATGGAGAGTCCGCATGCGCTACTGATTGGCAAAAAAATCTTACGGGTGAAAAATGGTTTTGCCTTCAACTTGATTCAATTTGCCAGTTGCTCCAACTTGTTCATCAGCGACAAAACTTTTTAGAAGATCAATGTCTGACGGCGTGTTCGCGAGGAAGCGACGATTGCTTTCGGTGCGACCAAGTACGATGCCACGAGTGGGCTTCCCATCTCTATCATAGGTAACAGTATAAGCCTCAATAGTTCCTTTACCGGTGGCTAACAAGTCCACTTCTTGACCTTCAGAACGAGCGGGGAGATCATCGATAAGACCTTGTCGGGGATTTTCCGCCGGTTCGCTCGATAGGATCGTAGCGGCATGCTTGGTAAGGTACCAGCCATTGCCGGTGACCATCCCACTTCCACCCTTGCTGATAATCGTCTCAGCCATCTCAGACAACGAGTGTAGCGTATATGCACTGGCTGGCCCGCCGGCATAGGGTAGCCCACCCGTTACGGTGAATCCTCTAGGATCATCAATTGACAAGTCAAGCACTTTACAAGCCATCTCAACGGCAATCGGAAAGCAACTATAGAAATCAAAGTAATCTATATCCGAAACATCAAGGTCAGCATTAGCAAGCGCACTTACATGTGTGTCTCGCATAGCCGGACAATCCGTAAAATCCGGACGTTCACTGACCCACCATGGTTCCTCATTACTTGATGCTCCACCACGCCAGAAAACTAGTCGATGATCAGGAACGCCAAACCGTCTCGCCTGAGCAAGCGAGCATACAAGAACACCAGCCGCCTGCTCAGTATTCAATATCGCATTTAAGTATTTCGGATACGGGAAAGAGATCATTCGATTGACCGGTGTCACAGTGGTTAACTCCTGTGCTTCTCGCCTCACAGGAAACCAAGCATAAGGATTTTCCGCGGCAACATCGGTGAATTTTTTAAACAAATTTCCTATACGATGATTGTGTTCTTCGATCGATAACCCGAGAGATTTTCTCATCGCGTTCTCAAACAGGGGATAGATATCGGGCGGGTCTTCAAGACCATATTGCGATTCCAGCGTATTGTTCCCCGGCTCATCAGTTCCGACCATAAGTGCCTTACCCGTTCCGCCGCGAGTCCAGACCAGTCGCTTTCCCACGCTTCGCGCCTTCATCAGCACTTTAAGATTATTACAACCGGCGATCAACGCAGAACCATATCGCCCCTGAACTATCTCGCTAGCAACGTGATTTATCAGCATAGTCCCTGACTGACCGCCTGTACCTGTAACATACTGACGAGAAGGACTCGCATCGATTCTTGCTGACACAAGATCCACTGGGTTATCAGGGTGCCAGCCGATAGTTTCCACCAGCGCGATCGTATCGAGTCCCCTTAGGATCGCATCACCAGCACCGCTAGCCTCCGCTGCTTTTCGTGCGACCTGCGCGAGCATTTCCACCGGTTCAATAAAACGATCTATGTCTGCATCTCGATCGACCAATTGGGCCGTGCCAATGATTACCGGAATGTTCTCATCATTCATAATGGACCTCAGAATTTCGCCGGCATCATACCACTACCCGTAAAACCTAATGCAGAATATTCTCCTCAACAAAAAGAATACTTGCTTTAATCGGTACCTTATCTTCTGAATCAGTTCTACTGAAATCCAACACCACGGGAGCACTCTCTATTTCTTAAAATAACATCGAAAATCACGCGCGCATATTCACTCATCGGAATGCTGAGAATACCGGATACTGTCGATAGGCCTCCATTTCCGCACTCGACAAATCAAGAAAGCCTTTTTTACGTCCGCTGTCATTCAAATTCGGTTTGCCCACGGGGTGGGCTCTCTTAGCAAAGTCCATTTGGATCATTTGCTCTTCATCTAGTTACAGTTGCCCTGCAATAGCTACACAACGCTTGGCAACTTTTCTGGATAATAAAAGTCTTGGCTCCTCAAGATTCGTGCGCGCCAACACGTAGCTGTCCATTAGATGAGTGAATTCAGTACTGGCAAACCAGTCTTTTACTCTCTCATTGGTTACTTGTTAAATAGGCTCTAGTTACATATTGTTTCTATTGGCGTGTGTATTCCCGAATTAAGACGCATCAACCATTCTAGGATTATAAATCCATTTAAATCAATCATTTAGATATAATTACTGACAATTTACGTCATGAAATGACATCTAAGATAACTAATTAGGTGCCCTATCCCGACGCTTAAGTGGCTCTTCCACGAAAAGGAGAACCACCGATACCCCGATCAAGCCAAGAGAAGCTATCAATGGAAACACACTCCCCAAATAGAGCATCTGAGTCGCCAGTCCAACTATTACCGGTCCGCTAAATGAACCTGTGTCTCCCATAAGACGCCAAACGCCCAGAAATTCCCCCCTTTCGTGTTCGGGCGCAAAGTCGGAGCCTAGTACGACATTGATGCCAGCACCAAGTCCGTTTCCGATGCCAGCTAACATGGCGAATAAGCAGAACGATAAAAATGAGCTGGTCCAGGGGAACATCGCCAGAGCAACTGCAATAACACCCATACAAGAAACTGCTGCCTGCTTCCTACCCCAGTTGTCCATCATATATCCTGCGAGCGGGAACATCGCCATGTCCGCACCCGCCGCAATACCCGTTATCAAACCAATTTCAGAAACATTAAGACCGATCGCGTTGCCCCAGAGAGGTATAAGCAACTGTCTGGCCGCCCGCAATATTGCCAAGCAGAAAATAGCCAGACCTGCTGTCAGGAATGTTCGGCTGTGACCAACTAGTATGTAAGGAACAATATGTAAGAGGCCGCGCTTGGCTTCAGAACCATGCGCATTACTCTTCGGTACAAATACGACGATTAATACAAATGCGATGCAAGCAATAGCACTCACCAGGACAAATACCCATTGAAATCCGAATTGATGTGCAACTACTCCGGTCACGATAGGACCCATCAGGTTACCGAAGCGTTGCAGACCTGCCATTGTAGAAATGGCCTTGCCGCGCTGATAATCGGCAACGAACGTACTGATATGGGTCACCCTGGCAACTAACCAAATTGCCATTGCACCGCCGAAAATAAAAGCTGCTCCAGCAAGCTGCAACGCACTTTCTGCCTGACTACTGGCTATGCCCATAATGGCCATTAGTGCAATACCAACCAGCATCATGAATTTGTCGCCAAAACGACCCACCCCGTAACCAGCGGGTACATCTGCTGCCATGTTACCCAAGCCACGAAGCGAAAAAACCAGCGCTGCAATACTAACGCTTCCATCAAGATCAATTGCGAACAAAGGGATAGCAAGCAGGATACTGCTCTGACAGAACGACATTAGCAAAGCGGGCAAATAGATAGAAAGAGCTAGCGACCGATACATCTGCCAAGTGGTCAATCCGGATTGATTCATCGCAGAACCATTTATTACGGGACAAAGGAAGAGTGTAGATCAATAATAGCATTCAATGAGACAGCAAACGCCAAAGCAGGTATCTTCCTTGCTATAAAGACAGGAATATTCCGATGTGGTTTCCTATATGAACGATGAATACCATAACCGCCTACCGGAAACATAGGAAGTTCTTCGCGACGGACGCATTAACCCAATTCATCAACGCCAGCGAGAATCTAGTTGTCCTTACTGGTGCAGGATGTAGCGCGCACTCTGGAATTCCAACTTATCGGGACAGCAGGGGCCACTGGCAACGGTCCGATCCAATTTATCACCAGGAATTCATAAGCAAACCATCAAGTCGACAACGTTACTGGGCACGTAGCGTTATCGGTTGGCCCAACGTTGAAAATGCAGTCCCAAACGCAGCACATTACGCGCTCGCAGCCATCGAGAATGTAGGGAAAATAGGACTTCTGGTCACGCAGAATATCGACTCACTACATCAACGGGCTGGACACAAAAACGTTGTGGATCTGCACGGCCGCCTAGATCGTGTTGTCTGTCTCGGTTGTGGTGCCGCCAGTTCTCGACAGGCGTTACAAGAAAGGTTGCTGATTGCCAACCCACAGCTACCCAAAAGCGGAGATTTTGCACCTGATGGTGATGCGGACATTCAAATAGATGTGACAACAATTGATGTGCCAGGCTGCACTGAATGCGAAGGTATTCTTAAGCCGGACGTTGTCTTTTTCGGTGACAACGTAAAGCCCAAAATTGTCCAGTCGATCTACCAATCATTAAGTAACTCTGATGGCCTGCTCGTTGTAGGCTCCTCGCTTAAGGTTTATTCAGGATTTCGATTCTGCAAAAAAGCAGCCGAGCTTGGGAAACCAATAGTCTGCGTCAATCCTGGAGTTACTCGTGGTGACAGTCTTTACAAGCTCAAAGTTAAAGCCGACTGCGTCAAAGTCTTTAGCAACTTCATCGAGCCTCTAGGGCTGAAGTAAAACTTTCTCAAGAATCCGATCCAACGGGGTAAGTGGAAGGCCCAGACGATCACTGACCGCACTAACATCAACGTTATCGTCGTGATCCAAAATCATCAACATGTCACGAGTAGCAGGAGGACTTGCCATTAGTTTTTCTAGCACACCAGCGAATACCAACCCTAAGCAAAGCGGCACGCTAATAATCACTGGTTGTATCGCAGTAATCGAAGATGCTCGCTGAATCAAAGAAGACCGGGTTAGAGACTCAGGGCCCGCCAGTTCGATGACCTCATTTATTTCGCTATCAAGTAACTTCACTATCGCCTCGATAACATCACCCGCGTAGATTGGCTGTTCCCTGCTTTGCGCACGCAATGTGATCACGATTTTTGACCTAGCTTTCTTAGCAAGTGAGCGCGAAGCAAAATCATCCTCTCCCAGCACCATAGGCACACGAACAACGACTACCGGTACTGAACCAGCCATTAAAATATTCTCTGACTCTCCCCTCGATGCCAGACAGGCATTATCAGATTCGGGGTCGCTACCCAGCAAACTTAGATAAACAATACTCTTGATACCCACCCGCTCAGCAGCAGATGCTAGGATACGACATGGCCCCTGATGAGCATCTTCATATGAATTATATTTCCCCGTTTTAATAATACCAACAAGATGTACAGCGTGATCACAGCCATGGATAGTCTCAATCAGCGTTGCCTCATCATTATAATCAACGATCTCGATCGTCAGGTTATCTAACTCACCGACTGCCTTACCCAGGCTCTGGCTTGCATGATTCGATCGGACGACAGCAAGCACTTTGTATTTTCCAACTAGTCGCGATATCAGCCGGGAACCCAGATGACCGTTCGCACCAGTGAGTAATATGGTTTGCATATGCCAATTATGCGATATTTATCCTCTCAAGTCGCAAATCAATCCGCGATGAACATCACCCGCTGGTTACCAAATCTGCTTAGCATTTCCAGATGCCTCTTTTCTGTGCCGATGGGATACTTTGTTTTTCATGGCGCGTGGGTTCACGCCTGCGTTGTCCTATGGATCGCCATTGCGACCGATATTGCAGACGGCCAATTAGCCAGGCATCTATACCTGCAAAGCAGTTTGGGCGGTTTGTTAGACCATGGTAGCGATGCAGTCTTTGTTACCGTGATGCTAGCGACACTTGTATGCCATGATCTTATACCGATAGCCCTACCCATACTTGTGCCGATCGCTTTCCTCCAATATATGCTTGACTCGAAGGCTCTGTCGGGCAGACCCCTGCGTACAAGCAGCCTGGGAAAATACAACGGCATTTGTTATTTTATCTTGGGTGGATTTCCCATCATGCAGCACGTATTACAGATCTACCTAATCGAGCAATCACTTCTCATCTGGATTGGATGGGGGTTGGTCCTATCCACAATCGCCTCGATGCTAGACCGCCTGTGGTCGCTACGAACTTTCGATGAATAATTCCTTGTTTGCCTTAGGGAGGAATATCATGCCAATGACCGCATTGAACAGCACGAAGAAAGTGTGCATCACTAGCGAAAATGCGCCGACCTCCGGAAACTCTGGGAACAAGACAGTCCAGAGTAACAATGCACCGGCATGAAACGGCAGCGGAAGTGCTGCAGCTAGGAATATTACGGGTAGGAACGCCAACATCTGACCAAAAGAGACTTCTACGCTAAATAGCTCTAACGCTAATGTATAGACGATCACCGCGCCGATCATATTTGGCGCTTTAAACAACACGATGAGTACATAATCCACAAATCTCGCCTGACGTAGCGCATGTAAAATTGGTTTGTCGCGCAACGATGAACCGGGCAAAAGGGTACCGCTGAAATAGAGCAGATGAAGCGGAAAATAAGCAAACGCAATCGCGTATACAGTCAGGAGTATCTGAGGTAAAGGAAGTGTCGTCGATGCCTCAACTACAAGATCAAAATAAACCACTACACCAACGAAGGAGAAAAGCAGCAGCTGATAAACCTCTACCAACGCGATAATAATCATGCTGGATAATGCCTTCCAACCCGGTACCTTGTGACGTTTCAACAAGTAAAGCGTCATCGCACCTTTGCCAACTTGCTCATTCACAAGAGAAAGAATATACGCACTAGCACGGATGGGCAGTACATTAACAAACCGAATTGTCGATACGTTATACCACTTAATAACCCGCCAGGTAACATGGCTATCAACCAGAAAAAAGAACACGGAATAAGGAATCATTAATGCCAGCCAAAGTGTCCAGTTGGCATCAGTGAAGAACTTCACCAGATACTGTAAAGCCGTAAGCCCATCAAGCGCCGCCGCAGCCTCAATGCGCTCGTAGACCAAATAGAAACAACCAAACGCCAGAACCCAGGTAACTGCACGAAACAGTATGGACATTATTCGATTAGAGGATTCCTTTGTATCTGCCATTTATCGTCCGACAAATTTAGCGACAGGACAGTGAGCTTTATTAATCAGCAGCGTCTGCACCTAGTAGTTGTTGTTTGCTTCCTCAGTAACTTCCTCAGGAGGACCCTCGCAGTGCTCACTATTGACTGACATTCCTTACGATTTCTTTAAGTCTTATACAATGTTTTGGAATCGAGCCTCTATCGTGCAAAGTATAGCACCTGCGCGACCCGCATCTAGTGTAGCAGTAGTAGGTACAATTACTTACCAAAGCGCCGTTCACGCTGCTGAAACACGCGAATAGCACGCCAAAAATCAATCATTCGAAATGCAGGCCAGTAGACCTCTGTAAAATACAACTCAGAATAAGCACTCTGCCAGAGTAGAAACCCCGATAATCTCTCTTCTCCCGAGGTCCTTATGATTAAATCAGGGTCACGAATTCCTTCCGTATAAAGATATTGTTCAAAAACATTCTCATCAATATTATCAACCTGGACCTTACCCGCTTCTACATCATGAACCACTTTCTTGACTGCATCGACTATTTCCGCGCGACCACCATAGCTAATTGCAATATTCAGCAAGAATCGATCATGGCTTGCTGTCATTTTCTCGATTTTTTCTACTTCCTTTATCATCTCGTTAGATAGATCATCGCGACGCCCTATGACATTAATGCATACACCTTCCTGCTTGATCACAGGATCCACCTGAAACTCCCGCAGTTTACGAAGAATCAGGTCCATCAAGAAATCGACTTCCTCAGTCGAACGATTATAGTTTTCAGTTGAGAATCCATATAACGTGACAATGCGAATATCTAAACGCCAACACCACCGAAGAAAATCTTCCAGTTTCTCCGATCCAGCGTAATGGCCTTCATTCGATGCCATGCCCTTAACCTGCGCAAAGCGGCGATTACCATCAACAATTAAACCAATATGATGAGGCTTGGGACCTGATCTTATTTGAGCCCAAAGTATCGGCTCATAAAGCCTATAAAAGAGGGATGGAACTTTCATTACTCGATGATCTGACCCTACGAAGAAAGCACACAAGCATAGCATTGGCTTCTCGCAAGATACTAGGTTGCCTATCAGATGCTCAACGAACCTTACGGTTGTCAAATATACACACGTTAGTTATAACTCGAACTTTCTTTTACTTAGGTATATCTAATGTCTCCACCACTTTTGGGGCTAAAGGTTCTCGATCTATCGTCAGGCCCTGCAGGCGGTCTTGCCACTATGATCCTTGCGGATTTCGGCGCTGAAGTCCGACGAATCATCGACGATGAATATGATGAATTAAACAATATGCCATCAGCTCGAATGTGGTTACGAGGAAAGTCGACTGTTAAAGACTGTGATATTGCAGACATCGATGTAATCCTGATAAGTCTCCCCAATTCTCACAATCTAAATTACGAGACTTGCGCGGCTTTAAATCCTACCGTCGTGTATTGCGAGTTAACGGCTATGGGAGATACGCGATTACCCATGTATGAAGGGGTCGTTGCCGCCAAGGTCGGAAGAATGAAACAAATGGACGCTATCCTCATAGATAAGGGACCTTGCTTCTCTGCTGTTCAAGTGGCAACGCACGCCACTGCCATGAATGCTGTATCTGGCATCCTAGCTGCTCTGCACAAACGAAGGAGTACGGGTTGTGGCGACAAGGTATCCACCAGCCTGCTGCAGGGTCTAATGCCTTATGACATGGGGATGTCCATGCATCTGCAAATTCAGAAACAGCGACCCGACTGGACTCGCAGTAACCGACTCCAAAAACGCCGTATGCCCACACTCTTTTATCAACCCGTTCAGTGCTCTGATGGTAAATGGCTCCAGCTGGGGAATCTTCTCGATCATCTATTCGAGAACTTCATGCGCATTATCGGACTGGAAGATCAATTGAGCCTGCTGCCAGAAGAAACTGAGGAAGTCCGCGATAGAATATTGAAAACTATGCAGACTAAGACTCGAAAGGAATGGATGGATATCTTTGTAAGGGATGGGAGCGTAGCAGCGCATCCCTATCTACGACCAGAGGAGACCTTAGCTGATCCAGACATGACCATGAACGGTCATATCACGAAAATGTCTGGAGTAACTCAGTTAGGACCACTTGCCAAACTAACAAAAACTCCTGCAGAGATTACTCTCGAGAGCAAACAAGGTACCGGGTGGAAAGTTACTGTGGGAGAAAAAACGCATGATGCACCACTCAGCGATATTACAGTCCTTGAAATCGCAACCATTATTGCCACACCACTTGGTGCGTCTTTTCTTCGCGACATGGGTGCTCGAGTCATCAAGGTAGAAGCGATTGGCGGAGACCCACTTCGTGAGCTCCACTACGAAGGTGCTTTGCGATGTAATCAGGGAAAGGAAAGCATATGCATCAACCTTAAATCCCCGGAAGGTCAGGCAGTGGTGCATCAACTCATCCGTAAAGCAGATATTGTTATGCACAACTTCCGGCCGGGTGTTCCAACCCGACTCGGAATCGACTACGAGCAATTAACCCAGTTCAATCCCTCTCTGATCTACCTATCTGCCAACGGTTATGGTAATGCTGGACCAGGAGCCAAAAGACCATCTACCCACCCCATTCCTGGTGCTGCGATGGGTGGCGCCGGTTACCAGGCGGGAAACGTTCCCGAGCGACTACTGAATATCCTTGAACTGAGGGACAACTCCCAAAAGTTGTTTCTCGCCAACGAAGTTAATCCGGACCCCAATACAGCGGTCGTTGTATGCGCTAGCGCATTGATGGGCCTTATAGCCCGAGAGCAAACGGGGAAAGGTCAACAGATTTTTATCGATATGTTCGGCGCAAATGCCTACGCTAACTTCGATGCCATGGTTGATTTTGAAGGCAAACCACCTCGCCCTTCTCTCAATGATGATTTAAAGGGGCCACACCCTCTATATCGTTTATATAGGGCAAAAAATAGCTGGATTTTCCTAGGAATGAAAAGGAACAGCGAATGGGAGGCGTTTTGTCGGCTAACGGAGAAGGAGACCAACTGGCAAGAGCTTACTAACGACCCGTTTCGTGAATATGACGATCAACTCACCAATGCGCTTTCCAATTTTTTTGCAGAAAGAACGGCTAAGGAATGGGAACACTTTTTCGCGCAGACTACAGTTGCTTGTGTACAAGCTGACAAACAATACCTTTCGGAGTTTTTCCAAGATCAATGCAATGACAAATCATCATGGATGACACTGGCACCTCACCCTGATATTGAAACTTACTACAGACATCGAGCCATGGTGTCTTTTAACAGTGCAGATGCTGATATAGGAGGGCCACCTGCGGCTGGAGAACATACAAAAGCACTAATGCATGAACTTGGCTATGAAGAAGAGCGGATTGCTGAATATTATTCCATGGGAGTACTATGGCAGGAAGACATGCCTAACCTTCCAACTGATATCCATGATAACTAGCAATCGCCAGACCTGCCGCGACACTAGTAAACGGATCATGTTCCGTTACCCGTCGCGGGAACTTAGACTCCAGTAGTCTTTTCACAGCTACTATTTGCGAAGAACCACCTGTACGAATAACGACGTCAATATCTGTAAAGTCACAACCTGCTTTCTGCACCACCATATCGATGACTGAATCGATCTCTTTCATCATGGAGTCCATCATCGCTTCAAGTTGATCTCTGGTAAAGCTGACATATATATCCAGCTCCGGAATATCCAGTATGGTTTCATCCATTTTTGAAAGTCTGGCCTTGGCATCCTTAATCGATTGAAAAACCAGGTAACTGTAGTTATGCGTGATCAGATCATCCAGGCGCTCAAATTTCGATGCGGCCTTGCCCCCTTGTTTAATACAGTCAGCCACCTTAGCGCGATATTGATTCTGGTTAAGCGTATAGGTAACTGTCCAATTCAACAGGGCATCTTCGAATTCTTCAAACGGAAATTTGTTTTCAATTAATCTACCATCAACCTTCCGACGCCAGATCTCTCCCTTACCAAGCAGTGGAAACAGGAGTTCCTTAAAGATAAGTTGATCAATATGGTCACCACCAATAGACAACCCTGCCGTAGACATGACATTGAAAGATAATCCACTGAACTCAACAACGCTCAAATCCAACGTCCCGCCGCCAAAATCAAGCGTCATAACTCGTCCTAGCTTTGACGATCTCTCACCATGCAGGTAACTTAGCGTTGCAGCGATGGGTTCGGGGTAAAAGGTAAGCTTACCGATTCCTGCGTGTTTACATGCTTCTGAAAGACGAGAAAACGCCAACTCATTTCGATGATGATCGTGGCCTTCGAACAACACAGGATGACCAAAATGAACGTCCGGTAATTTTTGCGGTAACGAATCTTCGATAGTTTCTCGTATACGAAGCAGAATCGGAGTTATCAAGGCAACAACTCTAAAGGGATGATTGAAAACAAGCAATCGTCTGATCGCTGGATTACCCAATAGTCTCTTTACGCCGCGAAATAAACGACCAGGCATACCACGATCCACCCAAGGCTGACCGTATACATTACTACTCGAAACCTCAGCTTCTGAAAAGGGATCGCTACTTTTTGCCTCATTAGTCACCATGGCGCTTTTTGCTATGATTTCTGGCGTCAGTTCAACGATTCGATCTCGATTTTCTTCAATATACTGGTCAACCGCAGCATGTCCCGTCGCAGTGACAAGATCTTGATCAAGATGTAATGCCGTAGGCATAATCGCGCCCGAACTCTCCAGTTGCACTAGCACAACCTGAGTTCCATCGTACCAAGCTGCCGCAGAGTTGGAGGTTCCGAAATCTATCCCTACACCTATCATAACTTACTGATATTAAAAGATTTTATTTGTTTTATAATTTGAAAGCAGTTGGCAATTAACGCACATTTCAGCGACCATTCAAAGTAAATTTTTGTGATACCATGAATTATGAAAATCGGTATTTCGATAACCAGTGCTTACCCAACTGCGGGAGGCCGCGACGGTGCCTCACAGATGATCGCTCGCGCACGCGCAGCAGCAGAAGCTGGATTGGATTCTCTATTCGTCGGAGACCACCACGTTGTCCCCACCCCTTATTATCAGAACACACCAATTATGGGTCGACTCCTGGCAGAGTGGGACAAGAAACCAGCAGGTGCTCTCTATCTTTTACCCTTATGGAATCCTGTATTACTAGCCGAACAGGTTTCAACGCTTTCGTGCATTGCAGATGGACCGTTTATTTTGCAGTGTGCATTGGGGCGAAGTAAGCACCAATTCAAAGCAATGGGTGCTAACATCAAGTATCGACCATCGGCATTTGAACAGTCACTATCTGTCCTGCGTGCGCTATGGCGAGGTGAATCGGTCTCATTGAACGGCAGATGGACGTTTGAAAATGCCAGAATCTCACCACTTCCACCTGAAGAAATATGTATCTGGATTGGCGCGTCTGCCCCAGCGGCAATCGAGCGAGCAGCACGCCTTGGAGACGCATGGTTAGCCGAACCTGGAACTACTATCCAAGAAGCAAGACAGGCACTTGATTTTTACAAGAACGCACTGAACAAACTCGACAAAGAAACACCGGAGACAATCGCAATTAGGCGTGACATTTACGTTGCAGATTCAGATAAAGACGCAATGCATGTGCGGAAGATTGTAGAAAAAAACGGTTATCGCGGATTTGACCCTGATGCCTTGGTTATTGGAGATACCTCTTCCGTTGCCGATACGTTTAATTCGATTGCTGAACTTGGATACACCGATATCATAATACGTAACCTTCACAATGTTGGCGAAAAAGCAATTGCCTCGACAAAAAGGTTAACAAAAGTGCGTGAAAAACTAGGGCTAAGCCTCAATTAGACTAAAGTCAAGCGCTCCGTTTTTAATCGGGGGAATACCAGAAAAACTGTTACCCGCCAGGACACTGAAACTGAATAGAGAATCTAGGATTCCATAATTGTTACCTTGCGTTTGTCTAATTAGGGTATCAAAGGCAATGAAACTATTGCCAAAACCCAAAAAGACCAGTTCTTAACCGCCGGCATCATCTTGTAAAAGGCCTTTTCCATTTGCGTACATGAGACCAAGATTGTACTGCGCATCAGCATGTGCTTGTTCAACGGCAAGCCGATACCATTTCACAGCCTAAGCAAGATGAATGCTGAGGGACCTAGCTGGGTGCTCACATTTCAGACTCTCTACGAACTGAAAGGTCGAATGCCGCTGAAATCAGTTGCCTCGTATAGTCGGTTTGAGGATTATCAAAGATCTGGTCTGACGTACCATTTTCGACAATAACGCCATCCTTCATGACAATAACGTGATTACTCAGCGCCCTAACCACTTTCAGATCATGACTAATGAACATATAGGTAAGATCGTGCTTACGCTGCAAATCCCTTAACAAATCGACGATTTGTGCCTGCACAGACATATCGAGTGCAGAAGTTGGTTCATCGAGAATCAAAAGTTTCGGTTTAAGGATCAAAGCCCTCGCCACGGCAATACGTTGACGCTGTCCACCCGAAAATTCATGTGGGTAGCGATCCTGAGCGCCGGGATCCAACCCAACCTCTACGAGAACATCTGCTACGCGCTCTCTACGCTGCTGTTCGGAAAGACTTTTTTCATGAACCAGTAGTCCTTCCTCAATAATTTGATGAATAGACAGTCGTGGAGACAAGCTTCCAAAAGGATCCTGGAAAACAATCTGCATATCGCGGCGAAAGGATCGTAACTGTTTCGACTTTAGTCCCTGCAAGTTAGTCCCTTCAAGAAGGATATCTCCTTCAGACTTCACTAACCGAAGGATCGCCATACCAAGCGTAGTCTTACCAGAACCAGACTCGCCTACGATTCCAAGGGTTTGACCACGTGCAACCTCCAACGACACGTCATCAACCGCGTTAAGATACTTGCTGACTGAAAAAAAACCTTTCGCTAGAGGAAACCTAACGTTTAGATGCTCACACTTTAGCAATACGCCGGATTCCTTTATCCCAACAGGATGGCCCTTTGGCTCCGCCTCCAAGAGATGACGCGTGTATGAATGCTCAGGCCTTTCGAAGATATCTTCGCAGTTACCCTTCTCAACGATTTCCCCATGAGTCATCACACAGATTCGATCTGCCATACGGCGCACGACACCAAGATCGTGCGTAATCAGCAACATCGCCATCCCAAGGCGTTGCTGCAATTCCTTGAGCAACTCTAATATCTGAGCCTGAATCGTAACATCAAGCGCCGTCGTCGGCTCGTCCGCTATCAGTAAGTCAGGTTCGTTAGCAAGTGCCATAGCAATCATGACTCTCTGTCGTTGACCACCAGAAAGCTCGTGAGGAAAGGAGCGCATTTTTTCTTCCGGATTTTGCAACCCAACCAGCTTTAGCAATTCCAGAATTTTTTCACGAGACTCTGCTAGCTTCAAACCGCGATGAATCAGTAATATTTCTCCGATCTGCTTCTCTATTCGATGCAACGGATTTAGCGAGGTCATCGGTTCCTGAAAAATCATTGTCACCTTGCTACCACGAATGTCCCGCATCACATAATTACTCGCGCCCATGGTTTCGAAACCATCAACCTTTACGGAGCCAGAGGGATGATTAGCTACTGGGTATGGAAGCAGCTGGAGAATCGAAAGCGCAGTAACCGACTTACCAGAGCCTGACTCGCCAACCAGCGCAACTGTCTCGCCATGATGAATGTCAAAACTGATGTGTTTAACGGCGGGCTCATCACGAAAATTGACGGATAGATCGTCTATTACAAGAACTTGTTCGGAATTAGGTATTACCTCAGCTTCACTCATCTATTAGGCCGTTGCCATACATAATACGCATCATAACCATAGAAATAACGAATGTCAGCGTTGCTCTGCATCTAAATAACCATAGAAATAACGAATGTCAGCGTTGCTCTGTATCATCTAATCCAATGTAATCAACAGCTGATAGATACTCTGTATTAAAAAAGTATAGAGAAGTAACGGTCCGATATTGCTGCGATGTTCGCCAGCAACAATTTATTCTCCACATCGACGCACAAATTAAGATCTCATCTCTAAAAGTGGTATACCGCTGCATTATCAATAACAGTCCAATCACTAGATTAAAGACCAGATGAGATGGTAAATTGCCATTTTTCAACCCATGGCGTCACCATGACCCACGAATATGACATCATAATCATTGGCGCTGGAAATGCAGCGCTTTGTGCGGCACTCGCAGCACAGGAACGCGGCGCAACCGTACTGATCTTAGAGCGAGCACCAGAGTCTCAAAAGGGTGGAAACTCGCGCTATACTGCCGGCGCCATGCGCGTTACCTATGATGGTGCCGATGATCTTCTCACTCTGATGCCAGAACTTTCCGATGAGGAGATCGCTCAGGCAGACTTCGGTACATATACCCGGGATCAATTCTTTGACGACATGGGTCGTATCACTCAATATCGTTCTGATCCTGAGCTAACAGAAATCCTAATAGATAACTCCCTTACAACCCTACAGTGGATGTACTCCAAGGGAGTCCGTTTTCTTCCCATGTATGGACGTCAAGCCTTCAAGGTCGATGGAAAATTTAAGTTCTGGGGTGGACTCACCGTAGAAGCCTGGGGTGGAGGACCAGGACTTATTGAAAGCCTCCACAAGGCTGCAGTGGAGCTCGATATTCCAATACGTTTTGACAGCCGAATGATTGATATTAATCTGGAAGATGGAAGAGTCACCGGCGTCAAAGTTAAAGAGCGCCAAAAAATCTATGATGTTTCATGCAAGGCGGTTATCCTCGCGTGCGGAGGGTTTGAAGCCAACAGTGAATGGCGCACTCGCTATCTTGGAGCAGGATGGGAACTTGCCAAGGTGCGAGGTACCCGCTATAACACTGGAGATGGTATCCGCGTCGCACTCGAGTTGGGAGGTGCCCCGAATGGAAACTGGTCAGGCTGCCACGCAGTGGGATGGGACAGAAACGCACCTGACTATGGTGATCTCAATGTGGGAGATGGCTTTCAAAAACATTCTTATCCTCTCGGGTTACTCATCAACGCTAAAGGTGAACGATTCGTCGACGAAGGACTCGATTTTAGAAACTACACCTATGCTAAATACGGCAGAGAAATTCTAAATCAACCAGAGCAGTTCGCCTGGCAGGTTTTCGACAACAAGGTGACAGACTTACTTAGAGATGAATACAGAATTCGTGAAGCGACTCGAGTTCAGGCAGATACGATTGAGGAACTTGCAGGAAAGCTTGAGGGTGTCAACGCTGGACGTTTTCAGGATACGGTTGCTACTTTCAACGCCGCAGTCGATACCAGCGTCGAATTTAATCCGGCTGTAAAGGATGGTCGTCGTACCAAAGGCCTGGAATTAAACAAGACAAACTGGGCAAATAAACTTGATAAACCGCCTTTTTTTGCGTACCAGACAACTTGTGGTATCACCTTTACGTTCGGTGGACTGAAGATCAACTCCCAAGCTTGCGTTATGGATCAAGATGACTATCAGATACCCGGTCTGTTCGCCGCCGGAGAACTGGTAGGTGGTCTTTTTTACTTTAACTACCCTGGAGGTACTGGTCTTACCTCTGGCGCTGTATTTGGCAAAATTGCCGGTCACAGCGCAGCCGAATACATCGTGTAGTGAAACATCCCCAATGTAACTTCATCGCGCACTGTATGGGCAAGTTCATTCTATGGGTAACGGGCTGGCAGGTTGAAGGATGTGTCCCTCCGACAAGGAAGATGGTCATTATCGCCGCACCACACACCAGCAATTGGGATCTGCTTTATCTGCTTGGTGCTGCATACAGTCTGCGACTGAGTATTTTCTGGTTGGCCAAGGATAGTTTGTTTCCTCCAATCATAGGCCAAATTCTGCGCTTATTCGGTGGAATACCAGTAGATCGATCCAAACGAAACAATGCAGTAACAAAGCTTGTGACGCGCTTTACTCAGCAGGATGAACTCGCAATAGTCATTCCTCCCTCTGGTACACGTAAGCACACCAAGTTTTGGCACTCAGGTTTCTACCAGATTGCAAAAGGCGCGAGAGTTCATATGGTATGTGGATTCCTTGACTACGAAAGAAAAGTCGCTGGGCTCGGTCCAGCATTTGTGCCTGGAGATGATGTTTCTTTAGACATGAACCGAATTCGTGAATTTTACAAATCGATCCAGGCTCGCTATCCGGAAAAAACAAGTCGAATTGTCCTGAAACAGGAGAGCTCAACCGAAGGACAAGCTTCTCGATTTCCCAATCAAGGCGTGGATAATGAAAATTCAAGCTAATACATTGGAGTCTTGATGGATTGTCCACGTAGCGGAAAAGCCCATGCATGAACTATCAGATCCACTGCAGATACACATAAATTATGAGACCTGCAACCAACACGGTATATGCTTTGAAGCCAAAGAGTTGACAGACTACAACCACGAAACACTGATGGATATTTTTAACAACTTCGTATTCGTTATTCGCAAGGAATAGCGTTTGGTGCAACGATGGAAGAACTAGTTTCACGAAGGTTACGACACCGGGTACGCGTTCTCGGTGATCTACTAGGTCAGACTATGGCAGCGCAACTCGGTGAGGACTTTCTCGAGAAAGTTGAACACGTGCGTCACCTAGCAAAAACAAGACGACAAGAGGGACAAGGTGACTTCGCGCGACTTCGAGAAGTCTTATCAGACCTAGATGAAGAGGAACTGATTTCTATCGCACGTGCTTTCAATCAATTTCTGAACTTAACAAATATTGCTGAACAGGCTGATGCGACTGAAAACCTTCAGTTTCCCGAGACGTCTAATCTAAAAACGCTATTTAACAAATTAAACCGGCTAAACATCGAATCTACAAAAATTGAAGATGTGGTCAAGAACCTGCATTGTGATCTTGTGCTTACGGCGCATCCAACAGAGATAACAAGAAGAACACTAATTCAAAAATACAACAGGATCGCGGAAGCCCTCTCCGACGTCTTGGAAAACGAACCGTTAAGCCAGAAAAATAAAGTGGAGCTAGAGCGACTCGTGGCAGAAGTCTGGCATACCGACGAAATTAGAACCGAGAAGCCTACCCCTCAGGATGAAGCAATCTGGGGATATGCAGTTATCGAGCATTCCTTTTGGCATGCAATACCAAAACTCTGGCAGGGACTGGACCAACTGCTCAAAGAATACGTAAACACTTCGTTACCCATAGAATGTGCCCCAATCACCATATCTTCCTGGATGGGAGGCGACAGAGATGGGAACCCGAATGTCACAACAGAAGTGACTAACGAAGTACTTCGACTCGCCCGCTGGATGGCAGCGGATCTCTATCTGAGAGACATCGAAGAACTTCTCTCGCAACTATCTATGTCTAGGTGTAACGAAGAAGTTACTAGCCTATGCGGTAAGGAGTCACACGAGCCTTATCGATCAATTCTTAGGGATCTTCGTTCTAAGCTGAACGATACAAGAGATTGGGCGGAGACAGGAGATCCCCCGCATTCAGGATTAATTCTCAACAAGAACGATCTCTTTGAGCCGCTACATACCTGCTATCGCTCACTGCATGAATGCGGAATGAGCATCATTGCTGAAGGCTTACTCAAGCAGACACTCATTCGCGTTTCAACATTCGGTGTGACTCTAATTGATTTGGACATCAGGCAGGGAGCAGATAAACACACAGAGCTCATGGAAGAGCTTATCTCGTTCCTTGGTATGGGCAGCTACAGGACATGGTCTGAGAAAGCTCGACATGATTTCCTACTCGAGGAACTCGCCAGCAAGAGACCGCTGATCCCCGACAGCTGGCAACCAGAAGGCGACGTGGGGGAAACGCTTCGAACTATTCGACTTATCGCAAATAGCAATGCCGATGGCGTGTCCTGCTATATCATTTCTATGGCAAAAAACCCCTCAGATGTATTGTCGGTTATCCTGCTACTGCGGAAGTCAGGCCTCACGCGATCATTACCTATCGTTCCGCTATTTGAGACATTAGATGATCTCGAGAATGCTGCATGGACTCTCGAGCGATTGCTCCGGGATCGCATGTATCGCGACTACATAGACGGACATCAACAAGTAATGATTGGGTATTCGGACTCTGCCAAAGACGTCGGGCAGATGGCAGCTGCCTGGGCACAGTATCGCGCTCAGGAGGAATTAGTCGAAGTAACGGAAAAATATGATATCGACCTCACATTGTTCCACGGACGTGGGGGTGCCGCAGGCCGTGGCGGAGCACCCATAAGGCAGGCAATTCTATCTCAGCCACCCAACACAATAAAACGCGGCATGCGGGTTACCGAACAAGGAGAAATGATTCGATTTAAGTATGGCTCTCCAATACTCGCTCAAAATAGCATGGATCTCATTCTCAGCGCTGCGATTGAAGCTAATCTTATTCCATCACCCAAGCCTAGAGACAACTGGCGCAATCTTATGGATCGCCTTGCGGGTATCGCAATGCGTGAATACCGTGACACTGTTAGGGATGAATCTGGCTTCGCAGAATATTTTCGCGCCAGCACTCCCGAACAGGAACTCAGCCTTCTAGCGTTAGGAAGCCGACCGACCAGACGTAACGCTGATAGCACTACCATCTCGGACTTACGTGCTATCCCCTGGGTCTTCGCATGGACTCAGAAACGCCTAATGATCCCCGCTTGGCTCGGTACCAACGCCGCGCTAGATACCGAATTTTCAACGAAGGAAAAATTTGTTATCAAAGAGATGATATCCGATTGGCCATTCTTCCAAACCCAGATGGATTTATTAGAAATGGTTCTTGCTAAAGCAGATGCAGAAATCGCTCAACACTATGATGAAATCCTTGTTCCAGATAATCTCCTTCACTTTGGCGAGCGTTTTCAACAAAAAATCATTTCGCTGATAGAAAACATTAATAAAATCAAGGAGCAACACATACTACTAGAACATGCGCCGGAAGTACGGCGGACCATAGACCTTAGAGACCCTTACACGGACCCATTACACTTCCTCCAAATTGAACTTATCTCAAGATACCGAATAGATGACTCCAATGAACAGGTCAAGAAAGCGCTGCTTATCACGATAGCCGGTATTGCAGCAAGCATGAGGAACACCGGATAGTAGTGCCACAAAAAATTACTATCGTCGGAGCAACTTCTGGGCCTGGTAAATCACTTTTTTTTCGGCTTGCCGAACGCGGCTATTCGGTTAGAGGTATAGGCCGAGACCACAAAAAAATCTCAGATATAAAACAGCGATTCAGCGACAATTTCCCTAAAGCAGAAATCTCGGCTATCGACGTAGCACTAAATCAGTCATTTCTAGACTCAACGGAGGTACTCATCCATTGTAGCCGTCCTGAGTTAACCAAGGGACTAATCTCGAGCAACCTGGTAAAATTCATTGCGCTAGGATCGACTCGAAAATTCACTCAATATCCAGACATAAAATCCCGGGAAGTCTCTAAGATGGAGTCTCGTGCATTCTCCAGCAACGTCCCGGCAACAATTCTACACCCAACATTGATCTATGGTGCGGAAGGGCTCTCCAATGTCGAGCGGATCATCGACACAGCAAAGAACTCCCCTTTCATTCCTCTGCCGATACGCGGCAGATCACTCATACAGCCAATCCATAATGATGATGTCGTCGATGCAATAATCAATTGCCTAGATAATGATAAAGTCATCAACAAAAGCATCGTCATCGCAGGACCAACGCCAATAACTTACCGATATTTCGTCAAGACTGTCGTTAACAGCATGGGTTTATCCACACGAATTATCTACGTGCCTTATTTTTTAGTTGCAGCAACTGCAAGGATCACACGCTATATTCCAAAAATACCCACAATAGACCCTGCTGAAGTCAAGCGGTTACTAGAAGACAAGCACTTTGATACCGTGGACATGCAACGCACCCTAGGTATTACACCTCGGAGTTTCGAGACTGGCATGGCCCAGTATGCTAACTCTCGGGAACCCAATTGATAGATTTTCGAGAAGCACACGCGACAGCTAATCTACGAGACTTTGTAAGGCCCCCTTTGTTTCTCGAGCAATATCTGCTTACCCTTTGAGGTTTGCAAAACTGCGGTTTTCTTTCTCATTAGGCTGATCGTGTACGGCAGCACCACGGTTATGACGCCTCTAAAACAATATGAATCTCAGCGTCCGAACAACTATCTCACATTCACGCTATCGGGAGAACTCAGCCCCACCACGCAATCATCAAAATATTCAGCGACTACGCGACGATCGATCTCATACCGCCACAGATGCCTGTAGTTTCTTAGCCTGAGCTACTTTGACAAGCTACCCCGATAGACGGGTAGGTCTGCAATATCAAATAGCCCAAGCTTATGGTTATCCAACTGGATAACATTCCCTAGATGCAACGTTCTATGATAAACGCCCTTTTGATGCAGCAACCGGTATAAACTGCCAAGGCACCGAATAGTCTTGGAGTCAATTGCCGACCCCACCCCGCGCAGGGTCCATCCTTGGAGAAGCCTGTATATAAAGGCGGATCGCCGAATCGAGGGGATTTGGCAAATCTCAATGATCTCAGGAACAATGATGTCTCGAGGGGTCAGTCGTTTGGCGTTGTACACGAACCTCTTGGAGTAGGGCCATAATCTGGCGAAAGATAAGAAGCGCTTTACGCGGAACAAATTCAGATAGTTGCCGTTTGGAAGCAGCAACACCTTATCGCCAAAAGGATCTTTCGAGACGATCTCTGCATCTTCGCGTAATCTACAATAATCCTCCGTGGTGAGCGTTTCCTAAATATGACCGTTATTAGGAAGCTGCTTCCCAAAGTCCTTCTTTCCTAACGAAGTCGACTACAATATCAAGGCCGTCACCCGTTTTAAGGTTGGTAAAGACGAAAGGTGAATCCTCTCGCATTCGTTTGGTATCACTTTCCATGACTTCAAGTGATGCGCCCACGTGAGGTGCAAGATCGGTTTTGTTGATAATAAGCAGGTCGCTTCGAGTAATACCTGGGCCCCCTTTCCTTGGGACCTTCTCGCCAGCGGCAACATCAATAACATATATAGTCAGGTCAACAAGTTCAGGACTAAAGGTGGCGCTGAGATTATCTCCGCCACTCTCTACGATAACGATCTCAAGTTCGGGAAATCTCAGATTGAGCGCATCAATCGCAGCCAGATTCATGGAGGCGTCCTCTCGAATTGCAGTATGTGGACAGCCGCCGGTTTCAACACCCACGATTCGGTCTTCTGGCAGGGCCTGAGCTCGCCAAAGTATCTCCGCATCTTCCTGCGTATATATGTCGTTAGTAACAACTGCCACTTCGTATTCGTTTGAAAGCTTTCTACACAATTGCTCTACCAAGGTGGTTTTTCCTGCACCCACAGGCCCACCGATTCCAACACGTAATGGCTCTGACATCTTTCTACTCCTATTTTCTCTAATCATTGCACTTCGATAACTATGATCTGAATATACGTGAATACTGAGTTTCATGACTGGCGCTTGAGATCACAAAACCTGGAGCAGTCACACCGATGGCGTCGCACTGTGTAGCATGCGCGGTAGCATCACTTATAACCGGTCCAAGGTCACGTAAAATTCGCTGACCCATCCGATGACCCAGAGGTACCAGTTTGACAGCAGCTAACACCTGGTTTTCACTCCAGGCCCAGGCATAACCATTCAGCGCATCCTCCAGCGGAATCTGATTATTGACGGCAATAACCGCGAAGGCAGCGGTGAAACCCATTTTCTCTGCGGGAAGTATTTCGTCTAGTTCACCTGCAAGGTCACAAAGCGCAATCCCCATTTGCGCTTCTTCATCACGCAGCTCGGAAGTCTCTCTGCATGCTCGACACAGCTCGTCGAGCTCTTTAACACGCTCTTTGTCGCCCTCCGACCAGGAGTCATAGACCTTACAGATAATGGGCAGGTCAACCGACCCGATACATCGCTCCAATAAACCTGCTATCCAGGATTCCGTCGTCCCAACGTCTTTTACCCATCCGCGATTAATTGCCTGTTCCAGGCCCTGGGAATAGTGAAATGCACCAACCGGCAAAGCCGGTGAAATTAACTGCCATAAACGTATCGATCGCCGGGACGATTCAGTGTTCATGACTATGGACATGGTATGCACCACCTTCAGGTTCAAAAGGCGCGTTCTCGTTAACCGGCTCACAACCAAGGCCCCGTACCATATCATCCAAGACGTGATCGGTGAGGTATCGCACCCATGCTGGACCTACCTGAACCCAGACATGCCTGTTACCCAGGTGGTATGCAATTCGTGCCAACAGCTCAGGATTGTCCGAGTACGCTGTCGAAACAGGTTCGCGAGCTGCCGAAACCAATACAACACGGCCCGACTCACTCCTAAGGTGATCGCCACCACGCACCACTGTCCCGCGAGGTAACTTGATCCCAATGAATTCACCTGAATCTAGAACCGCCTTAAACCTGGTCTTTTCCCGTTTTGCATATTCCAAAAATAAGGTGTCTGAAACGCCGCCTACCTTGCCAGCATCACCGACTATTTGTGTGAACTCATCCATTACTAGAACAGGAAGTAACGTTGTGCGAGAGGCAACTCTTCTGCCGGATCACAGGTCAATAGCGTTCCATCCGCCCTTACTTCATAGGTCTCGGGGTCTACCTCAATGTCCGGGGTATAACTGTTCAGCCACATATCGGACTTATTAACATCACGCGTATTACTGACAGGCATTAGACTCTTTTGTAAATTGAGTGACTCCGCTACACCATTGTCCATTGCCGCACCGGACACAAAACTGAGCGAAGTTGCCGTCAAAGCGCCACCAAAAGCACCGAACATAGGTCGATAGTGAACCGGCTGAGGGGTCGGTATCGATGCATTGGGATCTCCCATGGGTGCTGCCAGGATGGCCCCACCCTTGACAATCATGGCGGGTTTGGCGCCAAAGAAAGCAGGTTTCCACAATACCAGATCTGCAAGTTTACCAACCTCTACCGAACCAACTTCGTTCGCAATACCATGGGCAATAGCAGGATTGATGGTATATTTCGCGATGTAGCGTTTCACACGAAAGTTGTCATTACGCGCCGA
>MDTE01064901.1_pt1 | contig 39232 bp, 36 predicted proteins | sample 811231 | NCBI WGS metagenome assembly MDTE01 (sample SAMN05326651, study PRJNA326480) | marine metagenome | isolation source: seawater | place: Indian Ocean: Red Sea | collected 2010 | reverse complement strand
GAGTGGGAATGTTGTCGAGGCCAAGATACCCCCCAGTGAGCAATATGAGGGATCGGTCGAGGCCCCAAAAAAATTCACCCAAGGCACAACTTTTCTGGAGCCAGATGTTCCGTCGGCAGAGACAGCAGGTGAACAATCAGAAACTGTTCGGGAAAAACCGACAGGGACACCTAAACCTGCAAAGAATTCTTATGAATATGGGGCTTTAAAATCTATAAAATCGAAAAAAAATATCACGGGATCTAAACCTTCTCCCACGAAAGCTAGTACTGCTGCCTGGCTCAGGTTTGCGGCTGTGACACCAGCCCAAAATGGCCAACCCGCGATTGCTATCGTGATGGACGATTTAGGCATTGATCAACGGCGGACAGGCGTCGCTATAGATTTACCGGCTCCTATTACGCTTGCGTTTATTCCTTATGGATACCGTCTCTCAACCCACACCAGACGCGCCCGGGAAAATGGCCACGAATTGTTAGTACATCTTCCTATGGAACCGCTAAATGCTAATGCAGACCCCGGTAAAAACGCATTATTGAAAGGATTGACCGATAAACAGTTAAGATCGAGGATTGAATGGAACCTAACTCGATTCCAAGGCTTTGTGGGAATTAATAATCATATGGGTAGTAAATTTACAGCCTGGGAGCGAGGCATGAAGCTTGTGGTTGAAACCCTAAAAGATCGCGGATTAATATTTTTAGATTCAAAAACGACCAAGAATACAGTCGGTTTACGTTTGGCTACAGCCCTAAATGTACCCAACGCTGCTCGCGATGTATTTCTGGATAATGAAATTTCGATAAAATCTATTCAGCGACAATTAAAGCTACTTGAGAGGGTAGCCCGCAAAAACGGCAGCGCAATCGGCATCTGTCACCCCCATGATGCGACGGTTAAAGTCCTGAGAGATTGGATCCCAAATGCTAAAAAACGCGGCTTTATTCTTGTCCCTGTTTCCGCAATCATAAAACGTAAGTTGCTATCTGGTTAAGACTTATTGTTAGCGCGTGACGTATTTGTGCGCACCGCCTCTTCAACCGCACGCATGATGGCACGTGCTTTATTCCAGCTTTCCTGATATTCGCCTTCAGGGTCGCTATCAGCTACTACACCCCCGCCGGCTTGCACGAAAACTTTCTTGTCTTTAACCACGGCGGTTCGCAGAGCAATACAGGTATCCATGTCTCCGCCGGCGCCGAAATACCCTATACAGCCGGCATAAACACCACGGCGCACAGGTTCCAATTCGTCGATAATTTCCATCGCACGTACTTTCGGTGCGCCTGAAACCGTCCCAGCAGGAAAGCCCGCGATTAAAGCTGACAAAGCGTCATGTTTCTCTTGAATTTTACCAATCACGTTTGAAACGATATGCATTACATGACTGTAATATTCGATGAAGAACTTGTCGGTAACTTCAACCGAATCAACTTCTGAAACGCGTCCGACATCATTTCGGCCTAGGTCTAGAAGCATTAAATGTTCAGCTATTTCCTTCGGGTCGGCCAGTAGGTCTTCTGCGAATTCTTTATCTTCTTTGACCGTTGCGCCTCGTGGACGCGTCCCTGCTATTGGACGGATCGTAACTTTTCCTTCACGAACACGCACTAGAATTTCAGGACTCGACCCTACAATTGCAAAGTCATCAAAATTAAGGAAGAAAAGGTAAGGTGAAGGGTTTAACCGCCGCAAAGCTCTATAAAGCTCAATAGGTGGTAGCTCGAATGGTAATTCGAAGCGTTGGCTCACCACAACCTGAAATGCATCACCAGCGCGAATATATTCTTGCACTCGTTCGACCATCTCGTGAAAATCACCCCGGTTCATATTCGACACTGGTTCGGTGAGTGATAGTTTGATTGGAAGAGGCGGCGGAGCCGGCGGTGCACCGGCAAGCTGCTCCCAAATCAACGATAATCGCTGCATTGCAGCCCTAAAAGCCTTGGATGCGGAGCAATTCTTCTGCGGTCGGACCGGCGTCACTACAGTAATAGTATCTCCAATTGTATCGAAAACGGCGATAATCGTCGGTCGTATAAAAAGGCCTAACGGTAAATTCATAGTATCGGAATTAGCGTCAGGAATATCTTCCATTAGCCGCACCATATCGTAACTCATATAACCGACCAGCCCAGCCGCCATTGGCGGCATCTCATCGGGCATATCGATAGCGGATTCTGCTAAAACCTGGCGCAATGAATCCAAAGTGGACGCCTCACAAGAGGAAAATTCTAGTTCTTTAGATTGCGGGTTACGACAAATTTCCGCTGTATCATTTTGGCAGCGCCAAATAAGGTCGGGCTTTAAACCAATGAAGGAATAGCGCCCTCGAACTGCCCCGCCCTCAACGGATTCCAGCAAAAAACTGTATGGCTCTTCCGCTGCGAGCTTGAACATCGCTGAAACCGGTGTCTCAAGATCCGCGACTTGCGTACTCCATACCAATTGAGGCTTACCTGCAGTATAGGTCGCATCAAATTCGGTACGATTAGTATCGAGGCGCATTACCACCATAGCCCGGGTTGTCACTGCGATCGAAAAATTCTTTGAGTGTATTCTGATCTACCGAAACTTTGATCTTCGCTCGAATAGCTTGCTGTAGCTGTGCTAAAATATCAGATATCATGCGGGACTTTACTGTGTTCTGAATAGTATCACTTTGCTGTTTGTTTGACTGCCCATCGGCGACTTTAATCTCGTTCAAGACAGCGACCATATAACCATTTTTTGTCGCCGAAAACGTCGCCTTACCTTTGGATTCCAAACTAAAAATCTTCGAGATCAAAGCTGGTGGAACGTTTTTTACCTGAGCAGATCGCGTGATAGGGCCAATAGAGATCACTTTGGCAAGAGACTTTTTCGCAACTGATCTAATATCAGTTCCTTGATCAATTTGTTTTGTAAGTTTTGTCGCCTTCGCTCTTGCAATTTCCTGACGCTTAAGGGAAATCCAAGCATCTCTGACTTGCTGTTTTACCGCTACTAACGGGCGCAGGGTCGATTTTGTAATACTATCTATGCGAACTACGAAAAAGCCGCCACTAGAGGTTTCTGTCAAAAAAGAGTCCTGTCCGACGGGTGTATTAAACACAGTTTTAGTGAAAGGCTCACCAGGAAGATCTTTTATGGGTTTATCTGAGGGATCTCTGCCACGCAAATCGATTGCAACTATTTTTGTAGGTAACATTCCTATGGCGTTTGCGGCGGACTCCATAGAGCTGCCCTTTCCAAGCTCATCCTCCAATTTATTCGCGAGCCGAACCACATCTTCAACAGCTTGATCCCTGCGGAGATCCAGTGCCAAAGCTTCCTTCACGCTTTCAAAGGACTTTGCTTTTTCGGCAACTACATCAGTCACCATAAAAATGCGCTTGCCAAAAGCGTCATCTATAGGTTTAGAAAATTTGTTTTTTTCCAACGCAAATACCTTGTCTGCAAGATTGGCCGGCAAGTCGTTATGGGCAACAACACCAAAATTCGTCGCCTTTGCGTTTTGATTGGCAATCCTTTTAGCAACATTAAGGAAATCTCGACCTTTTTTAAGCAAGTCATAAGCTTTGTCTGCCGCCTCCTGGTTTTCAACCAAGATTTGCATTAACGCTCGCTTCTCAGGCTCTATGAACTCGCTTAGCCTGTCCTCGTAAACCTGTTTGAGTTCGGTATCGGTAAATTTAATAGTTTTCCCTACAGAAACAGGATCCACATGTACGAAAGTAATTGCTCGGTATTCTGGCGCAGTAAACTGCGTTTTATTTTCACGATGGTATCGTGCCAACTCTGCCTCATTCGGTGTAGGAATTTTTGAGTTGGACGCAGAGACATTGAAAGCTTTTGCGCTGCGCTCTTCTGTGCGCCACCGATAGAGGTTGGATATGATTTTTTTAGAGCTATTAACTCCAGAAGATATACTTTCCAACAATTGAATTCGCGGAATTTCCGCTCTTCGCATATTCGCGAATTCGTTGCGTGTATAACCACTTTGTCGAAGGAGCTCGTCGAATTGCACACTGCCAACCTGGCCAAACTGACTGCGAATATCCGTCACGATTTGCTCGTTACTAACGGTCAAACCAAGACTAGAGGAGGCTTGGTCATAAACTTTTGCTGTGACAGTTCGTGTCAGCACGCTTTCTAAAACGCCAAGATTTCGAGCTTGCTCCCTTGTAATACCACGCTGGCGCAAAACATTGAGCTCTCGCTCGTAATGACGCTGAACTTCTTTGGCAGTAACCTCATTATCGCCAACTTCCGCCACGATTGTTTGTAAAGCGCCAGATCCGAAGAAATCCGTCGTCCCCCAGAGTGCGAAACTCAAGATTAAGATACCGAATAAACCGAAAGTAAGAACCTTCGCGATCCCTCGCCGCATTTCCTGGAGCATTTCTTTATTCCTTCTTTCGGGCCTTACGCCATAATTTTAGGATGATAGATAGCGCTGACGGCGAATGACAACAAGGATTAACCGCTTACTTTGACAAGAAGGTATCCTTTAGACGTATTGCGTTTATTGAGCGCTCCGCGCATCATTCAAGTCATCTTGCGGCACTTTTGTAATTTAGGACAATTAAATATGAACAAATCCCGTCAGTCACTAATTGCGGGCAACTGGAAAATGAATATGAGCGTAGCGGAAGGATGCGCACTAGCTCAGCAGATTGTGAGCCAGGCGGCGACTGTATCCTGCGAATTGTTATTATGCCCACCCGCTCCGCTGTTGGGTTTTGTAATGGCAGAAACCAACGGTTCGGAGGTGCAGCTTGGTTCTCAAGATTGTCACTTTAATGACGCCGGAGCGCATACCGGAGATACGAGCGCTAAATTACTCGCTGATATTGGATGCGGTTATGTAATTCTCGGTCATTCTGAAAGACGCGCAGACCATGGAGAAACTGATCAACAGGTGGCGGCAAAAGTAACTGCCGCATGGCGCAATCAATTAACCGCCATTATTTGTATCGGAGAGACCGAATCGCAGCGTGACGCGGGTAAAACACTTAGTGTGGTCCGCGCACAAATCGCCGGGTCTATTCCTCCGGGCGCGACGGGCGCGAACACGGTAATTGCGTATGAACCAGTGTGGGCCATCGGCTCCGGGAAAGTCCCTTCAGTAAATGACGTTACTAAAATCCATGCAGAAACCCGCACGGCTTTTGCTGAAGCCGCTGGAGCAGGGGAGGCGGAGCTCGTTCGAATTCTTTACGGTGGTTCGTTAAAACCGGAAAACGCATCTGAGTTTCTGGCTTTGGAGGATGTTGATGGAGGTCTAATTGGTGGCGCTAGCTTGAAAGCGCAAGATTTTATCAGCATTGCATCAAGTTGCCCCTAGCAATCGACCGCATTAGCCATTAAACAAACGTCATATTTGCTCAAGATCGAGACCGTACTCGCACGGAGTTAACATGGAAAAAATCATTTTGGTGATCCATTTGTTTCTAGCAATAGGATTAGTGGTAACTGTACTGCTGCAAAAAAGCGAAGGTGGCGCATTGGGCATCGGTGGAAGCGGCGGTGGAGGTGGTCTTGTAAGTGTTCGCAGCTCGGCAAATTTCCTGACCCGCGCTACGGCAATTATGGCGGGTTGCTTTTTATTAACGAGCCTTACGTTAGCGATTTTGGCTGGTGCTCATAATAAACGTGGAATTAATTTAGATTCGCCGGCGACAACTGGAGAAGCGACGGAACCTGCAGTGCCTACAGTGCCTCTATCGAAATAAGACCAGAGCATTAAAAACCCTGTTGGGGAGAAGGAATACCGAATTGGTTAAGAGGAAATGACGCGCTTTATTTTCATCACCGGTGGCGTTGTTTCATCCCTCGGTAAGGGGCTTTCTTCCGCCGCGTTAGGAGCTCTTCTTCAAGCCCGAGGCTTCAAAGTAAGGCTTCGTAAACTTGATCCTTACTTAAATGTCGATCCAGGCACGATGAGCCCCTATCAGCACGGCGAAGTCTTTGTAACCGATGACGGTGCGGAAACTGATCTCGATTTAGGCCACTATGAGCGCTTTACCGGTGTTCCTGCTAACAAAAATGATAATGTCACGGCCGGTCGCATTTACTCCAAGGTGTTGTCGAAAGAACGCCGTGGAGACTATCTTGGCGGGACCGTTCAAGTTATCCCTCACGTTACTGATGCCATTAAGGAATTCATTACAGACGATTTAGATAATGAAGATTTCGTTCTTGTAGAAATTGGAGGCACCGTCGGCGATATTGAGGGGCTTCCTTTTGTCGAAGCGATACGACAATTGGGCAATGAATTAGGCCGCGAAAAAACACTCTATATACATGTAACCCTCGTGCCGTATTTAACTGCGGCCGGTGAACTAAAAACCAAGCCTACGCAGCATTCTGTTAAGGAATTACTGAGTTTAGGTATTCAACCTGATATTGTTCTATGCCGTTCTGAGCGAGAAATTCCTCCTGATGCCCGACGCAAATTAGGACTTTTTTGTAATGTGCAAGAAAAAGACGTGATTCCGGCATTAGACGTAGGTTCAATTTACGAAGTACCCTTGTCGTATCATCGAGAGGGCTTTGATATTCAGGTCTTAAAGCATTTTGGCCTGAAGAAAGAAAGCGAACGTTCGTTTGACTTAAGTCGATGGGAAAGTATCTCAAAGATTCATAGATCTCCCGAAGGTGAAGTTACAATTGCCGTCGTCGGCAAATATACAAATCTTTTGGATGCTTATAAGTCTCTCAATGAGGCACTTGTGCATGGAGGAATCGCAAACAAGGTGCGGGTAAATCTTCGATGGGTTGAATCTGAGATTTTTGAATCAAATGACCCAGTTCAAATGCTTGAGAATTGTCATGGAATTCTAGTGCCAGGCGGGTTTGGGGAGCGTGGTGCGGAGGGCAAGATTGCCGTCGCAAAGTTCGCGAGAGAGCGGCAGGGTCCTTATTTTGGTATTTGTTTCGGCATGCAGATGGCTGTAATTGAAGCGGCTCGAAATTTGGCAGGTATAAAGAATGCCAATTCGAGTGAGTTTGGCGCTTCAGAAAACGCAGTCATTGGCCTCTTGACGGAGTGGACGAAAGGTGGGTCAATAGAGCGACGCGATGCGGATGGAGATTTGGGCGGCACCATGCGTCTTGGTGCGTATCCGTGTAAACTGGTTGCTGGTTCGAAGGTTTCAGATATTTACTCAAATCATACTGAGATTATGGAACGGCATCGACATCGCTATGAGGTCAATATTAACTTCAAAAAACAGCTTGAAGAAGCGGGGTTGGCCTTTTCTGGCCTTTCACCCGACAGCCAACTCCCAGAAATAGTAGAAATTCCAGATCATCCGTGGTTCGTTGGCGTACAATTTCATCCCGAATTGAAATCCCGTCCCTTTGACCCGCATCCCATGTTTACGAGCTTCATCAAAGCTGCGGTCGCACAATCAAGGCTCGTTTAAGGCAATCAATAATGGTCGAGCACAAACATATAAAAATTGGCGATCTCGAAATCGGTAATGATCTACCACTCACCATTATTGCTGGGCCTTGCGCCATGGAGAGTCGCCAACATGCGCTTGATACTAGCGGTGCAATTAAGGAAATCGCAGATAAGTTGGATTTTGACTTTATCTATAAATCGTCCTTCGATAAGGCAAATCGCACATCTTCGAATAGCCCGCGTGGTGTGGGGCTCGCTGAAGCACTGCCGATATTCCAAGAGATCCGCGATCAAGTAGGCTGTCCCGTTCTTACTGATATTCATGATGCTGCTCAATGTTGTGAAGTAGCCAAAGCGGTAGACGTTCTGCAAATTCCTGCATTTTTATGTAGGCAGACAGATTTGTTAGAGGCTGCCGGAAGAACCGGAAAATGTATCAATGTTAAAAAAGGACAATTCTTAGCGCCTTGGGACATGAAGAATGTGGCGGCAAAATTAACCGGTGTCGGTAACGAAAACATAATGCTATGCGAACGCGGCGCCAGCTTCGGTTACAATACGCTGGTGTCGGATATGCGGTCTTTACCAATTCTCGCTGAAACCGGTTTTCCGGTAGTCTACGACGCAACGCATTCGGTCCAACAGCCGGGCGGGCAGGGCGATCGGTCGGGCGGTGATCGCGAGATGGTTCCACCATTGGCTCGGGCCGCAGTTGCAGTAGGTGTTGCAGCTGTATTTATGGAGACCCATGAAGATCCAGATAACGCTCCATCTGACGGACCAAACATGATTAAAATTAATGAGTTTCCAGACTTAGTTAATACTTTACTTGATTTAGATCGTGTCTCTAAACACAGAAACTAAATCTCTAAATCAACATTCTAGAATGATATATGCCGAGGTAAATTATGTCTGCGATTATTGATATTAAAGCGCGCGAAATCCTTGATAGTCGTGGTAATCCAACTGTTGAAGTGGATGTCGTTCTGGAGTCGGAGGCGGAGGGTCGAGCAGCGGTTCCGTCAGGAGCCTCTACTGGGGCTCACGAGGCGGTAGAGCTCCGCGATGGAGACGATCGCTTCAGCGGAAAAGGTGTACGAACGGCAGTCAATGCGGTCAATACCGAAATCTTCGGTCTGCTCTCAGGTATGGATGCACGCGAACAACAACGTATCGACAACCTTATGATTGCCTTGGACGGTACGCCGAATAAAGGACGGCTTGGTGCAAATGCCATTTTAGGCGTTTCCATGGCAATCGCCAAAGCTGCAGCACTTGAATCTCGCTTACCTTTATATCGATATATCGGTGGCTCATTTGCTAGAATACTCCCAGTACCTATGATGAATATTTTAAATGGCGGCGCCCACGCGGATAACCCCATCGATATTCAAGAATTTATGATTATGCCGGTGAAGGCTGCCGGTATTGCTGAAGCAGTCCGTATCGGTGCTGAGATCTTTCATTCCCTCAAAATGTCATTAAGCGATGCCGGACATAATACTAATGTTGGTGACGAAGGTGGCTTCGCGCCAGATTTGGCATCAACCGATGAAGGTCTTCAATTTGTAATGCGTGCCATTGAAGCTGCTGGCTGTAAGCCAGGCGATGACGTCGTTCTAGCGTTGGATTGTGCTTCATCAGAGTTTTATGCAAACGGAAAATATGAATTAGCAGGAGAGGGCAAGAGTCTCGGCTCCGACGAGATGGTAGAGTATTTAGCAGATTTAGTTGCCCGTTACCCCATCGTTTCAATCGAAGACGGCATGGATGAGGACGATTGGGAAGGATGGGCTTCCTTAACCGAAGCCATTGGCGATAAGATTCAACTTGTTGGCGATGACCTTTTTGTAACCAATCCAGCGCGTTTGCACCGAGGTATCAAAGAGAACTCGGCCAATGGCATCTTAGTGAAGGTGAATCAAATCGGTACACTAACTGAAACCTTAGAAGCCGTTGATATGGCACAACGCGCAGGTTTCGGAGCGGTCATATCGCATCGTTCTGGAGAGACTGAAGATTCCACGATAGCTGATCTGGCTGTTGCCACGAACTGCGGTCAAATAAAAACTGGTTCGCTGTCTCGGTCAGACCGTCTCGCAAAATACAACCAGCTTCTTAGGATTGAAGAAGAATTAAGTGACACAGGAATCTATGCCGGTACGACCATTTTACGTTAAAAGTAAATTTCGCTTGGTTAAAATATTCGTTGCCTTTATCCTATGGATAGATAGTATTAAAGGTAATAAAGCCTGCTAATTTTTACGTGATGATTAAGTAAATAATTATCGATTGGTTCTTTTGGCCGTGAGTGATTCCATAAGTTTATGCTAATTCTTCGAGAAATGCGCAGGAGAGCGCGTTACATTTTACCCGCGGCCTTTTGTGCCGTGGTTGTAGGCTACTTTACGTATCATTCTGTGCAAGGCGAGAAGGGTATCCACTCCTATCTCAAGATTAAACGCGAGGTTCGTGATGCGCAGGATCATCTAAAAAAGATGCAATTCGTCCGTCTGGAACTAGAGCAACGCGTTAAAGGCTTGCGTGATTCGAGCTTAGATTTAGATTTGTTAGAGGAACGTGCACGCATTGTATTAAATCTTATGCGCGATGACGAATTATTAATTCACTTTCCGAAAAATTAGAATTGTTTGGTTTTGTCGCAATCCTATCCAAATTTTTCTTCTCGTCATCCTTGCTAAAGTCAGGGCTTTCTCAAATACGCAATAATGTTTCAAGCCGTGAAGATCAAAAGTGATAATCGTGCGTACGTATTTTGGCTTTTATTAACATAAATCAGGTTAAACTTAGAAAAGTCTATTAATTTTAGGCACTTAATTGCACCTTGCCCGTCTATGCAATTCACGCTAGTTCTAGTGTGTGCAACCACGTTTGTGGTTAAGCATGGTTTTAGGAGGGACTATGGCGACAAAATCTAAGAAAACACGCGCCAAGAAATTTGGCGCGGACGTGTCGCCTGAAGAACAACTTTCCTTGTTCAGAGATATGCTGCTGATACGCCGATTTGAAGAGAAAGCTGGTCAGCTTTATGGCATGGGGCTAATTGGTGGATTTTGCCATCTCTATATTGGACAAGAGGCAGTGGTGGTAGGCATGCAGAGCTCTATTTCGAGCGACGATGCCGTTATAACGAGCTATCGTGATCACGGGCATATGCTTGCGTGCGGGATGGATCCCCGCGGTGTGATGGCTGAGTTGACGGGGCGCGCTGGCGGCTATTCCCGCGGAAAAGGCGGATCTATGCACATGTTCTCCAAGGAAAAGAATTTCTATGGCGGACACGGAATAGTTGGAGCGCAAGTACCGATTGGTACCGGTGTAGCGTTTGCTCAAAAATACCGCAAAAATAATTTGGTCTCACTAACATACCTAGGCGATGGGGCAATCAATCAGGGCCAAGTCTATGAAAGTTTCAATATGGCTGCTCTTTGGGAGCTTCCGGTAGTCTATATCATTGAAAACAATCAATACGGGATGGGAACTAGCGTTGAGCGAGCGTCAGCAAGCAAAGATTTGTATATTCGTGGTCATGCTTACGGTATCGCGGGCAAGCAAGTCGATGGTATGGATGTGCTGGCGGTTCACGACGCGGGCGAAGAGGCGGTGGCACATTGCAGGGCTGGAAAGGGTCCTTTTATCCTTGAAATGAAGACTTATCGCTATCGTGGGCATTCGATGTCAGACCCCGCCAAATACCGAACTCGGGAGGAAGTAACAAAAGTTCGCGAAGAGCGAGACCCAATCGAAAGAATGAGGGGTACATTACTTCGGGCGAGGGCTGTGGATGAGGCAGCTCTGAAAGAAATCGATACAGAGGTTAAAAATATCGTTCTTGATGCTGCAGAATTTGCGCAGGCGAGTCCGGAACCGGCGCCCGAAGAGCTTTACACCGACGTCTTGCTTGAAGCCTAAACATCAAATTAATAGACCGTAATGCGGATTGGAACTGAGGAAATGCCCACACAAGTATTGATGCCAGCCTTATCGCCAACCATGACCGATGGAAAATTGGCACGATGGCTCAAAGCTGAAGGAGATAGTGTGACATCGGGCGATGTTCTAGCAGAGATTGAGACCGATAAGGCAACAATGGAAGTCGAAGCTGTAGAGGAAGGCACCCTCGGGAAAATTCTCGTCTCGGAAGGCAGTGAGAATGTAGCGGTTAATACTCCCATTGCCATCATGCTTGACGATAGTGAAGATCTTTCAGCTGCAGATAGTCTGGAAGTAATTTCTGATACTAAAACACCGAGCACGGTTGCCAAGACAACAGGTAATGCTCCGTCAATTGCCGGTTCCCCTATTGATGGCAGAATCTTAACCGAAAGTGAATGGGACGGGGCTATAGTCAATTTGACGGTAAGGGAAGCGCTTCGCGACGCTATGGCGGAGGAAATGCGCAGAGATGAAAATGTTATGCTTATGGGTGAGGAGGTTGCTGAGTATCAAGGCGCTTATAAGGTAAGCCAAGGTTTACTCGACGAATTTAGCGCGGATCGTGTCATCGATACGCCAATTACGGAACAAGGGTTTGCAGGCATAGCCGTTGGTGCAGCATTTATGGGCGTGCGGCCCATCGTCGAATTTATGACTTTCAATTTTGCAATGCAGGCGATGGACCAAATAATTAATTCTGCTGCCAAAACGCTTTACATGTCAGGTGGTCAAATGGGCTGCCCGATTGTCTTTCGTGGGCCTAACGGTGCGGCATCGCGCGTTGCTGCTCAACATTCGCAATGTTACGCGGCCTGGTATGGCAGCATACCCGGCTTAAAGGTGGTTTCACCCTGGTCTGCAGCGGATGCCAAAGGATTACTTAAGTCTGCTATTCGTGATCCTAATCCAGTGATTTTCCTCGAAAACGAGATGATTTATGGTCAAAGTTTTGATGTTCCGGACACAGAGGATTGGACCGTTCCCATTGGTAGTGCCAAAGTCGTCAGGTCTGGCTCAGATGTTACTATTGTCGCATTCTCTATTATGGTCGGAAAGGCGTTGGAAGCTGCAGAGCAACTGGCAGACGAGGGGATTGATGCGGAAGTTATTGATTTGCGTACTATCCGGCCTCTGGATGAAGCGACTATTATAGAATCTGTAAAGAAAACCAATCGCGTCGTTGCTTGTGAAGAGGGGTTCCCGCAATACGGTATTGGCGCAGAAATTTCAGCACGTATCACCGAACAGGCTTTTGATTGGCTTGATGCACCTATAGCCCGAGTGGCCGCAGTTGACGTCCCACTGCCATATGCAGCTAATTTAGAAGCGCTTGCCCTGCCACAGTCCATACAAATCCAAAATGCAGCAAAAGCTGTGTGTTACAGAGCATAAGGGGACAGAGACGATGCCCGTCAAAATCTTAATGCCAGCCTTATCCCCAACCATGACTGATGGTACCCTTGCCAAGTGGCACATAAGCGAAGGGGATACGGTAAGTTCAGGCGATGTGATTGCGGAAATCGAAACTGATAAGGCGACCATGGAAGTCGAGGCGGTCGAAGAAGGGCGGATTGGAAAAATATTGGTCGAAGGTGGCACGGAAAACGTAGCGGTTAATGCGGTAATTGCCCTGTTATTGGAAGACGGCGAAAATGAAGACGATCTCAGTGCTCTCGACGAAGAACCGTCACCTGCCGTCACTACTTCAGAGCCCGCCACTTCATCTGTACCGTTGGAGCTAGGCACAGTAGCATCGCCACCAGCAATATCCGCATCAGAAGCCCCTGCTTCTACTAAAAACGGTGAAAGGATATTCGCCAGTCCATTAGCCCGCCGTATGGCGGAGCAAGCCAAATTAGATATCAGTGCAATAGCTGGATCAGGGCCGAACGGGCGAATTGTAAAAAGCGATGTGGAAGCTGCACTCTCTAGTGGATTGCCTGCAATAACCTCTAGCTCTGAACCTCTAATGACCTCCGTTATGGCGCCATATGAGGCCGAATACGAGCTCGTCATTCCATCGAACATGCGTAAGATTATTGCTGAGCGATTGACGGAATCTAAGCAGACTGTGCCTCATTTCTACCTGACTGTAGAATGTGAAATTGATAATTTACTAAGCTTTCGTACGGAGTTGAATGCCAAAGCTGATAATGGTTATAAGCTTTCCGTAAATGATATTATCATCAAGGCTGCTGCAGTCGCACTCAAGAAGATTCCTGAAGCTAACTCAAGTTGGTCAGAAGAGGGACTAAAACTTTTTAAATCTGCAGATATCTCGGTTGCCGTAGCAATTGAAGGAGGTTTAGTCACGCCGGTAATAAGGCATGCGGATGCCAAAGGGCTCGAGGAAATCTCTAATGAGATGCGCGAACTGGCATCAAAAGCGCGGGATGGCAAGCTGCAACCTGAGGAATATCAAGGAGGTACATTCAGTATTTCTAATCTAGGGATGTTCGGAGTTAAACAATTTGACGCCGTGATTAATCCACCTCAAGCTTGCATTTTGGCTGTCGGCGCCGGCGAACAGCGTCCGGTCGTCAAAGACGGTGCTCTTGCAGTAGCTAGGGTTATGAGTTGCACACTTTCAGTGGATCACCGTGCCGTGGATGGTGCAGTGGGTGCAGATTATTTAGCATGCCTTAAGGGTTTACTTGAAAACCCGGTTACAATGTTACTTTAAGAAATGTTTGTAAATGACAGATAAAAAATACGATATTGTCATTATTGGTGGAGGGCCAGGTGGATATGTGGCAGCAATTCGCGCGGCCCAGCTGAAACTTAAAACAGTTCTCGTAGAATCGAATAATCTTGGTGGTATCTGTTTGAACTGGGGCTGTATCCCCACAAAAGCACTTTTACGTAGTGCTGAGATTTTTCATTTCATTCAGAATGCAGATGAATTTGGGCTCTCCGTGACCGGCGCGAAGTTCGATATTAGGAAAATCGTGAAACGGAGCAGAGATGTTGCTAGCCAACTAAGCGGTGGTGTAGCTCACCTTTTGCGTAAGAACAAAGTCGAAGTCATGAACGGTCTTGGCAAATTAGCCGGAAGTACCGCGGACGCTCGCATGGTTGCCGTCGAGAAGGATGGAAAACTCGTGGCAACGCTGACAGCGAAAAATGTTATTTTGGCCACCGGTGCTCGCGCCCGCACTTTGCCCGGGCTTGAACCCGACGGTAAACTAATTTGGACCTACAGAGAGGCAATGGTGCCTAAAACCATGCCAAAATCCCTTCTAGTAATCGGCTCTGGGGCTATTGGGATAGAATTTGCGAGTTTTTATCGTAATTTAGGGACTGAAGTAACAGTAGTGGAAACTCTAGACCGCATTTTGCCTGTAGAAGACGAGGACATCTCGGCTCATGCTCATAAGCAATTTGAGAAACAGGGCATGAAAATCATCACTGGTGCCCAGGTAAAAGAACTAAAGAAAGGTAAAGACAACGTTACAGCGACGATAGACAAAGACGGCAAAACTCAATCAATAACAATAGAGCGCGTTGTCTTAGCGGTTGGCATCGTTGGAAACGTAGAGAATATTGGATTAGAAGATACAAAAATTGAAGTGCAACGCTCACATGTGGTGGTGGATCAATGGCTGCAAACCGCTGAAGCAGGTGTTTATGCCATCGGTGATCTTGTTGGGGCACCTTGGTTAGCTCACAAAGCAAGCCATGAAGGAGTAATTTGCGTCGAAAAAATCGCTGGTGTTAAGGATATTCATCCGCTCAATACCAGCAATATTCCCGGTTGTACCTATTGTTTGCCGCAGGTTGCGTCTGTAGGGCTTACGGAAGCGGCGGCAAAAGAACAGGGTTATGAGGTGTGTGTTGGACGGTTTCCCTTTATGGGCAATGGGAAAGCCATTGCGCTCGGTGATCCCGAAGGACTGGTTAAAACAGTCTTTGATTCAAAAACTGGCGAACTATTGGGCGCTCACATGGTCGGCGCTGAAGTAACCGAGCTCATCCAAGGCTACGGTATAGCTAAGAAATTGGAGACCACAGAGGCCGAGTTGATGAATACGGTCTTCCCCCATCCCACCTTATCAGAAATGATGCATGAGTCTGTTCTTGACGCTTATGGTCGTGCAATCCATTTCTAAGTTATAGAAGGGGTAATGAATGGATCGGAAAAGCGCTGCCGAACGCCATCCAGAGAAACAAAATCGGCCGGATAATCCCATAAAACGGAAGCCATCCTGGATACGCGTCAAGGCGCCGGGTTCCAAAGGTTATTTTGAGACAAAAGCTATCGTTCAAGAACACGAATTGCATACAGTATGCGAAGAAGCCGCATGCCCCAATATAGGAGAATGTTGGGCCAAGAAACACGCAACATTCATGATTATGGGAGATACTTGCACACGCGCATGCGCCTTCTGCAACGTTGCGACCGGGCGACCTATGGCGCTTGATCCATTTGAACCAGCAAGAACCGGTACAGCGGTTGCCAAGCTAGACCTGCAACATGTGGTTATCACTTCCGTCGATAGAGATGACCTGGACGATGGTGGCGCCGCTCATTTCGGTGCTGTCATCGCCAACATTCGTGAAATGGCGCCTAATACTACGATAGAAGTTTTAACACCTGATTTTATGAACAAAGACGGGGCTGTCGAAACTATCGTGGCTGCACAGCCTGACGTTTTTAATCACAATATTGAGACGGTTCCTAGGCTTTATCCTGCCATTAGGCCTGGCGCCCGTTATTTTACCAGCTTAGCATTGCTATCACGTGTCAAAGCACTTGACCCATCGATATTCACTAAGTCGGGCTTAATGGTTGGATTAGGTGAAGAGACAGGCGAAGTTGGTCAACTCATGGATGATCTTCGTGCCGCGGACGTAGATTTCATAACCATCGGCCAATATTTGCAGCCAACCCCAAAACATGCGGCGATAGCGCGGTTTGTGACGCCGGAAGAATTTGAGGGGTTAGCAACAAAAGCACGAGCAAAGGGCTTTTTGCTTGTCTCGGCGTCGCCTTTGACGCGTTCTTCTTATCACGCGGATACGGACTTCGCGATGCTACGGGAGGCCCGAAACCGCGAACTTGATCGCATCAAAGCATAGAATTTTATGCATAAGCACTCTGAAGAGCGCATACTACCTCACAGTCCAGAGGCAATCTTCAACTTGGTCGCAGACGTGGGGTCTTATCCTGATTTTCTTCCTTGGTGCACCGCGACCCGGATTTTAAAACAAAATGAAAGCGGTATGATCGCAGAAATGGCCGTTGGTTACAAAAGTATCCGGGAACGCTATAAAAGCAACGTCGAACTGAACCGCGATGCAATGATAATTAAAGTAACGGCTATCGATGGTCCTTTTAAGTACCTTCGCAACCAGTGGTACTTTGAAGAATGTAATATTGATCAGTGTAAAATTCACTTTCATATAGAATTTGAATTTGGCTCTTGGATACTACAGCAAATCATTGGAGCATTTTTTGAGGACGCGGTAGCTAAAATGGTCTTAGCTTTCGAAACGCGCGCGAATGAGATTTATAATTCTTGCTCTTTAGATTGAAAAACTCAGTTTGTTTGAGGAATTACAAACTCTTCCATACATCGCTTGCGTTAGTAGTTGACATCTTTCGATCGCAAAACGGTTTTTTTCGCGGGCCCACCTTTAGTAGGCAGAGCTTTGCTATGTACAATATCTGGAAAATCACTTGCTAATACTTAATAAATACCTATTATATTAGGTAAAATATATAGTTTCTGCGGCGGGAAGACGGTATGCCAACTTGTACTGATACTACTTTTAAAATACAGGGGGTGTTTTCATGATCTCGCCGGGGCAAATTCGCGCCGCAAGATCAATTATTGGAGTTAAACAATCTGATCTAGCAAAAGCATCAGGTATCTCACTGGCCACACTCAATAATATTGAAAGGGGTGTAGGGGATCCTCGCGCCAGTACGTTGGATGCTATTGAATCAGCTCTTCAAGACGCGGGCGTCGAGATACAGGCAAGTTCTCTTACGGAATCCGTTCGGTTGAATATTCTTGCACGCCCAAAAGCGTATGAGACTTTGTCAGCAAGTCAGAAACTACTACAATTGCTTAGTCCCGGTTCTCTAAATCGGCCTGATAAAGTGTTGATATTTGCACGCCGTGATAGAAATGCCGAACACGATGATAATGCAATTAAAATTTGCTTCCTTATTGAGGCTAAAAACCGAAACATTCTCTTTGATCAGGTTAATTTTTCGATTGAGAATGGCAGCCGGGTTGCTGAAATCGCAGGCATAATGCAGGCTGCGTTTGCTTTTCATCGCTATGAGCTGTTCTTTCTTAGCAGTATCATTGAAGATACTACTGCCAACGAGGATTTGGATGCACTTGAATGCATAAGTGGTATGGATTGGATAGCCCTCGACCATCCAGCTAAATTTTTTAACACTTTCTCAAATTGGAATGAACTACTTAGGACCTATGGCAGTCGCGCCGGGCATCCACTTGCAAACCTCGCCGCTTTAATCAATAAGTTTGAGCTTGGCTGAGTAACAGTGCGATTCCGCATTCGACTGATTGCGTCCGTATCGAGCTTCGGTCGCCATGAAATAAGTGTTTTTGTGCAATAACTTTGTGGCCCTCTAAACAACTCCCAATAAAAACCAAGCCAACTGGCTTCGTTGTTGTGCCTCCACCAGGCCCTGCTATACCGGTAACTGAGAGCGATAGGATGCCATCGGAATTGAGAAGCGCGCCCTTTGCCATGGCCTTTGCAACATCAGCACTGACAGCGCCGTACTGTTGGATTAACTTGGCCGGTACTCCTAGGCAGGAAGATTTCGCCTCGTTGGTGTAGGTCGCAAATCCTCGCTCAAAAACGTCAGATGAGCCTGCCACAGAGGTTAAAAGTGCACTAATCAAGCCACCGGTGCAGGATTCTGCAGTAGTGATCTGAATTTTCTTCGAACGGCACAAGCTTAGTAACGCGTTGGCATTATCCGTTAGAGTATCATCAAACATCAACAAATTCCTATTTGCTGCAGAACCCACAAGCATACGAGGGCATACAATCCCGCCATTATATCGTCTGCCATGACACCGAAACCACCTTTTAGGTTTACGTCTGCCCAACAAACGGGCCACGGTTTCCAAATATCGAAAAGGCGAAAGAGCAAAAAACCAAGACCAAGGTGCACAATATCCAGCGACGCAACCAAGACCGCCAACCATTGCCCGGCAACTTCATCAATAACTATTTCGTTACTATCATGAGTTCCACTGCGGGTTTGATAGATATCCACAGCCCAAACGCCTATGAAAAAGGTAATTACGGTAGCGGTGGCGAGCCCGAGTACACCGAAATTCATCAAAATGGGCCATGCTAAAAGAACCGCGATAAATGATCCCACGGTACCCGGCGCAATGGGAAACCGACCGGTAAATGCAAAAGTAGCTAAGAAAACAGAAAGATTAAAAACCAATATGTAACACCGTTTTTCTAACTATTTATCTTAATAAGATAGTCGCTGTTGCCTGTCCGGCTATTCCTTCGCCACGACCAGTAAAGCCAAGTCTTTCTGTAGTCGTTGCTTTAATACTAACCCGGCCCATATCGAGCGCTAAAATTTCGGATAATCGGGACCGCATTCTATCTCGGTAAGGTCCAATTTTAGGGTATTCACAGATCAAGGTGACATCCAAGTGGAGGATTGAGCCCCCACGCTGAGCAACGAGTTCTGCTGCCTTTGCTAGAAAAATTTCAGAACTTGCATTTAGCCATCGTGGATCGCTTGGTGGAAAATAAGTACCAATATCACTCTCGCAAATAGCACCTAAAATTGCATCGGTTAAAGCATGCATTCCCACATCGGCATCGGAATGCCCGGCGAGGCCCTGGTCATGAGGAATTTCTACTCCACAAAGTATCACTGACTCGCCAGGCTGGAACCGATGAACATCAAAGCCGGAACCTACTCTTGTTTCTCCCAAAGGACCTCCCCTGGATGCACTTATTTGGCGTTCAGCACGCTTAAAATCCTCAGGCGCGGTCACTTTGAAATTGTCCTCGTTACCCTCGACTAAGCGAACTACGTGACCCGCGGCCTCAGCTACCGCTGCATCATCCGTTAAACTCTGACTACGAAACCGCTCGTGAGCAAGCATTATGATCTCATAATTAAAGCCCTGGGGAGTTTGTGCCCGCCATAGCCCGCTGCGGTCAACGGTTGCACCTACGGTACCATCGGATTTCTCGCGCTTGATGGTATCAGTGACGGGAACCGCTGCCAAAACCGCACTATCATTGGATAGCGCGTTGACCACTCGCGAAATTGTATCAGGAGCAACAAAGGGGCGGGCACCATCATGGATCAACACATTATCTGGTGCAAAGTCGGATAATGCCCGCAGACCATTAAAGGAGGACTCTTGTCGTGTCTCACCCCCAAAAACCGGCGGTAATAATCTCATACCAGTTGCGGCATTTTCGTATCGTGCTTCATCGTCTGGGTGAATGACAACGCCAACCATATCAATGGCAGGATGATTCACAAAAACCCTCAAGGCTTCTCGTAACAACGGCGTGCCGGCTATTTCTCGGTACTGTTTTGGCATAGCGCTACCAGCCCGTATGCCGCGGCCGCCTGCGAGAACAAGTGCAGCGGTTTTTACCATTTAATCATCAAAACTTTCTAAAATTATGACCGAAATTTCGTGTCAACCTAATGCTAAAGCTCTGCCATCTCAATCAAGGATGCTATATAGAGGTATCATGGATGAGAAGCTAATAATCGGCATGCTCACCGCCCTAAGTATTTTGCCGGTCGGTGCATATACCTTGCGGGCGGATGCAGTCAATAATCGCCTTTATTGGTTGCTATTGATTTCCTCAGCCTTGGTCTTTTCAGGGTTTACGCTTTATCGTCTCCAATTAGGATGGCAGCGAGGCCTTGCTGACTCATTGTTCGTGTGTGTTGCGGTCACACTTGTACTCTATACGTTAGCTAACCGTTGGTTTCGTGAAAGTTGGCGTTTGGCAGTCTTGTTGTCACCATACCTATTTATCATTTGCTTGTTAGCACTGCTGGCGTATGAGTCCGAGCTCCAAATTAGTGGTAATGATAGTATTGCGGTAACTCTAGACGGTTGGACTGTTGTTCACATTGTTTCCGCAGTCACAGCATATGCAACTATTACCTTAGCAGCAGTCGCAGCAGTTTCTGTACTTGTTCAAGAAAGACTGCTAAAGGCCAAAAAGGATAGTAATTGGGGAAGGCGCCTTCCGCCGGTAGCTGATTCAGAAAACATTGAGCTTATTAGTCTTTTCGTTAGTGAAGCTGTGTTAGCAGTGGGTATAGTATCAGGAATGGCTTTGCAGCTTAGTAGCAGTGGGTCGATATTAGAAGTTGATCATAAAACCTTACTAACAGTCCTCGCCTTTCTGCTCGTCGGACTTTTACTGGTTGCGCGTATGCGGATGGGCATTCGAGGTCGAAGTGCTGCCCGATATGTTTTAATCAGTTATCTCCTAATTACGCTGGGCTATCCTGGCGTAAAATGGGTGAGCAATATTCTTATTGGCTAATTGTAGCGTTTGAATTTGGCTGGCCGAGATGCTATTGCCTGCTTACTGTGCAATAATAAGGATTGCCTAAGAAATTAGCATGAGAATCGCAGATTTAACATTCGAGCCGGCGGTCATACTTGCGCCCATGTCGGGTATTAGTGATCAACCGTTCCGGCGCACCGTTCGTAAATATGGTGCTGACCTTGTGATATCAGAGATGATCGCCAGCGATGCAGTTCTGCGCGCGGTTCGTTCGGAAATTCGGAAAATGTCGACCAATTGCTCCGGAGAATTCCCAATGGCCGTCCAGCTGGCCGGTCGCGATCCCAAATTAATGGCTGAGGCAGCCAAGATTAACGAAGACCGGGGTGCTGCCATCATTGATATCAATTTCGGATGTCCGGCCCGCAAAGTAACCAACAAGGTATGTGGTTCTGCACTTATGCGAAATGAGAAACTAGCCAGCGACATTATGACAGCGGTGGTGGAGGCGGTCAGTATTCCAGTAACAATGAAAATGCGCACCGGCTGGGATGACACAAGCCGAAATGCACCGCAATTGGCGCGGATTGCAGAAGAAACGGGCATTCAAATGATAACAGTCCACGGAAGGACCCGATGCCAATTTTTTAAAGGTCATGCCGACTGGTCATTCATTCGGCAGGTAAAAGATGTTGTACAAATACCGATTATTGCCAACGGCGATATCCGAAGTCCGCAAGACGCTGAAGAGTGTCTAAAACTTTCCGGCGCTGACGGCGTGATGATTGGTAGGGCAGCGGAAGGGCGTCCCTGGTTAATAAATCAAATTAAACAGTACTTAGAAAGTGGAAAATTCGTCCCTAACCCTACGGCTGAACAGATAAAATCTACAGTTTTAAAACATTACGCAGACATATTGAGCCACTATGGTGTTGGGCTCGGGCTGCGTATCGCCAGGAAGCACCTGTGTTGGTATATTTCAGGTTTTCAGGGCGCTGCGGAATTACGAGCTAAATTAGGTCGCGAAGAAAATCCCGATACCGTAATAACACTTTTAAAAATTTTCTTTAACAAGCAGTTAGAATCAGCGTCGGCTTAAATGAGTGAAGAAGTCACCAACGTTAATATCAATACACTTTCTATAGAAGCTTTGATAGCCTTGCCCCTTCCTATTTTGTTGATCGATAATAATAACGATATTTCCTTTGCGAATCCTGCAGCTGAGGAATTTTTTCATTTAAGTATTCAGATTCTGAGCCAGCGAAACCTCCAAGACATAATTCCACCAGACAGTCCGTTGATGACGCTTGCTCATAAGGTCCGTCGTTACGGCAATAGCGTACAAGAATTCGATATCAGCTTATCTACACCAAGAACTGGGGACCGCCTGTTGACGGTTAATGCTGCTCCACTTGGCAGTGGCTTGCCATTAGTGGTGTTAGTATTGAACGAAATGACCGTGGCAAGTCGGATTGATAAATCACTTATTCACAGGGACGTTGCCAGGTCAGTTTCTGCTATGTCAGCTGTGCTAGCTCATGAAATTAAAAATCCGCTTTCTGGCGTACGCGGCGCCGCCCAACTTTTAGAACAAACGGCTGAAGATGAAGAAAGAGCACTCGCACGTCTAATAGTCGATGAAACGGATAGGATATGTCGGCTAATTGACCGAATTGAAGCCTTTTCTGATCGTCCCTCCATTGATAAGCATGCAGTGAATATCCACGAGGTCTTGGAACATGTAATCAAAATCAGCAAATCCGGATTTGCCCAATCAATCACTTTTGAGGAAATATACGATCCCTCGCTCCCGCCTGCATATGCTGATAGAGATCATCTTATCCAAGTATTTCTAAATTTAGTAAAGAATGCCGCAGAAGCCACGTCGACAATTGAGGAGGGAAGGATCACGCTTCGAACTACCTTTCAACATGGAATGCGAATTGCGGGACCTGGGCGGGATTCAAAAATAGAATTACCGCTGGTTATCTCCGTCGAAGATAACGGCGTTGGCATACCTGAAGAATTAACGCGTCAAATATTTGATCCTTTCGTAACAACAAAAAACCAAGGCGCTGGGTTAGGTTTGGCACTTGTAGCAAAACTGGTTGGCGATCATGGAGGAATGATCGATGTGAACTGCTCCAACCAGAAAACTGAATTCCAAGTCATGTTACCAATGGTGAGGAGCACGTCCCATTAGCGATAAACAATCGGTTATACTGGTCGCAGACGACGACCACGGCATTCGAACTGTACTCGGCCAGGCTCTAATGCGTCAGGGTTATGATGTACGGACTACGGGCAATGCAACGACATTATGGCGCTGGATAACTGATGGTGAAGGTGATCTCGTTGTTACAGATATTGTTTTACCAGATGAGAACGCCCTCGATCTAATTCCGCGGATTAAAAAGCTTCGTCCAGAACTACGCATCATTGCCATGAGTGCTCAGAATACATTGCTTACAGCAGTAAAAGCTGCGGAACGAGGCGCGTTCGAATATCTGCCGAAGCCATTCGATTTAAACGAACTATTTAGCCTGGTTACCAGAGCATTATCAGAACCCGCCCAAGCGTATGACGATGTTAGTCCCAGTATGGAAGGCGACGAACGGTTGCCATTGATAGGCCGTTCTCAGGCAATGCAAGAAATTTATCGTGTTCTGGCCCGTTTGATGAGCACTGACCTTACAGTCCTTATCAATGGCGAATCCGGGACAGGTAAAGAATTGGTTGCTCGTGCGCTTCATGACTATGGCAAACGCCGGAATTGTCAGTTTGTTGCTATTAACGTGGCAGCTATTCCGCAAGATCTCATAGAAAGTGAATTGTTCGGTCACGAGAAAGGCTCATTCACTGGTGCTACAAGCCGATTTTCAGGCCGTTTTGAACAAGCTGAAGGCGGTACATTATTTCTCGATGAGATAGGTGATATGCCACTGGAAGCCCAAACCCGATTATTACGAGTCTTACAAGAGAGCGAGTTTACAACGGTGGGTGGGCGTAGGGCTATAAAAGCTAATGTTCGGATTATTGCTGCGACCCATCGCGATTTATCACACCAGGTCAATTTGGGGCATTTTCGAGAAGATTTGTTTTATCGATTGAATGTTGTGCCATTGCGTCTCCCTCCCTTGCGGGAGCGTGTAGAAGATATTCCTGATCTCGTTCAGCATTTTCTTCGTAAACTTACAATTGAGGGGCTACCTCATAAATCTATGGAAAACAGTGCTTTGGAGCGTATGCAACAGCATAGATGGCCAGGGAATGTGCGTGAATTAGAAAATCTAGTCCGTCGTCTAGCCGTTCTTTACTCGCAGCAAGTAATTACTCAGGACTTGATAGAAGCGGAGCTCGCTGAAGTCATGCAATCAGAATCGAAGGACGAGCTTACAAGTTCTTCAGAAAATCTCAGCGAGGCAGTTGAACGAAATTTACATGAATATTTTAGCGCTCATCAAGGAGGTCTGCCTCCGACCGGTCTTTATGATCGCGTGTTACACGAGGTAGAACGCCCTTTAATCAGTATTTCGTTATCTTCTGTGCGAGGGAACCAAGTGAAAGCGGCCGAATTATTAGGTCTTAACCGCAATACGCTTCGCAAAAAAATCCGTGAGCTTGGAATTGCGATCGTAAAGCAACCTCGATAAACAAATACATCTGCCACTTTATTTGATATTAGACAGGCTTCAATTGCAGGCCATGATGTTGCAAATCTCGTAATTCGCTAAAGGATGCTCAATGACGGTGACACCTAGCCAATCCGACGTTCCCTCGGAAAGGGCTAATGATATGAACTCCAAGCTAAAACGCCATCTCTCTGGTCGTTGGTTCGGTATAGGATTATCGGTTTTAGCTTGCTGCTCTGTTGTCGCTACATACGCTGCTATTCGGGGTATCGCGCCATTTGGGGTTGATTCTGGCTGGGTTTCGCGACTGCTCGTTGCTGATCTAGTTCTTTTGCTTATCCTCGCTATTTTCATTGGCTGGCGTGTTGCTCTGGTATGGACTGAACGCATTCGAGGTTCGGCCGGCTCTAGACTCCATGTACGTTTAGTTATGTTATTCGGATTTATTTCAATTGTGCCGGCCATTGTGGTCGCCGGTGCAGCGGTATTGTTCTTTAAATTTGGCGTGGAGACATGGTTTAGTAGTGAAGTTAGAACCGCTCTCAATCAATCGGTCGCAGTTGCGGAAGCTTACCTAGAGGAACATAAAAATAATGTTCGCGCTGATGTATTAGCAGTCTCAAAATCTCTGAATCTGGAAGCGAATGTACTGCAAGGCAAACCAAAATTACTGAATTATGCTCTTAATATTCAATCAAGTTTACGTAGCCTGACAGAAGCAATTGTATTTATAAGCAGCACTGGGGATGTAATTGCCCGTGCTGGCCTTACTTATGTTTTAGAATTCGAAGGGATACCTCCTGAGCAGTTTAAACTCGCCCGTGAAGGCGAAGTTGCAATTCTAACAAGCAAAAATGACGATAGAGTGCGCGCCCTGGTGCGGCTTGATAATTATATTGATCACTATCTTTATGTGGGCAGGTTCGTCGATCCTAAAGTTTTAGCCCAAACAAAACGCACACGATTTTCGGTTGAACGGTTCGAAAATTTGGAGCTAAAACGAGAAAATATTGAGATTTCCTTCGCGCTACTCTTTATAGGCTTAGCTTTGATCCTGCTTCTTGCGGTATCATGGTTTGGATTAATTGTTGCCACCCAATTTTCCCGTCCCATAAGCGCCCTTATTGATGCTACCGAAAAAGTTCGCTCCGGCAATTTGAATGTCAGTGTGCCGGAAGAGACGGAAACGAAAGAACTCGGTCTCCTTAGTAGGGCTTTTAATCGTATGACCGGCGAACTACAACGCAATCAAGGTGAATTGGTTGAAGCAAACCAACAATTAGATGAACGTCGCCGCTTCACTGAAACAGTGCTATCGGGTGTTTCTGCGGGAGTAGTGGGCCTGGATCAAGATGGTCGGATTAATTTGCCTAACAGAGCTGCTTCAACTCTTACCGGACAAAATTTAGAGAATCGTATTAGCGAAGACTTTTCCGAAGTTATGCCGGAGATGGCTGAAATCTTAGTAGAGGCAAAGACTGAAACAGATGGCAGTTTTATCGAACGCCAAATTCGTATTACACGCAATCGCGAACCCAGGACATTGTTGGTTCGTATTGGAACTGAGAAGGATGGAGATACGGTGCGAGGTTATGTAGTCACATTCGACGATATTTCCGCCCTTATGTCTGCACAACGTGTAGCTGCCTGGGCAGATGTGGCCCGCCGAATTGCTCATGAGATTCGTAATCCGCTTACGCCTATTCAGCTGTCTGCTGAGCGGTTAAAACGAAAATATCTAGGCGAAATCAAGTCTGATCCCAAGACTTTCCAAACCTGCACAGACACAATCGTTCGCCATGTTGGTGATATAGGGCGTATGGTGGATGAATTTTCGAGTTTTGCACGTATGCCCGCTCCGGTCTTCAGGCCAGAGAATCTGTCAGATTTGATTGGACAATCAATATTTCTCCAACGCAATGCAAATCGTGACATCGCCTATAAATCGATTATGCCGGATGATCCTCTCTGGTTCCGATGTGATGGACGGCAAATCAGTCAAGCGATCACAAATTTGTTATTAAATGCGGCAGAAGCGATAGAAGGCAGAAACGGCAAAAATTTAGAATCTGGGATAATTCAGGTTACTCTTAACTATGAAAACAATTTTGTTAGCATTCAAATTGAAGATAATGGCAAAGGACTCCCGTCCCAGCAGCGTGATCGATTGACAGAGCCTTATTTCACGACCCGCGCGAAAGGAACTGGTCTCGGGCTTGCGATTGTTAGGAAAATCATGGAAGACCATAAGGGAAGTCTGCAGCTAACCGATTCCGAAGCTGGTGGCGCGTGTGTACGTTTGCAAATGACCGGCGAGTTAGTTTCCGGAGACGTACAAACTATTGATGATAAGCCCATTGATAACCCTGATAAACAAGGGTAGGTGCTGAGGGAATTTGTCGGGTAAGATAATAAAGATGGCGCAAGATATACTTATCGTTGACGACGAAAGCGATATTCGCTCTCTGATCGCTGGTATTCTCGAAGACGAGGGTTACGAGACCCGGGAGGCTGCGACAAGCCAAGAGGCTTTTTTATCAATTGGAAAACGCCAACCCAACTTAATCATCCTTGATGTTTGGCTGCAAGATAGTGAGTTAGACGGGCTCCAGATGCTAGAACGCATCCGAAAAGAAAATCCAGCCCAGCAAGTTTTAATGATTAGTGGGCACGCTACATTTGATATGGCTGTTAATGCTACGAAAATGGGAGCATACGATTTTCTAACTAAACCGTTTAAGACTGACGTACTCATCCATACGATCGGTCGAGCGGTTGAAGATATTCGCCTTCGCGAAGAAAATGAATCGCTGCGCGCGCGTTCAGGTAATAGGCAAGCCGAACTAACAGGATCTTCTGCGATCATGACACAATTACGAAGTGCAATAGAAAAAGTAGCTGGCACTGACAGTCGTGTCCTAATCAGTGGGCCACCGGGGAGCGGAAAAGGGGTTGTTGCATCGGTATTGCACGCACAATCCGAGCGCAAATCGGGTCCTTTTGTTGTGATGTCCTGCGCCGGGTTGGACCCAAAAGAGGTAGATCATTCGTTGTTTGGGCGGGAAGCAGATAGAGAAAAAGTGCGGCGGGTTGGCGCTTATGAAAAAGCGCATCGCGGCACACTCGTCCTCGATGAAGTAGGTGATATGCCCTTAGAGACACAGGCAAAGCTAGTTCGTGTGTTACATAAACCAGAATTTACACGTATCGAGGGCGATGCCATTGTTGATGCTGATGTCCGCGTCATCGCAACATCAAATCGCGATCTCAATCACGCCATTGAAACGGGTGAATTCCGAGAAGATCTTTTTTATCGTTTAAACGTCGTTCCTTTACAAGTTGTGCCGCTCTCAGAGCGATTGGGAGATGTGCCCGAGCTAGCTAGCGAAATCATGCAACGGTGTGCAGCATCGACAAATAGGTCTCCTAGGAAATTTTCCGCAGAAGCGTTTGCCGCATTGCAAGCACACAACTGGCCTGGAAATGTGTGGGAACTTGTGAATGTTGTTGAACGGTTGCTATTGCTTAACGATATGAATGTTACCGCGGCGATTTTGGCGACTGACGTCATGAAGGCTATCGGTAAAGGCGATAATGAAAATGCTGAAAATACTGTTGGTTTCGAATTAATGAATGTTTCACTTCGCCAAGCACGCGAGGCTTTTGAACGTCAGTACTTGAATTTTCAGTTGGCACGGTTTGATGGGAATATTAGTAAAACTGCAAAATTCGTTGGTATGGATCGTGCGGCTCTTCATAGAAAACTCAAAAGCCTCGGCCTGCACAGTGGCGATAAAACGATACGTGTGGGTTAGTTTACGGCAGGATATACGATGAATGTTATAATCTGCGGCGCAGGCCAGGTCGGTTTTAGTATTGCACGTTATCTCTCTAGCGAGGGAAACGACGTAACTGTGATCGATCAAGACCCCGAATTGATTGGAAAAATAAATGAATCGCTAGATGTTCAAGCCATGGTGGGGAATGCATCAGAGCCGAGTATGCAAGCCTCAGCTAATGCTGGCGAGGCAGACATGATTATCGCTGTGACCTATGCCGATGAGGTCAATATGGTAGCGTGCCAGGTGGCACATTCCTTGTTTAACGTACCGACAAAAATAGCGCGCATCCGGCAGCAAAGGTTTCTAGATCCACTTTGGGCTGATCTTTTCAGCCGCGATCATATGCCGATTGACGCCATCATTTCGCCAGAAGTCGAAGTAGCCAACGCTATTGCCCGGAGATTGTTGGTGCCTGGCTCGTTTGATATGATCCAGCTTGCGGAAGATAAGGTCCGCGTCATTGGTGTTCGCTGTACAGAAGATTGCCCCGTGGTGCATACGCCTTTGAGACAGCTCACCGAAATTTTTCCGGATTTAAGTGTTGTTGTGGTTGGCATCGTCCGCGATGGAGAATCCTATATCCCGACATCCCGTGATCAAATGTTACCGGGCGATGATGTGTATTTTGTTAGTGACACCAATCATGTTGACCGTGCCATGGAAATATTTGGCCACGAGGAGGCCGAAGCTCACAAGGTGGTTGTCGTTGGCGGAGGACATATTGGCACGAATCTAGCGCGAACCATCGGAGGACTGGAAGGAGTCTCTGCTAAAGTTATCGAAATGAACAAAGAGCGTGCCCACAAACTCGCCGAAACCCTACCAGAAACTACCGTACTGCAAGGGGACATATTTGATGAAGAGATATTATCGGAATCTAATATTGCATCAGCGGATATGATCGTAACCGTAACTGATGACGATGAAACAAACGTCCTCGGCGCTCTTTTGGCCAAGCAATATGGCGTTCAGCAGGCTATTGCCTTGGTCAATCGCGACAGTTACTCAAGTCTGGTGACGAAACTTGGTATCGATATTTTAGTAAATCCGCGGGCGATTACGGTCTCGCAAATTTTGCATCATATTCGTGGCCGATTTCGTGCCGTTTATTCGTTATGGGAAGGATTTGGCGAAATTATTGAAGCCGAAGTACTAGAGACATCACCACTTGTTGGCACGACATTAAAAGATCATAAGCTCCCGCGTGGTGTTATCGTTGGAAGCATTGTCCGTGATGGAGAGGTGTTGATTCCTAGAGGTGAAACTGACATACGAATTAAAGACCGCGTTATATTGCTGGCTTCCGCTGGTTCGGTACGTCAAGTTGAGAAGCTATTCGCGGTTAGCTACGAGTTCATCTAATGCCTTTATTTTAAGCTGTTGCAGGTAGCACGCTATGTCTCGATTTGTCTATGTAAACGGCCGATTTCTGCGACGCAATGATGCCTATATTGATATTGAAGATCGCGGATTTCAATTTGGCGATTCGGTATATGAAGTGATATTCGTGACTAAAGGATGTTTGGTGGACGAGCAAGGACATATCGACCGGTTAGCCTACTCTATGGGTGAGCTCGGAATGGAATTGCCAAAATCTCCTGCTACAATCTCGCTATTAATCCGTGAGTTGATACGCCTGAATGGCCTAACGGATGGCTTGGTTTACATGCAGGTGAGTAGGGGGATAGCACCTCGTGATCATTTAATTCCCAGAAACCTATCACAGACCTTCGTCATGAATACGCGTCAGGTCGACCTAACAGCAAAACCCAGTATTAATGAGGGCGTTGACGTCATTACCGTGCGAGATATCCGTTGGGGTCGTTGCGATATTAAAACAACTCAGTTACTTGCTAATTGCTTGGTCAAGTCCGAAGCGATTCACGCCGGCGCAGACGAGGCATGGATGGTTGATGAAAATAATTTTGTCACAGAAGGTAGCTCTAGCAATGCTTGGATTATTACGGATGACCAGGTTCTAGTCACCCGTCCACCGACGCACGATATCCTGAACGGTATAACTCGTCAGACAATTATCGACATTGCCATGCAAAATAATGTTGTGTTTGAAGAACGCGCATTCTCACCTGAGGAGGCAAAGAACGCTGCAGAGGCTTTTTTTACCAGCGCTACCTCTCTGGCAACGCCTGTTCTATCAATAGATGGTGTCAAAATAGGCGGCGGTGTAATCGGTCCAATTACAAAAATTTTACAAGACCAATATTTGCGATACGCCCAGCAGACTTCCCTTTAATCATTCTGTAACCGGGGCACCATGTCTCAATATAAAAAACCCGACGTCATTATATTCGACTGGGATAATACGCTCGTCGATAGTTGGCAAACTATTCATGCCGCTTTGGTTGAGACGTTCATTGCAATGGACCAGGAACCATGGTCATTCGAAAATACGAAAGTTCGAGTTCGCCATTCGCTTCGGGACTCATTTCCGAACCTTTTTGGTCAACATTGGAGGGAAGCAGAGGCTATATTTTATGCTGCCTTCGAGCGCTTACATATCGAAAATCTCCGCCCCATGCCTGAAGCCGAAATGATGCTCTCGCGTATTTCTGCTCATATCTCTGCGCTTGGAGTGGTAAGCAATAAAACCGGAAAGTTTCTGCGCAAAGAGGCCGCCCACCTGAAATGGGACCATTTCTTTTTAGAATTAATTGGTGCCGGTGATGCGAGTCGCGATAAGCCTAATCCTGCGCCGGTAAAATTATTCCTTCAAAACAATGGTTTAAGAAATGTTTCTAGTATTTGGTATGTTGGAGATGCTGATATTGACATGGAAACAGCTCGCAATAGCGGATGTTTATCCGTGTTACTTCATATAAATTGTCCAGAACAAGCAAATTTGGGCAAATTTTTGCCCGAAATTACATTATCAGGTTGCGAAGAACTGGCCGCGCTGATCGAGACGTTGTAGTCTAATGCTGTTCGAATTTGTTATCGGCTTGAACATGCCATATAGAATTCTAGATAATGAGAAATTGTTACTAGGCGGGGAAACAAAAAAAGGGGCACCATAAATGTCTTCAGATAAAAAGCAGAACCTGCAAGATGTTTTTTTGAATTCGGTTCGAAAATCGAAGATGCCGGTCACCGTGTTTCTTGTTAACGGTGTTAAGTTGCAAGGAATAATTACTTGGTTTGATAACTTCTGCGTGCTTCTGCGCCGAGATTCTCATTCGCAGCTCGTCTATAAACACGCTATTTCTCCCATCATGCCATCCCAGCCGGTCCAACTCTTTGAATCTGAAGAGGCGGAAGAAGCAAATACTGTTATAGATGAGTCCGAGGGTTAGGTCTGCTTGAACGAAAAGCGGATAAATATCCCGTCGAATGCCACTTTTTCAGTTGCACGTTCTTATATAGTCCACCCCCATTTAAAACAGCAATTTAAATCGAGCGCGCGGAATGCAGACTCTTGTCTTGATGAAGCAATTGGGCTGGCTGCGGCAATTCAATTGGAAGTCGTCGGTGCTGAAATATTTAGAATAGGGCGAATAGACGCTGCTAGATATCTTGGTAAAGGGCAGGCGGAACGTATTGGTGCTGCGCTACAGGGATTGGGAAACGTCGACTTAGTTATCCTCGATACCAGTCTTACCCCTGTACAACAGCGAAATTTAGAACAAATTTGGCATACAAAAGTAATAGACCGAACGGGACTTATACTGGAAATATTTGGTGCACGTGCGCGTACCCGAGAAGGGCGAACACAAGTCGAATTAGCCGCACTTAGCTACCAAAGATCGCGTTTGGTGCGGAGTTGGACACATTTGGAGCGGCAGCGAGGCGGTTTTGGTTTTTTGGGCGGCCCCGGAGAAAGCCAGCTCGAAATCGATAGGCGTCTAATTGATGGGCGGATGGGCAAACTCAAACGTGCTCTCGAGAAAATTCGTAAAACACGTAAGACACACCGTAGAGCGAGAAAACGCATTCCGTATGAAATCGTAGCCTTGGTGGGATATACTAACTCGGGAAAGTCAACGCTTTTTAATACATTAACTGATTCCGAGGTAACAGCACAGAACCTGCTTTTTGCAACCCTGGATCCAACTCACCGAGCCCTCAAATTACCATCGGGCCGCCAAGTCGTGCTATCAGACACAGTTGGGTTTATTTCAGACTTACCTACTGAGTTGGTTGCGGCCTTCCGTGCTACTTTAGAGGAAGTAACTGAAGCAGATATCCTTTTGCATGTGAGAGATATTGTCCATCCAGACTCAGAAGCTCAAAGGCAAGATGTGCTGCAAGTCCTAGATACTATTCAGGAATCTGATTCTGAGCCTCCCCTCGAAGTCCTTAATAAAATTGATCTGCTTTCGTCTGACCATTACGATGCACTTCAAAATAGTGTGGGTCGGAATGATCGATGCGTTGCACTTTCAGCTCTAAACGGGGATGGGTGCGATAAGTTAAAATTGTTTTTAGACGAATTATTGTCCGATATTCGTGCTTGCCATGAACTCAAAATAGAACTGGCAAACGGAGCTGCATTGGCATGGCTTTATCAAAATGGTCAGGTTCTAAAGCGGTTTGATGATCAAGAATTTGCTCATATTTCAGTTGCTTTAGATTCCAAGGATTATCAGCGCTTTGCTAAGCGATTCACTAAAGTAATTAATTTATAGAAAAAAATAAGAGTAGCGGTGTTGACAGTTTGGTTATTCCTTCCTATATGCCGGTGGCACTCAACGATAGAGAGTGCTAACAGGGTAATTTATCATAACTTTTGATATTTGTAGGAGAAAGCCTCATGAAATTAAGGCCGCTGCATGATCGTCTTTTGATCCGTCCCTTGGACGCTGAAGAAAAGACTGCTGGTGGGATCATCATTCCGGACACGGCAAAAGAGAAGCCGATGGAAGGCGAAATTGTTGCCGCCGGTTCCGGCACCAAAGGCGACGACGGAAAAGTCACACCGCTCGATGTTAAAAAGGGTGATCGCGTTTTGTACGGCAAATGGTCCGGCACCGAAGTGAAAGTAGATGGTGAAGATCTTTTGATCGTTCGCGAGTCCGACGTAATGGGCATCATTGAATAAAGCTCTCATAGAAAAGGTACAAAGAAATGGCAGCTAAAGAAGTTAAGTTTTCAGACGACGCACGTACACGCATGATTGCGGGCGTCGACATCTTGGCGGATTCAGTCAAGGTGACGCTTGGTCCGAAAGGTCGTAACGTTGTGCTCGACAAAGCATTTGGTGCTCCGCGTGTGACCAAGGATGGCGTGACCGTCGCTAAGGAAATCGAGCTGAAAGACAAGTTCGAGAACATGGGCGCTCAAATGGTTCGTGAAGTTGCGTCCAAGACCAACGACATCGCCGGTGACGGCACAACCACTGCAACAGTTTTGGCTCAAGCTATCGTTCGCGAAGGCTCGAAGGCCGTTGCGGCAGGCATGAACCCCATGGACCTCAAGCGTGGCGTAGATATGGCTGTTGATGCCGTTCTTGCCTCGATTGGGAAAAGTGCCAAGAAAGTCAAGACAAACGAAGAGATCGCCCAGGTAGGCACGATTTCAGCGAATGGTGATGCCGATGTAGGTCGTATGATTTCTCAAGCGATGGAAAAAGTTGGCAACGAAGGCGTGATCACAGTAGAAGAGGCCAAAGGTCTTGAGACTGAGCTCGACGTGGTCGAAGGTATGCAGTTTGATCGCGGATATCTTTCGCCATATTTCATCACTAACGCGGAAAAGATGATCTGCGAGATGGAAAATCCCTACATTCTGCTTCACGAGTCCAAGCTTTCCAGCCTGCAGGCCATGTTGCCGGTATTGGAATCAGTTGTTCAGTCAACGCGTCCGCTGTTGATCATTGCAGAAGACGTAGAAGGCGAAGCTCTCGCAACTTTGGTTGTTAATAAACTCCGTGGTGGCCTCAAAGTGGCAGCTGTTAAAGCACCAGGTTTCGGCGATCGCCGGAAAGCCATGTTGCAAGACATTGCGATTTTGACTGGTGGCCAGGTGGTTTCCGAAGACCTCGGCATTAAGCTTGAGAATGTGACCCTCGATATGATGGGCAGTGCCAAGCGCGTGTCCATCGACAAGGATAATACAACTATCGTCGAGGGTTCAGGGAAAAAGGCCGATATTGCTGGTCGTTGCAACCAAATCCGCGCTCAAGTAGAGGAAACAACTTCTGATTATGATCGTGAAAAACTGCAAGAACGTCTGGCGAAACTAGCTGGCGGCGTAGCGGTTATCCGTGTAGGCGGCGCGACTGAAGTTGAAGTGAAAGAGAAGAAAGATCGTGTAGATGATGCTATGCATGCTACGCGTGCTGCTGTGGAAGAAGGTATCGTCGCCGGTGGTGGTGTTGCTCTTCTGAAAGCTCTTAGTGCTCTCAATAGTGTAAAGCCCGAGGACGACGACCAACGCGTTGGCGTGGAAATCGTTCGTCGCGCTATTACCTTCCCGGCACGTCAAATCGCTGAAAATGCGGGCGAAGACGGAGCGGTCGTGGTTGGTAAAATACTTGAAGCTAAGGGCGCTAACCAAGGCTTCGATGCTCAAAGCGGCAAATATGTAGACATGGTTGCCAAGGGCATCATCGATCCAGCTAAAGTGGTGCGCACTGCACTTCAGGATGCTGCATCAGTTGCCGGACTTCTAATCACAACTGAAGCAATGGTTGCTGAGAAGCCTGAACCTGCCAGCGGTGGCGCCCCTGCAATGCCTGATATGGGCGGTATGGGCGGCATGGGCGGTATGGGCGGCATGATGTAGCCTTCACGCTCAAATTCGAGTATCAAAGGGCCGCACGCTTGATTGTGCGGCCCTTTTTTTATGGAAACTCTGTGTCCCTTCCAGACTTACAAAAAATTGCTAAAATCATTGAATCAGTTGCTGCGACGGAAATTGTTCCGCGATTTGGCGAACTGCAAATCAGTGATATCACCGAAAAGCGCCCAGGAGATGCGGGTAATCTTGTAACTACAGCGGACTTGGAGGCAGAGAAAGCCCTCACTCATCGATTGGAAGACGCTTTGCCAGGCTCTGTTGCCATCGGCGAAGAAGCAATTGAAGCAGATCCGAACATGTTAAATACACTCGATGGTGATTCTCCGGTTTGGCTAATCGATCCTGTAGACGGTACATCGAATTTTGCCTCTGGAAGAGAACCATTCGTAGTTCTCGTCAGCTTAATCATTAATAGAGAGACTATCGCTGGCTGGATATACGTACCCATGGAAAACCGGATGGCCGTAGTTTCAAAGGGAGATGGTGCCTTTTGCAATGGCGAACGCATGCAGGTAGCCCCATCAGATCCATTCGAGGAAGCCTTCGGTTCAGCTCATGCAAGCGGTTGGGGGCGTGAATATCGTGAATTGGTGCGCCCCAAGTTTGCGCGCTTTGGTAAAATGATCAATTATCACTGCGCCGGATATGATTTTCTCCAATTAGCGAGCGGAAATAAGCACTTTTCGCTTTATCGTGCATTATTCCCCTGGGATCATGCCGCAGGCGTGCTGATGCACAAGGAAGCGGGCGGCTATATGGCGTTGCTGGGAAACGAGGTTTATAGCGGCGGAGATACGGTTCGGGGACTACTAGCGACCCCCGATGAAACGTTTTGGACGGAAATAGTGGCCTATCTAAAGCCAATTTGACGCGTTGTCCGTAGCCCTGCGGATCGCTAAAATAAAAAGCATTTGCTTCAACATGCTAGCTTTCCAAGGGGAATTCAATGAGTAACGTCGCATTTATCGGCCTCGGCGTCATGGGCTATCCAATGGCGGGACATTTGCAAAAAGCTGGTCACAGCTTAACGGTCTTTAATCGAACCACTGAAAAAGCCGAAAAATGGGTGGCCGAATTTGCGGGTCAGGTAGCAAAATCGCCCAAAAAGGCCGCCTGTGACGCTGACTTCGTATTCTCCTGCGTGGGCAATGATGATGATGTCCGCAGTGTGTTAATGGATGATGACGGCGCACTAGCCGGAATGAAAAGCGGAAGTGTGCTTGTAGACAACACTACCGCCTCTGCGGATCTAGCCCGGGAACTCCATGCAGCAGCAAAAAAAACCGGAATTGGTTTCATCGACGCGCCAGTATCGGGAGGACAAGCGGGGGCTGAGAACGGAATTTTGACTGTTATGTGTGGCGGTGATGCCGATATTTTTGCGGCTGCGGAACCTGTGATCGATAGCTACGCGCGTCAAGTTACGCTAATTGGACCTTCGGGGAGTGGTCAACTCACAAAAATGGTCAATCAAATCTGCATTGCTGGGTTGGTTCAAGGTCTGGCAGAGGGCATGAATTTCGGCTTGAAAGCTGGTATCGATATGGAAAAGGTCATCGATACTATTTCGAAAGGGGCTGCCGGATCGTGGCAAATGGAAAATCGTGCCGCGACCATGTGTAAGGATGAATTTAATTTTGGTTTTGCTGTCGATTGGATGCGCAAAGACCTGGATATTGCGTTGAAAGAGGCTACATCAAATGGGGCTCGATTGCCGGTGACCGCATTGGTAGATCAATTTTACGCGGCGGTCCAAGAACGTGGCGGCAATCGTTGGGACACATCTAGCTTGATGCACTTGCTAAGTAATAAGTAATTAGCGGGACTTAGGATTTTATCTTTGCATCCTGCCAAAGAGCCTCCATACGTTCTAAACTTACCTTCTCAGGTCGTTCCTCAGTCTCATTAAGTCTTCGCTCTACATACTGAAAACGATCAATGAATTTCTGATTGGTGCGTTTCAGAGCATGTTCTGGGTCTAGCTTAAAATGCCGGGCTAGATTAGCAATGGTGAATAGTAGGTCACCAATTTCGTCTTCAATACGGTCAAGTGACGTGTTATCGGTAATTTCTGCTTTCACTTCTGCCAGTTCTTCATCAATTTTTGCTAGCACCTGCTCTGTCTTAGGCCAATCAAACCCAACGCGTGCAGCACGTTTGGTCAGTTTCTCAGCACGCATCAATGATGGTAGGTTTACGGGTATATCTTCTAAAACGCTCACTAATCGACCTTCTTTTTCAGCCTTTTTACGACGCTCCTGCTCTTTATGAGCTTCCCAATTTGCTGTCTGTGCTTCGGCATCTTCAAAGCTAATGTCAGAAAATACATGGGGATGTCGCCGAACCATCTTTTCTATAATAGTTTCAACTACATCATTAAAGCTGAAATCGTTGTCTTCTTCGGCAATCCGTGCATGGAACACCACTTGAAATAATAGGTCACCCAATTCTGACTTCAGAGCCTTAATATCCTTTCGGTCAATTGCATCCGCGACCTCATATGCTTCTTCAATTGTGTAAGGGGCTATGGTTTCGTAATTTTGCTGGCGATCCCAGGGGCAACCATTTTCCGGATCACGTAAACGCTCCATAACAGCGAGTAATTCTTCAATTTTCGTGGCCATGTTGAAATTTATCCATGCATACAGTCACTCAAACTATGGCGCTCCGGATGAAACTTCCACTCAATTTGTTGAAGTTAAGTCTACAATCTGTGGAGAACACTTCTATTGCCAAAACAACCTAATTCATGATTATCTACTAGCAGATAAAAAAAATAATATTAGTACCGGAACATGGAGGCGGAAATGGCGACAGCAAACGCGCAAAACCGCTGGCGATCAAAGAATCGTTTTGTAAAGTCACAGTTGAACGTAATGGCCCGTCGATTGGTCCATGACGACCTAGTAGAAATCGCTGGGCGCTATAGATTGCGCGGAAAAGGCGAGGCAGTGGGCTTTTCGTCTTTCATAACCAAAGGACTTATGCAGTACGCTGACCACAATACCGAAGCACGCCGTTTGTTAGAGCTTTTTCGCGATGCTTATCAACGCGATAGGGACATATATAGCTGACAACTAATCTACTACGTTAGTTAGCATTTATCCGTCCTGCGCTTTATCTCATTCAAACTTTTAGCTACTCCGCTGGCGGCCTAATACTTTTTAACCAATAGAAATTGTTCAGTTCGACCGATGCCCATAAGCCCCTCCTTCTTCTGGCCGTCTTCTAGTTCGTAGAGTTTTAGGGTAGGAAAAACAAAAGCTCGTTAATAAGGATCCCAAGAAAGATGACCAACAACCAAACGGCTTGGCCAAGTGAAATATTTGATGTGCTCCGACGCCAAGAAATAGACCTGGTTTGCCATGTACCAGATGCCGGTCATGCACGGCTAATCGAGATGTGCGAAACGGATAATAGAATCGACGCCATCACCTGCACCAGCGAGGAAGAAGGCATTCATATGCTGTCTGGGGCATGGCTGGGAGGCCGCAAAGGTGCAATGCTGCTTCAGTCCAGCGGTGTTGGAAATATCATCAATGCGCTAGCGATGCCTAACACCTGTCGCATTCCAATTTTGGTGATCGTAACGATGAGGGGAGAATATGGTGAGTTTAACCCCTGGCAAGTACCCATGGGGCAGGGGACGCCGGGTTGTCTTGAGGAAATGGGTATGCGTCTGCACCGTGCAGAAACACCGGAACAAGTGGCGCCAGCGGTTGAAAATATGGCGCGGCTTGCATTCGATTCACAGCAAATGTGTGGCGTGCTGCTATCACAGAAATTGCTCGGCGCAAAAGACTTCAGGGAGTTAGCGAAATGAGTAAGGAAATCACCCGACGCGCTTTCGTAAAATCCATCCTCGACGACCGCCCCGAGAACCTTGCAGTGGTCGCCGGCCTAGGATCGCCATGCTGGGATACTGCCGCTGCTGGTGACGACCCGAAAAACATGTATGTCTGGGGTGCGATGGGGGGTGCGGCCATGATTGGCTATGGCGTAGCCCAAGCCCAGAAAGGTCGCCGCATTCTTGTTATTACGGGCGACGGGGAAATGATGATGGGAATGGGTGCATTTTCAACAATTGCTTGGCACCCGGTTCCGAATTTAGCAATTCTCGTGCTTGATAATGGTAGGTT
>MDTE01015479.1_pt1 | contig 39257 bp, 26 predicted proteins | sample 811231 | NCBI WGS metagenome assembly MDTE01 (sample SAMN05326651, study PRJNA326480) | marine metagenome | isolation source: seawater | place: Indian Ocean: Red Sea | collected 2010 | reverse complement strand
CAGTGGTCTTCGCCGAGGCGACCAGTTACGCCGTCATCGGAGACGACACCGTCTTCGGCCACCATGGTGCCGTAGCGAACACGACCCACTTCGAGTTTCTGCCACTTGTTCACGTAAACCAGCTCTAGGAGCTTCGGCACGTCGGCACCGCGGAGGTCCAGCTTGCCGAGCGGCGTCACGTCTATCAGTCCGACATTCGAGCGCACATTGGTGGCTTCGGCCATGGCATCGCCGTAGTGGTCCGGGCGGACCCACTGCCCGGCGAGGAGAGGCGCGGCACCGTGTGCCTCGTGCCAGTCTTGCAGGGCAGAACGACGCACGGGCTCGTGGATTCGACCTGCGAGGGCACCGAGCGAGACCGGTGCGTATGGGGGCCGCCAGACGGTGGTGCCGACATCGGCCATGGCTACTTGATTTGCGTCGGCTAGCACGGCAGCCGCGTTCACCGTCTCGAGCTTGCCTTGGGCCGGACCCATAGTCACGGTGGTGTACCGCTTCATGAGTTCTATGGAGTCGAAGCCCTCCTTGGAGGCCTGGACGAGGTCCTTGGATGACACATCTTCGGAGAAGTCGACCATGCCGTGTGTGGAACTGCGATAGCACTCCGGGTGGGGGTCTTGTGCCAGCGGCGTCCGGTTATCGGCCATTTCGGCGGGTTTCTCCCATGTCGGGGCATTGGCCCGAGCCGTCTGGTTGACGCGGTCGTAACGGCGACGCAGCGCACGGTTGGCGGCGAGTGCGCCAGTGGCTCGCCCATGGGCCTCCAGTTCGTCGGTTGAACCATCGCCCTCGATGCCACCGGTGGCCAAAACGTTCGTCGGTAGTTCTCCCGACGAGAAATACCGAGCGGAAGACGGGTTGTAGACGGGGCGGTCACCGGCCATGTTGAGAAGCGACGTCGGGGCGGTCCACCCAGTAGCCGTGACCACGGTGTCGGCGCTGATTGTTCGGCCGTCGGTAGTGGTCACCTTGGAGACGCGGCTTCTGCCCTCGACTGACACGATGCCCTCGCCCTTGCGGGCATCGAGAACAGCGATGACCTGAACGCCGGCTCGCTCAAGATCGGTTACTGCGGCGTCGCCCTCCTCGTTGGCGGACATGACCACTGCACTTTGCCCCGGCTTGACTCCGAACAGGTTGACCAGGCGACGAACAGCGCCGGCCAGAAGCACGCCAGGGGTGTCGTTGCCGGCAAATACGTAGGGCCGCTCGATAAGCCCTGGGGCCACAACCAGCACTCCGGCACGGGCCTTCACGAGGCGCTCGGGGGCGATGTGGTGGCTCCTCTGGTTTATGGCAATCCAGTTGTGGTCGTAACGACCAGTGACCGTTGAGTCGACGAGGACTTCTACGTTCGGGTGTGCTTCGCAGGATGCGGCCAACTCGGCAGCCTTAGAGCGTTGGTCGGCGTCGCCCCAGCGGAGGTGGCCACCGAGTTCCGTGTAGTGCTCGACCAGCATCACCTGTGCACCCGCGTCGGCGGCCGCCAACGCGGCACCCATACCGGCTGGACCTCCGCCGGCAACGAGCACGTCGGGATGTGCGTATCGCTTGTCGTAGGCGCCGTGCGAGCTGGTCTTCCAATGGATCTCGCCGCCCGGGGCGAACTTACGCAGGACCTTCTGGTAGAGCGGCCAGAGGAATTGCGGTCGCATGAAGGTCTTGTAGTAGAAGCCCGAGGAAAGGAAGCGGCCGACCAACTGATTCGCTGCCGCTATGTCAAATTTGAGGCTGGGCCATACGTTCTGAGTGGAGACCACCATCCCGGCCTGGAGCTTGCGACTGCCGGCCCGAACGTTCGGCTCGTCGCCTACCTGCAGAAATAAGTTTGGGTCCCAGTAGTCGGCGGTCATGATGCCGCGCATGCGGTGGTACTTCATGGAACGGCCGAATACAGCGACGCCGTTGGCGGCGAGCGCCGAGGCGATGGTGTCGCCCTCAAAGCCGCTCATTGCCTTGCCATTCCAGGTGAATGAGAGGCTCTTGGACCGGTCGATGACCTCGCCAGGCTGAGCGGGAAGTCGGTTGTTCATGACGCCTCCTGACCACGGATCTCGTTGGTGGCCGTGTTGCGTTCGATGGTGAAGTAACGGCGGCAGCCTCCCCGGCAGTACCAGGTCTCAGTGACCCAGTCAGCCGGGTTGTGCCTCATGTAGAGGTACTCCCGCCACTCGCGCAGCGAGCAGGTGGCGGGGTCGGGGCGAGAGACGACTTCTCCCGCCGGGCGAAGGTCGCCAGAATTCCGAGGACCACAGTTAGGACAGGGAACAACGATCATCAGTGACCCACCGCCGCAGCGCCCTTTTCACCAACGAGGTCTCCCTCGGTGAAGCGCTCGATGCCGAAGGCTGCGATCAGATCCGCGTTGCGGCCGGTGGCGATCGTCTCAGCCATGGTTTCACCGGCTACCGGGCCTGCCTTGAATCCGTAGGTTCCCCATCCAACATCGACGAGGTAGCCCTCGACGGGAGTGTTGCCCATCACTGGGGAGTAGTCCGGAGTCATGTCGCAGAGCCCCGACCATTGGCGCAATAGGCGCATCTTGGAGATACCGGGCATGAGCTCGAGGACGTGTCCGGCCAGCTCCTCGGTGAATTCGAGGGTGCCGTTGACCCGATAGGTGCCAACTGGGTCAACCGACGCGCCGAACACGAGTTCTCCGCGGTCGGTCTGACTCACGTAGACATGAAGCGATCCTGATACGACGACCGTTGGCAGGAAGACCTTGCAGGGCTCGGTGACCGCAGCCTGCAGCGGGTGGGTGGTGATTGGCAGCGGGACTCCGGCCATGTTGGAGATCAGCGATGCCCACCCTGCCGTGCAGTTGACGACGATGGGGGCGCTGACATCGCCGCGACTGGTCTTGACGCCGGCGACTTTGCCGCCGGCACCTTTGCCGTCAGGACCGGAACCGCCATTGACGATTATGTCGAGAACCTCGGTCTCCTGGAGAATGTGGATGTCGTGCACGTCTGCACCGCGGGCGTAGCCCCACACCACCGCGTCATGGCGGACGATGCCGCCCGGCGGGTGGTGTAGCGCGCCGAGGATCGGATACCGGGTGCTCGGTGAGACGTCAAGGCTGGGAGCGGCCTTCCGAACCTCCTCAGGGCCTATGACCGAGGAGTTGATTCCCTGAAGCTTGTTGACCTCGGCCCGCCAGTGCATAGTGCGCAGCGCGGAGTCGGTATGGGCCAGGGTCAGGTGCCCTCGTCTGGAGAACATGACATTTAGGTTCAGGTCGGCGGCCATGGTGCTGTACAGGTCTAGGCCCCGGTCGTAGAAAGCCACGCCCTCTGGTGTGAGGTAGTTGGAGCGCACGATGGCCGTATTGCGGCCCGAACCGCCACCGCCGATGTAGCCCTTATCGACTACCGCAACGTTGTTGATGCCGTGGTTTTCAGCCAGGTAGTACGCGGTGGCAAGCCCATGGAGGCCACCACCAATAATTACTACGTCGTACGACGTGCGCATCTCGGGTCGTCGCCACATTCGTGGCCAGTCGCCCCGTGTCAGGCCGTGCTTAATTAGCGCCCCGGCGGAGTATTTCGGGGGTCGTTTCCCCATGAGCTTGGTTGCCTCTCTTAGTTGTCGACGCCGCGCCACGGAAGTGGGTTTACTCCGGTGCCGTAGAGCGATTGATTATCGGAATCGTCACCGTCGGGGACCCTGTGGACTCCGGTGAACCGGTCCGCGAGCATGTTGTGAAAACGATGAAGCGGTTCCTCGAAGCGCGGTGAAAGGCGACCCGGCGTGTAGCCGCCGGATTTCAAACCTCGCTGGCCGCGCTCGACAATTTCGATGTCTTGACTGTTGACGTCAATCCAGAAGTCTCGGGTGGTTGCGAAGGCATCGTCGGCCACGTAATCACTGGAGGGCGGCAGTAGCCAGGTGCAGCTCTCTCTAGTGAGGTCAGGCTCTAGGGGGTCGAGACGCATGACGAGGACGTGGTTGGGAAGCACGCTCAGTAGAACGTTGGGAAAGAGGGCAATAAAGCGGCCACTTGTTCGGTCCGAATCGCTCAGGCCGTTTGCGGGTGGCATGGCGTCCCAGTCGCCTCGTTCGTCGGTGGAGACCGGTGTCGTGGTCTGTCCGCAGTACATCCCGACGCCTTGGTAACGGTAGTGGTCTTGTACACGGGAGACCTTCGATAGCTCCGGGTGGACCCACGGAAGGTGGTAGTACTCCTGAAAGTTCTCGCTGAGCAGCTTCCAATTGGCCCGAATTTCGAAGGTTTGGTTGTGGTGGCTGCGCCATTCGGAAAGTTCGTAGCCAGCAAGCCGGTCATCCAGGTCGCCGAACCATTCGGCCACTGGCGGGGTATCCGAAGAGAGGCAGACGAAGAGAAGGCATTGCCAAGAAGCGACGCGAATCGGAGTAAGCCCGTAATCAATTGGGTCAAAGCCTTCGATACCGGCTTCTGTGAAGTGCGGGGTAGCGACTAGATCGCCATCGCGGTTGTAGGCCCAGCGGTGGTAAGGGCAGTGGATAGTGGAGTTGATCGTGCAGTCGACTTCCAATAGCCGTGTGCCGCGGTGTCGACATGCATTTAGGAAGGCCCGCAAGTTGCCTTCTGTGTTGCGCCAGACAATTACCGACCGGCCACCGACATTGCGAACTATGGCGCTGCCGGCTGCCTCGAGTTCGTCGCGCAGGCCAACGCAGACCCAGGAAGTGGCAAAGACACGTTCTTGTTCCTCAAAAAAAAAGTCAGGGTCGATATAGCAATCGGCCGGAAGGGCGTGAGCCTCGTGGATCGGACGGCGACTACCAATCCAGGCGTCCTCGATCGCCCACTGCGACTCAGGGACGACATGAAGTGTGTCAAGAGACATCGGGCAGTTATTCCATTCTGGCGCGATTACCGGCGTGCACCTATGCAAAGTGGCGCTGCGATACGAGGACGGTAGGCCCGGTTTCACCCCGTGTAAAGGATGGGTACTCTCATGGGACCATGAATCAGATCGCGAGCCGATCGGCCTCCAAGGCTGGACTTGGATTAGGCGAGCTTCCGTCCATTCAGGGACTCAACACCTTCGCAATAGTCGCGAGACACGACAGCTTTTCTAGTGCAGCTGAGGAACTCGAGATTGGCCAGTCGGCGGTCAGCCACGCCATTCGCCAACTTGAACGCTGGTTCGGCCGTCCGTTGTTCGAGCGCGACCACCGCGGGATCCGCCTAACCGAGGCGGGACGGATCTTGGCTGACGGAGTCGGAGCCGGCCTAACGCGAGTCCATCAGGCGGTTCGTGATGTCCAGCACCTCCACGACGATGGAACGGAGGTGATCACCATCTCTGTGTCCACAGCAACGGCTAGTAATTGGTTGATCCCGCGTCTCGCTAGCTTCAAGAGGGCCTATCCAGAGATCGACGTCCGGTGCGTCACCACAGACTCCGATCGGAACTTCGACACTGGCTCGGTGGATTTGTTCGTGCCGGTCGGGCGAGCTCGTTGGCCAGGCTGCCAACGGTGGCCTCTCATGTCTGAGACCGTTTATCCGGTGTGCAGTCCCGGTTACGCGAGTTCGGTTGGCTCGATTCCGTGGACCCTAGGCCAGCTTCTGGGAGCTAATCTCCTGACTCTTCAGGAGAGGCACCGCACACGTATGCGCTGGTCAGAATGGTTTCGCGCCGTGGGAGCTGCGTCTCCGGAGGGGGAGGAACAGGGGATCACGAACGACTACACCGTCCTACTTCATGCCGCTATGGAGGGTCAGGGCGTGGGACTCGGGTGGCACCACCTTGTTGACGACCTTGTCCAACAGGGGAGACTGCTTCGACCAGTAGAAGAGGAGGTGACCACATCGGAGCCTCTCTGGTTGAATGCACCACCGGGCCGGGCTCTCACCTCGGCCGCTGAGGTCTTCCGTGACTGGCTTCTTGTCCGCGTCTGACTATTCGGCGGTCAGGCCTCTAATCGAAGGTTTTTGGCGCCTAGGGTGGGGACGATGTCTGAGCTGCACGTCGTTGATCACCCGCTGGTAGCCCACAAACTGACCCAGATGCGCCGGGTCGAAACGCCTAGTGAGCGATTTCGGCAGTTACTCACCGAAACCAGCCTGCTCCTCACCTACGAGGTCACACGGGAACTTCCCCTAGTTGACGTTCGAGTGACCACACCCTTGACCGAGTCCGACCAGCCGGAACTTTTAGACGAACCGGTGGTTGTGTCGATCCTTCGGGCAGGCAACGGTCTTCTGGATGGGGTATTGCGTGTCATTCCCTCGGCTCGAGTCGGACATGTTGGCCTCTACAGGGACCATGAAACGCTCGAGGCAGTCGAGTACTACTGCAAGCTTCCACCCGTTCAGAATCGGATGGTCATCGTGGTCGACCCAATGCTCGCGACAGGCAATTCTGCTTCAGCTGCCCTCGAGGTGGTGAAAAGGGGCAGGCCTGCGGCTATCCGGTTCCTCTGTCTACTAGCCGCTCCCGAGGGGATTGCGGCGCTGCATGCAACTCACCCGGACGTCGCCATATGGACGGCTTCAGTCGATGAGTGTCTAAATGATCGTGGCTACATCGTGCCCGGCCTAGGTGACGCAGGTGATCGGATCTTTGGCACGACATAAGCAACGCCCCGGTCGTCTGATGCTTGCGATCTTCGGCCTTGGTCTCATTTCAGCAACGTGGCACGCTCCTGCGTCCGCGGCTGAAGTTACACCTGTTGATGTTGTCGACAACGGCGTTGTTTTCCTGACATTCGACGACGGACCGGACCAGCAACTCACTCCAATTCTCCTCGATTTACTGGACCGCCACGGCGTTCGTGCCACCTTCTTTCCGGTGGGCAGAAACCTTGAGCCCCGCTGGGGCAGTGACCAGGTGCAAGACCTTCTTAACCGTGGCCACGCAATAGGCAATCACTCCACTCACCACCGGCACCTCACCAGAGATCATCCATGGAAGGTGGCAGCGGACCTTGACGTAGCTTCCAACTTGTTGCGCTCTCGGACTGGTTTTCGACCCAGTTGCTTCCGCGCTCCCTATGGCGACCGAAACGCAATGGTGGATGAAGTGGCTCAATCACTAGGAATGGCCCATGTCGGTTGGACAGCCGATCCTCAAGAATGGCGGAATCCACCTGTTCCTCTGGTAATCGACTATCTGACTAGGGAACGACACGATGGGGCGATCATCCTCCTTCATGATCGAAAGTGGATGGCATTACAGATCGTCGATCAGCTCATCCCGGCTTTTAAAGCGGACGGCTGGAGGTTCGAAATAGTCTCGGAGTGTCGACCTGCAGACGAGCGTGAGGCGCGGATGTCCACGAGAGAACCCGGCGAGGTTCCAGTCGGTCGAATTGAGGCTGTGGCCCAGACTGACAGCGGAATAATGATTGCTGGTTGGGCTTACGATGCCGACAAGCCCGCCGGCGGCCTAGTTATCCGTGCTGTGCTAGATGGTGAGAATGTTATTGACCTGGCAACGACTGGTAGTGACCACGGCTTCCTAGTCCTCGTCGAGACTGCGGTCGAGCTCCCACTCTGCCTATGGGCAGTGGATGCAGGGACACGCCGTCATGACAGCACCCTCGGCTGTCATAACCCTGGTCCAATTCCTGACTGGGAACCCCCGAATCTCGTCGGCTGAGCTCAAACGCTATCTAACTCTGGTCCTACCATTTCAACGTGATGACTCCGAAGCCACTGGATCAATACCCGGGTGTTTGGCCTGATGGGCCCCCAGTAGACGAAGCGGCGCGACTGCTGCGCCGGCAAAAGCAGTTGGCTAGGGCAATGCAAGCGGTAGTCACAGTGGACATCGGACCACGCCCAAAGATCGACTCGGGCCCAGCCATTCATGCAGCGAATCATCGGAGCCTCGCTGACTTGCTTCTCTCAGCTAGTACGTTTAGTTCCTGGGGTTGGCCGATTAGGCCGCTAGTAGCGGCTTCCTACTTTGAAACACCTCTGGTGGGCCAACTGCTAAAGGCGCTCCGGTGTATACCGGTGGATGGACCTGAGGCCCTTGACCGTGCCGCGGAAGAGCTGGCAAAGGGTTGGTCTATAGCCATCATGCCTGAAGGCCGGGTCGTCCCGGAAGAGGAGTGGGCTGAGACAGGAGTCGGACGTGCACACTCAGGCATCGGCCGCTTGGCGATAGACACCGGACTTCCCGTGGTGGCCAACGGCGCGAGTGGAACTGAGCGGTTTTGGCCCAGAGGCCGGCCAATGCCCAAGATCCAGCCTTGGCGACGCGAGCGTCTAATACTTCGAAGCGAAGTGCTCGGCGTGATGACCGAGGGACGGTCCCGAGAGGTGACGGAGTCGATAATGGCGGCCATCGCACGGTGTGTAAACACTGCTGATCGGCTCGCCGGTCGAGTTGCCTAACCCGGTGACACTTCCCCGGGAAGAGTTGTGGTCGGGTCTGGGGGCAAAGTGACTGTTGGTCAGACGCAACCAAGGGCAGGAAACAGCCGCGTCACGTCACTTCGATCGCTGATTGGGCACTGTGCCGGTCCCTGAAGGTCGGTTACCAGAGCCCTGCCGCCATTCCGGCTGCCAGGGTGGCACCCAGTTCTCTTGCAGCCTCAAAGTCAGCGGCGACGAGGTCTCCTGTGACCACTAACGGCTTCACCACGGGTCTCCACTCCAGCCCAGCCGTTAATGGTTGCACGGCTGCTACGGCCGCTGAGCCATCACCGCCAGCCTTGACGACTAAGCCGTAGGGCCGTCCTCGGGTGTGTTCCAGACAGGGATAGTAGGTGCGATCAAAGAAGTCCTTAAGAGCTCCGGACATATACCCAAAGTACTCGGGAGTTCCAAGTAGGTAGCCGTTGGCGGACAGTACGTCGTCCGCACCAGCGTCGAGGGCTGAAAGAACACGTACGTCAATCTCCACGCCAGTCGATTCAGCGATTGCAGGATCCGCTGCGCCTTCGACAGCCGCTTCCACCAATCGAGACGTGCTGCCCGAGGCCGAGTGGTAGACGACGGCTAGTCGGGGCAAGGATCCTCCTCAGAAGTGGTAGGGGAAGCTGGAGTAGTCCTGGGGCCGCTTCTCGAGGAAGGCGTCACGGCCCTCGATTGCCTCGTCGCTGGAGTAAGCAAGCCGAGTGGTTTCACCAGCGAAGATCTGCTGGCCGATTAGTCCATCATCGATCAGATTGAAGGCGAATTTAAGCATCCGTTGGGCGGTTGGGCTCTTTGCATTGATGGTGGCAGCCCATTCAAGTGCAGCTGTCTCAAGGAAGTCGTGGTCGACAACGCTATTGACGGCGCCCATGGCATACATAGTCTCTGCGTCGTACTCGTTGCCGAGAAAAAAGATTTCTCGAGCGAACTTCTGTCCGACCTGTCTGGCCAGGTAGGCCGAGCCGAAGCCGCCATCGAAGCTGGCAACGTCGGCGTCCGTCTGCTTGAAACGGGCGTGTTCGCGGCTGGCCAGGGTGAGGTCAGCAACTACGTGAAGACTGTGTCCACCGCCGGCTGCCCAGCCTGGTACCACGGCTATTACTACCTTGGGCATGAACCGGATAAGCCGCTGAACCTCGAGGATATGAAGCCGGCCAGTCCTAGCTGGATCGACAGTCTCGGCGGTCTCGCCCTCCGCATACTGGTATCCGTCGTTTCCGCGAATCCTCTGATCTCCCCCTGAGCAGAATGCCCAAACACCATCGCGGGGCGATGGGCCGTTGCCGGTCAGGAGGACAGTTCCGATGTCGGAAGACATTCGCGCATGGTCAAGAACCTGATAGAGCTCGTCAACGGTGTGGGGGCGGAAGGCATTACGCACCTCGGGTCTGTCAAAGGCCACCCTCACAGTGCCTTGGTCGACTGACCGGTGGTAGGTGATGTCGGTTAGATCGAATCCTGGTACGACCTCCCAGCGGTCCGGATCGAAGATTTCCGAGACCAGCCTTTCCGGCGGTACGTCGATAGGGGAGTTGGTCATGAGGCCGGATCATACGACTGGTATCCGGCTCACAGGTAGTGGCTACCGGCGATCTGGTCACCGTTGCTGTTCGACCCATAGTGGCCACCAGTCCCCAGCCCGTTTGGCAGAAGTCGCTTCAGATTGGCTGCTGTGCCAGCGACGACACAAAGCGCTTTGGCAGGCCCCATGGCGATGAGGTCTTCGTAGGAAGCAGATTTCATCGCCTGTATCCCCGGTGCGATCCAGGTGTCATCTTGGGTCCGGGTCGGATCGAACCCCGTGATGATCGCCATGCCGGTAGGTCCGACATCAAGTGTTGTCACCATGAGGTCGGGACGATGGCGACGCAGTAGGACCACCATCTTCCAGACGTCTCCACTCCAAACCGCAGTTGTTCGCTGGCGGGTCGAGGTCCTGGCACTAATTGGCAAGACATCGTGGATCAACACGACGGTTTCTGAATGTGCAAGTTGTTCTATGGACAATAGGTCAGCTAATGCAACCTCGAAGAGGTGCAGCCCGTCCACGAAGGCCAAGTCCAATGGCTCTCTTAAGAGCCCGGCCACGTCATGCTCCCGAAAGAAGTCTTCCGAGGTCGTAGGAACAACAGTCCAATTCGGGTGGTTCAATCGACTGAGTTTCGGTGCCGGGTCCACACCAACGATGCGAGTCTCCGCATGCGCGAGAGTGAGCGAGTTTCCCTCATGCACACCGATTTCGAGGTATGTCCGCGGTTTTAAGAACTCGTGGACGTCTCCCAAGAGGTGCCAGTAGGTCCGGTAGGTCGTCATTGTTCTTTCTGCCACCACACCCCGGTCCAGTCCACTTTGTTGATCGGTTCCCGAATACCGTGTTGTTCCCGGAACTCGGAAACTGCTCGACGGCAAGATTCGAATGCCCCATAGTCGTCGACGATCAGAATCCCTCCGGGCGAGAGCCGAGGGTAGAGGTGTGTCAGCGACTCCCACGTTGATTGGTAGAGGTCACCGTCTAGTCGCAGGAGAGCCAGTTGGCCGATTGGCGCTGAGGGCAGGGTGTCGGAAAACCATCCCTCAAGGAATCTCAACTGGTCATCAAGGAGGCCGTATCTGGCAAAGGCCGTCTCGACCTCAGCCCTTGAAACCGATAGGGCTTCGATTCCAGAAAGGTCGAGATCAGCATCTGCGGGCCATCGGTCAGGATCGGGAGCCGGCAGACCCTGAAAAGAATCAATGACCCAGACAAGACGGTCGACATCGCCCCACGCGAGCAGAGCGGCTCGCATGAGGATTGTGGCGCCTCCGCGCCAGACCCCAGTTTCGGCCAAATCCCCGGGAATGTCAGCAGTGAGCACGGCGGTAAGGCTCTCTAACAGGTTTTCGAGACGTCGACGCCCGATCATGGTCTCAGCGTGAGCCGGCCAATCGCGGCCCTCGCTCCGGGTCGATGGATCGACATCGGGTTCCGCCTCGGGGAAAAGATCCCGACATAGGCATCCAACGAGGAGGTCTAGGTAGCTAAATCGGAGTCTGGCGATCTCACTTTCGTCCACGGCGGGCCTGCGCTTCAGTCCGGCTCGTCGAGTGCCTCGAGGGCACCACTGCTGAGCAGCGCTTCAACCCTGTTTGGTTCAATGCCTAGGTCCTCGACGCAGAACCGCCGAGTGTGTTCTCCGATAAGTGGTGCTTGTTCCTGACGCGGTGAGCCCATTTCCGATCCCGTGAAACACGAACCCTCAAAGAGGGTGTAGTCGCCGACGAGTCCTTGTTGGGCGATTTGAGCAAGGAACCCGCGGTCTAGGAGATGTGGATCCTCAAGTTGCTCAACAGTGCTCATCATCCGGCCTGCCGGGACGTTTTCGAGTTGGCAACGCCTTTGGACCTCGGATGGAGTAAGCCCAGCGGTCCACTTCGATATCTGCTCGTCGAGTGTTCTTCGGACGGCGTCCCGGCCTATGAAGTTGCGAAGCCCGGGTGCCTTTGACCACTCCGGTTCCCCCATCGCCCGTTGGAGACCAGCCCAGTCCTTGTCGTCGCGGACGCAAATAACAACCCAGCGTTGCTCGCCAGCGCAAGGGTAGACGCCCCATGGAGCACCCTCTGGCGAATCATTACCCCGGGGCCGGATCGATCCTGGCGAAAGATCTTCCGCTAGGAACAAATCGGCCAGGGTCGCCATCAACGATTCAACTTGTGCCACCTCCACATGCGAACCTGTGGCGCCTCGTTCTCGGCCGATTATGGCCGCCACGGCGCCGACTGCGCATATCCGTCCTGCGAGGTGGTCAGGATGGATTGCGTTACTCCCCGGGGGACCTTCGTCATCGGCGAACGCCCACAACCAACTAAGTCCGCCAGTTGTCTGGATGGTGGGCCCGTAACCACTCCAGGAGGCTTGAATGCCGCGGGAGCCCATCAACTGGCTGCTAACCATGACTAGCGAGGAGTTTTGCTGGTGGATTTCCTCCCAGCTGAGTCCCAGCCGAACCATTGTTCCGGTGGAGTTGTTCTCCACCAGGACGTCGGCCCAGTCGACGAGTCGTTCAAGAATCTCGCCTGCCTCGGGATGCTTCAAATCGATCCCGAGGCAACGTTTATTGCGGCTTGACGAGGCGAACGAAGCTGTCATCTCGGTACCAAGCACAGTGCGAATGAAGTCTGGATAGGCGTGACTTTCAATCTTGACGACATCGGCACCGTATTCGGCGAGAATACGTGCGCATTCCACGCCAACCCCGCCGTGACCAAAATCGGCAACACGAAGGCCTCGTAGCGGGAGGTCCGATGTTGGGCCCAAGCTCGACGAGTACTCGAAGCGGGGTCCCTCAAAGACAGCGTCGTGCTCACCCAATTGCGGTGCGCGTCGGTGACGGCCGATCCGGCGGCCATCAATTTCTATTGGTGTCGACAAGAGACGCGCCTCTGCGCCGGGGGAAATCTCGACTGTCGTAAATGTGCCACGAGAAGCAAAGTGTTCGTCCGTCAGGATGTCTGCTGGTGAGAGAAGAGGGGTGGCCACGATGCCCCTGCGCTGTGCTTCCCGGCAGCCCTCCACCATAGGCAGTGTGGTCCAGTGCTCGGCATAGAGCGGATTGAGGACGTCAAGGTTCATGAGACGGTTGAAGAAGTCTGTCCAATAATCGTCTGCGAAAGCCTCGGGCGAGCCCATCCATTCCCATAGCGCCCGCCACTGCCCGGGGGCGATAACCACCAATCGGACTTTCCCATCGAGGCAGTCGATCGTCGGATACATAGGGCTATCCCCTGAACGAACTGTTGGTGGAGTCGAGCCACGGTTTAGGGTGTCGCTCGCATTTGCTATGCCCCATGTGTTCATTTGGGCTAGCGCCTCGAGTGCCGACACGTCTAGGTGCTGGCCGCCACCACCACGACCCCGCTGCACGAGGGCGACAAGCACAGCGAAGGCACCGGCGACACCTAGAGCATCGGATGCCAGGGCGCCCGGCAGGAGTAACGGGGGCTTGTCCGGCGTGCCACTCAAATGAAGCCAACCGGATAATCCAAACAAGACGTCGTCGGTTGCGACCATGTCGCGATCGGGTCCGCTCTGTCCGAAGTCACTTAGCGAAGCAACGACGAGGTCCGGGTTGACAGCCAGCAGGACTGAAGGACCGATACCTAAATGATCGAGGGCTCCTGGGGGTCTGGACTCAATGAGCACGTCTGCTTCTCTTACCAACGCCAAGAAGTCATCCCGGGCGTCCGGGTCCGACAGATCCATGACAGCGCTTCGCTTGCTGGAGTTTCGAGCAGCGAAGTGGAGAGAAGCGCCATCCGGAGCAAACGGCGGCCGCTGACGACTACCAGCACCGTTGGGTGGTTCTATTCGAAGCACGTCGGCCCCGAGATCAGCCAGCAGGCGTCCGCAGAGATCGCCGCGAACATCAGTGAGCTCGAGAACCCGGAGGTCTGCGAGGGGTCGGTGGGTACTCAGCATGGCGCCCCGGGTCTATCACCGCTTGGTGTACTAGTTGAGAATCGGACAGAAAGAGAGTACGTGGGGCTAACTCTTGAGGAGACTGGAGCTACCCTTCGGCCGTGGCCGTTTCTCGTCCTCGGCTGGTCCTCGCGGCCCTGGCGGCGGTTGGTCTAGGAACCTTTCTGCTTGGGGGGCCAGTAATCGCCGTTGAGGACACCGAATCGATCCGCGATGCCCGTGACAAGCGTGCTGCTGCCAAGAATCTGGCAGCTGATGTCGCCGAGGAACTTGAGCTCGTTGAGGCTGCTGACGAAGAGATCTCAGATGCTCTCCAGTCTCTCGACGAAGTCGTGGCACTCCAAGAGTCCCGGATTCTGGCTGCACGACAGGCAATCGAGGCCGCAGAAGCGGAGGCTACCCTCCGCTGGGTTCAGGCCGACGAGATCCGAGATGAGGTCGCAGATTTGCGGCGAAGGATTCAGGAACTCGCCGTTGACGTTTATATCAGTCAGATGCGACCAGGAAGCCTGCTGGCGGCCGAAGACCTGACTGAAGGCGTGCGTCGGGCGGCCATCTTGGGGGCGGTGACCGGCGACCGAGGCGATCTGGTGGATCGGATGCGTGCACTTGAATCGGACCTGGAGGACGTTGCCCTGGCGGCGGACGTGGCAATCCGAGATGCCGAGGAACGGCAACGTGAACTTGAGTCATCGGTTCGGGTGCTTGACCGTCGCATAGCGGCCAAACAGAACGTCCAGGACGAACTTCGCGACCGGATTGCGGAGTACGAGGAGCAGATACGAAAATTTGAACGCGAGGAGTACCTGATGGCGATCTTGATCGACAATTTGATCGCTGAAGAGCTTCGCAAGTCGGCTCCGGATCTGACCAAGGAATCAGGCCAGGGCTTCATCATGCCAATGAAGGGAAGTATCGGATCCGGCTTTGGCCCTCGCATTCACCCGATATTCGGCACGTTGCGGCAGCACAACGGCGTGGATATTGGCTGTGTCCGGGGTCAGCCCATATGGGCGGCCAAGGCGGGAAAGGTGATTTTCGCTGGATGGAAAAACGGCTACGGCAACGTGGTTCTCATAGAGCACGAAGGACCGGTCATCACCCTGTACGCACATCAGGAGACGATGCACGTCTCGGCCGGATACTCGGTCGATAAGGGTGATGTGATTGGTGAGTGCGGTTCCACCGGGTGGTCGACCGGGCCCCACCTCCACTTTGAGGTCCGGACTGGTGGGGAACCCAAGGACCCGATGATTGTGCTGCCTGGGTGATGGCAGGCTTTTAGCTGTCAGGGCTCTGTGCGCCTGAATCGCGTCAACAGAGTGGGGCTCCAAGGAATCCCAGCTAGCGAGTGACGTCTATTTCACTCGCGGCAGAACCGCAACGCCTGTTCGGTCAACGCATCGTCACCCCACGAACGCCGACGCGAAGACAAGCGAAACAATCGTCATCACCTTGATGAGAATGTTCATGGACGGGCCGGAGGTGTCCTTGAATGGGTCGCCCACGGTGTCTCCAACCACAGCGGCCTTATGGCAATCGGAGCCCTTGCCGCCGTGGTAGCCGGTCTCGATGTATTTCTTGGCGTTGTCCCAGGCTCCACCGGCGTTTGCCATAAAGATGGCCAGACAAAAACCAGCTACTAAGGCGCCAGCCAGGAAGCCTCCGAGGGCATTAACACTGATGAATCCAAGGATGAGAGGCACGACGACAGCCAAAGCACCAGGTATAAGCATTTCTTTGAGGGAAGCAGAGGTCGAGATTGCCACGCAGCGAGCCGAATCAGGATTTACGCCAGGTTGGCCATCCCGAAGCCCGGGAATTTCTCGAAACTGGCGGCGCACCTCTTCGATCATTTCTTGAGCAGCACGACCCACTGCGTCAATAGTGAGAGCGGCAAAGAGGAATGGCAGCATGGCTCCGAGGAAAAGGCCAATGAACACCTCGACATCTCCGACGTTGAGAGACAGAGAGCCTCCTGCTTGTGCTACGGCAAATTCGAAGCTTTTAAAAAGGGCGAGCGCTGTGAGGGCTGCTGAGCCAACAGCGAATCCCTTGGCCACTGCTGCGGTCGTGTTGCCGAGGGAGTCCAGTGCATCGGTGACCTCACGGACGGAAGGATCCAACTCGGCCATCTCGGCGATGCCGCCGGCGTTATCAGCTATCGGGCCGTATGCGTCCACCGAGACAACAACCCCCGTGGTCGCAAGCATTCCTATGGCGGCGACAGCTATGCCGTAGATACCTCCATCGAGGGAACCGATGGAGTCGAATGCCATCTCTCCGCCCCAATAGGCAATGGCGACGCCCACGGCCAAGAGCGCCACTGACGCAGCGACAGAGACCATTCCAGCCGATATCCCGCCGAGGATCGTCGTGGCGGGACCAGTCTCGGTCTGCCCTGCGATCTTCTTGACTGGCCCGAAGTGGTCAGAGGTGTAGTACTCGGCAGTCTTGCCGAGGGCCCAGCCCACCAGAAGTCCGCCGATGACCGCCATGGCGAGGCCCATTGGGCTGTCGAATGATTCGTTGTCACCAAACAGCCATGCAGCAATGCCAAGCGTCGCCAGCACGGTGAGACCCATGGCCACGTTGGTACCCATGTGCAGTGCACGCGAGAGAGCCTTCGTGTCGGTCGACGTTCCGCCCTTGACCAAGAAGGAGCCAATGATTGAGGCGACCATGCCGGCAAGGGCGACTGCTATCGGGAAACTAAGCAGTGAGATGTTCGTGGCAGCGCCCGCGTCCTCAGCGCTCAAGCCAAGGGCGAAGGCCACCAGCGAGATTGGAGCAAGGATCGACCCGGCGTAGCTTTCAAAGAGGTCTGCGCCCATTCCCGCCACGTCGCCAACATTGTCGCCAACATTGTCGGCGATGGTCGCCGGGTTCCGCGGATCGTCTTCGGGGATACCTGCCTCGACCTTCCCGACTAGGTCTGCGCCGACATCGGCGGCCTTCGTGTAGATGCCGCCACCTACCCGGGAAAAGAGGGCAATAGACGAGGCGCCGAGGCCGTAAGCAGTGACGACTTCAAAGGCATCATCCACCTTGATAGCCAGGACGAAGACGATGTAGACCGTCATTAGGCCTAAAAGGGCCAGTCCGGCTACGGAGAACCCCATAACTGCACCGCCCCTAAAGGCAATTGGTAAAGCGCGGGAAGGACCGTCCTTTGCAGCCTCAGTGGTTCGAGCGTTAGCCATGGTGGCCACGGTCATTCCGACGTAACCCGCTAAGGCCGACAGCACGGCACCGACGACATAGGTGACAGCGGCCGCCGGTGCGATCAGTACAGCGATGAGGACAGCCATGACTACTACGAAGGCCGATACCCAGCTGTACTCCTTCTTCAGAAAGGCGCGTGCCCCCTTCTGAATCTCGGTCATCAAAAATGTCATGCGTTCGTCGCCAGGTGGCGCCGCTTTGACGTTGTTGAAGAAATAACCAGCGAGCATTAGGCCTAAGAGGGCTGCCGCTCCTGCTAGATATGGGATGGCGTCCAAGGAAGGATCTCCTCAGGTATCGGGAACGGATTACCACCCGCCGTTTCCATTGGGCGGACGGGATTCCGGTGCTTGTCGGTTACGACTGCTCCGCACCAGAACCCGTTTGACTCTAGTGAGAGACGCCTCACGGAACTGACATGCGCTGACAGATGTGTCCGGTACTCCGACACACCTCATGGACGGTCTATGGGAGACGATAGAGCTGTGACCGACTGCTCGAACGATTTGAAAGCTCTTCGGGACGGGCTGCTGATGCGCAGGCGAGCCCTTTCTTTCAGAGACGTCGCGCGCAATTCCTCACTGGTGGTGGAGCGTCTTCGAGGATTGCCTGAGCTGGTCGGCGCTACGAATATCGGTGCATATGTTGGAGTACGAGGAGAGATTGACCCTTCGGAACTCCTTACGGGCCTGGATGAGAAGCAAATTGCTCTCCCGATTACCACCCCCGGGGAACCGCTGCGGTTCATGATTCCAGACGGTGAACTGGTTGACGGCCCCTTTGGTATTCGTCAGCCGCACCGCGGGCTTGAAGTCAGTCCGCGGGACCTGGATGTAGTTCTTGTTCCGTTGGTGGCGGTAGATGTTCAGGGAAACCGCATTGGGCATGGTGGTGGTTATTACGACCGAACATTTTCCGGAGTGGTCCGACGACACAGTTCTGTCTCCGAGAGCGAGGAACGCAAGTGCCAGGCACCCGTTCCATTGCTGATTGGTCTCTGTCACGAATTTCAGGTGGTTTCGGCTATCGATCCACGCCCATGGGATGTGCCATTGCACCTAGTTGTCACAGAGGTGGGTCTGGTCCGTCCCTAAGTTCCAGTGGTTGTAGCGGCCTTTGGGCCTCGCTGGCACAGTTTCGCCGGCCTCCAGACATTGGGTTTTTCTGGCGTGCCACCCGCGAGCCTCACGTATGCGGGATGATCCTCTTGTGAAAATCATCGTGGTGGGTGCAGGTGAAGTCGGTACCTACGTCGCGGACCGATTAAGTAGCCAAAATCACGACGTCGCACTGATCGAGTTGAATGGTGAGCGTTATCGCCAACTCGAACAGGAGATGGAGGGTCTCGACGTTCTCAAAATCCATGGCAGCGGAACAGATCCGGACGTCCTTCATCAGGCTCGTGTCGAAGAGGCTGACCTTCTAGTCGCGGTTACCCATGGTGATGAGATCAATATTCTCTGTGCGTTGCTGGCACGCAATGTCGGGGTCAAAAAGACAGTTGTCCGCGTCGAATCCCGGGCATTGCGCCGGGCGCAATCAACAGCTCTTTTCGCAGACGCGAAAGAGCACCTGGTCATCGATCCAGATGAGGAGGTGGCGCAAGCCGTTCTCAGCCTTCTCGCATATCCCGGGGCACTTGAAGTCAATGAAATGGCTGGGGGAGAAGTAGTCGTCCTCAGCGCTCGTTTGCCCGGCCACGCACCTCTTGTGGGTGAGTCATTACGTAGCCTCGGACAGCGCCTAGAACCCGACTGGGATTTCATCGTTGGTTCAATTACGCGACGAAATCCGGGCGGTGAGGAGGAGTTGACCATCATTCCTCGCGGCGATTGGACTCTTCGTGAAGCTGACCTCCTCACCGTGATCTGCAAGAAAAGAGCACTTGAATCGGTCACGGAGGATCTTGGTCTTGCCCGCGACATGCCTGAGAACGCGCTGCTTCTCGGTGGTGGGAGAACAGCTGAAATGTTGGCCAAGTCCCTCATCGAGCGAGGGCTGAACGTTGCGATTATCGAAAAGCGGGAAAAGCGGGCAGCCGAGCTTGTGGAGAGGTTGGGTGTCCTCGTCTACCCCGGTGACATTACCGACGCTTCACTTCTCGACGATGCCGGCGTGGCCAAACAACGCGGGGTCGTCGTCGCGCTAACTGGACACGATGACGCAAACGTTTTGGCGTGTCTATACGCAAAAGAGGCTGGCCGTCGGGTTCGAGGGGAGGATGGTCCGGAGACGATCGCTGTCGTGCATCGACTCCAGTTGCTTGACCTCCTCGAAGCGCATCAGGTGGATGCGACAATTAGTCCACGGACAGCAATGGCCAACAGTGTTCTGCGCTTTGTTCGTGGCAAAGCGGAGACCGTGGCAGAGGTCGCCACCTCGCTCCACGGCGATGCTGAAGTCCTCGAGTTTGCAGTGGCTCCGGGATGCGCCTGCGACGGCAGGGCCATTTCCGAGCTGGGGCTCCACGAGGACGTCCTCATAGGGGCGATCATCCGCGACGGCAAGCCCCAGATTGCCCGGGGACGTAGCACCCTTCGGGCCCGAGACCATGTTGTCGCGGTAGTTCGCCCCGGCCAGGCAGAACGCCTTTCCGAACTCTTCGTTTAGCGGCTTCCAGTGATCCGTCGGATTCTGCTCAGCAGGGCAGGTGGCCTGGACGGTTTTTCTCCTGACCAGCGGTGGCCTTCGTGGTGCACCGCTGCGGCCGTGGCCACCACGGTGGCTATCGGCGTCGGCGGAGTGCTGGGCATAACGGCGGGCCTAGCTGACCTTGCGGGCAATGGTGACGACACTGCAACGCTTTTAGTTGTTGGCGGGACTTCGGCGCTCGCTGCGGCTGTCCTTCACTACTGGACAAAGCCGTCAGAGCGTGTACGGGATGTCGACGTCCTCGTTGCGATTACTGGAGGGCTCGTTGGTTTCTGCCTGTATGTGGCGTGTTTGTTTCTACTCGCCGGAACCACCTCCAACGTCGTTGATGCCCTGACGGACGCCGTAGCAGCAGGAACGACGACCGCTCTTGGCGTCGTTACACCAGAAATGGAGGATCACGGCGGTCGGATGCTTGTTGCAGGAGCGCAGTGGTTCGGGGGGCTTGGCGCACTCTTGTTTGGTGTGGCCATACTTCCGTTTTTTGGTGCCGGCCGAGAGTTTGCCGACCGATCCCGACGCGGGACTCGGCGTCCCATGACGCCTGATCAGGCCACCGCTGTGCGGAATATCATGGTCATCTACGGGATCGTTAGCGGCGGAACCTGGCTCGCGTACGTCCTTGCCGGAGCGACTCCGTTTGAGTCAGTCCTCCTGGCTATGGCGACCTCCTCGACAGGCGGCATGACGGCTGGAGCGACGCTCGACACGGCCGCCCTGCAGTGGGTTGCGGTTGCGGGGATGTTCGTGGCTGGGACGTCGTTGGTTGTCCTGTGGCGCCTCGGCCATGGTCGCGCGCGGAACTTGCTTCGATCCGCCGAGCTCCGACTCTATGTTGGTCTACTCGTTGGGGGCATCCTGCTATTCCTGCTCTGGACCGACGGGTCGGGCGTCGATGGCGCCCGGCGAGCTGCGTTCACAGTCACCTCGACGCTGACCACCACCGGTTTCCCATCGGAACCGGGGGGAAGCTGGGCGCCAGCTGCCCCGGTGCTCATCCTCGGTCTCGCATCCATTGGTCCCATGGTTGGTTCGGCAGGAGGAGGATTTCAGATCCTCCGGCATCGGATCCTGGTCCAAGCCGCCATCCGAGAGATGCTCAGACAACTCCACCCCCGCAGTCTTATCCTCGTTCGTCTAGGTGGCCGGGTAGCCAATGAGGACACTCTGTCAAAAGTCGTCGTCAGCCAGTTCCTGTTTGTTAGTGCCGTCTTTATCACGGGACTGGTAGTGGCCGTCTGCGGGCTTGACCTGGCCACGGCCCTTGGCGCCGCTGTCCATGCAATCTCTACAGCCGGGCCCGTCCGTTCCCTCGACGGAATCATTATCGACCCAGCATCGTGGCCAGATGGAGTCCGTTTAGCGCTACTCCCGGCCATGGTCATCGGAAGGCTGTCGGTCTATCCGGCCTTCGTAGCCGCTGGCACGGGTTTCACTTCAATCCGTGATCGAACTGGTCTGCGGCGGCGCTGGCGAGCGAGTCGAAGGGACGAGTCGTGAACAGCCCTCGACCAGGCACGAAGTTGCCCCTTGGGTGGTGGAGGCGGTGGAGCGCTCTCTGGCAGATGGAACGTCGACACACTTTCGCGATCCCGTTGCCCGATCGGGGTGTGGCCGGTAGAGGAATCTGGGCAGGAACAACTCCTCATGTTGCTGGTCTCGCACTGTTTTTTGTCGCCGCCGGAATGCTCGTGGCTGGTCTAGTAGAGATGGTCGGTGGCGACGAGGGCCCAGCTGTGCTGTTGGCTGCTGCGATCACAGCGGTTGTGGCCGGTGCTCTGTGGTGGCCGACTCGACCTGGGTTGTTGGATCACACCACCGTATTTACCGCAGTCGGGACGACATGGGTGGTGGCTTCAGTGATCGGCGCCTTGCCGTATCTACTTGCCGGCACGTTCGCCACGGTCGGCCAATCCTGGTCTGTTGTGCTCGCCGACGCTTTATTCGAGTCAGTGTCCGGCTTTTCAACCACTGGTGCGACAGTCTTCGGTGCGCACAACCCGATTGAGGCTCAGGGAGCTGGAATTCTCCTCTACCGCCAACTCACCCAGTGGGCCGGAGGCATGGGCATCGTGGTCCTCGTTGTCATGGTGCTACCAGCACTAACTTCGAGTGGGCTGGGACTCATCGACGCCGAAGCACCCGGGATGGGCGTGGATCGTCTGGCACCACGGATTAAAGCCACAGCAGCACGGTTTTGGTCGCTGTATCTGGCATTTACTGCAGCTGTGGAATTGGGCCTACTGCTGGCCGGTATGCGGCCGTTCGATGCAGTGGCTCATGCGCTTAGCACAGCGTCTACCGGTGGCTTCTCGACAAAGGATGCTTCTATCGGCCACTGGGACAGTGTTGCCGTCGAGGGGGTGATTTTGGTCTCGATGATTATTGGTGGCGCCAGTTTCGCTCTTCACAACAGCGCCCTCCGCGAGCGGAAGTTCGGCTATTTCCGTGACCGAGAGTGCCGCGCCTACCTGACCATCCTGTGTCTAACAACGGCTTTGCTTGCGGTCCTTCTCGTTGGCGACGACGCTGGGACCGTAGGAGCTCTCCGCGCTGCGGTGTTCAACGTGGTCGCTTTCGGAACTAGCAGCGGCTTCAGCAATGCCACCAGTGCCGGGGCCCTCGGCGACTTCGCGGCGTGGGCCTCAGGCCCGCAGCTACTGCTCCTCTTTTTGATGGTTTTTGGGGGTTGCACGGGCTCGACGTCCGGCGGGGTGAAAGTCATGCGACTTCGAGTAGGTATTGGGCACGCCTACCGCACCCTCCGCAGTCTTCGCCGGCCTAGGGCGCTGCTTCCCGTCCGCATAGGGCCGGCATCCATTCCAGAGTCGATGGTGGAGAGGATCGCCGGGTTTATGGTGATTTATGGACTATTGGTTGTCGGTGGAACAGTGGTTGTTGCAGCCCTCGGCGCCGATCTTGTGTCGGCGTTCGGTGGGGTAATAAGCGCTCTTGGCAACATGGGCCCCGCACTCGGAGAGGCAGGGCCCACGTCCTCGTATGCCGATGCGTATCCAGCACCAGCCCGCCTGGTCCTTGCCCTCTTGATGCTGGTTGGCCGATTAGAGATCTTTCCAATGCTGCTGATGTTGGTTGCCCCATATCGCACTGTCAGGACTAGGTCAGATCGCTTTCTGTCCGCCTTGGTAGATCGACGAGGGAGCTAAGCGTCCTCAATAGGTTAGGAGCTCTAAGAGAAGCGTGCGGAGATCACCGGGATCCGAGCTTCCACAGAACTCCCTGGCGCTGTGCATCGCTAGTTGTGCCACTCCGAGATCGACGGTTCGCAGGCCGGTCCTGGTGGAGAGGGCTGGGCCTATTGTCGACCCACAGGCCATGTCATTGCGGCTGACGAACGATTGAAGGGAAATCCCCGCCCTCTCAGCGGCTAGGCGCACTGTGGCCAGGCCAGGGGCATCGGATGCATACCGGGCCTGGGCGTTGATCTTCAAGACGGGGCCGGCGTTGAGACGAACGGAATGTTCAGGATCGTGCCGGTGGCTCCGGCTCGGATGCGTGCAGTGCGCCCCGTCCACCGAGAGCACAAGCGAGGAATCGATAGGTCGTTCGGTTTGCCCGAGATGACGGCTCAACACGCGAGGCAGGAGGGGCCCAGCCGCGCCAGTAGGACTTTGGCTACCCACCTCCTCGTGGTCAAAGAGCGCCAATACGGGTACGACGGCGCTAGCTGCATCAGAGGCAGCGACCAGAGCTTCGGTCCCGGCATGGCAAGAGAGGAGGTCATCAAGGCGAGGTGCGCTGACGAACTCACCGTTCAGGCCAGCCAACGTGGCGCTAACCACTTCGTGAAACATCGCGTCCCAAGCCAGGACATCGGTCGTGTCGACACCCGCGAGGTCGGCCAGAATCCGTTCAAAAGATCCGAGGTTCGTGTCGCCAAGGCCAACTACGGGGGCTAGGTCTGACTGGGGGTCCAAGACGAGCCCATTCTCGTTCACGCCGCGATCGAGGTGAATAGCAAGTTGAGGAATGCGGGCCACGGGCCGGTCTTCTCGAATAAGCACCTCCCGCACTGTGCTTGGATCCCCATCGCGGACCATGACGCGACCTGAAAGACCGAGATCTCGATCCAACCAGGAATTAAGGAGGGGACTGCCGTAGACCTCGACAGCGACCCGTTGGAAGCCGTGATCAGCATGGTCCGGGCGCGGCTTGACGCGCAGATTCGGGCTGTCTGTATGGGCAGCGACTATTCGGACAGGAGCATCGATTGGTCTGTCCTCAGTGGACCAGGCAACTAAAGCACCGCCAGAGCGGAGGAAACGACGGCCGGGCGAAGTAGGAGGGTCATCAAGATGAAGCTCTGTAAAGCCGACGGCAGTAAGTCGACGGATCGATTCCTGGACGGCGTGATAGGGGCTGGGCGAGGCGTCCACATAGCGACAGAGGTCCAGTGCTCGGTCGTTGGCTGTCGTTGACATCCCGCTATTCTGGTCCGTGAAAGTCCTCTGGGAGACCTCCGCCCAACAGAACTCCTGGGGACCATCGCTCCGACCGACGGCGTTCCGGGCGATCTCCGAGGGTGGTTACTTCCATAACCGCCCGTGAGACGACCACTTAGAACATGATCGCCATGGAAACCGCTATCCACCAGTCATACCTTCCGGAATCTCAGGGCCTTTACGATCCTCGCTTTGAGCATGACGCCTGCGGCGTCAACTTTGTCTGCCACCTGCAAGGACAGGCCAGTCATCGGATCGTCCAGATGGGAATTGATGCCCTTTGCAAGATGCAACATCGTGGGGCGCTCGGAGCTGAGGTCAACACGGGAGATGGCGCAGGGATTCTGATCCAGATTCCAGATGACTTCTTCCGGGCGGAGGTCGACTGGGACCTGCCTGGTCCGGGTTTCTATGCGACAGGAATTGCTTTCCTCCCGAACCAACCCGATCTCGCAGATCAGGCTGTGGATGCAATCGAGCGAATTGCAGTCGAGGAGGGGTTAGAAGTTCTTGGTTGGCGCGATCTCCCTGTGAATTCCTCGACGATCGGGTCGGCGGCGAAGTTGGCTATGCCGATTTTTCGGCAGATCTTCTTGGTGGGGCAGCCCAGGCCTGGGGACCGCCGCCCCGGGGGAATAGACCTTGACCGGCTCGCCTTCGTGGTTCGGAAGCGAACGGAGCACGAAGTGAGAGTGTCGGCCGCAGACACGGAAGCTTCGGAGGGTCGGGGCGTCTATTTTCCATCACTTTCTTCGCGGACAATCGTGTACAAAGGAATGCTGACGACAACCCAGCTGTCGGAGTTCTTCACCGATATAACCGATGAGCGAGTCGAGAGCGCTCTCGCGCTGGTGCATTCGCGGTTTTCTACCAACACTTTTCCGTCGTGGCCACTGGCTCATCCGTATCGGTACATCGCCCACAATGGCGAGATCAATACAGTTCAGGGCAACCGAAACTGGATGCGAGCGCGTGAGGCACTGATTGCCTCCGATCTGTTTTCCGGCGACCTCGAACGCCTCTTTCCAATTTGCACCCCGGGCTCCAGTGATAGCGCAGGGTTCGACGAAGCGCTTGAGCTACTGATCCTCGGGGGATATTCGATTCCAGAAGCCATCCTGATGATGATCCCGGAGCCCTGGGAGAACCACAGGGAGATGTCGGAAGGGCGGAAGGCCTTCTACGAGTATCACGCATCCCTTATGGAACCTTGGGATGGCCCGGCATCCATTGCCTTCACGGACGGGTCGGTGATTGGCGCTGTCTTGGATCGAAATGGCCTGCGTCCCAGCCGCTATTGGGTTACAGCCGACAATCTTGTAGTAATGGCCAGCGAGGTAGGTGTTGTGGATATCCCGACATCGACGGTCGTGGAGAAGGGGCGGCTCCAACCAGGCCGGATGTTCCTGATTGACACATCCGAGGGTCGCATCATCCGTGACGACGAGATAAAGGGCGCCCTTGAAGCCGCTCGTCCATACCGGCAGTGGCTTGAGGAGAATCTCCTACGTCTTGGTGATCTGAGGCATCGAGAGAGACTTGTTTCCGAGGAAGCAACACTCACCCAGCGTCAGCAGGTCCATGGGTACACGGACGAAGCGCTCAAGATCCTCCTGGCCCCTATGGCTAGAGACGCCAAAGACCCAATTGGCTCGATGGGGACCGATACGCCGGTTGCCGTTCTTTCAGAACGTTCTCGGAGTCTGTATGACTACTTCCAACAACTCTTCGCACAGGTCACCAATCCACCGCTGGATGCCATTCGCGAGGAGTTGATCACTGCTGTGCGCACCACGGTAGGGGCGGAAGGCAATCTTCTGGATCCGACCGCAGCGAGTTGCCGCCAGATACAACTCCCGCATCCGGTCCTGACCGAAGAGGAGATGGCAGCCCTCATAGGGGTCGGAGAAATCGGTGGCCCAGAAGGCTTCAGGGCCCATGTCCTTGACAGTCACTACAAGGTAGCTGCAGGCGCAGCGGGGCTTCAGGCAGCCCTGGATCGTCTTCGGAGCGAGGCGGATGCGGCGATCACGGACGGCGTCACTCTTCTTGTTCTGTCCGATCGAGGTGTCACACCTACTGATGCGCCCATCCCATCGCTGCTCGCTACCGGTGCCATCCATCACCACCTGATCCGGGAGAAGACTCGGACGAGGGTCGGACTCCTTGTCGATTCCGGAGATTGCCGCGAGGTGCACCACGTTGCCCTGCTCCTGGGATACGGGGCGTCTGCCGTTTGCCCATATCTCGCTTTCGAATCGGTTGACGAGATGGTTGCTCGGGGTCTTTATGGCCTTTCACCGGACTTAACACCGAAAAGAGTGCGAGAAAACCTCATCCGGGCCTGTGATCAGGGACTCCTCAAGATCATGTCGAAAATGGGTATCTCTACGGTGGCCTCCTATACGGGGGCACAGATCTTTGAGGCCATTGGGCTCGGCGAGGATTTGGTCGCATCGTGCTTCACTGGCACTGTGAGCCGTCTGGGGGGAATTGGTTTAGACGTTCTAGCGGCCGAGGTAGCTGCTCGGCATGCCCTTGCGTTTCCGCCAAATCCGGAAGAAAGATCTCACCGCACACTTGAGGTGGGAGGCGAGTACCAGTGGCGGCGGGAGGGCGAATATCACCTTTTCAATCCCGAGACGGTCTTCAAACTGCAACACGCCACGCGAGAGGGCCGCTATGACATCTTCAAGGAATACACGACTCTGGTCGACAACCAGTCGGAAACTCTCGCAACGCTCCGCGGTCTCTTCAGATTCCAGAAGGGCCTTCGGCCATCAGTTGGAATCGATGAGGTTGAGCCTGTTTCGGAGATCGTCAAGCGTTTCTCTACTGGCGCCATGTCCTACGGCTCTATCAGTGCTGAGGCTCATGAGACTCTAGCCATCGCCATGAACCGCATCGGCGGGAAATCGAACACCGGCGAAGGGGGCGAGGACCCAGAGCGGTTCACTCCTGAGGAAAATGGAGACTCCCGCCGGTCGGCCGTGAAACAGGTCGCGTCAGGACGATTTGGGGTGACCAGTGAGTATCTAGTCAACAGCGATGACCTGCAGATCAAGATGGCCCAAGGTGCCAAGCCTGGAGAGGGTGGTCAACTCCCTGGCCACAAGGTCTATCCATGGATCGCGCGAACGCGGCATTCGACTCCCGGTGTGGGTCTTATCTCGCCGCCACCGCATCACGACATCTATTCCATCGAAGACCTAGCCCAGCTCATCTACGACCTCAAGAACGCCAACCCGGAAAGCCGGGTGCACGTCAAACTGGTGGCTGAGGTGGGTGTGGGAACCATTGCCGCCGGCGTGTCTAAGGCCCATGCCGACGTAGTTCTGATCTCAGGACACGATGGAGGAACAGGTGCTTCTCCGCTGACTTCAATCAAACACGCGGGGGCGCCCTGGGAGTTGGGACTGGCTGAGACCCAGCAGACGCTCCTACTAAATAATCTGCGTGACCGGATTGTCGTGCAGGTTGACGGTCAGCTCAAGACGGGGCGTGACGTGGTCATCGCCGCTCTATTAGGAAGCGATGAGTACGGCTTTGCTACGGCGCCGCTGGTGGTCTCTGGCTGCGTGATGATGCGCGTCTGTCACCTTGATACCTGTCCAGTTGGAGTGGCTACGCAGAATCCCGAGCTCCGAAAGAAATTCACCGGACGACCGAGCTTTGTAGTCAATTTTTTTGAGTTCATTGCTGAGGAAGTCCGCGAGATACTTGCCTCACTGGGATTTCGCTCAATTGCCGAGGCCATTGGTCAAACAGAGTGTCTCGATATTCGAGATGCTGTGGCGCACTGGAAGGCCTCCGGCTTGGATCTGTCGCCGATACTTCACGTGCCTGACATTGGCGACGCCGATCGACGCAACACCGGTAGTCAGGACCATGGACTAGAGCGCATCTTGGACCGGTTTCTCATAAACGAAGCTCAGCCGGCACTTGCCGATGGCCAACAGGTTGAAATCGCCGTTTCTGTCAGCAACGTCAATCGCTCGGTTGGCACCATGCTGGGATACGAGCTGACGAAGAGGTACGGCGGTGTTGGCCTACCGGACAACACCATCGGCATCGATTTGAATGGCTCAGCGGGCAATAGCTTTGGTGCGTTCGTTCCGCGAGGAATCACCCTTCGTCTTATTGGCGACGCCAATGATTACGTAGGCAAGGGCCTCTCAGGCGGTCGTATTTCCATTCGCCCACCATTAGATGCGCCATTTCTGGCTGAGGAGCAAGTCATAGCGGGGAATGTCCTGCTCTACGGCGCGACGGCTGGGGAGGCGTTCATACGGGGGATAGTGGGCGAGAGATTTTGTGTGCGTAACTCGGGTGCCACGGCCGTAGTTGAGGGCATCGGGGACCATGGCTGCGAGTACATGACTGGAGGTCGCGCTGTCATCCTTGGCCCTGTAGGTCGAAACTTCGCCGCCGGGATGTCGGGTGGTATCGCCTTTGTCTACGACACCTCAGGCAGGTTCGTCGACCGAGTCAACACGGAAATGGTCCTGATCGAGGACGCCGACGATGACGATCAACTCTGGCTTTACGAGGTTGTTACTCGTCACCACCAAGAGACCGGCTCGACTGTCGCTGAACAGATCCTCAGCTCATGGTCAACGGAAGTCGCCCACTTCGTCAAAGTCCTTCCTGCTGATTACAAGAGGGTCCTAGAGGCGGCGGCGGCGGCGCGGGCCACAGGGAAAGATGAGACCGAGGCAATTATGGCCTCAACGCAGGCGTAGAGGAGAGGGGCATGGGTGACCCGCGCGGCTTTCTGAAACTCGACAGGCAACTTCCTGACCGGCGGTCAGTCCCTGTTCGCCTCCGCGATTGGAAAGAGGTCTACGAGGTATTTCCGGAGGAGTTGTTGCGCGACCAGGCGAGCCGGTGCATGGACTGCGGAATTCCCTTCTGCAATCACGGCTGTCCATTAGGCAACCTCATACCCGACTGGAATGACCTTGTTTATCGGGGACATTGGCGAGACGCCATCGAGCAGCTGCACTCCACCAACAACTTCCCCGAGTTCACCGGCCGGCTATGTCCCGCTCCCTGCGAGACCGCCTGCGTGCTGGGAATCAATGAACCGCCAGTCACCATCAAGCAGGTCGAGGTCTCGATAGTCGACCGTGCGTGGGCGGAAGGGTGGATCACTCCGCTGGTTCCGACGGAACACACTGGTCGGCGGATTGGGGTGGTCGGATCTGGGCCGGCGGGGCTCGCTGCAGCACAGCAACTGACTCGAGCGGGGCATGGCGTGGTTGTCTTCGAACGGGCTGACCGAATCGGGGGTTTGCTTCGGTACGGAATCCCCGAATTCAAAATGGAAAAGCAGCACCTTGATCGACGACTCGCCCAGATGGAAGCCGAAGGCACTGAGTTTCGAACCAATACTGAAGTTGGCGTAGACCTGCCTGTCTCGGAGTTGCGGTCGGACTTCGATGCTGTTGTTCTGGCGGGTGGAGCGACACAATGGCGCGAGTTGCCCATCCCTGGTTGTGATGCGGTAGGTGTCCACCAGGCGATGGAGTACCTACCCGGTGCCAACCGGGTGCAGGAAGGAGACCTCGATTCGGCGCCAATCAGTGCGGAGGGTCTCGATGTTGTGATTATCGGTGGCGGAGACACAGGAGCCGACTGTCTCGGCACAGCGCTCCGACAAGGAGCCCGGTCAGTTCACCAGTTTGAGATTATGCCCCGGCCTCCCGATGAGCGGCCCGACCAAACTCCGTGGCCTACTTGGCCGATGGTTTACCGGGTCACGTCCGCTCACGAGGAAGGAGGCGTTCGCGAGTACGCAATCAGTACCTCGGAATTTCTGGCCGACACCGATGGCCGACTCACCGGTCTTCGCGCTCACAGGGTTGAGCAGGTGATTATCGACGGTCGGGTGACCTTTGAGGCCATATCTGGATCCGAGGAGGACTTTCGCGCTGACCTTGCTCTATTGGCTATGGGCTTCAATGGACCCGAGCAAAATCAACTCTTGGACGGTCTGGGAGTAGAACTAGATGCGAGGGGAAACGTCGCCCGAGACGCGAACTACAGAACTTCGGCCGAGGGTGTCTACGTGTGCGGAGACATGGGGCGAGGCCAGTCACTCATAGTCTGGGCCATCGCCGAGGGACGTAGCTGTGCAGCATCGGTCGATCGAGCCCTTTCAGGTTCCAGCCACTTACCATCGCCCATCAAGCCCACGGCATTGCCCCTCAATTGATGTGTTGGCAAGAGCGGTGGCGGATGCGGACCACATCGGTCTGCTCGTTCCGGTGACTATCTATGGTCCATTTGGTCGTCGTCCATCGGAACCGGGGGGCCGTGTGCGCAGCGACGGTAGGCCGGTTTCTTTTGCAAGACGACTTGACGGTGACAGTGGTTGATAATGGTTCGTCTGTCACTGAAATAGAGCAACTACGCAGTGGTCTCAGACAACTCGGAGAGCCGATAAATCCAAGAATCACCATCGTGGAGACTGGTCGCAATCTTGGCTTTGGGCCGGGAGCGAATGTTGGTTTAAAGCGGTGGCTTTCGGGAGAGGATGGCGACCCGGCATCTGATATTTGCCTTTTGGGTCCCCACGATGTGCGACCGGGTCCGGGCGTCGTGCACTCCATTGTCGAAGGCCTCGAGGACCACCCGGAAGCGGGTTTAGCTTGTGCCGACGTTGGTGATGGGCGGTCGCCAATGATCCAGCCCTGGCTCGGACCAATTGGCCGGCCTCCGGCTGTGAATTCCGGTTGGGAGGAAGTGGACTACCCGCACGGAACTCTCATGGGTCTTCGGCGCTCCTGTCTAGAACTCGTGGGCTTGTTCGACGAGCGATACTTCGCATACTGCGAGGAGGCAGACCTCGGAATACGCGTCCGTAACGCCGGATGGACCGTAGGCCTCCTGCGTGGATCGCTTGTCCAAAACCCTGAGAGCAGTAGTGCAGCGGCGGTTATCGACTACTTAATGGTTAGGAATACCCTCCTGCTCCTCAGGACCCATTTTGGGATCAGGAACATGCTGTTCCGAATCGGAGTGGTAGCCGCCGAGCACGTGGTCGGCTGGTGGCGTCCAGCGGTCAGGGGACCATACCACTCTGGTCGCGCTCGCTCACGGGCCGTATGCGACGCACTTCTTGGCCGCTATGGGCCGTGGGACTAGGTCCAATTTTCGGTGCTACCACCACCGGCCGGTCAGAACGCATCAATATCGAGAAAGCGGAGCGCAGCATCCAGAAATCCGAAGTCCTTCGGTGTAGCGAAATGATCTACACCGCGAAGCTCTTGGTAGTTGCCGGAAGGGAGGGCCTCAACGAGCGGTAGAGCTGGACCTGCGAAATCTTGATCTCCTAAAACGACGAGTACGGGCACAACGATGCGTGCGAGGATCTCAGGGGAGAGTGTCCGCCTGTCTGGCCGGGAGAGGAAAGCCGTGAGTGCCTCCCTGACGTGCTCTCCCTGCCCGCTGGCCTCCGGCAGGTCGGCGAAATATCGAAGCTCGGGCGTTCTCGCTAAGCCGCTTCGGACAGCTTCAACGATCTCGAGCCTTCGTTCATCGGCATCATTGAGGGAACCTCGGCCAACCCCCGCAACTACAAGTCGGCGAAAACGATCCGGATAGTTAGCGGCAAGCCAGAGCAGCGCAACACCACCCGCCGAGAATCCGATGGCGTCGACCGGTCGGTCCGGCAGTTCTAGGAGAATTCGTTCCTCAAGATCCCGGTAGGCCTCTGGATCGGTTGGTTTTGGGGCAGATCCATGGCCGAGGAGGTCCACGCCGATGACCGAGCGACCGGCATCTTCGAGGAGATCAACCCAGCCGTTGTGCCGCCAGGTGGACTCAAAAGACGTGCCGAATCCATGGACTAGAAGAACGGGAGGATCGGACACAGCCCGACAGTAACGAGTCAGAGCGAAAATGAACTGGTCAGAAAATAAATGATGGGACCAAAACCAGTGTGTTCTCACTGAATCAGGAGGGAGTTCTACGCTGTATGCAGTGACGCCTCAGCGACTCCTCATACTGGTCGGCCTGCCACTCGGTGTCCTTATCTCCTTTTTGTCGCCAGCGTGGACGGCCTATGACGAATTCACCCACTTCGCCCGTGTTGTCGACATGGCCAACGGTCAGTTGGAGCCTGCCATAACGCCTTCGGGGACTGGATCGTTTATTCCCGCCGCACACCGGGAAGCAACATCGCAGATAATCATCGATCACGGAGAGGGTCGGCCTCCGTGGTCGATGATTTCGGTTCGAGCACTAATGGATCACAGCCCCGACGGGCGAATGATTTTCGTGGATACCCGCCCCACCACTGCTTCAACTCCGGTCGGCTACCTTCCGGCCACTCTCGGTGCGGTCATACCAGTCGCAGTCGATGCACCCGGAGTAATTGTCCTATGGGCTGGACGCCTGGCCTCCTTGGGCGTCTACCTAGCTCTGTCTTACTGGGCAGTCCGCACAGCAAGAGCGTTTCGCTGGTCATTGGCGGCAGCGGCGCTTATCCCGCTGAACCTCGCTCTGGCCTCGTCGGTCTCGCCAGACGGCTTAACGATCGCTGCTGTCCTAATAGCCGTGGCTACGTGGTCCCGGGTAGAAGCCGGAGAGAATCTCAACTGGGGCGCGCTGCTGACCTCTACCTTCCTTCTTGCCTTAGCTAAACCTCCATATTTCCTCGTGTTGGCGCTCTTCCCGCTCTCCTGGATTCTGAATCGGAGTCAAGGACGTCGCCGCGCTGCGCTGGCCGCCGCTGGGGCTCTTACGGTCGGTCTGGCGACATCACTGGCGCGTTCGTCGGAGAACTATCGAGCGACGACGACTACCCTGATCCAGGAAATCAACTACCAGCCGGCTGTTCAGCGAGACCGGCTAATTGGCGACCTGCCGGGGTTTCTCTGGGCAACGGTCGACACATGGATCACCGAGTTCCGGCACTACATCCAAGGCTGGTACCGGCAGTTGGGCTTCTGGGAGGCAGACCTGCCTGGCGCGGTTCCCTGGATTCTGTCGGCGGTGACTCTTGTTGCTCTTGCGACACTCGACGGACAGGACCTACGACGCCTACGCGGCGTTCGCCGAGTATTGATGGGAGGGGGAGTGGCGCTTCTAGTGGTAGCGATTTACGCCGCTGCCTACATCTATTTCACTGACAGGATTGACTATGCCCACATTGGAATGCAGATGGCCCGCTATTCGGGACCGCTTGCAGTTTTAGCGATCCTCGCATGGACCCCCAGGGCCTTGGGATTGATTTCCGGTCGACTCGATAACCGGTTGGCGGCAGGACTGCTTGGTATCGCACCTGCAATAGCCGTCTGTGCATCAGTAGCCACTTGGCTCTGGACCGGGGCTGGTACTCCACTTTGAATAGAAATCGCCGACACCTGAGATCGTCGAACGTCGTTCCAAAAGCTCCTCCAAGGCGGCAGCGGCCGTGAGAAGGATGCCCAATACCGCCAACACGTGAAACTGGTCAAAGAATTGCGGCCAGACGAAATCGCGAGGATGGCGCTCCCGGATCTGCTCTAGGGCAATAAGGACCGCAGTTACAGCCATCGCAGTCGCTGCTGCTAGGGAAGCAGCCCTGTGTCCTACGCGCCCAGTAATCGTCAGAGCACCGAGTATGCCGACCAGAGCTGCAGCAGAGTGCCATCCCGGAAGGTTTATTAGCGTGAATCCAGCTATCACGAGTCCAAATAGGGCGCCAATTTGGTTGCTCGTAATACTTCTCTTGTGTAACGGGTTCACGAAAGTCACTTCAGGCTCTTTAGTTGGCAGGACGCTGCGGCCTCCACAGAAGAATCCCAGAAGACAGACAACTGTTGCGAAAAGTGAAGTTGCAAGAGCAATCCAGACTGCCCGCTGTGGTTTCCACTCGAGGGTGAAGGTGGTGGAATTAGTCTCTGAAGGTTCCACCAACCATCCATTGGCGTAGCCATCGACTAACTGAGGGGGGCCAAAGTCGGTTCCATCACCGTCGCGTAGGCTCCAGCCCGGGTTATGGCTTTGACCGAGAATCAGCCATAGGGGTTCTTTACCTGCCCCGATCTCCACGCTCATGCGTGTCCGCCCTTGTTTCATCGCGCTCACCTCAGGCAGGTGGAAATTGGTGGTGGCGAGGTTGCCGTTGGAGTCTCCCGAATCGAGAACTAGGCGATCGATGTCAATACCCGTGTCGCGTCCAGCAGCAGTGCGTATACGGCTAGGGCCCGCTTCCAAATCAACTGGGGGGCCACAGGCCTCGACAACGAGTGCTTCACGGAGTGCCGCCTGCTCCGCTGAACCGACCACTCGTACTGGAATGGCCTTGTCGTTGATCCAAATCAGGTCATCACGACATCCATCCGCGGGATTGGGAGCAGCGGACGCACTTACGACAGTGTCAGGCCGGAATCCGGCAGCTGGAATACCAGAGCGGCTCTTCACGGCGATGATTCCGATAGGGAGAACTTCCGGCTGGCCAGTTGTCCACCCAAGTGTCAGCCGGGGCCGAACTGCTAGAAACTCAAGACGAAGCGCTCGGGCGGTGAACGGTCCGACGTCGAGGTCGACATGCACGGAGCCGCTTGAGGTCTGCAATGTTCCGGTTGTCCTCGTGGATCCAACTTCGCGACCGTCAGCTAGAACTCGAACTAAAAGTGGCGCCGAGTGAAGGCCATCGGCGCGGTAGACCAGGTGGAGGTCGTCAAAAGATCTGGCGGCCTCCATGTCTAGTTGGAGCCACGACCCTTCTGCCGCATTGATTGGCGACTGCCAGGCGGTGTCGGGATTGTGGTCGAAAGCAGAACGAGGACGGGATGGCAGGTTGCCTTGAAGACTGCCTGATGCAGTGGCGATTGGGCCCGTGGGGCTGTTCCAGATGCTGTCGTGAGTGTGTGTCGAGAGACGAGCTTCGCCCCGAAGTGTGAGAGTTCTCGGCCAGGGAAGAGTGACGGTCCGGTCAAGGGCTAACTCAGGATCATGTCGATCGGCGTCTCTTGGCTCCACGCGCTCGCGGGAGAGGATCACCGCCACGTTGGCTCCGAAGTCGGCTGGTCGAGCGTCTGCTAGGTCGGTCGGTAGCAAAATCGTCTGGTCGATTGTTACGCCGGGAACGACGACTTCGGCGAATCCGACTGGATGAAAACCCCCGTAGTAATCCTGCGGACCTACGTCAGTGGCGAGTATCTCGAGTCTGATTTCGGAGGTCGCGTTGGGCTCCAGAGGCAACATCTGTCCGGGGCGCCTCCGCGAGGAGTTGTTCAATTCGCGAACCAGCGTCGCTTGTCCTGTATGGATCCGGAGGCGGGTGATCCACCGATTCTGGTTTGGCCCGGCAGCCTGAAGAACTCTTATGCCATTGATTACTGCAGCTTTGTCCAGAGTGATCGTCAGCCATTCGCCCCTTACATCGCTGAAGGCCCCGACACGCCACGCTGTGTCATATCGGCCATCTACAGCGTGGTACGGCTGGTCGCCTGGCGTGTAGGTCACCGGATTTCCGTAACCGCTGGCATCGACTTTAAGACCGTTAGATACGGACACTGTCTGCGTCCCCACATGGTCGGGAAGTGCCTGCAGGGGTTGGTCGGAAAGATTGGACGGGTCGTGGTTCTCGCCGTATCGCTCGGTGAAACCGTGGGTCTCCCGGATCGTGCCCCAGCGGCGACCTTGAAGCCGGTTGGTGTCTGTCAGAACGACAAGTGCGTCGGGGCCAATTACCAGTGGTCTCTGCGCGTTCTCCTCAGTCAATGACGCGCTGAACAGGATGGGTCGACCGGGCTGGAGGAAACCTTCGCCGGCGGCAGCCACGATTCCTGCCGCATCCCCAACCACGACAATCGGGTGGTCAGGTTCGGCGACCCGGATGATGGCCTTCGGTTCTCGCACAGGTAGCACGGCGACTGCCGGAGGAGTTGAGTGGTCAGTGGGACGGGAAAGCGTATGGGCGTCGATTAACGGTCTTTCTGGACCGGCAATATTTGGGATGGAATCACCAAAGGTGATCGGCTTGTCGAATCCGGGGGCGTCAACGAGCTGCGCCCAAAGGTCAGACGGGCGTGGGGTCCGATAGCGCTCGTATTGAAGGTCTGACCGAACGACGACTTCTCCGACACCGAGGAGTCTCGCTAGGGGAGCGAGGCCATCGGGATCGAACCGGTTCTCCTGAAACTCGCGGTCGAGGGCCACGATGATCTCTGCTGATGCCGGCGACCCCTGAGGGATGAGCTCTCTCGCCACGTGATCACGATCGATGAGTCCCGGAAGTACGGGATCGCCACTATGGCCCCAACGGTACGCTGCGAAATCGGATCCGGGGACCTCCAGTACTCGGGTATCACTGTTGCCTCTATCTAGATATGCGGCGGCATCGGACCACGCAGCCGGAATATTCTCATCCCGCTGGTAGATCTCGCCGAGTAACTTGCCCTGCCAAGCCGGCGACAGGTTTGCCACAGCGAGAGCGCAGATCAAAGCTGCTACTGCATTCTCCCAGCGTGGCCTCCACCGCCCGATGGCCGACACGGCGGCTCCGAGAAAGACCGCAGTCGCAAGGACGACCAGTGGTAACACCCGTGCCGTACTGCGTAGTGCGAGCCCGGCGTCGGTGAGGGTGAGTTCACGAAACATTCTGCCGAGAATCGACGGGTCGTCATATGGGTGGGCTCCGATCCCGACAAGTAGTCCAACTGCGAGCAAGACCAGCATGTGCCCCCGGTGGCGGAACTTGACTATTGCTGCTGAAAATAGGCCGAGGAGAGGTAGGCCAAAGGACAGTGGCAGAGCCCAACGGGTATACGAATTCGACGACTCGATCCACGGCCCGACATGACCCTGGCCATAGAAGTACCAATAGCCCAGGCCTCGAAAGAGTTCCGGCGCTGTAGCAGCATCGGAGACCACCCTGTAGTTCTCGGTCAGGTGGAGTGTCGGGAGCCCGTACTTGGCCTGAATAACGATGCCAGCGATCCACCACAGGCTGGTTGCAAATACAGCAACTCCTATCCGAACGGCCGTCATTGCCACCCGCCGCCAGGGGAGTGAACCCTCAAACCCAGTCCAGATCAGCCAGCAAACCGGTCCAAGTCCAACCAGGAGAAGTGAGGTGGCGTTAACCCCGCCGCAAGTCAGAGTTGTGAGGCCGAAAGCGGCGGCGTGTCGCCAACCGACACTTCGCAGGGCTCGGTCCGTGAGGCCGAGGAGCCACGGCAAAGCCGCCCAAGGCAGAAGTATTGGAGATACCCAGGAGAGAAAGTTCAAGAGGTACGGGCTGAGCATGTAGGCCAAGGCGGACACGAGGAGCGCTGGTCCTCGCCAGCCCAAGGTCTGCAGTAACCACCGGGTTCCCAGCCCGGCTACCAGAAGAATGGATCCCATCCAGAGGCGCTGTGTCACCCAGTCGGGAAGACCGAGAACTTCTCCCAACCAGTAGAAGGGGCCAATAGGCCAGACGAAGCCGATGTTCTGGTGAGTGACGGTTCCCAGGCCAACCTCCGAGTGCCACATCCATGGAGCTCGGGCAAGTAGCCGAGCAGGGTCGAGGTAGAGATATGCCTTCGTGTCAGCTACCACCCGCCCCACATCGGAAAGGAGAAGAGGCCCGTAGGCAAGTAGTGCGATCACCGCAATGTCGAGGCGTCCCCTTAGAACAATGTCGCGGTTTAGGCGAGGCGCTGTGGGCTTTCGTCTCATGAACTAACCGTCGATGCAAGGACTCGAAAGACCTCAGTAGCAGTGCGGTCCCAGTCAAATAGGCGAGAGAGAGATAGGGCGCCAGCCGATAAGCCGTCCCATCTTGGCCCACAGGCCTCGAGCATGAGGTTCGGCAGATCGGCATCAGTGGCTGCTAGGAGTCCCGATCGTCCATCGTCAATGGCGTCTCGATGGCCAGGTATGTCAGTGGCAATTCCCGGCGTGCCACAGGCTGCTCCTTCTGTGAGAGTCATTCCCCAGCCCTCGCTCATCGACGCGCTGGCAACGACTCGCGCGCGCTGGTAGGCGTGAACAAGATCTCCATCACCTATACGGCCAAGGAACTCAACGGCTGTGGCAAGTTCGAGGCTTTTGACCAACTCCAGAAGACTCCCTGACTCGGGACCGCTTCCAACGACTTCCATTCGAAGACCCGGGCGATGTTCACGAGCCACTTTCAATGCTCTGAGAAGCACATCGAGTCGCTTTGGAGCAGTCAAGCGCCCGACGCTGAGCACAGTCGGATCTTCGGCTCGAAATCCTCCAGGCCGGTATCGCGGGTTTATGCCGGGCGGTATCACATGGATTTGTTCCGCGGCGTGTCCAAGATTGGCGACCAACTCGGCCTTTGAGGAAGGTGAAAGGGTGACGATCGGCGTGTCTTTGTAGCAGAGAGGTGCGAGTCGATGTTCAAAGATCCAACCCGCTCGAGCAAGAAACGGCGAGGCGATAACTATTGGCCACAATGCTCCGTGGTCATGGTGCTGAACAACGATCCGGGGCTTTCGCGCCCAGAGTGGTGAGAGGAACGGAACCCCGTTCCACACCTCCACCAGAGCGTCCCTCGGTCCTTGGCGGCGTGTCAGTTCGTCGAGAACAGCCTGAGGAAAGACCTGATAACGGCCGGATCGCCGGACGACCTCGTAGCCATCACGCGCTGTAGTTTCATTGCCGCCCGGAATAGCCGATGTGCGAATCGAGACCGCTAATCCTGCAGCCGCCCATCGAGAGGCAACCTCATGGACATAGACCTCAGATCCGCCGGCTTCGGGATCCTCAAGGTCGCGCCATGACAGGACGTGGATTCGCCGAATCCCGGAACTGGCTACTAGCCGGTTGAGGTCGCCCTCAGGTAGCTCGGGGCTCATGGGACTCGGATCGTACTGGGCCCCTCCTGGTTGACTCTGCGCGGCTTCCGACCTATTGGAAGGACGGTGGCAGACTCATTGAGCCCATGCTGTTCCCTACGATTACATTCGCTGTCTTTCTGTCGCTGGTCCTCCTCGCGCACACGGTGCTCCTTCAGCGCCCTAGAGCATGGAAGGCGACCATGGTTGCAGCTAGCGCTGTCTTTTACGGCTGGTGGGACTGGCGTTTCCTTTCCCTGATCTGGATCTCAACGATCGTCGATTTTATGGCAGGTCGGGTGATACAT
>MDTE01019728.1_pt1 | contig 39266 bp, 87 predicted proteins | sample 811231 | NCBI WGS metagenome assembly MDTE01 (sample SAMN05326651, study PRJNA326480) | marine metagenome | isolation source: seawater | place: Indian Ocean: Red Sea | collected 2010 | reverse complement strand
CTCCCACCGGTTGCCAGAATACTGTACTCATCGGGGGATTTAGAGAAGGAGTACATCGACGAACTGGAGCTTGTGCCACATGCAAGTCGGTGACCTGGTGAAACATCTATACTCAGAACGCGGCATGACGGGTATCATTGTGGAAATCGTATCATGGGCGCACACTGAAAGCAAAACACCCTTTGTTTTGTGGGATGACGGCAGAATATCAAAGGTCCAGTGGGGTCTTATCGAGGTTGTTAATGAAAGTCGGTGACTTGGTAATCAGGAAAATCCCAGCGCGCGGCACTGGACATGGACCATGCCCAGCCTTGGAGCAACGTCGGCGCCTGGGCCATGGTGTTGTCCTGACGCAACAAATGAGTGGCATGCCACGACATCCATGCATTACGGTTTACTACCCAAAAACTGGCCAGATCTACGATATCGCAGAATCTCTCATGGAGGTTATCAGTGAAAGTCGGTGATTTAGTAAAACATAGAGACGCCGACCGCACAGGTCTGGTTGTAGAAATGACTCAAAAGAAAGTGTGGAGGTCCAACCTATTGGGCAGCCGCGTTGATTGGGACAAGGTTCAGCCTGAACCTCATGCTGTTGTATTATGGAGTCACAATGACGGCACGTTAGAAATCCCGCTAGAAGAACTGGAGTCTGTCGATGAAAGTAGGTGACCTGGTGAGCTGTACGTGGCGCGATTACGGGGGCCCTGGTCTTGTGTTCAAGATTGAGATCGTCAACGGCTGTAATAAATGGGCGTTTGTTCAATGGCCCGAGCACGGTATATCTTTTGAAAAAGTACGGGATCTATATGTCATCGATTGCTTATGATTATTTTGAGAAACGAGTGCAAATTTCTACCCTATAGTGTATAATAGTACTATAAGACAAGGAGAGGTCATTATGACTAGTCAAGAAATGGTCGACGCGCTCAGCGCAATGGATAAACTCAACACCGAAGCAGAGCTCCTCGAGCTGAACAGCGCTGTGGTCAGTCGACTCAAGACGATGCGCGCTCGAGCAGCTCGCGTGGTAAAGGCATCACTCAATGAGGGTGATGAGGTTACCTGGGTCGGTCGAAAAGGATCGCAACGAGGACACGTGACCAAGATCGCCCGGAAGTTCGCGACGGTCCGTACGCTCCGCGGGGGGTCCTGGCGCGTCCCAATGAACATGCTCAAGAAGGTTTAATGATGAACAGATCTACAGTTCGAAAGCTCTATCGAGATGCCATCATCAACGTCTTTGGTTGTGGCGACAAGAAGCTCGATGCTGAACTCGTCAGTGCTACCAAGAGAAACGTTCATCTTGGTGACCAAGCCCCGGGTGGGTGGTCTCCGGAATCTGTACTGGAGATTTACTGCGAAAGTGGCATACCCAATGCCACTGACTACTTTTGCCCACAAGAATACGGCTTCGAAGGCAAGACTACTTACAACTCAGATCAGTGGGCTGTAGTTGATGGCATGGTTAACCTAATGCTCGAAGCGATGGGTCGGCCAGAGAGATATCATCACGAGCCGTACAACTCTGCTGTGATTAACATTTGGAGGACTTGATGGCTATTAAATCAAAGAAAGACAAGCCTGGTGGCATTGAGATCGACCTGACCGGCCCGGAAGGAAATGCATTTGTACTTTTGGCATATGCAGAGAGATTTAGTCGGCAGCTTGGATATGATAAGCTTAAGACAGAGCGCATTCTGGACGAAATGAGACTAACTGACTATGAAGGGCTGCTTTATACTTTCGATCGAGAGTTTGGCAGCTTTGTAACACTTTGGAGGTAAAATGAGTGAAGTTTATGAACAGGCAGGATTGACTGCCGAAGAAATCGAAAATATGCCAGCGTATATCAGCGGCGAGAAGGAGTTCTACGGAACTGCGGCGTTTGATAAGCTTTTTGAGCACTTCGCATTTGATACAGCTGAGATGCCATACGGAGTTGCGAAGGCTCGAACTGGCGACCCGGACACTTGGATTCTTGACAGAGTGGATGACGAATCATGCTAAGTCGCTATGATTGGCAGCCCGGCAATGGCACACGATATGATCTTTTTTATGGGACTACAGCGAAAGACCGCGCATTCGTCTCGTGGATGTTGTACGGTGGTGCAGGTGGGAAGTCGATGGCGTTCTCAAGTTATCTGCACTACACATATGTTATGGAGAAGATGCAAGTAGGGATTTCAGACGCAGTTGGTATCTTGAAGTTTCTAGAAGAAATGGGTCACGCAGTAGGATATCCGGATGATGACGCAATCTACGAAAAGCCCTCAAGACCCCCGTTTATCAAGGTGCTAGAATGAACAAAGAGATTTGGCTCAATCAAATCGAAGCTATGGTTGATGTTTTAGAGCGGAAAGGCTACAAAGTCTTTTTCAATACAGACGACACTGATCGAGTTATATTTGAAGATCGAGAAGTTTTTATCAACTCTCGAAATCACCCTGAGAATCGATTTTATACGATTCTCCACGAGTACGGTCACATCATGATTGGCGAGACATGGCCAAAGTTTCAGTCTGAGCATCCCATGTACGTGCACTCTCCAGAAGGTCCGGTCCTCGACGGCCGACATGAAAGAAGTCACGCATATCGAGTTTCTTTGGTAGCTGAAGAGATCGAAGCTTGGAAGCTCGGACGAAGATTTGCAAGAGCTATGGGATTTTACGTAGACGATGCGAAATATGATAAGCACATGACACTAAATGTCATGTCTTATATTGATTGGGCAGCTGAATAATCATAAGGAGAAAAAATGAGACTAGTCAGCATTGAAAAAGAAACGGGCGTCGACAAGGTTCTTGTCAACCCAGAACAGATTGCAGCACTTTATATCGACATCGGTGTCGGTGGAGGTGACTGTGTCGTAATCCAGCTATCAGGCGGTGCGGGTATTCGCACAAAGTTCACTGATCTAGATCACGCCACAGATTATCTCCAACGAGCTGCCAGTCATTCGTTTACTGGATAGCACCGTTGAATACAACTCTTCTAAAAGTTCTTACTTGGCGTTGTATTTCTATTTTGATAACGCTGGTGGTGATGCTTATTGCCACCGGCGACGTCAAATCTGCGACTGGTATTACTCTTTTCTTGCATGCACTTTTGACCATAGGACACTTTGTGTTTGAGATAACTTGGGAGAAGTTTCATGAAAGTAGGTGACATGGTTCAGTACGTTGCTCACACTTCTTGGGATAACGGAGGATTGGGCATTCTAACTGATGTTCAGCAATACTTCGATCCTCTTGGTCAGGTGTGTCAGAGATTTCAGGTTACTTGGTTGGATGACATTGAAGAATATGGCTGGGATGCAGCCATCGGAGGTGCAGCTCAGTGGTATGATGATATCGAGTTGGGCACTGACATAAGACTATTTGCGGAGACACAATGAAGCTAGTTAGAAATAGGATTCCCCAGATCATTATTGAGAGCGGAAAAACACCGCGCTGTCATATTGCAGATATGTCTGAATTTAAGCGCCGCCTTGAAGACAAGATGAGTGAAGAGCTTCAGGAGTTTAGAGAAGAACCCAGCGTTGAAGAAGCAGCAGACATTTACGAGGTTCTTCGTTGCTTGTGCTGGCTTCACAATATTAGCATGGACAGCGTAATCGAAGCTGCAGCAGCAAAGCGAAGCAAGCGTGGCTCATTTACGGAGGGCATCGTTCTAGAGACAGTAGCTGAGGACATCGACGAGGACTGGATAGAAGATGACTGGTCGACCACATCTCAGGGAGAAGTCGTCGGTGTGAGAGAACAAAAATGAAAGCAGGTGACCTTGTTCGATTTGTGTCTAAAAACTATGGCACGCCTGAAAGGCCTGTAAAAGATCAGTGGGTGGGCGTCACCGGCTTGATCGTCGAGATACATAAAAAAGCACACCCAATAGAAATGACAGTGCTAGTTGTACACCCAGATGACGGATATCCGACAGAAGTGTTTGCTTTTGGGTCAGATGTTCGTGTTCTGAGTGAGCTTACAGATGAGCAGCTCGAGCATGTAGTAGGAGGAAGATCAAGTGAATCATTCGAAAAATGGCGTATCGAGACGATTAATCGTCACGGGGGATCTGGTGAAAGTGAAGATATCTAAGCTTCGTATGAGGCAACACCCAGAAGACGGCCGACCCGGTATTGACACCCTGCCGAATGCAGGTCTTGTAGGAATAGTTACCGATGTCATGGAGATGGACGACGGGTTTCCAGTATGTGAAGTCACCTTTCCTAATGATAGGGGCTGGTATGAGGATCATGAGATTGAGTTTGTAGGTACAGCAACTGATAACGAAGAATCGATGTGGAGAATGTGGGGTGATAGATGAATCCAGGTGATTTAGTAAAATTTGTAGCCGGCTTAGAAGACGACACTGAAGCTATTATGACAGTGTTGCGTGTACAGGCGGAAGAGAGCAAAGACGACGGCTGGTCTTTCTGCACGTCCGGCCGAAAATCTCCCACAACAGTGGAAGTATTTTACCCTCGAAAGGGCATCCGAAGATATCAAGACGTGATGCTCGACGTCATCAGTGATAATCATTCTTCACCAGAACATGCAAAGCTTACAGCACTGGCATTTGCAGGAACTTGTTCGAGCAGACCAGGAGATTGTAGCGATGGGTAGAAGTAAACACACGTACCGATTCAAGGCAGGTGATCTAGTGGAAGTAGCTGAAACTCCACCGGACTACTTTTCAGAATATTCTAATTGCGCGCCTGTAATGGCCGGCCTTTCTCGAAGAATGAGATATAAAGAGCTTAGGGCTGGTGACAGCTATCTAGTTCTTCAAGATGCAAAGCACTCAACCCACCGCGATAACAGGAAATTGTATGTTGAAGTCATGACGCCAGACGGCCCAGCTTTGTGTTGGTGTAATGTCTTTAGGATGAAGAAACACTCATGAGCTTCTACCCGGGCGACATGGTCAGGCTGAATGAGATAAGCACAGCTTACGCTAAGCGCTCTCTTGATGTTGAAAGACTACAAGGCATTGTCATCAAGTCGCGAAAAAGAGAGATGCATCAGGAAAAAGGTCGATTGGGCCGAAGGACTGAGATTGCTGTTGTAGACATGGTGGAAGTTATGTGGAGCGACGGCTCTGTTCAAAAATTGGACGGAAGATATCTAGAGAAAATTACGGCGAGAACCGCCAGCAAGGAAGAAGATGATGGATGACGTAACAGCAATTGGTATTGCTGAAGGATTTATAGCGAACGAAGGGCCAGAGCACGAAATAAAGGCATGGCAGCATTTGATTGACACGGGATTGTGTTGGCAACTCCAGGGATGGTTTGGACGCACAGCTCGACATTTGATTGACATCGGTGCATGTCATGAAAGGAAAGAAACAGTTGAGCCTGAAGCTTGTAGACCTCAAAGTTGGTGATCGCCTACTAGTTGATACTTTTGCCGGTCCAAAAGTCACTATGGAAGTAGTTCATATTGATAGGGACTGGGCTGAGGGCTGCCTCATTTACAAGAAAGATTTAGAGCGCCTGAAAAAAGCGGGCGTTCCCTACTCGAAGGATGATGTACCGAGAAAATGTAGCGGTGTAATCTTCGAGGATCAGATTATCAAGAAAGTTAGAAAAAGGAGAAAGAGAAATGGCTGAACTATGGCCAGGTATTATCATCATGGTGGGCGTTTACGTGACTGCACGTATTCTAAATCATCGAGAGGCAAAGCGCGCTTTAACTGCTGAGATCGAACGAGAGATCGAGCGGCGCAATAAAATTGACGCACTTTACGGAAGGCGAAAGTAGCTTCTTCGACGATGGCATGATCTTTCGTTGCGCCGCGCAATTTTTTTTGCATTAATGCGCCGCGCCAGTGCAAATTTCTTCTGCATAGGGTATAATGTCTATGTAAACAAGGAAGGAAAAGGAACATCATGCCTAAGATCGCTAAAGGAACTCTCGTCCGTCTTAACGTTGCTAAGTGCTTTACCACTGCACAGGGTGGGGGACTTCGGTACCCGCTCTCGAATTATGCTAATGATGAGGCTGGAACAGTTCGGTCGTATCGCCCCGTAACTGCTGAAGAAACGGCCGCGTGGTACGATTCGGATGCTTCGAAGGGCATGAACTCGGCTGGCGAGTCCAAGCTCCCTCCTCAATCGCGGGCGGTCACGCTTCATCGCGATCGAGTTTACACAGTTCTCCGGGCACGCGCTTCGGTTCGCCTCGGATGGGGCAACAAGACTGGCGGTCTGACCAAGATTCTCTGCACTGAGACTGGCGAAGAAACCTACGTCAAGCGTGATCTGATCGAGGTGGCAGTCTAATGCAGCCCGGTGATTTGGTAAGAAATATAAGCTCTCGCGACGGCCATGGCTTTTGCATTGAGTACGGGCTCTTCATGGGACTCCGGACTTTTGACGGCGCATACGAATGTGCAGAAGTCATGTGGTTCAATCGATCTGCTCCAAACGGCGATCGAGTCTCTACGATTCAGAAAAATCTTATTGAGGTGGTGAAATGAGTACACACAGCACACTTGGTGTCCAGATGGAAGACGGTAGTATCATGGGATGTTACGTCCATTATGACGGTCACACGATGCTCGCGAGAATACAACGTTTTCTAGAAGAGCACACGACTACAGATCTTGCTGTTTTGATTGCTCGAGCACAAGCCACCGGCGGGATGCGATCCTTCCACTGTGCAGATGAGTTCGGCAACAACCCGGAGACAGATTATCTAGATGACAACGAATCGTATGTCATCGATGAGACAGACTTTTATGAAGATCATATGGGTACCTTCGCTTGGTATCTGGTAAACTACAAAGATAAGACAGTTGAAGTCAAGGAGAGTTACTAATGGGTTATAGATGGGCTAAGTGGAAACGCGGTGGTCAGTGGGTTGACAATGATGAGGGGTGGCACTATCGTCACTGCTACACATGTGGTCGTGAGACTGAGCACGGAATCACTGAAGGTTGCGTTCCTTGTGGCAACCGAGCTATTCGCCGGCGAGCTCAAGTTCGATCTGTTGCCGTCGGTGAATACACTGTGAAGGTTTATCCCAACGGTGCCAAGTATTGCAACTGCAAAGGCTTTAAGTTTCGCAAAGACTGTAAGCACATCAAGAAGGTTTAGGAGGACTTATGTTCAAGATTGGTGATATTGTAAAGCACATTGACTACCCAACTGAAAAGGGTCGGGTGGTTGCAAAGCTCAAGCACATCATCCTCGTCAAGTGGGATACACGAGGCTGCTCTCGTCACATCCCCAGTGCGCTGAAGAAGGTGAGCTAGTGAAGAAAGTTGTGTTCAACAGAAACTTTGGAGGCTTCAGCATTTCCAAAGAGTGTGCTCAGTGGCTTGCTGATCGAGGAAATAAAGAGTGCATAGAGCTGCTGAAGCGCCGCTATGGCGTCGAAGACAGCGAGTTTTATGGCTACATTGAGTGGACTCCTCGACATGATGCTTTACTGGTCATGGCTGTTGAAGAGCTTGGTCCCTCTCTCGCCGGAGGAGACGGCTGCGAGCTAGACGTTCATGAGTTGGTCGGTCGACGCTATTACATTGAGGAGTACGACGGATCTGAATCTGTTATTGAGCCCCATACAATTCCATGGATTGAAGTATAATGATTAAGCCTGGCAATTTAGTTAACGCTGGTTACCAAGGGGGACCAATGTCTTTCACGGGCATCGTGCTACGCGTCGAAGAAAAGCGATCTTTGTTCAGCGAGAAGTTTGCCATCATGGAGACAGAAACTGTCGTGCATATTTTGTGTGATGGTGCAATCAAGCATTTTATTTTAGAAGAAGACAATATTGAGGTAATCAAATGAAAAGACCCCACACTGCTGAGTTTATTGAAGCGACTGCTTTCATCTGTATTGTTGCTGCCATGTGCATTGCGTGGTACTACGGCTACGTAAAACCTGCTGATGAAATGCGCTATCAGATTATGGACTGCATGCATGAGCGTGGCGACCGAAGCGAAGCTGGGTACAGGCACTGCTTTCAGGAGCTCAAAGAGGGGCGTGGAAAATGATTCCTCCGCCTAAGAAGGCCAAAGCTGAAGCCCATCCGATACACGGAATCAAGAAGGGCGATCTGGTTAGAATGAAGTATATGACTTTCTGGATGAAGAAACAGGCCACCGCGCGAGTCCCTTATACAGATACGCCAATGCTTGTTTTAGAAGTAGCTTACAACGCCATCAAGGTAATAACACCCAATGGCACCGTAAAAACAGACTTAGCCGAGTATTGGGAGGTAGTCAATGAAAATGCATAACGAAACATATCAAGACCTTATGCTGAGGTTTGCAAAAGAGCTGCACGAAGTTGGGGTATCTGAGAGTTTGAAGAAGCTCGTCGAAGACAAATACACGCGGACACCCAATGTGATTTCAGCCGGCTCAGAAGATACAACTCGAAAGTTCACGTACAGACATGCGGGCTATGAAATCGAAGCAGTTCAAACAGTGAAGCTTACGGTGAGAAAGTGTACACAATGATCGATGTGCGGTACTTTTTTTACTTTTTTTCGCGCAATCGGTGCAAATTTTAGCTGCGCCGAGTATAATAGTTATGTAAGGAAAAAGGATAGGAAACAAACTTCCCTTACATAAACTGCTTCAAGCCAAGGAGAAAAAATGAAGCTCAACGTAAAGAATGATGGAATCGAGTTCGGAACTAACATCCTCAAGGTGAAGGTGCCCAAGGCACTTCGCAACAAGGTCCGGTCTGGTCTCGAGTACGTAGACTGTGCGCTTGGTGGCGAGGGTTTTACGCCGTCACAGGTGCTCTTCTTCACTGGTACCCCTGGTGCTGGTAAGACTACGATGATGCTCACGTTGGCTGATAGCTTGACCCGACAAGGTGCGCTGGTCGTCTTTAACACCGCTGAGGAAAGCCTCTATCAGGTGAAGATGATTGCTGAGCGTCTCAAGCTCAACAGCGGATTCGCCGTCGGTCAGGAGACTCACGTTCCGACCCTTCTCGAGAACTGCGACAAGCTCCGCGCTCGGCGTGGTAACCGGCGCAAGCCATTCTTCCTGATTGTTGACTCTCTCCAGTGTATGGATGACGGTAAGTACAAGGACGGCTCGGTTAACAGCCAGTCCGCTACTCGTGCTTTGGCTCTCATCACTGACTACTGCAAAGAGGAGTTCACCAACGCGATCGTTATCGGTCAGGTGAACAAGGAAGGCAAGATGGCCGGCTCTAACAAGCTGAAGCACATGGTCGATGCTATGATCACTCTCTCCGTCGAGGAGAAGGACCCGGACCTTCGAGGTTGCCGAGTTCTTCAGACGGTGAAGAACCGATTCGGTGGATGTGGTCACACCTTCTTCCTCGCCCTGGATGGTAAGGGCTTCAAGGAGGTGGCACGCGTCTCCGCTGCCTAAGATTTTCCTGCTGAACCATCAGGTTCACACGCAGGGCGGGAGGATGGTTCAGCATTCCTTGGCTTACTCCCGCCCTGCATTACTTTTGTGAGGAAACATGTTTGACATCCAAGACCTAATCGGCAAAAAGTTCCGTGCATCTAAGCACTTACAGCAAAGAGGTATTGCTGACCTTATTGAGGGGATTGTTGCTGATACGATTATTCTCCGCCACGGAGGAAAAGCTGCTAGCTCAAAACGCTCTATTGAAGATGTCATGGTGGGCGAATCCACATATGTTGATATCAAGACGCGAGATGTCAACGCTGACTTTTCAATGCCCAATCTCATCTCTATCGAGAGGCTGAGAAAACTCTATAGCGAGCCTGCGAATGAGCTGGTGTTTATTTTTGTAGATTACTCCCTTGAGACAGACGACAGGTTGGTCGGTGATAACTGGTCTTTCGAAACGTGGGCAGTAATCAAGAAGGTTGAGATACGTCACATTGAAACGATATCTTGGACGGACATGCACATCCAAGCACTGGGCAAAGGACAGCTACAGCTAAGAGATGCTTCTAAGCCCATAAATCTATATCCATACAGTCGTCTGGAATGGATGCAGCGCCTCAAGTCTGAATCACTGATTTTTATTGATAAACAGATGGCAAAGCTGTGTAAATATCGTGAGAATTGGGTATAATAAGAATGTAGATGAGGCCGAGTGGTGGAACTGGCATACACAACAGACTTAAAATCTGTCGCCCTAGGGCTTACGGGTTCGAATCCCGTCTCGGCTACCAAATTTTCTAAGGAGGAAAAATGGCTAAAGTTTTATTCTTACACGGGTTGGAATCGAAACCCGGCGGTACAAAAGCTAAGCATCTAGAAAAGATGGGACACACTGTCCTAAATCCAGCGTTGCCCAAATATTCGTTCGAAGAATCGATCGCAATTGCTCAGGGTGTTATTGATCGAGAAATGCCTGACGTGGTCGTTGGATCGAGTAGAGGTGGTGCAGTCGCCATGTGTCTCAACCCGGGATACGCAAAGACGGTTTTGATCGCTCCCGCTTGGAGTCACTTCAGACAAACCGCTGGTAGTACGGTGAGTCCATCCACCATGATTCTTCACTCGGAAAAAGACAAGGTGGTGCTTCTAGAAGACAGCACACACCTAGCCAAGACTTACGGGGCGACCCTGGTACGAGTAGGTGACTGCCACAGAATGAACGATGAACAGGCGCTAGAAGCGCTAGAAGAAGCTGTGACATGGCAAGCCGAAAGAGTAAAATAAAACATGGAGAGGTGGCCGAGCGGTCGAAGGCACTGGTCTTGAAAACCAGCGTAGCGAGAGCTACCGTGGGTTCGAATCCCACCCTCTCCGCCATAAACCAGGATTGCGGACGATGAATATTTTAGAAAGCATTGATCAAAACTTGCAGCGCTCGGGAATAACAACAATTCCGTTTAGCAGTAAGTTTATGTTTGGTGCACACATGGGCAAGCAATTTGCTGAAGACATCTTGCCCGATATCGTCGCGATTCTAGAAGACCCAGATTCTGAAAACTACGAGTATTCTCTTGCAGGTCAGATTCGAAACGGTAGACAGGTTAAGATTAGCGCATCGCAATTCACACCCAGAATAGTGCAGCTTAAGACTGCCATTGATACAATTGCATACTCTTATGTTGAAAGGTGGTTTGCCAAAGCGTATGCGGGTCAAAAAAGGTTTGAAGGTCGTGTTGAATTGCATGACATGTGGATCGTAGAACAGAAAGAAAACGATTACAACCCAATTCACACACACGCCACACCTTCCCCGGCGGGACTTTCTGGCGTTGTTTACTTGCAAGTTCCAGATCAGATCGGAATGCCCACGGGCGGTGGCAAAGCAATTCAGGATGTCGATGGTCAGATACAAGTAATCTACGGTACTACGGCAATGCCTGATCCTACAACATTTACTACACATGAGACTATAGTCATTCCTCCTGAACCCGGCAGGCTGCTCATGTTTACCAGAGAAACAACACATCAGGTTTATCCATTTCAGGGTTCTGGGTCTAGAATCTGTATTGCGTTTAATGTTAGTGTCTGGTTTTAGCAATATGAGGGCGATTAGCTCAGTTGGGAGAGCACCTCGTTTACACCGAGGGGGTCGGCGGTTCGAGCCCGTCATCGCCCACCATTTTAACGCTGGGGTGAGGTCCTACAGGCAAGGACATCCGGTTGTTACCCGGAAGGTTGCTGGTTCGAGTCCAGCCGCCCCAGCCATTTTAACATCAGGGCCGTTAGCTCAACAGGTAGAGCATCAGACTTTTAATCTGGCGGTTCCGAGTTCAAGTCTCGGGCGGCTCACCATCAACAATGTGTACAACAACTTAGACTAGGGTATGATATAAACATGGCAAAAAACTATAAAGAAATAGCATCTCAGATTGGAGGTCTAGTTCAAGAGAAAAACGAAGCGTACGGTGATTCTTTTGGGCAGGCTTGCAAAATCTTAGAAGTGCTGTACCCAGACGGCATCAAGGTTAATCAGTACCGTGATGCTTTAGCTATTACACGCGTCATCGACAAGCTTTTTCGTCTTGCAAACAAGAAGGACGCATTCGGTGAAAGTCCATGGCGAGATATTTGCGGCTACGCTGTTCTTGGTGTAGCTAATGATGAACTTCATGAATACGGAGACAAATCGTGAACAAAGAAATGAGAAGAGATATGTTGACTGCTGCACTACAATCTTTGAATGAAGCAGCTGATATCTTGAATGACCTGGGTGAAGAAGAGCTCTCTCTTAAGATTCGAAATCAAGCAAACAATGTTGCGGCAAAGCAACGAGCAGCAGCAAAAGCTGCGTCTATTCCGACACACGTCCCCGCCGGCCCTGAATAGGAGAAAAAAATGAGCCATCGACCATGGACCGCGATCATCGCTACTGATGGACAGTATACTGCAATCAATGTCACAGCGCATATTGAGAGGGAAAACGCAAAGCGTGAAATTGAAGAGGGAAATCCAGGACGCGAAGTAGTTGCGCTGATACCGGGTACTCATGCCTCGTATGTGCATACTTTTAGCACACACAGTCGTCCGCACGTGATCAATCCTAAGAACGCCAGATATCTAGACCCATTTGACACGAGCTATATCGCTGATCAGGGGTCCGGAGATTAACTCTCCTTGATCTTTTCTGCGTCCATGAGTATATACTGGTAATGGCTCCTAAGATTCATTCTGTGGTCATTTCTATGCCTCTATCGTCATCGGTAGACATACTTACCGTATGTGATGCGAGAGGTGAACTATCCACAATCGCTCAACGCAGGTAATTTAGTCAAGCTGGAAATTGATCATACAAGCAAGCAAGATTTAGAATTTTCTACATGCGGCAGCGATCACGAGACCATTACGCTTTGGGAGAGTATTGACCTAAAGACGTTCCCTTCTTGTAATGATTTTCATGGCAACACTATTCAAGTCCCAATTGGGACAGTTGCAATTGTGCTAGCACCTGTCGGGATACCAGATTACGTCTTTCTTTATCTCTCTCTCCGCCCTGAAGAAGCTCCCTCGTCTCACCGACTAATACGAAATGATCTGACAGTGTATGATATATTAGTACACGGAAGAAGGTATCAAGCGTTTGGGTGTGATATGAAAATCAAGAGAGATAAATGATTGTCTGTTTATGTAAAGGTGTAACCAAAGAAGACTTAGACGAAGCTCTAACCGCTGCGGACGAATCTCTCGAGCTAGCTGATATCGTATGGATGACTGATGCTACAACTGGATGCGGAAGCTGCAAGCCATACGTTCAGCAAATGATTGAAAAGTGGCTCGCATCTGAGAAGAACAAGAAAAATAGAAAAAGCAGACGTAGCACAAAATAATGTTTACTGAATCCAGTAGCTGTCGGTATACTTTATTGGATGCTGATGTGTCCCCCAAAATTCTTTCGTATTGCGTATTCAATTAACCCTTGGATGAACCGCGAGCTTGTAGACACATCTAGGGCACACACTCAGTGGCAAACTTTAAGGTATACACTTGAGCTATCAGGTGTGGATGTCAAGGTTATTGAGCCACGGTACGACCACCCAGACATGGTCTTTACTGCTAATGCGGGCTTAGTACACGGAAACAAAGTAGTGCTTAGCAATTTTAAGCATCCTGAGAGGGAGGGCGAGCAACACTACTTTAGAGACTGGTTCTTAGATCACGGCTACGATGTATATGACCTACCGTATAACTTAAAGTTCGAGGGCCGAGGAGACTGTTTCATACACAAGGGAAAATTAATCGGCGGCTATGGATTTCGAAGCGATAGAAAAGCCATCAAAATGGCTGCTGAGATTCTAGATCTCAAGCCTGTAATCTTTAAGCTTCAAGACCCAAGATTCTATCATCTGGATACATGCCTTTCAATAGTAGATGAAGAAAATGATGTGGCAATATACTATCCGGGCGCATTTTCTCGACTTCGAAAACCCAATTGGGGAACAGGGCTTAAGCTTCTGCCAGTTGAAGAGTGGGAAGCTGAAAGATTTGTGTGTAATTCTGTAACAGTAGGCAACAACATTATAATGCCAGCTCGGGCCAGAGGCACAAAAATTATGCACAAGCTTAAAGCATCTGGGTATAATGTTGCCGAAGTTCACATGTCTGAATTTATGAAGTCAGGCGGTGCTGCTCGATGTTTAGTGCTGGAGTTATGAGTCTAAGAAAAATAACAGGATTTACGTGCGGCGCATTTGATCTATTACATGCAGGACATGCGCTCATGTTAGAAGAGTGCAAGGAATATTGTGACGAGCTAGTTGTAGGTCTCCAGACTGATCCGAGCATTGATAGACCAGATAAGAATAAACCCGTGCAGACGTTCCAAGAGAGGCTGACAATGCTTAAGTCAATAAAGTGGGTCGATGCAATAGTGTTTTATAGCACAGAAGCGGAGCTTTATGATTTGTTAGAAGCTACAATGCCTGATGTCAGAATCGTAGGTGCTGACTGGAAGGGCAAAGAGTTTACAGGGCACGACTTACCTATCAAAGTTGTATTCAACAGCCGAGACCATGGTTACTCTACATCAGAGTTGCGAGAGCGTGTTTATAATGCAGAAAAAGCTAAAAGGACTTGAACATTTTAGTTTGAAGTACTATACTTCTTAGGACGTTAACACAGGCGTCCCTAAAACCGTTCAAGGAGAACACTTTAATGAGCAACTATAGCAAGACTAAGAGCACTAAGCGCTTTACCTACACCGTGAATCGCAATTCCACTGCCAAGAAGGCAGGATCAAACACCGTAACCATCGCAACCAACAGTTCCGATAGCTACTACAACACGGGAACCTCGTCTTTGACGATGACTGTCAAGGAAGCGCAAGCTCTGCAATCTTTCCTTAACGAGACTCTTGTTACTGAGTAACGTTTAGCTTTAACCGCAGGGAGGCACGGGGTTACAGGTGCCTCTAACTTTTAACGAGAAGAAACATATATTATGGAAAATACAGTTAAGAATGGTGATGTAGTGAGCGTCCATTACAAGGGAACACTTGATGATGGCGCTGTTTTTGATACCTCGAGGACTCGGGAAGAGCCGCTGACGTTTCAAGTTGGTGGCGGGCAAGTAATCCCGGGATTTGACCAGGGTGTACTTGGCATGATGGTAGGACAAACCAAGACTGTATCTATCGAACCTTCCAACGCGTACGGACCTCGAAACGAAGAAGCAGTTCAGGTCATTCCAAAGACTGCCTTTCCGCCCGGGTTTCCGTTCGAGATCGGACAGACAGTTGAGGGTACCGGTGCAAATGGTCAGCCCATGGCCGCTACAATCGCGTCTGAAGATAAGTTCACTGTGACATTGGATTTGAATCATCCTTTGGCAGGTAAAAACTTAAATTTTGAAATTGAGCTGGTCAATCTTGATCAGCACATGGCCAATGTTGGCCAGTAGCTAAGGCTACAACCCATTAACACACACACACACAAAGGAGAAATAAAATGGGTGACAAGAACAAAAGCGGGTACGAGCTCCGCACAGATCTGCTCGGAATGGCAATTGGTATTGTCGATCAGAAGACACAGCGTCTTTTCGAAAATGAGCATCTGAAGCCAGAAGGTCAGCGCAATGCTGTTGACCCTTTTACGACTGAGGATGTTATTGCTGAAGCACAAAAGTTATATGATTTTGTACAAAGCAAGTAGAAGGGATATACTTCTATAGTTCTTTGAAAAACTAACAACCCACGTTCTCGGGTTAATAATCTAGGTGGAATTACTGGCTCCTAGACGCGAAGCGAAAGCTAAGTGATAGAGAAAACCTCGATTGGGAAGGTGTCATTCTTATGACATGCCGCCCAACTAAGAGAGGGGACGAGTTAAGGAAGGTGGAACTTCCGAAGTCGTTCAGTGATTGGAAGCATGGGTCCCTATTCCACTAGGGAAATACTGCTGAAGGTATCCACGGACTTGTGAATTCATCGTGGAAACGGGATAAGGGCAAACCAAGACGCCGAAAGGCGATGAAAGTCTTGGGAAGAGGGCTTAATCACCCTTAGAATTCAACTGTCATTGGCAGAAGTCTCTCTGGCGAAACTGGCAACAGGGTCGTCGTCCCGAAAGGGGTTATGTGGACATTCTCCCAAGGATTGGAAGCATGGCGCGCAAAGGCGGGGGGAAGTGTACAGCTTACCCAAGTGAGCGCAGAATGTTGGTGACAGTAGGACGTGCTGTTCCGTGGTCTTCACAGATCAAGAACAGGGAGAAATCTCGTGAACGGTGTTACTTGCCGGTGTGTTCACGTCTAACCCGAGAGGGGACAGGCCCAAAAGGCTTGATGGTCATGAGAATTAAGGTGCCCTGGAATGCTGGGCACCTTTTTTTTGTATAAATTGAATGGAGCCTTATACATATTCGCTTAACATTTTATACTAGCACTTTCCGCAGGTAGGCCCGGGATTACAGGGGCCTTATTTTTTATCAAAAAGAAGAGGAATTGATGAAGTACATAATGACGATGCTAATGTCTATTATCGTTCTCACCTTCACCGCATGTGGCGATGATGTTGAGGATACTGCTGTTGTGGAGGACACTGCGGCGGTAGATGCTGGAGCCGATACGGGTGAAGGCGAAGGAGAGGGTAGTGATGCTGGACCCGGTGATGACGCCGGCGAAGGTGAGGCTGCCGATGATCAGGATGGAGGATCCGAAGATGAGTAAGCGTAACATCGCTATTGCTGCTGCAGTCGCAATTCTTGCGGTTGCAGGTGTTGTATATAACACGCAACAGTCTGACAGCGTTGCAACTACCTCTGAGACAACTACAGAGACAGTTACAACCAAGAGCACTGCTGCACCCGAAGCTATTCCTGCTTCAAATACAACGAACAGCACAGATGAGACTAACTCTACGACTTCTGATGAGCAGAATGAGGCACCCGCCGCGGTACCGGCACCTGCTGCAAATGAGTCTGAGTAATTAGTTCAACCGCAGGGAGGCACGGGTTTACAGGTGCCTCTTTCTTAATACTATGAGGTTCATATGAAACTTTTTATTCCTGATCCCTACACGACAAGCCTGGCAGCTGCAATGTTTTACGCGCCGCCCATTCAGTATAATGATCGTCTGGTGGAGATTATTGTGAAGGCTGAAAAAGAGAAAAAGAACCCAAAGAATAGAATTCAACCATCAGAAAATATCGGTAGAAATATTGATACATACGCCTAGTCAAGGTGTATTATTGCACTAGCAATTAGAAGGAATAAAGATGAAGTATTATGCGATTGGCTTAGCAACACTTATGATTGTAGGCGTGACAGGATTTAGTACCGCTGAGACTGAGACTCCTGCTGAGCAAGAAGTAAATACACAAACTATTAATGAAGATGTACAAAAGGTCGAATACATTGAATTTGACCCGTACTATATTACTGCAAAATCAGGAAAGAACGAGGGCTGAGGGGTCTTCTCTCGTACTTTCCGGGGCGGAGGGCATCAAAACCCTCCGCCCCTCTTTTTTGGAGAAAACATGAAATCACTACTACTAACAGTCGTATTATCTCTGGGCATCATAGATCAGATCTATGACAATTACGCAGTAATAGAATATGAGACGCCATCAGGCAACCTCAAGTATATCGACATTCCCACTGATATCATCCCATGTCAAATCAAAGAGGGTGATACAATCAGATTCTCAAAATCTTCGAAAAGCACTAAGATATTTTGTAAGAACTGAGAACATTTCACGGTGTGCGTGATAAGATTTCTTGGTGCTGAAGAGACTCGCAGGATTTGCAGTAAGATATCTGGAAAGCAAAATTCCAGATTACGAACCAAGTGACTTGCGACTACCCCTCTTTAGTGAGGGTGATCTGATAGAAAATGTACATCCTAATCGACCACACGTACTTTTAGATATGAATTCTAAGAAAGCCTTAATTGTAGGCGTAACTTTTAGAAGACATAGCTGGCATTACGATGTACTTTTAGATGGAACACTCTGGAAACATGTCTCTGCCAACATTGTAGAGTCAGACTGGAGGCTTAGCCCAGATGCTAGCTGTAATGATACAACAGAGCAGAGTAAATAGACGCACGCACAGCATATTTAACATCAGACACGTTTACGTAAAGTGGAGTCTATAAATGAGAATCACAAGACGACAGCTGCAAAAGCTTATAAGAGAAGCATGCAGTTTATCTCCAGAAGAGGAAGCGCCAGAAGTCGAAGCCTTGCCGGCAATGGTGCCAGAATTAGAACCTGCACCCGCACCCGCACCGGTGCCAGAGGCGCCTGCTGCAGCGCCATTAGCAGACGTTCCATCGCCTGAAGATTATCAGGCAACTCGGAACTTTTTAGATCAGAATCCAGACTTAACTGACGGAGCTTTGCAAGGTATTATGCAAGCTGTCGGCACATCATGTGAAAGGTCAACTGCGCAAGCCGTGCTGGATCATTTGCAAGAGCTTCTTGGCGCAGCCCCTCCGGAGCAGGCAGCGTCGGTTGAGGCAGACTTAGAAAAAGAGCTAGCAGGACTAATAGGATTATAAAATGAAAATCACTAAAAGACATCTAAAGAGGCTACTGAAAGAGGCACGCAACACTGAGCCAATGACGCCTGATTATATTTTGAGCTCTTTAGACGGACAAGCACAAGGCCCCGGAAAGGGGTCAAGTTTTGGCCAGCTAGTCATGGCTGCGCTTCAAGCAGGGGATTATGTAAAAGCAGCAAACAAGCTGATGGATGCCCTGTGGATTGATGATGTTCCGCCTGGCGGAGAGGAAGAGTTAGTTCAGATGATGTCACAACAAGTTCGTACACTCGAAGATGTTGCCGCTGTCGGCGCAGAGTGGGGAACCAAACACTTTAGGAGTCGATAATGAAAAAGGTATTACACAAACTGGCAAATTTATTCAATAGCTCACACTGTTGCTGCTGCTGTGGGTGCTGCAGTTGCGAATCTGGTTGCTGCTAAAAGAGGAAATTATGAAAATCACAAAGAGACAATTGAGAACGCTGATCAGAGAGGCCATCTCAGGTGCAAATGAAAGAATTGCGGGTGCTGAGTCAGCTGCTGTATCTCCAGAATCATGGGCAGCAAAAAATGGCTTAGTTGTTGACACAGACAACGACGGTCAGAAGATCATCTCTCTTACACAAGAGGAGGCGGACGTACTTAGTCTCCCTCCTGGTGTTACGTGGGAAGTTGATCAAGACCATGACGGCTGGACGATTTATACGAATGACTACGTCGAAGAGGCGTAATCATGTCTGACTGGATGACAGACACATCATATCATCCACTTCGTCCTGTTTTCTGGGACAAAAGGAGATAGCAAATGGAAGAAGTACTTCTTGGACTTCATGAAGTTGCAGTATCGTTATGGGGATTAGTTAGCGGCATCTTTGTCGGCGCTTATGATTTATTGAGCGCAGTCGCCGCGTGGGCAGGTAGCCTGTTGTTGGTTCTTCACACCGATTACCCTCGGTTGGAAGGATTGCTGGTAGGTGTTCTGCTTGCATGGTTGATGCTTAGACGAGATCGTCATCCACTGCTTCGTGTGCTAAGTGCACCTCTAAAGCTTGTTGTTGACATTTTAGATCTAGCCTGGGATCAGGTTGTTGAAGTTATTTCCGACACATGGAACACAGCCAAAGGCTGGGTCGTCGGAGGGTGGCAATGGTGCCTCGGAAAAGTTAAAGCTGTATGGAGTGGAGGCCTTGGCCTTCTTAAAGGTGCATACGGCTGGGTTATGAGCAAGCTCAAAGCTCTTAAAGACGCGCTGAGTAAAAAGAAGGAAGGTTAAGATGAAGGTCCGGACCGATTTGCTGTTAGAACAATTTGCTCCTACCGCTGAGGAAGAAGCAATTCGTATTAACGATCAGACCGGCGCTGGACTCGTAACCGACCAGGCTTTCTGGGAGAGGATGGGTATTCGTACGGGTGAAGATCTTGCGAAGTCTGTCCTCTCCCAGACTTATTCAGATTACTATAAAGATTTACACGGTATTCGTCCCCGATGGAAAGACACATCAAAGATGTCTGTAGATGAGATCCAGGCGTTGATTGATGAATTGGACGAAGAAGCTGCCAGGCTTTCAGATGATGATATTCATTTACAGCAGACACATGACCAAGAAAGCTGGTACGACGATATGATAGACGCTGCCCGGGAAAACCCGGAAGACATACCTGAAGAATGGCTTGAAGATGAATATTCAAGTGTCCCACAGCAGCAAGGGATGGGTCGAAGACCATCAGGCAGCAAAGCACAACGGAGAATGGAAGTGAAGGTTACACGCGATCAAGTAAGACAGATCATTAAAGAAGAGGTCCAGAGAGCGATCAACGAGTATGGATCCGACCCGAGACATACGAATGGCCCGCCTCCCAAGGACTCAAACTGGAGTACTTTCGCTGACGAGCTGGACATTGGCGTGCTAGATTTAGACAATATGGCATATGCCTTAGGCTTCAGTGACTTCGACGATATGGATATATCAATTACGCCTCGTGATCTAGCAAAGAGAGATCCGAAAAAATTTGTTGAAGCTGCACAGGAATCTTCCATAAGGGCTGGGGACATGAGTGCTAATGAAATTTTGAGCATCGCTGAGATGCCGGGGATGATCTAATGAAAATTACAAGAAAGAACCTGCAGAAGATTATTCGAGAAACTATTTCTGAAACAACAGCCGGACCGCCGATATCCGGAGAGCAAGCAATGCAGATGGGCGGCGATCGTGGCGGCCCTCCTCGAAACGAAGGTGCTAGAATGGCTGAAGAAGTTGTTGAAGCTATCAAGAACGGCAAACCCGGGGTTGACTACAAACGAGGCACTGACGAGATTTATATCATGACAGGAGCTGCTGAAGGCGTCACTGTTAAGGTGTTGCGAAGAGGGCGATAATGAAAATCACAAAGAGACAACTTAGAAGAATCATCAAGGAAGAGAAGGCAAAGCTTCAAGAGCAGACTCCTCAAATGACTGACTCCGGCCAGGGAGTATATGATGAAGTAGAGACCCAGGCACTAGCCATAGTTGAAGACGTTCTAAACAACTACGGCCCGGATGATATTGTCATTGAAGCAATTGCAGATGCCCTTAAAGACGTAGCCAATATGGTAGTAAACGACGATCGATTGGCACAAGGATATTGAGATGAAAATCACCAAACGACAGCTTAGGAAACTTATTCGTGAGGCTATGCAGCCTGGCGCGATGGCTGTACGTTTGCAAACAGATAAGTTGACAAAAGCCGGATTAGCAGATTTCTCAGGGCCTATCGAGTATAAGAGCCCACAAAATTTTGTCATCAAAGACGTAGAGAAGTCTAAGGTGCCTGAATTCATTAGCTGGATTGAGGGAGAGGGTCCCCACGCAATTGATTCAATGATGCGTCAAGAAGTGCCAGGGTCTAAACCCCACCTTGTGGACTTACATTACGGAGTTTAGAATGAAAGTTACAAAACGACAATTAAGACATCTTATTCGTGAAGCTATTCGCGAAGCCGCAAAGCTGCCGAAGCCGCCACCCGTGCTTCCGGAAGCGGATTTGTCTGAAGAGGCTGAATACGGAGCATTTGCAAGAACACAAGAAGTTCAGAAGATGTTGATGGACGCAGGGTTTAATGCGGATGGCTCATTCGGTAAAGACGGTTATCCTGGTCCGGCGGACTGGCAGATGTATTCTCCTGAAGATATGGTAGAAGCCGAGGGATGGATCCAGGCTGCGCTAGATATGAATGAAGCGCTTAAAGAGGCCGAGGAAGCGTTGGCCGCCGGCGAATTCCCGGGGTCGAGTCCTGCACAGTCTGCTTTCTGGAAAATCATCTCTCCTGTTCAAAGCAAGTATAGCAAGCACGGCGCTGCAGACACAGAACCCCGAAATGTTGCAGCTGATTGGCTTGAAGACGCGGGGTATGAGTGGTAAAATGAGAATCACACACCGACAACTTATAAAGCTAATTAGAGAGTATCGAGCATCGGGCACAGGTCCGACAGCACACCCACGAGGAGACCTTGGGAAGAATATTGCCGATGCAGACTTTCCAATCGTTGTCGGGTATGAGCTTAATGGAAGAGAGCAGTCCGAGATCGCCTACAATCAAGATGAGCTGGATGACATTTTAGATGACATCACAGGAGGCCCGGGCGGCAATGCAATCGACATACCGTATTCTTTAGATTCTCTTAAGGACATGGAACCTGATCAAATTCCAGCTGGTGCTGAAATTGAACAGTTGGCAGCAGGGAAAATAAGAATCACAAAGAAGCAGCTATCAAGATTAATCAGCGAAGTAGTCACTGGCGGGGGAACAACAGCTGAAGGCGGCGTTGAGCTAACAAACCCAGAAGTTAGTGAGTCCGAGATTAGTAGTGCCTGGCCTAGCAATGTTACATGGAATGGACACAATGTCTACGAAATGTTCTATGGCGGAGGAACAGTAGATGAAGTTTGGGGATTTCTTGAGCGAGAAGGCTACGGCGACGGCCAAGAAGCATACCTTGGGTACGATCCTGATTCGGATACATTTGTTATGGGATTCGATGCTTTTTACGACGACGTAGATGAGTATGGAAACGCATCACACGACTCTGAGATGGAAGGTGTCCTTGTTAATTTAGGCGTTTCTGGCGCCGGCGGATCTGCTCGATTTGAGGATATCCTTGAGCAGGTCCCCGGTGGGATGTACCCAACGGGACTTAGGACTGTAGAGAAACTGATTCCTGGCATCATTCATGTGAGACTAGATTAATGTTACTGACTGAGAGACAACTTAGAAGAGTGATTCGCAAGGTGCTGTTAGCAGAGCGAAAGACTATTGCTACTGTCTCTGATGTGCAGAAATTCATGCCCCAGATCGAAGAGTGGTCTGAAATCCTTCTAGATGAATTAGCTGAAGTGACACCCAGAATGAAAGAGCTAGACGAAAAGCGAAGAAAGCACGCTGTTGAGGAGCTAGCTCGAGGAGTTCGATCAGCTTTGGTCGACGTCACCAGTGGCATGGACTCATATTCCAGGGGCAAACAAGCGAAGGCCGAAGAGAGGAAGCAAAGAGATAAGTGGGACCGAGAGCGTCAAGCTAGAGGTGCTAACACCCAGTATTGGGGAAGTTGGGGGTCCACATGATAAGCAAGGCCCTCATGATAGCATTGCCTGCAGTCTTACTGGCATGCCCAGGAAAGAAGAAAGAAGCTGTACAGCCGACCTATGAAAAGCCTGAAATTGAATGGCCCGAAGACGAAGACTTGGATGATCTTCCTGAAGCGGGTGAAGATACCGGAGAGATCAAATGAAAGTTACTAAGAAACAATTAAGACAGATTGTACGCGAAGTTGTTGAAACGACTGATGGCCCGGGCAGAGATTTAGGGTACGGCGAAGGCGAAGGTAAAATGGTTAAGTCGAAACTATACCAAGTTGCTGAGTACGCTGCAATCCTGCACGAAATGATTCAAGACGGCGATGACTTACCTGAGTGGGTGCAAAATAAAGTTGCTGTCATGACAAACGATATCGGAAAGATTAAGCATTATCTTGAGTATAAGATTAAGAGAGATCATTCATGAGAATCACCAGGCGCCAGCTTAGAAAGCTTATACGAGAAAGTCTCATCTCTGAACAAGTGATGTGGCACTCTACTGCGCCTGAGAATGTCGAGGCCATCCTATCGAAAGGCCTCCAGTCTGGAAGAGAGTCTGCTAACACAATGGCCGGTGCCTGGGCTGATGAATTCTACGGCAAACGACCGATATACCTCTCAGTAGAGAAGGGTAAATACGAAGGAACGCCGTTAGCTGTTAATGCTGCAAATCTAGATTTGGTTGCAGATCTTCCCACGCTGGTTGATACCGGTGCATACCAAGAAGAAGAGGGAATGTACTGGGATGAGGGTGCAGAACCCCAGCAAATGTCAAGCTTGATAGACGAAGACGGCATGGTCTATTTCGAGGATCTCCTTTCGCCTGGCAGCGCTGAAGCACAAGCAGCGATTGAGATAACCGGCACTGCTGCAGTCATCGATGGCGTTCCACCTGAAAGTATTGCCTTAGAAGACTCCGATTTAGAAAAACACACACCATCGGCAGCCGAATCTGAATGGGCGTCAAAGAGCCAAGCGGACAAAGATGCTCATGTGAAGAACGCAGTATGGGAAACCATGGCTTGGAAGCGCTATCGGAAGCATGCACAAGCAGAAGGGATTCCTTTTGACCCTGATGATGAAGAAGACATGAAGGTGGCCAGGGCTTGGTGGGCAGAGCAACCGGAAAGCAAACAATTTGAGAGTAAAATGAGAATCACTAAAGGACAACTCAAACAACTTATTAGAGAGGCTTTGGGTGCACCGATGGCCGATCGAGATATTATTAACGCGCTTCAAGATACATGGGAACAAGTACGAATGGATGTAGGGATTCCTAATGCCACGGCAGAAGAGAAATCAGACGAAGCACTCGCGATGATTCAGACTTATCATCCTGAAGCAGCTGATGCTCTTCATGGTAAATCCAACACCGAAATTGATGAATTGGTTTGGGCGGCATTCGGAAAATGAAGAAGATAGATGACATCAAAGCGTGGATGAAATGGAAGGGCATAGAGCCCAAGGATGTTGTGATGATGTCATTTGCCATGGGATTCCTTATTAGCGTAATTGGTGTATTTCTTTGGGCTGGTATTCAATCGCTGTTATGAGAAGAATTAGAAAGATCACAAGAGAGACATGGCGAAGACGGAAACTGATTCGTATCAAACCCTTCGGAGAGGGAAAGAAGAAGAAAAATGCCTGACGCAGCAACAGTATTATGGGTTTCATCATTCGCAACAACAGCGATCGCCGGATTCATACTGGGAATGTGGTTCTCTGCACGTAATTTTGAACGTGCTCTTGTTAGAATAAAGAGAAATCACGACCTTGAGAGGCGACGAAGATGAGACTAACTGAGCGCCGACTTCGCAGCATTGTGCGCAAGCATCTAATGAGTGAGGCATGGAATGATGACATCACCAACATGTTTGCAAAGCTTTTAGACTTTCTCCACGACGCTTACAATGAAAGACAAGAAGCCACTTACAGTTCGGTAGAGTCAGATTACTCAAATGCTCAGATTGAGGATGAAGCTATAAATGCATATGCGAAGCTGTGGGGGATATCTGATGAAGAAGCTACAAAGGTTGGAAGTGATGGAATGGTCAATCCAAGCTCCAAGCCAGAGCTTTGGTGGCACGCAGTTATGCATGCAGGGAATGAGCGCTTTGGAGCATACCTTGAAGAAATAATGGAACGTTTGAATGATGCTGAAGGCCAACTTGAAAATATGAAGTCGGACGATGACAAGCAAGCGAAAGAAGCTGCCGATGCCGCAATGGAAGCTTTGGGTAGTGCCATGGGTGTAGCCAGTGGAATAGCCAAGTATTTTACTGAAAATTCAGGAAAGCTCGGTGCACATTGGGGCAAGATATCTAGCGGTGCTGAGAAGCTTAAGGGACAAGAAGATCTATCTCTTTGGGCAGAAGGTCTTGCGGCTGTCGGTCCAGCATGCGAAAAAACTACAAGCCTCTTCGAAGAAGCCCTGGGCCTCTTTGACCCTTCGACCCTAGAACATGAAAAAGCCAAAGTTGTTCAGCAAAAATACGATGCTGCAAAATCAGGGGTTCAGATATTCGGCAAGGCGGGCTCTGCAATTGCTAGCAAGGCGTCATCAGTTGCCTCTGAATTGGCAAAGCTTGAATCAGCAAGCGAAAAGAACGAAGCACTCATTAGAAGCTATCTCAAAGAAATTCTCTAAAGGGTTATAAAAGTTCCACGTCTCACATAGAATATAATCAGGAATTCTACTTAAGGAGACAATCGTGGAAAAACGTGAAATCAAGATGCTGTCTGAGCTATCCAGGTATGTTGCTGAACAGTATAACAATCTTGAGCAGTGGGAACAAAACCCGGGAACTGCCCAGATGAGAACTGCTGATTGCGCAATGATGCTCAAGTCTATTGGCAAGAGCATTGACGATATTTTCAGAGAAGCTGGTTTGCTGACTGATTCTACTACCGGGTCAGATTAATGACATGTGGCAAGAATACACTACTTGAATATGTCTGGCTAGACGGCTACAAAACACCGAATCTGCGTAGCAAAATCAAAGTTGTACAAGACTGGGACGGATTAGCGCCTACTTGGAACTTTGACGGCAGTTCAACACAACAAGCTCCGGGCCATGATTCGGAGAGGATACTAGACCCAGTTCGACTTTATCTTTATGAGCCTAATCACTACCTTGTATTGTGTGAAGTTCTCAACCCTGACGGCACGCCTCACGAATCGAATCAACGAGCGAAACTTAGAGGTTTGGCTGACTTTGCTGAGTCTTCTAACTTTTGGTGGGGCTTTGAGCAGGAGTATTTCTTGACCAAGGATAGACACCCACTAGGGTTTCCTATTGGAGGTTATCCTGACCCACAAGGACTGTACTATTGTGGCGTAGGGGGCAACCAGGTTAAAGGACGTCATCTTGTAGAGGCACATCTTATGAGATGCCTGGATATGGGAATCCAGCTTACAGGGATTAACGCAGAGGTCGCTGTAGGTCAATGGGAATATCAATGCTTTGCAAAAGATACACTCAAGGCATGTGACGATCTTTGGATTAGTCGCTACTTGCTCTATAAGATGGCTGAGTGGCAAGGCCTTGATGCTGATCTTCGTCCCAAGCCCGTAAGGGGTGATTGGAATGGCTCGGGTTGTCATACAAACTTTAGTGATAATGCAATGAGAACATCCGGGGGAGAAGGGTATTTCATGGCGGTGCTAAATCGTTTAGACGCCACACATCAGTCACACATTGCTGAATACGGTGAAGACAACGATCAACGCCTCACTGGAGATCATGAAACGCAGCACATTGGCCAGTTTAGCTGGGGTGTAGCTGATCGAGGAGCTTCTATTCGAGTTCCTTCAACAACTGCTGAAACATGGGTGGGATATCTTGAAGATCGCCGACCTGCATCAAACTGTGACCCATATCGTGTAGCGAGGTTGATTGTAGATGCCGTCAAATCAGTACAGTAAGAAGTTATCTCTTTGGGACGACGGAATAGGAACAGTAGAGTACGTTCAGCATATGGGCGACGATGTTACGATCGTCAATGCTGCTCGTGTCTCTTTTGGAAAGCACAAGGCAGAAATAGATGAGAAAGATAAAAAGCTTATTGACTATCTTGTTAGGCATCGTCACACTTCCACTATGGAGCACAACAATGTCACTTTTAGGTTTGTGGTACCTCTGTTCATTCGTAGCCAACATCATCGTCACAGAACTTGGTCTTACAATGAGATCAGCCGCCGATATACTGATGTAGACATGCGCTTTTATGAGCCTGAGGCTTTTAGAACGCAGCACAAATCTAATAGACAGGCATCAAATCCAGACGCAAGAATTGATCCAACCATGTACTGTTTTGAAGACGGCGGCAGGATTACAGCGTCAGGGATGGTTAGACAACACCATATCAAGAGCTTGAAGCTCTACGAAGAACTCATAGACGGAGGTGTTTGTCGGGAACAGGCAAGAGGAGTTCTTCCGCAAAATCTTTATACTGAGTACTACGGTACTACTAATCTAAACAACTTGATGAAATTTATCGACCTTCGCACGCATCAAGGCGCGCAATGGGAAATTCAAAAAGTCGCTGAGGCTTGTCTAGATATCGCAACAGATCTCTGGCCAGTTGCAGTTGGCGCGTACAGGAGACAGAAGGATGACTGAAGTTATCAAAGAAGTGTATGTGAAGGGATACAATAGAAAACACACTTTCTCAATTGAGAGAACATCAGTGGCCGGATTTGAGTTTGTCCGGTTCATGAAAAACGGCAATGTGGTATTGAACTGCAAGGCTGATGAATTCGAGAAATTTAGGAAGCTATTCCTATAGGAGAGAGAAATGTCTCGTCTTTTATTTCTGTTAACTTTTGTGATAATGATATCGGGTTGTGCTGTAAGACATCCCGGTGGAACTGTTTATGTTGAGATGCATGCAACAGTCCCGCCAGTTAAAGTGCACCCGCACGTGAGAGTACATGCTCATCACAAGTACGGTTGCTACTCATGCTGGAAGATTCGCCAGCATCGACATCACTACCATCCCAAGGGACATCGTCATCCCCACAAGCATCGGCACCATAGAAGGTAGTCGGCATGCCTGTGGTTTATGACAAGCAGAGTGCTAGAGAGCTGGCCGATGGTGTCCTTTGGCTTTTTGACAAGGTTAAACGTGTATGGGATTGGATTCGAAGCAAGCTACCAAAGTGGCTGGGTGGAAAGGATCTTCCGCGCAAAACCGGTGAAAAGCCAAAGGGCAAAGTAGGCAAACGCCCAAAGAAGTCTAGTCGCAAAAGAAAGTAATCCAGTGCAAATTCTGTCTGCATAGGGTATAATGTCTATGTAGTTAAGGAGGAAACACATGGAAAATGAGAAGAAATGGTGGGAAGTTCTTTTGCTTCTGATGTTTTTGGGCTGTTTCGGCGCACATCAGTTTTATATGGGACGACCCTATTACGCTGTCTGTATCATTCTAGCGTGTACGATTTTCTTTCCCATCGGTTTTCTGCTGCTCTTCATTGACTTTATCACCCTGCCATTCCAAGTGGCGGCTGCAAATAATAGTTAAAAAAGTTAGAAAACGTGTGCAAATTTCTGCTGCATAGAGTATAATATCTATGTAGTTAAGGAAAAGGAGTTAACATGGCTGACCAAGGAACCAACGTCGATCTCGCACCCACCAAAGAGGTGACTGCTGCTGAAGCTGCAGCTTTCGAGCTCGACCCCCACCTGATTCGTCTGATGTGGGATGAGCCCTTCTTCAGCAAGATTCTTCGCACTGTGACGAAGGTCAAGACTAACAGCATTCCTACGGCCGGTGTTCTGGCCAAGGAAGGCGACATCAAGATGTGGTGGAACCCGGCATTCCTGGCCGGTCTCACGACTCCTCAGGTGAAGGGGCTGCTCAAGCATGAGTGCTTCCACCTGATTTTCGAGCACACCACGACTCGTCGTCATGACCCCCATCTCCTCTGGAACTACGCTACTGACCTCGCGATCAACTCGATGATCCCTGAGGAAGAGCTCCCCGAGGGTGGCCTCATTCCCGGCAAGGCTTTCCGCAAGCTTACCGACGAAGAGAAGGCTAAGATGGGCGAAAAGCGCGTTGAGCGTTACGAGACGGTGTCTGCTAAGATTCAGACCCTTCCAAAGAACATGTCCGCTGAGTGGTACTTCGCACAGCTTCAAGACGTCAAAGACGAGATTATGGATGATGCCGCTGAAGGTGGCGAATCCGGCGAAGGTCAACCCGGCGACGGCGAAGGTTCGGGACAGCCTGGTGAGGGCAAAGGTCCTGGACTTCCCGGTCCGATGGATGACCACGATGGCTGGGATGAGCTGGACGACGAAGAACGTGAGCTTGTCAAGGGTAAGGTCAAGAAGGCTCTGGAAGATGCAGTCCGCGAAGCAGATCGCTCCGGACAGTGGGGATCGATCGGTGCTGAGGCCCGTGGTACTCTCCGTGAGATGATTTCCAAGGAGATTTCCTGGAAGGCAGTTCTCAAGCAGTTCTGCGGCTTGTCTCGACGAGCTAACCGTGAGTCCAACATCAAGCGCCTCAACCGGAAGTACACTGGGATTCATCCCGGGACCCATCGAGGATACACCTCCTCCATCGCGATCTACATCGATCAAAGTGGTTCGGTTGGTGACAAGGACTTGGAGCTCTTCTTCGGTGAGCTTAAGCAGCTGGCACGCCACACCAAGTTCACGCTGTACAACTTCGACACTGAGGTTGATGAGAACAGTGAGCGTGAGTGGCACCGAAACCGGACTCCTGGTCTGGCGCGGACCCGCTGTGGTGGAACTTGCTTCCGAGCTCCCACCAAGCATGCTAACAAGAACAAGCATCGGTTCGACGGATACCTTATCCTGACCGACGGCGAGGCTTCTGACCCTGGTCCTACCCGGATCAAGCGAGGATGGGTCCTCTGCCCCGGAACTAAGCTCTACTTCGAAGAGCCAAAGCGGGATTTCGTGATCAAGATGAAGGGAGAGGCGGCTGCTTAAACAGCCCTCTTTCCAGGGCCCTTTTGGCTTTGGATTCCATATTTAGATACAACGGGAGAGATACATTGAGCTACTATGAAGTTGTTATTCAGCCAGACGGAAGAGCCGCCCTGGTGTTGAGAATAGAGCCTCCTCGGCCGCCCGAGCGCATTTCAGAGGAAGGCACGTCTGAAGAGCGAGGCGTGGTGATCATCAACCCCTACGAAGAACCGAAAAGGGACGCGATCATCCTTGAAATGTGATGCGATTCTGGCCACAACGCGAGCCCGGTAAAGATGTCGGACTCGCGGACAAAAAAGCTGTACGCATATTTCTGTTGGGTCTGCTAGCTGCAAGTATTGGAACGGGCATTACGTTCTTGATATTAGAAATCTGCTAAATACCCAGGCGACACAGCTTTTCATTTGTCCGCTGCATGACTAGTTGATGACGAATAGTCCATCCAACATATTTGTCACCCAGATGGTCGGGATCTCCGTCTGTCTTTTTGAGTGCCCAGATGCTAGCATGTAATAGTTCATGAACAAGACTAGATTCGCAAACGAGTGTGTTGTCTTTTATCTTTACCCATATGGTGCCTTTGCTAATAGTCAGGCCACTGAATGTTGCTGAGCTTATGTAACTACCATCAACGGCATATCCTCCGCCGCCTTTGTTCTGGCGGCTCCATTCTATCATAATGGCATTGAGGTTCGTACGAACAGTTCGAGATCTTCCGAACTCTTCTTCCCACTCGTGGAGAAATAGCTGCATAGCGATGGCTGTTTTTTCCGAAGGCACTGTGCACTCATGGATTAGCTGCCATGCACTTGAGAAGCCTGGGATTTGTACCAGCTGAGGAAACGATTTCATGGACTGACAACGTCTATCTGATGGTACGTTTTTTGGGTAGGCAGACCAGTGAGCCGCACATCCTGAAAGTGCTACTAGAGCTATCATAAGAATAAGGGCGAGGGGTCTTCGCATATTTTTAAGTAGGCGAGTGTAAAACTAAAGAACACCGTTTATAATAGAACCATAAGTCAAAGGAGGCTTAATATGACTGAAAACATGGTGCAGCGCGCACTTGCTTTTGCCACTCTTGCCCATGGAGACCAGAAGCGAAAGTACACTGGAGTTCCATACATCGTTCATCCTATAGAGGTGATGGAAATCGTTCAGTCTGTACCTCATGACGACGCGATGCTTGCAGCTGCGCTTCTTCATGATGTTGTTGAAGACACTGACGTCACTCTTGAAGAAGTGCGCTCTGCTTTCGGCGACGATGTTGCATCTCTGGTTGATGACCTCACTGACGTTAGCAAACCTGAGGACGGTAACCGCAAACATCGGAAAGCCATGGATCGTGATCACAGTGCACGATCTTCAGCTCGGGCACAAACTGTCAAGCTGGCTGACCTGATCAGCAACTCGGCTGATATCCTGGAGAACGATCCGAAGTTCGCAAAGGTGTTCCTCGCTGAGAAAGAGTTGCTTCTAGAAGTACTGACGAAAGGAGACAAGTCACTTCATTCACGAGCTGCTAGCTTTGTTTTGTAAATCTAGCACACCACACGTATATTAATAGTAGGAGGACCCCTTATGACTACACAGTTCGGCTATGCATGCATCAATACCATGCTCCAGGCACAAAAGCCTCGTGTCACATGCAATCGTGGCATGATCCAGCGTACGTTCAAAGCCAAAGGCTTACCGTATGCTTCGGAGCTATCTCTTCAAAATAGTGCAGATCTTATCAAGCATGTTGCGTGGAATCACGCCCACGGCATCAAGGTGTTTCGTGTTACGTCTTGCATGTTTCCATGGCACAGCGAGTACGACCTCAAAGATCTTCCTGACTACGAGGCTATCAAAGACAACCTCGCGGCTGCCGGCGCGCTAGCGCTCAAGTATGGCATTCGTCTATCAACACATCCAGGGCAGTTCAATGTTCTGACTTCCAAAGAAGAGCGTGTTGTTCTTAATGCCATCGACGAGCTCGACAAGCATGGCATTGTGTTCGACCTTATGGGGTTGCCTCGTACTCCAGGTGCCAAAATCAACATTCACATCGGTGGTGCTTATGGCGATCGACAGGCAGCAATGGACAGGTGGTGCAAAAACTACGAGCGTCTATCAGAGTCAGCAAGGTCCCGCCTCACTGTAGAAAACGACGACAAGCCAGCATTGTACAGCACCAAAATGCTTTACGACAATATTGTCAGCCGTACCGGCACACCTATCGTGTTTGACAGTCACCACTTTGCATGTGGTCCGCAAGACTCTACCTACGAAGAGGCCTTTCTTATGGCTGTCGACTCATGGCCCAAAGGTGTTCGCCCACAGTGTCATCATTCCAACAGTCGCAAAAAGTACGAAGATCCAACTGCACGTGACAATGCTCACAGTGACTGGTACTACGAGCCCTTCAACGATTGTGGCTTTAGTGTCGACGTTGTTCTAGAGTGCAAACAAAAAGAGCAAGCAGTCTTCAAGTATTACAAAGACTTTGTAGCAAAGGAGGACCAACCGGTATGCTTAGAGAAATGTGCATAGCTTTTGCTGTAATATTCTCAGCATGCGCACTGACTCCGGAGCCTTCTGAACATTCATATCCTACGCCTACGACAAAAGAAGACTGTATGCAACTATTTGTAGACATCTTAGAGGTTCAGGGGCAACGATCTTATCATATGTCAAGCTTAGACAGAGATAGGAAAAAGCTAGAAGAGGGAGACATGTCTGTACGAAAGTTTCGGAAACGAGCTCACCGATGGAGAAAGATCGAGGCGCGGCTTCAAAGAAAAGTTACGCACATGTATGACGTAGGCTACGAAAGTGGCTGCTTTAACAAAATGGAAGAAAATGACGGTACACAATAAAATGTTTGACAAACCAAAGAGCGATACAACAAAAGAAGAGAACGACAACATTTACGCGATTCCCTATAAAGATCGAGACAACTCTTACATTGTGGTTACTCGTGTAGATGAACCATATGGAGAGGGATCTAGTCCAGTCGTATCTGTGGGATGCACTCTCAAGGGTGATGTTTCAAACCCTACATGGAAGGTTCACATCCCAGAGGCTCTAATTGATGATGTCATCATGGCTATCGGTTTTGCGAGGTCAAGCGAGGAAGGTCTGTAATGAGTATGGTATGCTGGTTAGGAAAGCAAACGAAGTATGACAGCCTGAGTGGTAAAGAGCAGGAGTCATATAACGCTGCTAAGCTTCGGGCTCTTATGGCGGAATGGAACTACCTTGAGGCTTTTACAGTAAATGGAGACAAGCACGGTGCAGATCTGCTGTTCTACCGGTCTTCAGATGGGAATATTCTAAAGGTGCAGCTCAAAGGACGACCGACATTGTGTAGGGCGTACATGGGAAAAGACATCTATATTGCATTCGAAAACAAAGAGACTCGTGAGTGGTTTGTATACAATCATGACGAGGTTCTAAAATCGACGTTGGATCTGGGACACCTGATCGGCACTAAGTCATGGGACGTCCAGGGGTCTTGGAGCTGGAGCGCGATTCCGGCATGGCTCCAGACCCTTCTCAATCCATGGCGCGTCCTTAATCCTGCTCAGAGGTCTCGCTTTATTCCGCCTGAGCATCGAAGTGTGTATGACGAAATCAATACTTGGGAGATGACATAATGGGTTCTCTGGGAAGAAAACTAAGGCGAAAGCAAGAAAAAGAGAAGGAAAAGGCAGCACAGAGAGCTGCCAAGGGCGTCCAGGATGCTGTAGAAGCCATGCCAAATGCATGCGGTGAATGTGGTATCAAGTTTGACAAGAAGGACAAGGCGAAGGTTAATAGCTGGACTCTGGCAGTATACGATGATGGTCGAATCCATCTCGCGTGCCCGGAGTGCGGCCCAACAGAGGAAGAGCGTGCTTCAGCGACAGCTAGACGCGCGACTAATAGTAAATTGAATGCGACGAAAGAGAAATGAGAGCGGTTTGACGCTTAAGAACAAATTGATGATTGTGGGAATGACTGTACTAGTGTTTGGTGTATCAGTCTGGTTATCATTGACCCTGGGTGACTTTTTTGCTAATTGGATTGGCCCGGTGTACTAATGCTGGATGCGCTAGAGTTTTTAACGGCAGCGCAGGGCCTGATGTATGCGGCGTTGTTTGGCTCGCTCGTAGGGCTTGAAAGAGAGATACACGGTCAGCCGGCCGGATTACGAACACACATGATTCTATCGGTAGGAGCTGCATTGGCCGCGATTCTATCTGTAGCTTATTCCCATCTACTGTCTAGTCCTGCAATGCCGTCAGACCCTGGTCGTATTGTGGCGCAAGTGGTGAGCGGTGTAGGTTTCCTGGGCGCCGGCGCAATCTTGCGTTTTGGTGTAACAGTCAAGGGTCTGACCACAGCTAGCTCTCTTTGGACCATAGCGATCATCGGCATCGCATGTGGAAGCGGATTCTACGGGTTGGCTGCACTTACGACTGCAGTAGTGCTTATCATTCTGACAATCATCAACAAAATCGAACGTCTCTTCCTTCCCTCGTATAGATCACATACGCTCAAAGTCACTGTAGACGATCGGCCCGGGATTGTAAACGATATCAAGAGCCTGCTAGCAGAAAGAAAAGTGAAGGTCATCTCCCTCAATGCTGCGATGCCAGACAAGACGACCCTCAAGCTGGGCATGGTAATCCGGAAGCCGAGCGATCTGGGCATGGATAACATCATCAACATGGTCAACAGTCTCGATGAAGCGCAGTCAATGGAAATCGACTAAAAGTTTTCTTTCAATATAAAGTTTGCTTTTGTGTATTTTGAGTGCTGCTATGGTATTATCTACATGTTGGCGGGGATAGACCCCAACAACGGTGGAAATAGAAAAATGTTCGCAGATCATTCAGTTCGTTTTATTCGTGTTGTTCGTGATATTGATTTTGGTGGTGTTACTCGTCTTGGAGCAGGTGCAGTTCGTATTGTTTCTGCTGATGATTTTGCTACTAATGCTTGGGACGCAAATGGTCCTTGTGGTACGGCACTTTTTGTTCCGGTTGATGTGACACGCCCAGATGCTGGTCGTATTGCTCTTGATCCGGATGATTATGTTGTTCTTCCAGTTCCGGTTGATCCTGATATTGCTATTCAGGCATTTTAAGAAAGAAAGATTTTAGATATGACTACTGGCGACCTTATTAGATACCGACGAGTTCAAGTCCAACCTTACAGTGTTGACGGACCTGCCTATGACTGGGTTGATGACTTTGGCGTCGTCCTTGAGGCTCGTCATCGTAAACCTGGACAAGACTACCTTGTTCGTGTCTACTTTCCTGCTCGTCCGGACTCTCCTTTCCGCACTCTTCGAGCTAGCAAGATTACTGAGGTCCTCTAATGCAAATCGGCGACCTCGTCTATGACCGGTCCATTTGCAAGTATGGGATAATCGTCAAGTCTAAGGAGTGGGACTTGATAGGTCGATACGAATCTGAGTGGGAGCACGAGATTCTGTATGAAGACGGCACCATCGACACAGCTTACGAGCAAGAGCTCTGGTGCGAAACCGAGGCGGAGATCGAACTCACGCGCAACTAATATTAAGAACTCTATAGAGGAGATTAGTTATGCTACATGCACGCGTTCAAGATAGGGGAGCTACTATACATCAAACACTGGGACGAGAGTGGGAGAGTCATGATAGAACAACCCATGGCGCTAGTGATCGATCGGTATGTCGCCGTCCCCCAGGCTTTCCCAGGCGATCAGCTTACCAACGAGGCTTTCGTCGGCTCTCAGCAGCAACTGGTGTACGATGTACTGTTCGACGGCGTGTTAGAGCGGAGCATTTCTGAGAATTGGCTGCACGCGATGTACGACCCGGATGGAAAGGTTAACGGTTAACGAGCTCATGTCTGCTCATCGGTGATGGACAGTGGCCAAATAGCCACAGCTGTACGTCGTCTGTAGCCGTACCTCTGGTCGATCATTATGCTGCCTTCGTCGCAGAAATAAAAAAAGCGAGCTAAAGTTCATAGCTCGCCTTATACCAGGCTCTCACCGCATCGTACAATTGAGTTCGCGCGGCTTGACTCGAGGGCGCGCTAAATGGCGCCTCGGCAGCGACCAGCAGCAGGCCACCCTCGAGCTCTAGCGGTATGTCTCTCTACATCGGGGGATCGTTCACACTCAACTCCTTTCCAACCATGATACTATTATACCCGGCGCAGCAGAGATTTACACTCGCTCGACGTAAAAAAAGTTCAACGATTTCAAGGGGTTACGGGACTAAAAAAAATTGTACAAGCGCCGACCGCGCGGTAGTGTTGTATTAGATCTTGGAGACTACGGAGTGGATATGCTTTGACTTTCAACTTGATTAGCTAAGACTCACGTCGTCCTGCCCCGGGGCGTGAGCAGGCATATTATAAATGAAAAGGTGAACGTGCAACCTGGTAGGCGCGCGCGCTAGTAACCAATTTTTTTCCTGATGGGTGCAAGTTTGTGGAGCGCGTGTTATAATAGTACTATAGCCAAGGAGCTAAAGGCCTATGAGTGACGAGCGCAAGCCCACAAAAAGTTGGAGCGACAAGATTAAGGAGGCCCGGGCACAAGCCCGGGAGCTCCGCCAGCGAGAGATGGACGAAGCTCTCGAACGCGGAGACACGGAGGAATACGACCGGCTGGTCGAGGCAGAGAACGAGCGGATCAACGGGCGTCGCAACGCGAAGCTCGAAGCCGCAAAACAGAAACGAGACGCAAAGCTCGCAGCCCCGAAGGTGGGCACAGTGCGATGGGCGAACAACGAGACAGCACGTGAGTGGCGCGCAGGTAAGAGAGGCGCGAGGAAGAGAAACACGGGTAGCTGGAACCTCACACCCGGAGCGATGGTTCGTCTCGTCAGCGATGCTCGCGTCTACACTGAGGGATCGTGGGTGATGGCGAAGAAAGTACCAAAGGGAACGCTCGGTATCCTGATCGATGCACCCCCAGCAGATATCAATGGTCACGTAGCAGTCATGTTCGGGGCCGACATCTTCAAGATCGAATGCAAGAAGTTGCGCATGATTCATGACGATGATTAACATCCACAGAGGCAGGCGGCCCGGAGTAACAGATCAGCTCATCCGGGGGCAAGGAGCGCCTCGACTTTTACTTCAAAAAAGTGTAACAATATCAATAGGTTAGAGACATGAAAGACTTTTTCTATTCCCCCAATTTCTCATTCGCGCTAGCGCTGCTGAATGGGTGGTTCTGTATCGTGAACCTGAATCACGGCCAGTGGGGTTGGGCAGCGCTATCAGGTACATTTTGTTGGCTATGTGCTGACAATTGGCGTCGGACGCGCTAGAAAAAAGATATTTATTTGTGCAAACGTGTGCAAAAAGTCCCTGCATAGGGTATAATGTCTATGTAAGGAAGGAGGGGATAAAGGATCCCTTCCGGACCAGGATCGTTCAGCTCAGGAGAAATAATGGACATCAAGACCCTCAAACTCGTCGCAACTAAGCTTCCCCCGCAGATGGCTATCCTGATGCGCGGACCTACCGGTATCGGTAAGTCTTTCCTGGGTCGCGCGATTGCTGACCACCACACACTGCCCTTCATCGACGTTCGGCTGAGCGTTATGTCTGAAGGTGACGTCGGTGGTTATCCTGACATCGAGGGTATGAAAGAGACAGGCGTCATGACGATGTGCATGCCGGCCTGGTTCATGCGTGCTTGCAAAGAGCCTGTGGTCCTCATGCTCGATGAGATGAACCGCGCTCTCCCTGGCGTTCAGCAGTCGGCCTTCCAGCTGGTTCTGGACCGTGAGCTTGGTAACGACAAGGACGGTAACCCTTACCGCCTTCACCCTGAGACTCGCATCGTGGCCGCGGTCAACGCCGGCGCAGAATACGATGTGAACGATATGGACCCTGCTCTCCTCCGTCGCTTCTGGGTCTGTGACCTCGAGCCTACCACTGAGGACTGGATTACCTGGGCTACCGATGAGGGACTGGACACTGTCCTGGTTGACTTCATCCGTCAGAACCCTGCACACCTCCGAGTTGACCCCACCCAGGTTGAGCCTGGTACGGTTGCTCCTAACCCGGCGTCTTGGCACCGACTGGCAGAGACCTACGCTTCCTGCGGTATGAACCCCGCTGAGATCGCTGGTACTCGTCCGGAGGGCTTCTACGCTCTGGCTACCGGGTTCGTCGGCTTCGAGGCCGCTATCGCCCTCACCGAGTTCGTTGAGAAGTACGAGCTGGTGATTACTGCAGAGGACATTGTAGATAACTACGCTGAGGTTAAGGACCGCGTTGAGGCTGCTGAGGCTAGCACCATCGCTGGTGTGATTGAGAAGGTTACTGCTCACTGTAAGGACAATGAGTGGAAGGCGAAGCAGGCCAAGAACGTGGCAGCCTTCGCAGGTGACCTTGGTGGCGAGATGCTGGTTCAGCTTTGGAACTCGGTGTCTACCACACAGAACCTGCCTAACATCCAGAAGCTCCACAAGCTGATTGGACAGAAGGTGGTCAAGGCAGTTCAAGCTAGCCGCAACGTTTAATAGAGACGCGTCCCACACGGACACACTGCTCGCGCCATTGAGTTGGCCGTCTGGAGCCGAGAGGCTAGGTGTCGTGTTGGGGTTTTCTCGCGCAGCTAATATTAAAAAGTGTAACGAAATCAAGGGGTTAGACATGGTAGGAGACATCATCACGGCGTTCATCGGCTGCTGGTTAGCCATGAGCCTCAGAGAGAGATACAAGGAGTGGAGGCGTAGTCAGCCTCCGATCTGGTGATGGGGTACAGGAAGGACTACGAGCTGATCGCTGATACGGCTGCGCAAGAGCTGATGTCGGCGCTTCAGGGAGCGATCAGACACGGAGCTGACCCGGCCGAGAGCCAGCAGCTACGAGCTCATCTGGCCCGGTGGCAGAAAAAGAGACGGAGCCAGTGTAAATCCCCGCCAGACCGGGTATAATAATAATGTAAGGAGGTAGGACATGGATCCACCCGCATAGGACATCGCTAGTGGGGCTCGCAGAGGCCCCTATCTTGACCCTGGCTAAGGGGCCTTGCAGAGGGCTGGTAGAGCCCCCCTAAAAAGGGCCTTGAAAAGGGCCTCAATTTTAGCCCAAAAAGGGCCCTTCTGCGGGCCTCTCTGCATACTCAGTCGGGCTTCTGGGGGGAGTTGGTTTTGGGCCCGAGTCAAAAAATCTCTTCCGGGAAACTTTTGGAACTTTTTTAATAATGTGGGGGACACAGACCAGAGTGGATGGTGGGTAAGTCTTACGAGCAGTAAGCCATCTCGTGGTTGCGTAAGCGTGATTCTGGAGAACGTCAAATGGG
>MDTE01135507.1_pt1 | contig 39275 bp, 30 predicted proteins | sample 811231 | NCBI WGS metagenome assembly MDTE01 (sample SAMN05326651, study PRJNA326480) | marine metagenome | isolation source: seawater | place: Indian Ocean: Red Sea | collected 2010 | reverse complement strand
TTCGGCATGACCGTCTCGCCCCAGGATGCCCCCGACGAAGAGGAGACGCTGGAGATCGCTTTCGAGTCGGGTGTGCCGGTTTCGATCGACGGGCAGGCCTACAGCCCGCTGGAAATGGTCAAGGAACTGAACACCCGGGCCGGCCGCAACGGCGTGGGGCGGATCGACATGGTCGAAAACCGATTCGTGGGGATGAAGAGCCGCGGGGTTTACGAAGCGCCGGGCATGACGGTGCTGTACGAAGCCCACCGCCTGGTCGAACAGTTGACGCTTGACCGTGACCTGGTGCATCTCAGGGACCGGCTGGCGCCGGAGGTGGCCGAGATGGTCTATTACGGCTTCTGGTTCTGCCCGAAGTTCGACGCGCTGCTGTCATTCATCCGCCAGGCTCAGCAGCCGGTCACCGGCTCGGTGACACTGAAGCTCTACAAGGGCAACATCAGTGTCGATGGCCGCCGGAGTCCCAACAGCCTCTACGACGCCGAGGTGGCCAGCATGGAGGGCGGTGGGTCCTACAACCAGGACGATGCCGAGGGATTCCTGCGGATCATGGGCCTGCCCAGCCGCGTGCAGGGATCGGTGTCGCCGCGCGAGTACTAGGCCGCCGGCTCACCGCCTGAGCCGAACGGGGTGGATCGACCGGATCTGCAGCAGGTCGGCCTGAAGGTCCCGGTTGAAACCCCGTGGGCCTGTTACGCCCACCGAGCGGTTGACCCAGCCGGCCAGGCTGATGCCGGCTGCTGGTTGCAGAAACGCCAGCAGCCGCCCGTCAGGGGCGACCAGGACGAAGGACGGCAGTTTCGGGTGGTTGGTTGCGATCGGCCTGACAATTCCTGCACCGGTGAATTGCGGTGACAGCCGGGGTGTGGGTGTCGGCTGTGTTGTCTGCTGTGTGGTGGTCGGCTGCGTGGTCGGCTTGGACCGGCTTGGGGTCGTCGGTTGGGGATTGGTGTTCTTGGTGACCTGGAGGCCGGCCTGGCGAATGGCAGCGTCCCGGCGGTTGGTGGATTCGGCCAGGGCCTGGATTTCCTTGAGAGTCAGTTGTCGCTGTCGGTACCGATTGATGGCGGCCAGGCGTCGTCGGATCAGCGTCCGAAAGCCGGGAATGCGAGTGGATTCCATCAATTGCCGGTAGTCGGTCTCGAGCTTTTTGAATGACCAGCCGGCCGGTGGGCCGCCGGCGATTTTTCCGAAGGTCTTGTCGAGATCTTCCAGGGCCTGGTAGGCCGGCTTGTTGATCGGGGTTGATTCGTAGGCGATTTTCGAGCCGGATGTTTTTCCGGCGTTGTCGGGAACCTGGATTGTGGACCGGGAGACCTGACGGTTCCCTGTCGCGGTGCGGGATTTCGTGATGGGCTGGTTCGGTTTCTTGCGACTGACCGGTGCGAGCACTCCGCCGGAGACCCAGCGGTATTCGAGCCTTGGCGGTGCGATCTTCAGCAGCGGTTTTCCGGTCTTGTCCTGTCCGCGACCGATCACTTGGACGGTTTCGTCCCTGGAGAGCTGCCGCGACACGACATCCTGGTCGGTCTCGTCGAAGCGGCTGCCGACCCGTACGGCCACGCTGCTGGCGGTGATGGTGCCGGTGGTTCCGGCGACCTGGACACCTTCGGCAGGGATCCAGCTGAAGCTGCCCTGAGGAGGAGAGACCATGAACCAGCCACCGGGGTCGTGACGGTGGACGATGACCCGGTCGCCGGAGGACAGACGCCCGGTGGGGTAGTATCGACCGCCCGGGCCACTGCGAACGATGACGTTGTCGCTGCCGACGGTGGCCTCGTAGGGGAAATCGGCCGTATCGTTGAATGCTTGAGCAGCAGGTGCCAGCAGCAGGGACGACAGGGCAGCAAAGACCAGGCGCATCGGGACGCTCCGGAGACGGTTGGGAGGAGAGAGATTCGAGTGAGAGGCGGTTGGGATACCGCATTTTTGGCACCACGACAAGATCAGTCGTGGGACCTCTCGCCCGGTCTCTCCGTCCCCGTGCCGTCTACTTGCGGATCGCCCACAGGGAACCGAACGAGCGGAGGTACATGGTGCCTCCGGCGATTGCCGGCGAGGCGGCAATCGCGTCGCCGAGGTTGTTCTGGGCAAGCACCTTGAAGGTCTTGCCGGCCTGGACGACGGTGATCATCCCGTCGCGGGCGACACAGATCACCTTGCCGTCGACAAACACCGGGCTGGCGCGGTGACGCTGCCGGTGAGTCCGCTCGTGGTAGTACTCCCGCCCGGTCTTGGCGTCCATGCAGACGAGGTTGCCGTTTTCGCGGCACAGGTAGACCAGCCCGCCGTGAATCAGGGGGCAGGAGACGTCGGGGGTGTTGTTGGGCCGGGTCCAGATGTGCTGACTCTTGGCATTGGAGATGTCTCCCTTGCCGTCGGGGCGGATGGCGACCACCGGGCCGTTCTTGGCCGTGGGGATGACGATCAGTCCCGGGACGGCCGTCGGTGATGCGACGAACCGCAGCGTGCGGTGGTATTTCTTCTTGGGATCATTCTGCGGGTTCAACCCACCCTTGCGCCAGATTTCACTTCCGTCGGCGGGGTTGTAGGCAATCGTGTAGTCGGCCCCGTGGCTGACCAGCAGCTTGGTCTTGCCGTCGTTGTAGATGAACGGAGAGGTGTAGGAGTGCTTGTTCTCGTCGTAGGCATCGCTCTTGCGGACCTGCTTCCAGGCCTGCTTGCCGGTCGCAGCGTCCAGGGCCACCAGGAGCCCCTGGTCCTCCTCGGGCTTGGCTTTCCGGCTGCCGTGGATCAGCTGCAGGATGATCTTGCCGTCCTCGAGAATCAGCGAGGCGGTCAGGCCGAAGGCGATCTTGAACGGGCCGTAGGCCGGCCGCAGGTCGCGTTTCCAGGCCAGCTTTCCCGAGACGGAGTAACAGGCGATTTCCCCGTTGGCCATCATTGCCCAGACGTGCTTGCCGTCGGTGACCGGCGAGGGGGAGGCCGAATTGCCTTCGTCGCGGCGGACCACCTTGTTGCCGGTTCCGACCTGTTGCTGCCACTTCAGCTTGCCGGCCGTGCTCCAGGCCTGCAGCAGCAGTTTCTGGTCCTCGACGCTGGTGACATAGACCTGGTCGTCCCACACCACAGGTGAGGCCCCGCCGGGGCCGGGCAGCTTGACCTTCCAGGCCACATTCTTGCCAGGACCGAATTCGGCCGGGATGCCCTTGTCGGTCGAGACACCGTTCTGGGTGGGCCCTCGCCAGTTGGGCCAGTTGGCCGCGTCGACGGTCGGAGTGGCGGTGGTGATGAACAGGGCGAGGGTTGAGAGCAGTGCCAGGCGCATCGGTGATGGTCCTTGTGCGGTTGGGTTGCAGGTGGTGGGCAGTGTGCCGTCCCGGTCAACTGGCGACGCCGTCGTCGGGAGGTGACTCCTGGTTGTCATTGGACGGGTCATAGGCGGCAGCGGCGAGCGTATCGGCCGGTTCTGCTGAAGTGGGTGAGTCGGTTCGGTCGTGGAAGACCACGCAGAACCCGACCAGGATCACGGCGGCCAGGATGGCCGGGATGCCCCACAGGTTTCGCCAGTTGATTGCGGCCAACTCGTCGTGGCGTGCCGCGGTCTTCTCGGCGGTCAGCTTGGTCACCAGTGCCTCGTCTCCGGCTTCGGTGGCCGTGGTGAGTTTCTCACCCAGGGCCTTCACTTCCTCGGACTGGGCGATCGACTCCTTGGTTGTGTACCGCGTCTCGACCTCGGCGGCGACCTTGGCACCAATGAACATGCCCAGGCCGAGCGTGAACAGCACCAGCAGGCCCTGGGCCTGGGCCCGGATCGGCTCGGGTGCCGCCTTGTCGGTGTAAATCTGGCCGGTGACGAAGAAGAAGTCGTAGCAGATGCCGTGCAGCATGATGCCTCCGATGATCATCCAGCTGATTTCGTCGGCGGCACCCAGTGAGAACAGGACGTAGCGGATGACCCAGGCCAGCATGCCGACGGCCAGCATCCATTTCACGCCCAGCCGTTTGAAGAACAGTGGCATGACCAGCATGAAGAAGATCTCGGAGATCTGTCCGAAGGACATCGTGGACGCGATCGGCATGCCGGTCATTTCGACCACCCGGCTGGCGATCTGGTAGTAGAAGGCCAACGGGATGCAGATCAGGGTCGAGGCGACCAGGAAAACCAGGTAGGCGGGATTGGCCAGCATGACCAGCGCGTCGACTCCCAGGATCTGGCCGAAGGAAATCGGGCCGGCCTGGGTCGGAGGCGTGTCGGGCAGCGTGAAGCTGAAAAGCCCGAGTGCTATCGCCGATCCGGCCGTCAGGTAGAACATTCCGATCGTCGTTTCCAGCCCGGTCAGTGTCAGGGCGAATCCGGCAACGATCCATCCGATCGTGCCCGCGACGCGGATGACGGGGAATTGCTTTTCGGGATCCTCCATGTTCTTCATCGCCAGCGTGTTGGTCAGTGCCAGCGTCGGGAAGTAGGTCAGCATGTAGCCGAAAAAGTAGATGTTGATCATGTCGGCCGACGGTTCGGCTTTCTTCATCAGCATCGTGGCACCGAACATCGCCGCCCCACCGGCCAGGTGCAGCACGCCCAGGACTCTCTGGGCCGAGAAGAACCGGTCGGCGACCATGCCGACGAAGAACGGCGAGATCATGGCCGCGATCGGGCCGACCGAGTAGGTCCATCCGAAATCGTCGGCCGTGAAGCCAATAGTGCTGAGGTAGTTCGGCGCGGTGACGTACCAGGCTCCCCAGATGAAGAACTGGAGAAACATCATGGTCGAGAGTTGGACGAACAGTACGGGGGACAACTGGCGTTGAGTCGAACTCATGGATCAGTCCCGGCAGGGGAGGCACGTCGTGGTCCGTTGCAGCAGGTGTCGATGATGCCGAGATCGTCGTTGGGTCACAAGCCTCCGGCGAGTGATCTGTTGTCTCGTCCATTCCTCTGGACAGCCCCGTCCCGCCGGTCTTACCATCCGCGGCGATTCTGCCCGGCCTGGACCATCATGGAACACAGCATTCACCGCCAGTTGAAGTCGCTGTACGTGACCGACACCGAGCGTCACGAGGTGACCGTTGACGGGTTCCGGATCGACGCGGTCGACGAGGAACGGCTGATCGAAATCCAGTACGGTTCGCTGGGGGCGATTCGTGACAAGATTCGCCGTCTGCTTCGCTCGCACGACGTGTTGGTGGTCAAGCCGCTGGCCGAGCGGAAGCAGTTGCTCAAGCGGGATGTTCCCGAGGGACCGGTGGTCTCGACCCGAAAGAGCCCCAAGAAGCAGACGCTGTGGAATCTCTTTGACGACCTGGTCCACTTCGTCGGCGTCTTCCCCCACCCACGGCTGGAACTCGAAGTGCTGATGACGCTGCAGGACGAGTACCGGTTGCCGGCCGAGAAAAAGCGGCGGGTCAGTCGCGGGTACATTGTCGAGGACCGGCTGTTGTCGGAGGTGACCGGCCGCGCGATGTTGCGGACCGTCGACGACCTGTTGGCGATGTTGCCCGATGCGATCAGGCCGCCCGAGCGGACCGAGCCCTTCGGCACTGCCGATTTGGCGGCCGCTGCCGGCATCAGCCGCCCGCTGGCTCGCAAGGTGGCCTATTGCCTGCGGCGTTGTGGACTCGCCCAGGTCGTCGGCAAGGAAGGGAACGCGATCCTCTACCAGTTGCCGGCCTGCGGTTGACTCACGACGCCTGCCGCAACACCGCCCGAGGCAACTCGAGTGCCACGTCGTGGATGTGGTCTCCGCGGATCGTGTCCAGCCCGTCGGCATATCCGACCAGCAGGGCCAGGTCACACAACCGGCCGATCGCTCGGGGGGTTCCACCCGAGAGAGTGTGGAGAGTGGCCAGCGCGTCGGGAGCGAACGGCGTCCGGGTGCAACCGGCAGCTGCAAGTCGTCCACTGACGTAATCCGCGGTTTCGCTTTGGCTCAACGGAGGCAACTGGGAAACCAGCGACAGGCGGTCGGAGAGTTGGGGCACGCGGGAGAGGAGGCCCGCGAGCGACGTGTGGCCGATCAGCAGCAAGGTGAAGTCGATTCGGGGCGGGTTCCGGAAATTCAGGAGCAACGTCAGTACCTCGAGTGTCGACGAATTGTTCAGCACGTGGGCCTCGTCGATCACCAGTACCGGGTGCCGGTCCCGCCTGGACCACTCCGTCAACTGGTTCCTCAGCACCCGCAGCGCGACGTCGGCACCATCATCGGCGGTTTCCAGCAGGTGTTGGTCGGCACCCAGTTCGACGGCCATCCAGGCGATCAGTTCGGCCGTGTTCAACAGGGGAAAGACCACGTGCACAAACGGTTCGAAGGTTTCGGACAACTCTTCGCCCAGGCGGGTCACCACGGTGGTCTTGCCCGTGCCGATCTCGCCGATCAGTGCCGCAGCACCCAGGCCCGCTTCGATGGTGTGCCGCAGTTTCAGCAACGCCGCACGGTGTGGAGGGCAGGTGACAAATCCCTCGGTGTCCGGTCCTGCCGGAAACGGCGGCCGGGACAATCCCCAGTAACTCCGGTACATTCCCGCCGACTCCTCGTTGACCTGCCCCGCCGCTATCGAGATCGACCGGCGGAGGGTGGGGTCTTGAGGGTTTTTCGGCCTGGGCGAGTTGGGGGGAACGGGGGGACTGTATTGATTGGCAGCGTGGTCTCAGAGACCCAGCACGTCGTTCATCGTGTAGGTTCCCGGAGCCTGTCCGGCCAGGAACGCGGCGGCGGCAACGGCACCGTAGGCGTAACTGTCGCGAGTCTGCCCCCGTACGGTCAGGTCGATTGTCTCGCCGATCATGCCAAAGACGATGGTGTGTTCGCCGACGTTGTCACCGGTCCTGAGGGCGTGATAGCCGATCTCGTCCTGCGGCCGCTGGCCGATTCGGCCCTCGCGACCGTGAACATGACTGGTCTGCCCCATCTCCGCTGCGATCAATTCCCCGAACTTCAGTGCTGTTCCACTCGGGCTGTCTTCCTTGAACCGGTGATGACGCTCGACGATCTCGACGTCGACTCCGCCGGGGGACGAGGACAGGGCCCGGGCGGCGTCGACGGCCAGTTTCATCACCAGGTTGACCGCCAGGCTCATGTTGGGGGCCACGATCAACCCGGCCACGTCGGCCACCGATTCGACGGTGGTTCGCTGGTCGGGTTCGAGCCCGGTGGTCGCGGCGACCAGGGCGATCGACCGTTCGTGGCAGATACTGGCGATGGCTGCCAGTCCCTCGGGGGTCGAGAAGTCGATCACCACGTCCACGTTTTCCGGCAAGGTGGCTTCAACGGCGATGCCGATCGTTCCGATGCCGGCCAGTTCACCGATATCCTGTCCCACCAGTCCGCTGGCCTCGGCATCGATTGCCGCAGCGACTTCCAGTGCCGGGTCGGCATGCGTCAGGGCGACGATCCGTCGCCCCATCCGACCTCCGGCACCGTTGACCCCGACTCGTATCGCGTCACTCATCGCTAGGGACTCCCCGCTGATGCGGCCTCGATCGCCGCGTCGATTTCGTGTTGGACGTCTTCCATGTTCTCGACCGGGCGTCGTTGTCGCAATGCGGACAGCGCTGTCGCATCGCCGATCCGACCCAGTGCCCAGGCCGCACTGCCACGGACGATGGGTTCATCGTCGTCGAGCAAAGCGGCCAGTGGTTCGACCGCATCGGCTCGCCCCGAGTTCCCCGCGACGATCGCGGCGTTGCGGACCACCCCGGACCGCTTCGGTCGCTCGAGTGGCGTGGGACCCAGATGCTGACGGAAACCGGTTTCGTCGAGTTTCAGGAGGTCCAGGACATCGGCATCGCCCAGTCCAGCGACAGGCTCGAATTCCGGTTCGGATGTAGCCGGTGCGTCCCGATTCCACGGGCAGACCTCCTGGCAGATGTCGCAGCCGAACACCCAGTCGCCGAGGCCTTCGCGGAGTTCGGTCGGGATCGGTTCGTCTCTCAGTTCGATGGTCAGGTAGCTGATGCAGCGACGGGCGTCGAGCACATAGGGCTCGGGGAAGGCGTTGGTCGGGCAGGCGTCCAGGCAGGCGGTGCAGGTGCCGCAATGGTCGGTCTGGTCTCCGGCATCCGGATCGAGTGGCTGGTCGATCAGCAGCGCGGCCAGAAAGAACCAGCTGCCGAAATGACGGTCCAGCAGCATGGTGTTTTTGCCGAACCAGCCGAGCCCCGCCCGTCGTGCGAAGTCCCGTTCCAGCAGCGGTGCGGTATCGACGATGCCTCGGGTGCGGCAGCCGGGCAGTTGGCCGTGTACGAAATCGGCCAGTTCCGACAGGCGTTCTCTCAGAACGTCGTGGTAATCGCGGGTTCCGGTGGCGTAGCGAGCCACCCGGGCGGGGATCGTCGTGGACGGGGAGTCCTGCTCGACAGAGGCCTCTCCCATGCTCGCCTCGTCGGCCGAACGGTAGAGCATTCCGAGCATGACGAGGCTGACCGAGTCGGGCAGTACCCCGTCGGGGTGATCGTACGCGTCGCGTCGACGCGACAGGTAGCCCATCTGCCCGTCGAATCCCGAGTCGAGCCAGTTGCTGAAGTGATCGAGGCTCTCGGGCCGACCGGCCGGGGCGATGCCGACCAGTTCGAATCCGATTCGCCGGGCCTCGCCGCGAATCGCCTCGGAAACGGCACTCCGGTCGACGGGCTCGCCGGGAGAGGGGGGAGAGGAGTTCACGACGGGGCCAACCGGGACAGGTGTTCCCGCCCGGCAGCGAGCACCTGCTCGTCGGCGACGGTTTCCAGGGGCGTGTACTGGGGGTGGCGGATCTGTCGGTAGGGGTTGTTGCGGGCGGCGTTGTAACAGCAGATCAACGCCCATCGCGGGTCGGGCGTTGTGTTGGCGTCGGAGCGGTGTAGCAGGTTGCAGTGGAAGAAAATGGCGTCGCCGGGATCCAGGGTCACGTGGACCGTCTCGAGTTGCTGCTCGATGGCGGCGACACGTTCGGGGTCGGCTCCGGTCTGATCGCCCTTGATCCCGTGTTCGATTCGTCCCATGCGGTGAGAACCGGCCAATACCTGCAGACAGCCGTTGTCCCGGGTAGCCGGATCGACGGCGATCAGGCAACTGGCCAACAGCGGGTAGAGGCAGGCGTAGTCGTACCAGTAGCCGTAGTCCTGGTGCCAGGCCCAGGCGCCGGCGGTCTGACGGTCCTTGAAGATCAGCTTGTGGTGATAATGGTAGACCTCGCCGCCGAGCAGTTGCTCCATCACCGAGACGATCCGCCGGCTGCGGGAGATCGTGCTGTAGATGTCGTCCTGGAGTTCGTTGCGGACCCTCAGGGACACGGCACGGCCTTCGCCGTCGTCACGGACCGAGGCGTCGGCACGCAACCGGATATCGGCGCGGGCGATGCGCCCCAGCAGTTCGGTCTCTTCGGCCGTCAACAGCTTCCGGGTGATGAAAAACCCGTCTTGGTCCCAGGCGGCCTGCTGATCGCGGTCGGTCATGGTGCGAGGATCCGTGTCGAGTGCTAGGCCTTGCGGATCTTCTCGCGGCCCTCGGTCACATTGCCAGTGGCATTTCGGGTATCGACGACCAGGCGGGCGTGGCGGACGACGTGGTCGTAGTCATAGGCGGAATGATCGGTGGCGATCAGCACGCAGTCCTGAGATGCGAGAAACTCGGGCGTCAGTTCACTGCTTGAGAGATCGGGCACGTCGTGGTGTCTCATCGACGGCAGCACGGGGATGTGCGGGTCGTTGTAGGTCAGTTCGACCCCCTGGTCTCGCAGCAGGTCCATCAGCACGAACGACGGGCTTTCTCGCGGATCGTCCACGTCCTTCTTGTACGCCATTCCGAGCAGGCAGATCCGGCTTCCCTGCAGCGATGTGCCTGTTTCACCGAGAAACTCCGTCAGTCGGCTGACGACGTAGGTCGGCATCTCGGAGTTGACTTCCCCGGCGAGTTCGATGAACCGCGTGGTCATCCCCTGCTGCCGAGCCAGCCAACTGAGGTAGAAGGGATCGATGGGGATGCAGTGTCCGCCCAGCCCGGGACCGGGGTAGAACGCCTGGAAGCCGAAGGGCTTGGTCTTGGCCGCATTGATGACGTCCCAGATGTCGATTTCCATCCGGTCCAGCAGTGTCTTGAGTTCGTTGACCAGTGCGATGTTGACGGCCCGGTAGGTGTTCTCGAGGATCTTGCAGGCCTCGGCCACTTCGGGGCTGCCCACCGGAACCACCTGTACGATGGCTTGTTCGTAAAGCGCTACGGCCACCTGGCCGCTGGGCTCGTCAATTCCGCCGACGACCTTGGGGATGCCGGCGGCCGAATAGTCCGGGTTGCCGGGATCCTCGCGTTCGGGGCTGTAGGCCAGGAAGTAGTCGCTGCCGACCGACAGGCCGCTTTCGGCCAGCAACGGCAGCACGACGTTGCGGGTGGTGGTCGGGTAGGTGGTGCTCTCCAGGACCACCAGTTGACCGGGCCGCAGTGCGGCGGCAATCGCACGGGCGGTGCCCTCTACGTACTGCAGGTCTGGGCCGCGGCTCTCCGAAAGCGGTGTGGGAACGCAGATCAGCAGCGCGTCGGCTTCGCCCATCCGTGTCTGGTCACTGGTCGCCTCGAATTGCCCGGCGCTCAGCCAGCCCGAGACCGTCTCGGAGCTGATGTGCTTGATGTAGCTCTCGCCGGCGGCCAGTCGATCGACCTTGGCCTGGTCGACGTCGAAACCCAGGACGGTGAATCCGGCGTTGATGAACGCGTTGGCGAGTGGAAGTCCGACGTAGCCAAGGCCGATGATGCCGATCCGGGCCGACTTGTCCTGGATGGCGGCGTGGAGAGACTGCTGCACGGGAGAGAGCTTCCTGGGTGCGTCGGGAGCAACAACACCAGTTCGGGGACGCTTCAGGGCTTGGTGACGGTCACCATCAGTGGCGGGCTGCTGAAAGTGGCCTTCATCACGAAGTTGATCGAGATGTTGGCCATGACCGAGACCTGCTGCATCTTGACCGGCGGGGCGTCCTTGGCTGCCTTGAGGACAATCTGGCCTTGGCTGGCCTTGCCCGTGATCAGTGTCTTGCTGGCCCCTGCGTCGATCGTGACGCCCTTGGGCAGCGAGTTGCCGTAGACGGTGCCCAGGTGCTGGAACATCACGTCGAGTGTGACGTTCTTGGTGAACCCGGGAGCGCGTTCGAAGTTGACCTTGATCGTGGTCGAGCCGCCCGGCTTGAGGGTCACCGCCTGGGTGCTCAGCTGGATCGATCGGATGTCAGAGCGTTCGCCGACGTTGACGGCATGGGTGTGGACCGGCCAGTGGTTGCGTCCGCCGCCGGGCATGTAGGTTTCCTGCATCGGTCGGGCGATGTCGGTCAGGGGCGGTCCGGACGGTGACTTGGCCGTCTGGATCTCGGTGCCGGTGACGGAGATGTTGGAGATCGCCGGCTTGGCGTCGGCGTCGGCGCTGAGGATGATGCACCCGTCGGTGCCGTTGGCAAGGATTCGACCGCAGCGGGCGGTGACTCCCGGCGGAAGGTGGTCCACGGCCAGGTCGATCGCACCGGCGAACCCGTTGTGACGCTCGGAACGGACGAAGATCACTCCGTGTGTGGCCGGGGTGAGCTGTGTCTTGTCCGAGTCGAGGAACAGTTCGAAGTACGGCACCGCCTTGGTGGTGCGGATGGCGTAGACATGGCGGGGGCCGCCCCGCAGGTGCACGTCACGGATCTCGATCACGTACTTGCCGTCGGCTGGGACAGAGAAATTCTCGACCTGCGAGTCCTGGGTCAGTCGCTTCAGACGCCGGAAGTCATCGTTGAGGGAGAGTTGTTTTCCGGTGGAGTCAAGAATTCTCAGGTGCGGGTCCAGGGCACTGCCGGCGCGACGTGCCACCACCTCGAAGGTGTACTTCTCGCCTTTTTTGGCCTCGAAGACATAGCAGTCGATGTCCGATTCGGATTCGATCCGTCCACTGATCGTCGAGGGGACGGCGACCGGCTGGGCGGACTTCACGTCGTTGTTTCCAGCGCCGCCCTCGACCGCCGTTGGCAGAGAACTGGCAACCACCCGCACGGGGTTGCTGGGTCCGGACGCCAGCGCCAGCCGCTGCCAGGACTGTCCGGCCGGGGTGTCGGCAGGCAGGTTGATCTTCAGCGTGCCGGCGGCAGCCAGGTGATGTCCCACAGGGGCCAGCATGACGTCGCGGCCCAGGGCGACTGCCAGCGGATGGATTGTCTCCACGACCGGCCGGCTGTGCGATTCGATCGAGTACTGCCAGTGGCTGTTGCCCTGGTACCGGACATCACGGATCTCCAGGGTGTATTCGCCATCGGCCGGCGCGGTGGTGGCCAGGAACGGGTCGGCGAAGTGGTAGTTGTCCGAAGACGCCAGCGTGCTGCCGGTGGCGGACCGCAGGGTGAGAATCGGGTCGACGTGTTTCTGGAGATCGTGGATACGGTCCTGCAGTCGCTGCGAACGAACGTGGAAGGAGAGCGGCTGGCCCTTGCTGGCGGTGAACTTGAAGATGTCAACGTCCTCGGCCTTCTCGATCGCCCCGCAAATGGTCGCCGGCAGCGTGATCGCCTGGGCCTTGGCGGCCGAATCGTTGTTGCCGGTTTCGGAGACGACCCTGTCCCGGACGATCACGATCTGGCCGACGGTGCTGGCTCCCCGGGGGGTTGCCAGTCGGAAATCACGGACACCCGGCAGGGCATCGGGAGCGATGGTGAACTTCAGCTTCAGGGTCGTCAGGTTGGGCGTCTTGCCGTCCTTGGGCTTGGCGACCGGTACGATCTCGGCGGTGACGCCGCGGCCGGTGACCAGCACCTTGTGGGCCCCGTAGAGGTTGTAACGGGAACTGATGGTGTGCTCGGAGGTCTGCCCGACCTGGGCGGCAACCGGCTTGAGACCCATCAGCATCGGGTACTGGGCCACCGCGGCCGGCGGCAATGCGGCGACCGTCAGCAGGATGGCGGCGAATCCGAAGATCACCGGGAGTGGGCGGTGGTGGAACATGTTGGAAGAGCTTTCGGTATCAATGGACAAACAGGAACTGCTTCGAGTTGAGCAGTGCCCAGAGCAGGTCCTCGTAGCATTCCTTGGGACTGGGGCTGGCCGACAGGAACTCGCGGCACGCCGCCTGTTCCTCGGCCGACGGCCGCCGGGCCAAGGTGGCCAGGTACAGTTCCTCGACGATGTTTTCGTGGGTCGACTTGGCCGTCAGCAACTTGCCGACACGCCCGTTCTTGGCGGCCACCTTCGAAGCGATGGTGTCCCCGTTGAGCGTGTGCAGGGCCTGGGCGAGGTTTTCGTCGCTGGACCGTTCGCATTCGCAGACGCTGGCCCGCTTGGGTTTGGCGAAGGTCTTGAGGAAGTAGTTCGAGTAGAAGTCGCCGGCATCGGGCAACTCGATCGCCCGGGTGCCCAGCGGCAGGCTCTTGAATTTCGTTTTCACACCGGTGGCCTCGTCGACGGCGTCCAGCAACGGCTCGGCCGCCAGCCGCTTGACCCGGTAGTAGCTGTAGAATCGTGTGTCGCCGGCGTTGGCCTTGGTGGGCTGCGATCGCAGCTGGTAGAGGCGACTGGAAACGATGGCTCGCAGCAGGGCCTTGAGATCGTAGTTGCTCTCGACGAAGTGCTTGGAAAGGGCGTTCATCAGGGCAACGTTGGTCGGTGGGTTGGTTGAGCGGAGGTCATCGACCGGCTCGACCAGGCCACGGCCCAGCAGGTAGCTGACGTAGCGGTTGACCACGTTTTGCGAGAAGAACTCGTTCTGCTTGCTGGTCAGCCACTTGGCCAGCGGGATCCGCAGATCCAGAGGATGTTCGACCGGTTTGCCGTCCAGCGGCGTGGCCTTGCCGGTGGCGCCCGCCTTGACCACCACGACCGACTCTCCTCCGAAGAGGCCGAACTCCTCGCTTCGCTTGGTGCCCACGCTCTTGAAGAAAGCGGCGAAGCCGTTGTAGTCGCCCTGGCTGTACTTCTCGAAGGGGTGATGGTGGCACTTGGCACATTCCAGCCGGATGCCGAGGAAGAGCTGTGCGGTCGATTCGGTCAGGTCGTTGGCGTTGCTGTTGATGCGGAAGTAGTTGGCCGGTCCGGACGAGTAGATCGAACCCTTGGCGGTCACCAGTTCGCCGACGAAACGATCGAAGCTCTTGTTGGTCCGAAACGACTCTCGGATCCAGTTGTGCAGCGACCACATGCCCTGTTCGCCCAGCTTGTTGCTGCTGTTGCGGATCAGGTCCGCCCACTTCAGTGTCCACCAGGCGGCGTAAAGATCGTTGAAGCGGTCCCGGGCCGGGTCACCGGTCAGGCCGAGCAGTTCGTCGATGATCCGCTGTCGCTTGTCGGGGACCTTCGAATCGATGAAGGCTCGGGCCATTTCCGGCGAGGGCAGTGTGCCGATGAGGTCGAGCGTGACCCGGCGGAGGAAGGTGGCGTCATCGCACAGGCCCGAGGGCTCGATGCCCAGTTCGCGGAACTTCGCAGCCGCCAGTTCGTCGACGAAGTTGTTGTTCTTCCAGCCGTCCAGCTTGGCGTTGGTGGCAAAGGGGGTGACGAACATCGAGATGTCGGCCTGGCTCCCGAAGCGGATCATCACCGGGGCCTGGCCGCGGCCGCTGGTGGTGATCAGGCCCGAGGGAGCCACCTCGAGGATCGATTCGTCCATCGAGTCGTACTTGGCCCAGGCGGTGACGTCACGGATGCTCTTGTCGTTGTAGTGTGCGATGACCCGCAACTGCTGGGTCGTGCCGACGGTGCCCACGCGGCGCTTCGGAAAAACTTCCAGGCGAGTGACCTCGTAGGCCTTGCCGCTGGACAAGGCAGCCCCGGAAAGCAGCCAGGCGACGAGGATGTCGTGGTCGACCGATTGTCGGTCCAGGCGGTGGCCACCGCCGTGGGGAACCTGCATCGTCGGCTTCCGCAGGAAGAGGCTTTCCCGGGGAGACACCAGGCTGACTCGTCGCTGATGGCGTTCGCGGATGATCGCCTTCCGATCGAAGTCGGCGTTGTAACCGAAGACCGAGAGCTTGAAGCCGCCCTTGCCGTACTGGGCGGCGTGACAGGATCCGCTGTTGCAGCCGTGTTTGCTGAGGATCGGGCTGATCTGTTGACGGAAACCGATCGCCGGATCGGAGGTCACTCCGCTGACGCTCACTTCGACCAGTTGCACCGCCTTGCCGCCACCAGGACCCATCACCTCGACGCGAGTCGTTCCGTTGCCACGGGCCAGCAGTTCGCCCGAGCGGCTGACGCTGACCACGTCGGGATTCAATGACGTGTACAGGACCTTTCGTGTCAGGTCCGTTGACCGGTCGCTGGACCTGTCTCCATCGATGATTTCGCTGACAACCATCTGGACCCGTGCGAAATTGCCCACCAGCGTGGCTTTCCCGGGGACCACCTCGAATCGGGGTTCTCCGGCGGCCATGGCCTGGCCGGAGAGAATGCATGTCGTCAACAGCAGACAACCGACGAGAAGTTGTCGCACTGGATCGGTCGGGGAGTGTCTCACGATGAGGTCTCCAGTGATTGCCGAACGAGCGTATCGTCTTGTTGTCGAAGCCGATTCGGCCAAACAGCGAGGCGGGGACGGTGAGGGTGAAAGTGGCGAGGCACTCGCCGGTAGGTCGATTCATTATGTCCGGTGGCCGAAGCCGATGCTATAGGAGGGGCATCGCGTCAATCTGCGTTGATACATCCAAATCCCTGCTGGTAGAATCAGGACCCCACCGGGGCCGTCCCGATCGGCTCCGAATTCGGTTTTGGCGGCAAGAGCCGCTCCGCAGCCGACATCCTTCAACGAGACAGAATTCATGCTGAATCTCCTGCCCGGACTCGACCGCGACTGCGAAAGGATTTCCCGTCGTTGCCTGCTGCAGGTGGGTGGCCTGTCTGGCCTGGGGCTGTCGTTGCCGACGATGCTGGCCGGACGCCAGGCGGCCGCGGCACGGGGTGAGGCGACCAAGGAGATCAACTGCATCCTGGTCTGGACGCGTGGCGGCACCAGCCACCACGACACGTTCGACCCGAAGCCCGAGGCGCCCCTGAGCGTCCGGGGCGAGTTCGGCGTCATCGATACGGCGATCCCCGGTGTGCAGTTCACCGAGATCGTGCCGAACATGGCTCGCGAGGCAAAGCGGTATTCGGTCCTGCGGGGCTGGAACCCGCGCAACGGCAGTCACGGCACCGCCGACCAGTGGGTGATGTCCGGCCGTCGGTTCAACCCCGCGATGGCGTTTCCGACCTACGGTTCGGTGGTCAGCCACCACAAGGGTTTCAAGAGCGTCCTGCCGCCGTTCGTGCAGTTGGGCAGCAATATCGACCGCCGGTACGGTGGGGGAACGGCGGGGATCCTGGGCATCGAACACAGTCCGTTTGAGATGCTGGCCGATCCCAACGCCAAGAAGTTCAGCGTCCGCGACATCACGCCTCCGACGGGCGTATCGATGAAGCGGGTCGATCGTCGCCGTCAGATCCTCTCGAAGATCGACGCACTGCAGCGTCGCGCCGACCTGCAGCCGGTGGCCTTCGATGCCCTCGACGATTTCTACAAGGCGGCGATGAACATCATCACCGCGCCGGAGACCAAGAAAGCCTTCGATGTCGATTCGGAGAACGCCAAGTTGCGTGACCGCTACGGGCGGAACCGGTTCGGCCAGAGCTGCCTGTTGGCTCGTCGGCTGATCCAGTCGGGTGTCCGCTTCGTCACCGTCACCGACGGTGGCTGGGACACTCACCAGAACAACTTCAACTCGTTGAAGAACAGCCGCATCCCGCCGGTCGACAAGGCGTTGCCGGTGTTGCTGGAGGATCTGGCTGACCGCGGACTGCTCGATTCGACCCTGGTGATGTGGCTGACCGATTTCGGCCGCACGCCCAAGATCAACTCGGCCAGCGGCCGTGATCACTGGTCGACCTCGGGGTTCGCGATCATGTCGGGTGCGGGAATTCCGCAGGGACAGATCCTGGGCGAGACCGACGGCGAAGGCGGTCGGGTGGTCAAGAACGAGTACCACAGCGACGACATCGCCACGACGGTCTACAAGAAACTCGGCATCCCGCACGACCTGGTCGTGAACTCGCCGGACGGCCGACCGGTGCAGTTGATCGAGGGCAAGCCGATTCGCGAGTGGATGTAGCGGGTCGATTCAGCCTGCCGTCAACAGGTCCGAATACGACGCTCCGATGATCGCTTCGGTGGCGATTCCGAATTCGCTCTGCAGTGTCTCCAACTGCGCATAACCGTCGGCCTCGTCCTGCCCGGGGGCCAGGACGGCTTCGAATTCGAGGAAGTTGCCCAGTCCGTCGACCTCGTCGAGGTGAATCCTCACGTTGTCCAACAGGAACAGGCGTCGCACCTTGCGGACCACGACCTGGACGCCCAGCCCCGCGTCGAGCGTATCGAGAATGGCTGCCGGCCGTGGAACGGGAACTACGTGGAACTGGCTTGTCCGGGCGGCCAGCTGGTCCGGGCGTGCGTACCAGATCAACTCGGCCGAAACACCGTCCACACGGCTATCGATCTCCCGCAGTTTCAGCCGCCCGTCGGCGGCGTGGAAGTAGGTGTCCACCTGTTGGAGTGAATCGGTGTCGACGGCACCGATTCGCAGTGCGGTGTCGTGTCCGGCCTGCAGGTCCGGATAGCGGGCCTTGAGTTCGACGTTGCGGCGTGTCACAGCAGGGTGTTTCCCTGAACGGTTGCGGTGCCCTCGGGGATGTCGAGCAGCCCGGCGGTGGCTCCTCCCATGAGGTTGTTCTGGACCAGGTTTTCGCGGCTCTTGCCGCGGATGCGGACCGCCTGCTGCATCGAGGGTTTCTCGCGTCGATCAATGATGCTGTTGCCCGAAATGCGACAACGGTGACAGTCGACCATCTCGATGCCCCGCACCAGTGAGTCGAGCAACTGGCATTCACTGACGGCGAAGTCGTGGCACTGCTCAAGCGTGATGGCCGCCCCCGAGTCGGCGGTGCCGGAACAGAGTCGGCGGGCAACCAGTCCGATGAGCGAAGCGTCACGGCACCGGGTGAACTTCAACCCGTCCCGGGGTGGAGCCTGGTCGTCGCCCCGCCAGACGAAGGTGTTGCTGCCGATGGCCATTCCCGAACAGTCCTCGGCGATGATTGAGAGGTCCTGGGAGTCGTAGATGGTGTTGCCGGTGATCGCTACCCGTTCCACGTGCTTCAGTTCAACTCCACGTGTCTGCGAACCCAGCACGTTGCCGACGATCGTGACCAGCCGTGCGGCGGCGGCCCCGGTCGTCTCCTGGCCGTGGATGCGGACGTTGCAGCCGCCCGGCTGGATGGTTGCTTGCAGCGTATTGCTGCTGATGGTCACCTCGCTGATCACTCCCCGGGGGGCTTCGAACCAGATCTCCGCGCCACGCGGTTCACCGCCCGGCGACTTGTCGACGCCGGGATGGTTGTTGTACTCGATGTCATTCCCGGTGATCTGGAGGTTGTGGACGTCGCCGTCGAGTGACTTGATTCCCGCCTGCTTGTTCCAGCTGATGTGGTTGCCGTGCACGATGATCTGGTGCAGGTTGCAGCGGTCAAAGAACAGTCCGTAGCGGTGGTTGTCCAGGAGGTGCGAGTCACTGAGGATGAAGTCCCGGTTGCGTTCCACCAGGCGGATGCCGTCCACACAGCGTCGGACCAGCACTTCGCGGATGGTCGTCTTGGTGGTCTTGCGCAGCTCGATTCCCGAAGCTTCGGCGTGCCGGCCGAGGATTTCGATGCCACTGATTGTCGGGAACCGTTCCTTGTCCCAGGTGTGGTCCTGGTAGGACTGCGGCTGGGCGGTGCCACGGTGATCGCCGACAATCCTCAGGGCCGGTCCCGCTCCGTCCATGATGATCCGCGATGTGCCCCCGGTTCCTCGGACCGCGGCGTAACCGGTTCGGGTGGTGTCGATCACGATGGGGCGGGTGATGCGATAGGAACCTTTGGCGAGTTCCAGCACTCCGTCGCCGGCGGCCAGGGCGTGTTCGAGCGCTTCGGTGTCGTCGCGTTGGCCGTCACCGGCTGCTCCGAAGTGATTCACAAAAGCCATCGGGGGGTCTCCGTTCGGAGTGATCTTCAGTGCGGCGTGTATCTTGACCTACCGGACGGGCCAGCTGAAGTCGGCTGCCGGTTTCGAGACGTTCGCCGGTGGATCAACTCGCCTGCAGGATGATCCGAGTCAGCTCGGGCCGGCAGAGAAATCTCATCGGGTGACGTCCCGAGAGGCCGCGGCTGACCACCATCAGGGTCGAGTCCACCTGGAAGTCGCCGGACGCGTAACGGATGCCGAATCGGCTCGGCGAGTAGACCGGCCCGATCAGCGGCAGGCAGACCTGGCCGCCGTGGTTGTGGCCGGCCAGGACCAGGTCCACGTCCTGGTTGGCCGCCATACCGATATTGTCGGGCGTGTGGCTCAGCAGCAGGCGGAACGTCTCGTCGGACTTCGGTTTCAACTCGGGATGTTTGCCCATCCATGGCCACTCGGTACCGGCGACCTCCAGTCGCTGGCCGTGGTGTTCGAGGGCGATGCATCGGCCAGCGACATCGGTCCAGCCGGCGTCGTCGGTGGTCACCTGTCGGATACGGTCGGGCTGATAATGCCAGTCGTGGTTGCCGAGGATGAAGCAGCGTGCCAGCCTGGCCTCGATCCGTCCCAGTGTCTCGGGCAGCCAGTCGACCAGGGACATCTCGTCGATCAGGTCCCCGGTGCAGACGGCCAGGTCTGGTTCCATCTGGTTGGTCAATTCCACGACCGTTTCGAACCAACGGCGGTCGACGGTGCCGGTCAGGTGCAGGTCCGTCCACTGGACGATCGAGAATCCGTCCCATTCCTTCGCGAGCCCGGGCAGTCGGATGGTCCTAGTCGTGATGTCGAGCTGGAACGTCTGATTGCATGGCAGACGTGCCATTTGCTGGTGACGGCCTTTGCCGATCGGTCGGCCGCCAAGCCGGGCGGCCAGGTCAAGGACTTGCGAGTCGTAACCGATGACTGCACGCGGCCGTCGCCGCAGTCGTCGACAGATGGAATGGAACACCAGCGAGGCGAGACCCGCGGCACAGCATCCCGCGTAGATTTTCCAGGGAAAGGCCATCCGGAGCCAATCGCCTCCGGTGAGCACACCGGGCTGCCAGAGTCCGATCCAGCCGATCAGCAGCGGTGGTCCCAGCAGCAGGGCTCCGTCGTGCCAGCGGCGCCACCTGTCCAGCCGACCACGTGGCCAGGCATTGGCGTAAACCCGGTTCAGCCAGGCGGTCCACAATTCACAGTGGCCGGCGTACCAGGCAAGCAGCAGCAGGGAGTTGGTCAATACGCTCACGGGGCACCAGGAGCCGATCTGAAGATCCGTGAAGGGTGGTACTACAAAGTCGCGTCGCGTTACAACAGGGCCATGGGCTATCGGAACCTGCGTGAGTGCCTGGACGACCTGGAGCGAACCAGCCAACTGGTCCGGATCGACCACGAGGTCGATGGGGAACTTGAGGTGGCCGAGATTCAGCGTCGGGTCTACGCCGTTGGCGGACCGGCCATCTACTATCCCCGGGTCAAGGACTGCCGGTTCCCGTTGGTCTCGAACCTCTTCGGCACGATCGAGCGAACCCGGTTCCTGTTTCGAGACACGATCGAGAGTGTCAAGCGGCTGGTCGAGTTGAAAGGTGATCCGGGTGCGGCCCTGAGGAGTCCTCTGAAAAGCCTGGGCCTGTTGGGGACCGCGTGGTCGATGCGTCCCAAGCATGTTCGTCGCGGGCCGGTGACCGAGTGCACCGCGCGGGTGTCGGATTTGCCGGCGGTCCGCAACTGGCCCGACGACGGCGGACCATTCATCACCTTGCCGCAGGTCTACACCGAGGATCCTCGACGACCCGGCTGGAGACACTCGAACCTGGGCATGTACCGGGTGCAGCTTTCCGGTGGCCAGTATCAACCCGACCAGGAAGTGGGCCTGCACTACCAGATCCATCGTTCGATCGGGATTCACCATGCAGCGGCGATCGAGCGAGGGGAACCCTTGCGGGTGGCTGTCGCCGTGGGGGGGCCGCCGACCATGCCTCTCTCGGCGGTGATGCCGCTGCCGGAAGGCCTGCCCGAACTGGCATTTGCCGGAGCACTGGGAGGACGACGGGTGCGGTTGGTGCGGTCGAGCCATCATCTGCCGGTTCCGGCCGAGGCCGACTTTTGCCTGGTCGGGACGATCGATCCGGAGCGGTTGTTGCCCGAGGGGCCCTTCGGGGATCACCTGGGTTACTACAGCCTGGCCCACGATTTCCCGGTGATGCGCGTCGAACAGGTGTACCACCGCCGCGATGCGGTATGGCCGTTCACCGTGGTGGGGCGACCGCCACAGGAGGACACGTCCTTTGGTGAGATCATCCACGAGTTAACCGGTCCGGCGATCCCGACGGTGGTTCCCGGTGTGCATGCGGTCCACGCGGTGGATGCGGCCGGAGTGCATCCGTTGTTGCTGGCCATCGGCAGCGAGCGGTACGTGCCGTATGCCGAGAAGCGACAGCCGATGGAGTTGTTGACCTGTGCCAACGCGATCCTGGGACAGGGCCAGTTGTCGCTGGCCAAGTACCTGGTGATCGCGGCTCGAGAGGACAATCCCGACCTGGACATCCACGACATCGTGTCGGTGTTCCGCCACGTGCTGGAGCGGATCGATCCGTCCCGGGATCTGCATTTCCAGACGTCGACGACCATCGACACGCTCGACTACACCGGCACCGGATTGAACCAGGGCTCGAAGCTGGTGCTGGCGGCGGCCGGCCCGGCTTGTCGCGAGTTGCCGATCGAGGTGCCGGCCGGAATGGGATTGCCCGATGGTTTCAGCGATCCCCGTGTCGCATTGCCCGGAGTGCTGGCTGTTCGGGGACCGGCCGGTGGCTCGACCGGTGACATGGCCCGACTTGTTGGCGGCTGTGGAGGCGATCACCCGTTGAACGGTTTTCCGCTGGTCGTGGTGGTCGATGACAGCCAATTCGCCACCAAGACGCTCGAGAACTTTCTCTGGGTGACCTTCACCCGGTCCAATCCGGCCTCGGACGTTCACGGCGTCGATGCGTTCATCCGGGACAAGCACTGGGGATGCCGTGGATCGATCGTGATCGACGCCCGCACCAAGCCGGAGCACGCGCCGCCGCTGATCGAGGATCCGGAGGTGACCCGGCGGGTGGACCAATTGGCGGCTGCGGGTGGTCCGTTGCACGGAATTCTCTAGAGACGGGGTCACCACGGATGGAGCCGCTGCAACTGATCGCTACGACCGCCTTCGGGCTGGAGGCCGTCGTGTCGAGAGAACTCGAGGCCCTGGGCTACACCGAACGGACCACCAGCGACGGTCGGGTGGAATTCACCGGGGATGCGGCTGCCGTGGCGCGAGCCAACCTGTGGTTGCGGAGTGCCGATCGCGTGCTGGTGAAGCTGGCCGGATTCGAGGCGGTGGATTTTGGAGAGTTGTTTGACCAGGTGGTCGAGTTGCCCTGGGCGGAGTGGCTGACCGAGGAGTCGAGTTTTCCGGTACGGGCCCGGGGCGTGCGGTCGCAGATCAACAGTGAACCTGACACCCAGGCGATCGTCAAAAAAGCGGTTGTCGAGTCCCTGAAACGGAAGTGGCCTCGAGACTGGTTTGATGAGACGGGGCCGGAGATTCCGATTGACGTGACGATTCGCCGGGACCAGGTGACGGTGTCGCTGGACACCACCGGGCGAGGGTTGCATCGACGCGGGTACCGGATCTGGACCGGTGGTGCGCCGTTACGGGAAACATTGTCGGCGGCGCTGTTGCAGTTGAGCTACTGGGAGCCTGGCCGTGTGCTGGCGGATCCGTGTTGCGGAACAGGGACGATCCTGATCGAGGCCGCGTGGATGGCGGCCAACAGGGCACCGGGGCTGGGACGGGGATTTCTGGCCGAAGAATGGCCGAGGTTGGCAGGACCGTCGAGTGAGGGAGCCTGGAAGAACGCCCGACAGGAGGCCGACGATCTGATGGTGGAGCCGCCGGAGGTGCCCCTGATGGGGGGAGACCGGAATCCAAAAGCCCTGGACCTGGCCAAACGCAATGCCGAGCAGGCGGGAGTCACCGCGGCGATCGCGTTCGAGCAGGTGGCCGTGGCCGATTTCGGATCGCACCACAAGTACGGCTGCGTTGTGACCAATCCTCCTTACGGGGAGCGGATGGGGGAGAAGAAAGAGGCCGAGGCGGTCTACGGTGACCTGGGACGGTTGGCTCGCCGGCTGGACACCTGGAGCGTGTACGCGTTGTCGGCTCACAAGGGGTTCGAGGCGATCTTCGAGGAGGCATCGGGCCGAACCGGACAGGTGCGACGGCGGAAGTTGTACAACGGCCCGATCCAGTGCACGTATTTTCAGTACGCCGGACCGCGTCCACCCTGGATGTGATCCGGGACGGCGGAATTCCGATCGGGCGTTCGAGTCCGTAGACTGCCTGCCATGACCGGATCGCACGAACACGATTATCAACGACGCGTCGAAGAGGCCACCGGAGAGTTCTTGCCGGGCACTTCGATCGAGATTTTTTCCGATGGCCGCGGGGAAAGTCCTCCCGCCTACGCGTTGTTTGACTTCGATGGCACGTTGAGCCTGGTTCGCGAGGGGTGGGTGGACGTGATGGTGCCGATGATGGTCGAGATCCTGCAGCAGGCTCCCACGGCTGAGTCCGCCGATGAGTTGGCAGCGATCTGTCGCGAGTTTGTCGACGAACTGACAGGCAAGCAGACGGTCTACCAGATGATGCGGCTGGCCGAAGAGGTCCGGCAGCGGGGTGGGCGTGCCGCCGAGCCGCTCGAGTACAAGCGGCTTTACCATGAGCGGCTGATGGAACGGATCGAAGGCCGCCGAGACCGGTTGCGGAGCGGCGAGGCGGAGGCCGAGTCGATGTTGGTGCCCGGGGCGCTGGAGATGTTGCAGGGACTGGCAGATCGAGGGGTGAGCCTGTACCTGGCGAGTGGGACCGACGAGGCCTATGTCCGGGAGGAGGCGGAGTTGCTGAAGATCGACCGGTTTTTCGGCCCTCACATCTATGGGGCCGTCGATGATTTTCGATCGTTCTCCAAGCAGATGGTCATCGAGCGGTTGCTGGACCACAACGAGGTCGACGCGTCGCGACTGGTCGGGTTTGGCGATGGGTATGTCGAGATCGACAACGTGAAGACCAGTGGTGGACTGGCTGTCGGTGTGGCCACCGACGAATCGGCCCGGAACGGCCGAACCGATGCCTGGAAACGGGATCGCCTGGTCGGCGTGGGGGCTGACGTGATCGTGCCTGACTTCGGGGAAACCGCAGCGTTGTTGAACTGGATGTGGGACGAGTGACGGCAGGCGGCGGGACTACGAGTGGAGACGCTGGAATGACCAGGAGACAGTTTGATCGAGGCCGGCTGTCGATTCGTCCGCTGGGGGAACGAGTGCACGATCTGCAGCAGCCTGACATCCTGAAACGGCCGGGCGGCGAGCGGATTGCCTTCGAGCACCCGGCACTGCCGGAACTCGCCCAGCGAACAGTGGCTGCGGCGCGGTCGGGACGGGCCGTGTTGTGGGCTTGTGGTGGCCACGTGCTGCGGCAGGGCAACGCGCCGTTGCTGATCGACCTGATGGAACGTGGGCTGCTGGGCCACCTGGCCCTGAACGGCGCCGGGGCGATACACGACTTCGAACTGGCGATGATCGGGCAGACGTGTGAGAGCGTGGCTCGGTATGTCAGCGAGGGACAGTTCGGGCTCTGGAGTGAAACGGCACGGCTCAACGATGCCGTCACCGCCGGGTACCGTGACGGGTTGGGAATGGGAGAGGCCATCGGACGGATGATCGTCGAGGAGGAGTTTCCTCAACGAGAGACCAGTGTGCTGGCGGCGGGTTACCGGCTGGGAGTGCCGGTGACGATTCATGTTTCGATCGGGCAGGACATCGTCCACGAGCACCCGAACTTCGACGCCGCCGCGACCGGGGCCGCCTCCTACACCGATTTCCTGTGTTATGCCGACACCGTCACTCGACTCGAAGGGGGCGTATTCCTGAATATCGGTACGGCGGTGATGGGTCCGGAGGTGTACCTGAAGGCGCTGGCGATGGCCCGCAACGTGGCGCACCAGGACGGTGAGACGATCAGCCAGTTCACGACGGCTGTCTTCGACCTGCCGGACCTGGGCGATGACCTGGATGCCGAGGCGCCCAAGCACGACCCGCGGTATTACTTCCGGCCATTCAAGACGATCCTGGTGAGGACGGTTGCCGATGGCGGCGAGAGTTTCTACGTGCGAGGTGAACACCAGGCGACAGTGCCAGCGCTGTACGACCTGATCGACGAGGCCGATCGACGGCCGGAGGAGCCGTCATGATGACCCCGGAACGGTTGGACGGGCTGATCGAGAGGTTCGGTGACTGCCGGATCGTGGTGATCGGCGATTTTTTCCTGGACAAGTACCTGGACACCGAACCGTCACTGGTCGAGCACAGCGTCGAGACCGGGCAGTCGGCCCACCAGGTGACTGGCATCCGCACCAGCGCGGGGGTGGCCGGCACGGTGGTCAACAACCTGGCCGCATTGGGCACGGGCCGATTGGAGGCGATTGGAGCCGTGGGAGCAGACGGCGAGGCCTGGGAGTTGCGGCGGTGCCTGGATCAACTGGGATGTGGGGCCGACCACCTTCATGGGTTCGAGATCCTGATGACGCCAACCTATCTCAAGCCTCGTGACCGCACCGATGCCAGCTTGGCGGGCGAGCACGAACGGTACGACACGAAGAATCGGGGAGAGATGCCCGAAGAGGTGAGTCGTACGGTGATCGGGTCGCTGGAGAGCGTCCTGGCCGAGGGGGATGTTGACGCGGTGATCGTGGCCGACCAGGTCGAGGAGGAGGACCGGGGGGTGGTGACCGGTCTGGTTCGTGACGCGTTGTCACGGCTGGCCGGGGAGTATCCCGATGTGATTTTCTGGGTCGACAGTCGGATCCGCATCGACCGGTTCCGCGGATTGACGATCAAGCCGAACCAGTTCGAGGCTGTGGGGCGGAAGTTCCCGTTGCCCGGTGAACGGGTGGAGATCGACGAAGTGATGGCGGCTGCCAGTGGCTTACGGGAAGTGACGGGGGCGGCCGTGGTGGTGACATTGGGAGAGCGGGGGATGCTGGTCAGCGATCCCGAACCCGAGCATGTTCCGGGTGTGGAGTTGAGCGGCGAGTTGGACACGACCGGGGCAGGGGACAGTGCAACGGCAGGGTGCGTGCTGGGATGGGCCAGTGGCGGGACACTGGCCGAGGCAGCGGTTGTGGGCAACCTGGTGGCGTCCGTCACGGTCGAGCAGTTGGCCCAAACGGGAACGGCCAGTCCGGATCAATTGCGTGATCGGCTGAAAACCTGGTTGGAGCAGCGATAGATACCAGAACAAGAAAACCGCCCGGCAGGACTTTGGTCCTGCCGGGCGGGTTGTCAGCCTCTGGTGTCAATCTCGCAGGTGACTCTCGTCGGGCCTAGTAGATCGACTCGTCGCCACCGCCGTGTTCATCCTTGGGCTTCTCGGCGATCAACGCGTCGCTGGTCAGCAGCAGCGTCGAGACGCTGGCCGCGTTCTGCAGGGCGGTGCGTGTGACCTTGGTCGGGTCGATGATGCCCGACTTGACGAGGTCCTCGAATTCGCCCGTAGCGGCGTTGTAGCCCTTGTTGCCGTCGAGTTCCCTGACCTTCTCGCAGATCACGCTGCCATCGGCTCCGGCGTTGTTGGCGATCTGGGTCAGCGGAGCCCGGCAGGCCCGCAGGATGATGTTGTAGCCGGTCTCCTGGTCGTGGTTGAGCCCCTTGGGGTTCGAGCACGACGAGGAGGCACGCAGCAGGGCGACGCCACCACCGGGGAGGATGCCTTCTTCGACAGCCGCCCGGGTCGCGTACAGTGCGTCTTCCACCCGCGCCTTCTTTTCTTTCATCTCACTCTCGGTCGCGGCTCCCACGTTGACCTGGGCGACGCCACCACTGAGCTTGGCGATCCGCTCTTCGAGCTTCTCACGGTCGTAGTCGCTGGTGGAATTTTCCAGCTCACGGCGGATCTGGTCGATCCGGGCCTTGATGTCCTTCGTGTCGCCGCCACCCTCGATCACCGTCGTGTTGTCCTTGTCGATGATGATCTTCTTGGCGGTGCCGAGGTCGGACAACTGGACGTTCTCGAGCTGGATGCCCAGGTCTTCGAAGATGGCTGTGCCACCGGTCATGATGGCCAGGTCCTGCAGGATCGCCTTGCGGCGGTCGCCGTAGCCCGGGCTCTTGACCCCAACGCACTTGAAGGTGCCGCGGAGCTTGTTGATGACCAGCGTGGCCAACGCTTCGCCCTCGATGTCCTCGGCGACAATCAACAGCGGCTTGCCGGCGTTGACAACCTTCTCGAGTACCGGGACGAGGTCCTTGACGTTGGTCACCTTCTTCTCGTGAATCAGCACGTAGGCGTCTTCGTAGACGGCTTCCATCGACTGCGGATCGGTGACGAAGTAGGGCGAGAGGTACCCACGGTCGAACTGCATGCCTTCCAGCTGTTCGCAGTCGGTCGACAGGCTCTTGCCTTCCTCGACAGTGATCACGCCATCTTTGCCGACCTGCTCCATGGCGTCGGACAGGATCTGGCCGATCTGGGAGTCGCCGTTGGCGGCGACGGTGCCGACCTGGGCGACAGCCTTGGTCGTGCTGCAGTCGGTGGCCATGCCGCGGAGCTTGGCGATGATGTCCTCGACGGCCTGCTCCATGCCTTGCTTCATTTCGATGGGGCTGACACCTGCCACGACTGCCTTGAGGCCCTCGTTGTAGATCGCCTCGGCCATGATCGTCGCGGTTGTGGTACCGTCACCGGCGACGTCGGATGTCTTGCTGGCGACTTCCTTGACCATCCGGGCGCCCATGTCCTCGAACTTGTCGCCGAGCTCGATCTCGCGAGCCACGGTCACACCGTCCTTGGTCACGGTCGGAGATCCGAAACTCTTCTCCAGGATCACGTTGCGACCTCGAGGTCCCAAGGTCACGCGGACGGCGCGGGCCAATTTGCTGACGCCGCGTCGCATCGATTCCTGGGCTTCCTGGTCGAAGGCAAGCATCTTTGCCATGGCTGTATCACTCCTCTAAGAAGCTGTCTCTGGCTGTGTTTTGGAATGTCGGAACGGTCGACGAGTCGGCAGCCTAGAAGGTTGCCAGGATGTCACTCTCGCGGAGCAACAGCAGTTCCTCGTCACCGATCTGGATTTCATCGCCGGCGTAGGAACCGAAGATCACCTTGTCACCGTCCTGAACGGTCAACGCGATCTTGTCGCCGTCGGATTTGACGTAACCGTCGCCCACGGCGACGACCTCGCCACGCTGTGGCTTGTCCTGGGCCGAATCGGGAAGCACGATGCCGCCCGCGGTTGTCTCTTCAGCCGACTCGCGTCTCACCACCACCCGGTCACCCAGGGGAACAATGTTGATGCCCTGTTTCTTGGCCATCAGCCGTCTCCTCTTCAGTCGCTATCGCGGTGTCTATCGTGTGGCTCGCTCGCGACGACCGCCGTAGCGGTTACGCCGTCATGTCCTGGATACGATCGAGGACACTTGTGTAATGCGAACTCCGTGCCCAAACAGTCAGGAAACTCTAAGTCGTTTTCTTGTCGTCGCTTGAGTCCCTTGGCTGGAATTGGCTGGTATGCCAAAACCCGCCTCCGTGGGCCGGATCGACCATTGTGGCTGCCATTTTGACAGGAGTCAACTCACCTGACCCCTGGCTGCGTTCCTTTGGGGACTCCATTTTTGAGGTTTGTGAGCCTCAACTGTCCACAGGCAGCGTCAATATCGGCTCCCTTTCGCTTCCTGACGGTGGTGGCGACGCCAGCTTCTTCGAGAATCGTTGCGAAGCGTTGGGTTTGAGGTTCACCCGGACAGGTCCATCTCAACACGTCGACGTTGTTCATCGGAATCAGGTTGACGTGTGCCTTCCGGTTGGACAGCAGGGCGGCCAACTGCCTGGCGTGTCGGGGTTGGTCGTTGGTTTCGGACAGCAGCACGTATTCGTAGGTCACTCGCCGGCCGGTGCGTTCGAAGAATTCGTCAGCCGCCTCGAGAATCGCATCGATCCCGATTTGTTCATTGACCGGGACCAGTCGGTTGCGGAGTTCGTCGTTGGGGGCGTGCAGCGAAACGGCCAGGTTGTAGGGACGTCCGATTTCGGCCAATTGTCGGATCCCCTTGGGCAGACCGACTGTCGAAATGGTGATGCGTCGGGGGCTGAGTCCCAGTCCGTCCTCGGCATGGACTTCCTCGAGTGCTTCCAGCAGTTGCGTCAGGTTGGCCAGGGGCTCTCCGATGCCCATCACGACGATGTTGGTCAGGCGTTCACCGGGTTCGAGCCGCCGGGTGAGCCGCAGGACCTGCTCGAGGATCTCGGTTCGCGAGAGATTGCGGTCCAGTCCAAGCAGTCCGCTGGCACAGAAGACGCATCCCATGGCACATCCGACCTGTGTGCTGATGCAGGCGGTCCACCGCCGCGGTTCTCGCATCAACACGCACTCGACCTGCTTGCCGTCGACCAGTTCCACCAGCAGTTTCTCGGTCCGGTCTCCGGCGACCTGGTGCTGGACGACCTGCCCGGTGAACAGATCGAATTCGTTGGCGAGTTGTTCTCGAAGCTCGGATGGCAGGTCGGTCATGTCCGAGATCGACTCGGCACCACGAGCGAAGATCCATTGCCTGACCTGTTGTCCCCGGTAGGACGGCTGGTCACGTCGGGCGAGCCAATCGGTGACTTGATCGTCGGAGAGTCCGCACAGGGACTCGCGTCCCGGGAGGATCGGGAGAGGGGCGTCGGCGAGCGGGTCGGGGGTGGTCATTGCGGCAAAGTGTACGACGGAGGCGGATCATCCACTGTCGCGGACTGCCCTCGATGAATCAACGCCCGGCGTCGGCGACCAGCGACAGGTGCAGGGTGTCGAACTCGATCGCCGTGATCTTCAGTCCCGGTTCATTGTCCGGTCCGATACCGGTCACCTTCGGCCGGTTGTCGCCGAGCGCCAGCCTGACCCGTGGAGTGTCGGGATATTCCAGGGTCAGTATGGTCCTGGGTGGCTTGGAGGCCAGCGCAAACGGGTTGCCGAATTCGGCGACATGGACGAACGTGGCCAGGACCTGTTGGTCCCGGTTGGTGAGCTTGGGCCGGATCGTTATTTTTCTCCCGTTGAGGGACAGTCGTATCCTCGCTTCTTTCAATTGCCATCCGTTGCCGGCCACCACGACGATGTCATCGGCGCCGAATTGTCGCCGTGGCATGACCTTCAGAGACCCGGCCAGTTGCCGGTTGACCGTGGCGGGGACCTTGCCGGGGTCGAGCCGAGCCACACATCTCAGCAGCACCGGCACCGGCAAGTCCCGGCAGACCTTTGGGTCAGCCAGCCGCTTGGCGATCTTGTCGAGGTCGCCGGTGCGGTAGTAGAGAGAAAGCAGGTGGACCAGGCTGCGTGTGCGTTCGATGCTGGAGTCGAGGTTGGTCAGGATGGCCTCTTCGGCCTGGGCTGTCCGGCCGGTGTCGGCCAGCACCCGGGCGCAGATGAGGTTGGCCTCCCAGCAGTTCGAGGACATCCGGAGTGCCTTCATTGCGGTCAAAGGCGCGGCCGGCTGGCCGAGATGAGCCTGGATCATCGCCTGGTTGGCAATGCCCGCTGCGAGGAGTGCATCGTTGCGAAAGTGGCCGGCGGCGATCCCTGTCATCCGGTCGTAGGTTTTCATCGCAGCGAAGAGCTGGCCGAGTTGTTGCTGGGTGCGCCCGATGTAATACCAGTACGGCGGGTAGTGCGTCATGAATCGCTCCATCCGCTTCAGGACGCGGAGGCGTTTCCGGGGACTCGGAATCCTGAGAGCGACCTCGAGTCGATCGAGATCGCTGCCGCGGATCAGCCACGAGTCGGGGATCTGTTTCTTCCGGGCCATTTGCCAGAGCGTGTCGAGGAAGGTCGATGACTTGCTGACGACCGTCTTCATCCGGATCTTCTCGACCTTCCAGATGTCATTTTCTTTCTGATCCTCCATCGCCCGGTAGTCCCACCAGCTGTTGGCTCCGGTGCGGACGGCTCCGACGAGCTGCGCGGTGGCGATTTCCGATCCGAACAGCAAAGCGTTGGCGAAGAGCCGACGGTGAAATTCTCGGCGGTGACGCGCCTCGAACGCCATCCGTTCCTTCTCAGCAATCTGCACCGAATGGATCTCGTCGAGAACTGCGGTGTAGAGCTGGATCACCTCGCGGTCGGCGATCCCACTGAGGTTGAGGTTGTTGAGGATCTGTGTCTGTTCCTGGAGCATCACCTGCTTGGTCGGTTGTTTGCGGATCCGGTGAAACGACGCCCGGCAGTAGTTCAGAGCCACGGCGGTTGCCTGTCGATCACGATCGATCTCGGCCTGTTTCTCGGCCTGCTTCTGAGCTGCGGTCTTGGCGACCGGTGTGGTCTTGGACGGGCCCGGATCGGGAGCCGGGTCGGCCGAATGAGCCGGTGTCGGGATACGGATCAGGAACGCGATAAGCAGGCACGTCGCGGGACGGAGGGGCCTGAAATGAGTCACAGCCATCGGGAAAGACCTTCGGCACGAGCAGTTTGTCCGTGGAAAGTCTACCGTGTGCCATCAGCCGCCATGTCCGGACTAACCGAGATGCCGGGCCGGAAACCGAGAGGCGTGTCCGGTTGGGCAAGATGGCCAAACCCGGACGTCGTTGCGACCGTTACAGGCCCCTCAGGCCGCTCTCCGCCGGGCACCGGCACCGAGGGCCTGGCAGACGGCGTCCAGACGTTCGACGACCCGTTGACGGGCAACGGCGTCGAGCCCGGGAGCGATCGGCAGTGAGATCACCTCGGTCGCGGCCCTCTCGGCGTACGGCAGGCTTCCGCTCGAGTACCCCAGTGACTCGAAGCAGGGCTGCAGGTGCAGCGGCGTCGGGTAGTAGACGGCGCAGCCAATGCCGTCTTCGCGAAGTGACCCGAGAATGAAATCGCGCTGGGAGGCGGGGACTCGGACCGTGTACTGGTTGTAGACATGCCGGCAGGAATCGGCGGTTCGAGGACGAGTGACCCAGTCGTCGAGATCGGCGTCATCGAGTAGCTGATCGTAGTGGCCGGCCGATGCGATCCGTTGTTCGGTCCAGGTCTCGAGTTGGGTGAGCTTGACCCTGAGGATGGCGGCCTGGAGCGCGTCGAGTCGGCTGTTGAAGCCGACGGAGACGTGCTGGTATCCACCGACGTCTCCGTGCACCCGGAGTTGAGCGATACGGGCAGCGAGATCACTGTCGTCCACGGTGACGACACCCCCGTCACCAGCTCCTCCCAGGTTCTTGGTGGGGAAGAAGCTGAAGCAGCCCACTCTGCCGAGCACTCCGGCCTTGCGGCCCTGGTACTCGGCTCCGATCGCCTGGCAGGCATCTTCGATGAGCGGAAGGTCGTTCTGTACCGCAAGCCTCCACAACGGTTCCATGTTGGCGGTGTGTCCGAACAGGTGGACAGGGATGATGGCCCGGGTCTTTTCGTTGATGGCGTTGGCGACAGCTTCGGGGCAGATATTGAAACCGTCGGATTCGATATCGACAAAAACCGGCGTGGCTCCCACCCGGTGAATGGCTCCGGCGGTGGCAAAGAATGTGAATGGGCTGGTGATCACTTCGTCGCCGGGCCCGATGCCGAGGGCCATCAGCGAGAGCACCAGCGCGTCGGTGCCCGAGGCACAGGAGACAGCATGACGGGAATCGCAGAAGGAGGCGATTTCGGTCTCGAGGGTCGCGACCTCTTCACCAAGGACGAACTGGCCGCTGTCGAGCACTCGCGTGACAGCTTCGAGCAGTTCGTCGGCGATCGGTTTGTGCTGCGCCGAGAGATCGATGAAGGGAACGGGTGGGGTGGCCGCGGTTTCGGGCGAATCCATTCGCGTGATTCCGGGTGGGAGAGGCAGGATCCCCTGGGAGGGGCGGTAATGTAGGACCAGCCCCCGGTTGGGTCAAGATGAGCCGTTGCTCTACTTGCCCGATGTCTTTTTCGCCTGCTTCTTCCGTTCGTTCGCACGCTGCCGCGCGTCGGCCAGCACCCCTTCGGGGTCGTCGAGAAAGGCATCCCGGCACCCGCTGCAGCAGACCCAGTAGGTCTTGCCCTTGTAGCTGACCTTCGACGTGCCCTTGCCCTCGGTGACGATGCACAGGGGACCGGTGTTGGCAGCGGCCAGCCGGGTTCCGGCTCGCGTGTAACCGACGCCGGCGACTCGAGTGTAGAACTTGCTGCTCGCGCGGCGACGTTCGTGCAGCAACAGGGTCCGCTTCTCGTTGAGTGAACGGATGGTCAGTCGGTGCACCAACCCCTTCTTGTCGGGTTGAGATTCGAGCACCAGCGCTCCCTTGGCTCCGGGGCGACCGTTGTAGGTCCGTTTCGTTTTGTCGGCCATCGTGGCCTGCAGGGTGAACAGGCCGGTCTTGGTGTCGTAGCCAAACAGCCCGTCGACAATCAACTTGCTTCCGGAGGACTTGTAGCGAATGGTGACCGGAGCGGGCTTGTTTCCCGGAGCCGGCTTGCCGTTGGTGAACTGCCAGGTCCAGTTGGACTTTTCGCTCCAGGCTCCCGAGGCTGATCCTCGGCGGGGCTGGCCGACACCGCGCCAGCCACCTATCAGGGGGTTGAACCGTTTGAGGGCTTCCTTGGCGGTCCGGGGGGCTGCCGTCCTGGCTGATGGAGTCGCCTTGTCGTTCTGGGACCATACCGACGGGGAGGCGAACGTGGCGGCCAGCCCCAGGGTGACGGACAGGATGATCGAAGGATGCGGACGCAGCATGACGACGATTCTCCAGACGATGCGATCTCCAACCTCAGGATACCACGCCGTTGAGGTCGCGGGAACGTGATCTGCCGAACGGGTCACTTGCCGCGAGTCAGAGCCTCGAAACGGGCCAGCAGGTCGCGGGTGATCGGGCCGGGTGTGCCGTCACCGATGGTCCGTCCGTCGAGACTGACGACGGCGATGACCTCGGCGGCTGTCCCTGTCAGAAAGCACTCGTCGGCGGTGTAGATGTCCTCTTGCACCAGCGTCGTTTCCTGGACCTCGTGTCCGGCCTCTCTCGCCAGGTCGATCACCGTGTTGCGGGTGATCCCTTCAAGGATCCCGGCTTCGGTGGACGGGGTTCGGATCAGGCCATCCTTGATGATGAAGACATTGTCCCCGGTGCACTCGGCCACTTCGCCGTTGTGGTTGAGCATCAGGGCCTCGACGCAGCCGGCATCGGTCCCCTCGATCTTGGCCAGGATGTTGTTGAGGTAGTTGAGCGACTTGATGCGAGGATTGAGTGCTCCGGGATGATTGCGGATGGTGCCGGCGGTGACCAGTTCCATTCCCCGCTCGTAGATCTCGGGCGGATACAGCGTGATCGTGTCGGCGATGATGATCACGATCGGGTTCGAGGTCTTGCGGATGTCCAGGCCCAGCGTGCCCGATCCGCGGGTGACGACCAGCCGGACGTAGCCGTCGTCGATCCCGTTGGCCTGGACGGTCTCGTTGACCGCGGAGACCATCTGCTGGTTGGAGATGGGGATTTCGAGCCGGATGGACCGGGCACTTTCGTAGAGCCGATCGACATGCTCGGCGAGCAGAAAAACGTTGCCGCCGTAGACCCGGATCCCCTCGAAGACACCGTCCCCGTAAAGCAAGCCGTGGTCGAAGACGCTGACGGTGGCCTGGTCGGCGGGGACCAGTTTTCCGTCGATGTAGACGCTGTTGGCCATGTGTTCGGACGGAAGTGGGAGGATGAGGGAAACAGGACGAGCACGACAACGCCCGGGAGCAGTCCCTTGTCAGGGTGAGTCACGAGGACTCGGCCACCCCTCCTAGGCGGCCTGGTTCACCGTTTCGACCCGGCCTTCGGCGAGTCGGACGATGCGGTGAGCCTGGCAGGCGATCCGTTCGTCGTGGGTGACCATGATGATAGTCAGCTGCTGAACCTCGTTCAAGCTGGCCAAAAGCGCCATGATTTCCTGCCCGGTGGCCGAGTCGAGGTTGCCGGTGGGTTCGTCGGCCAGCAGCACTCTGGGTTGTCCGATCAACGCCCGGGCGATCGCCGCCCGTTGCATTTCCCCTCCCGAGAGTTCGCTGGGGCGATGCTTGATCCGGTGACCCAGCCCGACTTTCTCGATGATCTCACTGGCCCGTTCGTGGATCGCCTTGCGTTGGCTCCACCACCGCAATGTCGAAAAACGGATGGCCAGTGGGGCGACGACATTTTCGAGCAGCGTCAGTTCCGGCAGCAAGTGGTAGGACTGGAAGATGAACCCGAAGTTCTGGTTCCTGAGTTCGTCTCGCTTGGGTTCGGTGAGATTGTCGATCCGTCGCCCGTCGCAGTGGACCTCTCCGACGTTCGGCGCATCCAGCAGCCCCAGCACGTGCAGCAGGGTACTCTTGCCCGATCCGGACTGTCCGCTGACGGAAAGAAATTCGCCGGAAGTGACTTCCAGGTCAACGCCACGAAGGACGGGGATGACCAGGTCGCCCTTGCGATAGGACTTCTCGAGGGCGACACAGCCGAGGCGGCTGGCCTTTTCGGAACGGTTTGGTTGTTGTGGTGGAGAGGCGGGTTCGGTCGTGACCGGGGCAGAAGTTGCCGTGGCCCAGGCATCGCGGGCCTGCTGGCTTGCGTCCCGGGGAATGGGCTGCGGTGTTCTCACGGTGTGGTTTCCTTCGAGTTCACTCGTAGCGCAGGGCCTGGACGGGGTGAAGTTTGGCCGCACGGCGTGCGGGCAGAATGCTCGCCAGCACGGCGATGGCGATGGCCCCCAGGGCGACCCAGCCGACGGTCAGGGGATTGACCGCAGTGGGGATCTCGGGGAAGTAATAGATGGTCTCGTCAAAGACCTTTCTTCCCAGCATCCATGTGATCCCATCTTCGATCTGGTTGATGTAATGGACAAAGACCAGGCCCAGCAGCACACCGACCCCGCTGCCGACGACACCCAGGGCCAGGCCGTAGCCAAGAAAAATGGACATGATGCCCCGGCGACTGGCGCCCAGGGCCTTGAGAATGCCGATATCGCGAGTCTTCTCGACGACGATCATGTAGAAGATGGCCAGGATGCCGAATCCGGCAACAGTGATGATCAGGAACAGGAGGATATTGAGGATGCCGGTTTCGAGTTCGACGGCGGCCAGCAGCGGCCCCTGTTTCTGCTGCCAGGTGCGGACCGAATAGATGTGGGCGGGGAAAGCGGCCCGCAGACGTTCGACGACCGTCTCGGCGTCCTCGAAGTTCTTCAGCTTGACCTGGATGGACGTGACCGCACGGTCTCCGGTGGAGGGATCGATCATGCCGCGGGTTTGCTGGAGTTCCTCGAGATTGCAGAAGACGAGGTTCGAGTCGTATTCGCTCATGCCGCTTTTGAACACGTCGACCACCGTGGCGGTGAAGTGCCGGGGTTCGGGAGGGCGTCCGGCTGACACGGTGGTGATGCGGACATCCTCGCCGGAGAGCACCATCCGCTCGATCCGGATTTCACCCGTCTTCTTGTCCTCGATCGGGAACTCGATCAGTCCCGCCCCCAGGTAAACCCGGGCTGGCAGAGGATCGGATAGGTCGGCGACATCGCTGCCGAGGGGGGCTGGAGTGCCCGGGGTGGAGAAATCCCTGGCCGGTGGGGGGATTGTCTCGAAGCTGGGAGGTGGTGTCAGCGGACTGGGTTGGGAGCCGGGTGGGGTGTTGAGATCCGGCGGGGTGGGTTGTGGTGCGGCCTGTGTGCCGCCCGCGGGAACGATGTCCTGGGGCTGGTTCCATTCGAGGCGTCGTCGCTCGAGTTCGATGATCGCACGGCGGTGTTCCCGCGCGTCGGCCGTCAGGTTCCAGGTCGGTCGCGGCACGGGCAGTTCCAGGGTCAGCGGTTGACCATCCCGGATGATGTCCAGCTCGATGGCCTTTTGATCGACGGCATTCTTCAGCCGCGAGGCGAGTTCGCGGGTGTCCTGGACAGCGGTCCCGTTGCAGCCGGTGATCCGGTCCCCGGCGTGGATGCCTCCAGTGTCGGCGGAGCTTCCGGAGAGGACACCGGCGACACGGCAACCGATGTTGGCATCATCCTCGAGAGCCAATCCCATTCGTCGCCCGGAGGTGAAGGAGGTGAGATTGGTGACCAGGGGACTGACGGCTCCCTTGGTCTCCGGGTCGATTCCGATCAGGGTGACCGGTCGGGTGATCACCTGTCCGCGGTACTTGAAGCTGATCATCCCGTAGACTTCGACGGTCGCTGTCATCGCCTCGACGTAGTTTCCGGCGACCTCCTGGATTTCCTGCATGCGGGCGGCGGCATCGGGGTCGCCGTCTAGCGTGTGAGTTTCGACGACGATGTCGGCCAGGATTCCGTGGATCCGTTCCCGCATCTCGGTGGCGAACCCGGCCATCACGCTGTTGACCACGATCATGGTTGCCACGCCGAGCATCACGCTGACGATGCTGGCCATCGCGATCCAGCGGGTCCGCAGATAGCGGAGGCAGAGCTGGAGCTTGTACATGGCAGTCCCTTGCCGTTGTGCGAGAATCCGGTCTCGCCGTCGATTCGACCCGTCGGACAGTTTCGCCTATCCGGCCGGGTTTGTCTCTGTTGTTTCGGTTGCCGTGTTCTTGTCGTTGTCGGATGGAGCCGATTTGCCGCCACCGACCGATTCGGGTTTCAGCAGTGGAAAGAAGATCACGTCACGGATCGAACGGCTGTCGGTCAGCAGCATCACCAGGCGGTCGATTCCGATCCCCATTCCACCGGCCGGCGGCATGCCAATCCGCAGGGCCTCGAGGAAGTCGGTGTCGAGTTTGGCCATCGAGTCCTCTTCGTCGAGGCCGTCAAGCTGGGTTCGGAACAACTCGTCCTGGAGCAGCGGGTCGTTGAGTTCGGTGTAGGCGTTGGCCAGTTCCATGCCGTGGATGAACAGTTCGAATCGTTCGGCGATCTCGGGATTGTCAGCCTTCCGCTTGGTCAGCGGGCAGAGGCTGGCGGGATAATCGATGACGAAAATCGGTCCGACCAGCGCATCCTCAACGGTCTCCTCGAAGACCTTGTTGACGACGACATCCGGGTGCACCCCGTCGGTGTCGATCTCCAGGCGTCGAGCCACCTCGGTCACCGCGTCGGTGTCGTCCATCGCACACCCGGCGTGTTCGGCGAACAACTCGGCGTAGGTCTTCCGGGGCCAGGGCGGGGTGAAGTCGATCTGGTCTTCACCCCAGGGCAGGATCATGCCGTCCCCGAGCATCTCGGCGGCGTCGACGACGATCTTTTCGACCAGGTCCATCATCGACCCGTAGTCGCCGTACGCCTGGTAGAGCTCGATCATCGTGAACTCGGGATTGTGTGTCGCGTCGATTCCCTCGTTGCGAAACACTCGGCCGATTTCATAGACCCGCTCGACACCGCCGACCATCAGCCGCTTGAGGTGCAGTTCGAGTGCGATCCTCATGAACAACTCGATGCCCAGCGTGTTGTGTTCGGTGATGAACGGTCGCGCTGCCGCGCCGCCGGCCACCGCGTGCAGCACCGGTGTCTCGACCTCGACGAACCCCTCCCCCGAAAGCGTCTGGCGAATCGAGTGGATGATGCGGGTTCGCTTGAGCATGCGGTCGAGCACACCCTCGTTGTAGATCAGGTCGATCGAGCGTTGCCGCAGCAGCATCTCGACGTCCTTGGCCCCGTGGAACTTCTCGGGCGGCTGGGCAAGGGACTTGCACAGCATCGTGAGCTTCTCGGCGAAGATCGTCTTCTCACCGGTCTGAGAGACTCTCAGGCGGCCGTCGATGCCAATCAGGTCACCGAGGTCCAGGGCACCGACCAGTTCCCATTGTTCTTCGCTGAGGTCGCCGCGAGAGACCATCAACTGGATCCGCCCGGTCCAGTCCTGCACGTGGTAGAACTTCAGCTTGCCGCGGTTGTTTCGCAGCATGATCCGACCGGCCACCCGGACGGTTTCCCCGTCGGTTCCCGATTCCTCCGGGCACTTTTCACGGGCCTCGGAAATCGGGATGTGGCCGTCGAACCGATGGCCCCAGGGATCGAGTCCCAGGTCCCCGATCTTCTGCAGTTTTTCCAGTCGGGCGGCTTCGAGACGATGGGGTTTTCGAGAATTCATCGGTCAAGGTCCGCGGGAGAGACCTTGTTTGGGCCAAGGGAAACGGAGGCTCGGAACCGCGAGATAATCGGGGAAAAGTGGGATTTCGTCAATGCGAGTGTCACTGGCCGAGTGCCTCGCCAACCCCGGCGACCACCTGGTGCAGCAGTTCCAGGGACTCCTGTGCCTGGTCCTCGGTGATCGTCATCGGCGGGCTGATTCGCAGGACGGTGCCGGCCAGTGGGCCCAGCAGGTGAATGCCGTCTCCACCGTCGGTGCCCAGGTAG